>Ga0075029_100000248_pt1 | contig 30007 bp, 22 predicted proteins | sample LitLauG_LLR_2013_FD_71391 | JGI IMG/M metagenome (GOLD analysis project Ga0075029, IMG submission 71391) | Freshwater sediment microbial communities from North America - Little Laurel Run_MetaG_LLR_2013 | ecosystem: Environmental > Aquatic > Freshwater > Creek > Sediment | place: USA... | reverse complement strand
CACTTTAACTTGCTACCGACAGGGGAGGGGGAAAGAATATTGGGGCTCGCTCCGCTCGCGGGCGGGCGAATGCGTCCGCCCCGACGCGATCAAACGTTACCTTACTTCCAGCGAAACCAGTTCCCCGTCGGTCATCCCGCCGGGCTTGTAGTTCACGCTGACCTTGCGGTCTTTCCAGTCGCAGGAAAACTGGTCGGCGCCGATCAGCAGCATCGATTTGTAGTCGGCAGCATGGAGTTTCAGCACGACCCCGCCCTCAGTGACGGTCAGGATCGCAGCGGGCGTCTGGGAGCAGTCGACCGCAATCAGACGGCCTTCGAAGAACTTCGCGGGATTGTTATTCGTGGGCTTGGCGGCTTGCGCTGCTTTTTCAGCCGCGGCGCGCTTGGCGGCATCCTGCTCGAGCACATCAAAGGGCGATTTCTGGGGCACGAATTGCGGCTGCGACGCTGAGCCTACCGGGATACCGTACTTATTCTGCGCGGTGGCCTGCTCCAACTGTTCTTTGGCCTGCGTGGCGAGCTGCGGATTGCCGCTCTCCTTTAAACGCACGAGCAGCGCCTGCGCGGCGTCCCAGCGTTTACCGGCTATGTAGATCTGCGCCAGATGGAAGACATACTCCTCGTTGCGCGGGCTGAGCATCATGGCCGCACGCTCCGACTGCATGGCGGCAGGCGTGCTGCCTCCCTCGCTACGGGCCTGCGCCAGCAGATCGTAGGCGCTGGCGAATTCCGGATACCATTCGAGCACCGCTTTGAGGTCCTGCATCATGTTGGGGAGACCCTGGATCTCCCCGTGCTTGGCCGCCGCCATCCGGTACTTGAGCACTGCAACGTAATAGCGCAACCACATATCCTGATGGTTCAGCGCCGCGGCGTCGCCGAGTTCGGCGAGCGCCTTATCGAAATCGCCATGCAGAATGTAGTCATAGGCCAGAACGCGATGGGCTAACTCGTTGCCGATGGCATTGGTGGGAAGTCGATCGGGATCGTCGGCGGGATTCTTCTGCTCCTCATCTTTTTTTGTTAAATACCGCGATTCCGTTTTCAGGTCCGACGGGGTGGGCGTGGTCGCCAGCATCTGCAATTCTTTCAGTCCGGCGTCGCGGCGCTCTGGAATGCGAATCTGCACTTCGGCGTAGATGGCTCGCTCATCGGCCTCGGGCAGCGGCTTTGCGATAATCGCGGAATCATCCGGCGCGACTGGAGATGGGAATCGGTAGTCCTGACCTGCGTCCGCCGCATTGCGGGCAAGATCCGTGGTCTTCTGCCGGGCTGTGTCGACCGCATTGAGCAGCGTGCCCTGAGAATGAAAGTATTCCTTAACCGCCTGCTCTAGTTGCACCGACGGCATGCCGAAGGCCTTCTGAATTGCATCTTCGACTGGAGTGTGCTGGTTCAGCACCAGGTTGAAATAGTTTCCAATCTCCGCCAGTTTCTTGCCGTGCAGCAGGTAATGGATGACCATCCACGACTCGGCGTAGTAGAGCGTGTGGTGTGTGCCCTCGTTGTAGGTCGAGGTGTCATGCTTCATCGCGAAGAGGTCGGGCAGGGCGATCCAGACCTGCGCGCCCAGTAATTCGGTGAGCGATTTCGGAGGATGCGTTTCGCGCTGGTTCCCGATCAGGTCTTCTTTAACTGATGCCTGCAGTTCCGGGTCGCCGCCCAGTTCGACCTGGTGGTTATCGAGACGAATCGAGCTGAAATATTCGGCCATGCCTTCGTCAAACCATCCCTGCGCCGGGGGATAGTTGTAGTTCAAAAGCATGTGGGCGAAGTCGTGAGCGACGGCGCACCAGGGCTCGTCTTCCGACATGTTCAGGACTATGAAGTCCTGATCTTCGCCGGGGAGAAAGAACCCGGGGACCTCGATGGGCTGACCGCCGCGCAAGGGCGCGAGTTGGTAATAGAACTTATCGTTCTTGAAGGCGAGGATGGTCAGGGGCACGGGCTGGTTGATGCGCTCCTTGCCCAGCAGAGTGCCGAAGACGGCCCGCATCTGCTCGAAGCGGAAAGCCACCTCGCGGCCTTTTTTCTCTCCAGCGTCGGTGATGACGGCGAAGTGCGCCGAGTGGATTTCGAGCCAGGGATTGGGCTCGGCGGCAGGCGCGCGCAAAGCGCATAGCACGAGAGCCAGCACGGTGAGGTACGAGATGGAGCGGGTGCGGGGCATGGCCGCGAGAAAGGACAGGCTTCAGGGAAATGGTAGCACGGCTATAATTCACGATTCATATGCGTATTGATCCAGCAATGCGGATTTGTGTGTTCGCTCTCATCGCGGTCGTACTAATAGAACCCGGGGCCAGCGCGCAATCTGGCGCGTCGTGGAGCGGAGCGCTGACCGACCCCGCGGGAAAGCCTGTGTCAGGAGCAGTGGTCAAACTGCATGCCGCCGACGGCAATCACGACTATTCTGTGACCACCGACGCCAATGGAATGTTCGTGTTCGGCTCGATCGCGGCGGGGAGTTACGAATTATCAACGAGTTCGAACGCCAAGGTGTGGACCGCCAAGGCTCCGCTCGATGTGAAAGACACGATAGCGCTGACTCTATCGCTGCAATTGCTTTCCGCCGGACAGGAGTTGCAGGTTGTGTCTGCTGCCAGCGGGGCCTCAACGCAGGCCAGTGGCGGCGAGCATCTTTCGGGCACTGAGGTATCGAGCCTGCCTCTCAATGTGCGCGACTTCAGCAAGCTGCTGCTGCTGGCGGCGGGCACCATGACCGACACCAATGGCGCGGCCAACTTCACGCAGCAGTTTGCGGTGAACGGGCAGCGAGGTTCGGCGACGGTGTTTGCCATGGACGGCTTCGACACCACCGACGCCGAACTCGGCGGCGCGACTTTTTCCAGCTTCAACGTCGACGCGATTCAGGAAGTGCAGTCGAATTCGGGCGTGATGCCGGCAGAAATAGGCCACGGAGCGGCGGGCTTCACCAACGTGGTGACCAAGTCGGGCGCGAACCAGATTCATGGCAGCGTGTTCGAGTTTTTGCGGAATGCCTCGCTCGACGCGCGCAATTACTTCGACATCGTCGCCAACGGGAAGCGAATCCCGCCGTTTGTGCGCAACGAATTCGGATTCACCAATGGCGGCCCAATCGTGCTGCCGGGAATTTACAACGGACGCAATCGAACGTACTACTTCGGCGAATATCAGGGATTCCGGCAGGTGCTGGGCACGACGCAGGTGATTCCCGTGCCGACGCAGGATGAACGCAACGGGATTGACACCACGACGTTCCCCGGCGACACGTTGACCGTGCCGCTGCCGTTGAATGCTGGAATACAGCAGGTCCTGAATGGGTATCCGCTGCCCAACGAACCTAACGGGCCGTTTGGCGCGCGGACCTACGCCGCGTCGTCGAAGGTGGTGACGCAGATCGACCAGTTCTCTATCCGCGTGGACCACCAGATTTCGTCGAAGGCTTCCCTGCTGACGCGCTTCAGCCTGAACCAGGTGAACGGGCCGCTGACGAATCCGGATCAGACAGCGATCAATCCCAGTTTCGGCGTGAAGTTCTACGATCACCAGCGCAATGCGGGGGTGAAGTATACGCGAACAATTTCTCCGCGTCTGACCTCGGAAACTTCGCTGAGCTTTATTCGCAGCACGCCGTTTTTCCCCACCACGAATCACACGCAGCCGGCGATCGGCTTTGCCGACGGCTTGTTTCAGGCTTACAACCTGCCGGGTGGATCGATCTTCGGTTCCTACGGAAATGTTTTTCAATTCAAAGAAGACATGGCCTTCACGCGCGGATCGCACGCGTTCAAGTGGGGCGCCGAGATTCGCGTCAACCGCGACTCCACTATCTTCGGAACGAATCCAAACGGAGCCTATGATTTCGGCGGCGGCGCAGCCTTTTCGCCAGTGCTGATCAAGTCGGCGAGCGGCACGCACGACATCAAACCGGGCGACCCGTTGCCCGATTCTCTGACCGGGTTCCTGACTGCTACGCCGTACTCTTATGGCCTCACGGCAGCCGCCAGCGACATTACGCCTGTGGGCGACAAGTTCGATGAAGCCGGTGTGCGCCGCGAAGCCTACAACTTTTATTTCCAGGATGCGTGGAAGGCAACTCCACAACTGACGGTCAGCTACGGATTGCGTTACGAGGTGAACAGCCGCATTCACGAGGCGACCAATCGCACTTCGGGTCCATTCTTTTTTGGGGCCGACGGAAAAAGCGCTTCCTACGAAGATCACACCGCCACGCAGAAAGTTCTCATCAATCCGCAACCGCCCTACAACCAGGATTGGAACGGATGGGGACCGCGCCTCGCAATGGATTACGGAATCGGTAAGCACACGGTGCTGCATGCCGGAGGGTCCATCACTACGCTTCTGCCGAATTTGTGGCAGGACAATTTTGCGACTGCGGCGATTCCCTACGTCTTCTCGCCGACGATCTACGCGCAGCCCGGTTTTCCGGTCACTTTCACCAATCATTTTGTGCCCTTGAATCTGCCGACCGCTTACAACGTGCAGGGGCAACCCATCTTTACGACCAGCCGCACGCAGGATGTTCCCGCCAATACGGTGATCGACCTCGCGCGTTTTCAGAAAGATCTGGATACGCTGACGCCGGGCAACGTGCAGTTGTTGACGGTCGTCGGCGTGGCGAAGAATTTCAGCAACGGCTACATCGCCAGCTGGACTGCGGGCCTCGACCACGATTTCGGCGACTTCAAGTTCAGCGCGTCTTACGTGGCGACGGCGGGAATCCACATGCCGCGGGTGTATTCGCCGAATGGCTACACAGGCGCCAGCGCTGCATTTGCGCCATTCACCGAGTTCAATGCGGCGGGGCAGGCAATCGGTGGATATGGCAGCGAGGCCTTGATGACCAGTGGCTCGCATTCGACCTATCACGCGCTGCAGACCAGCCTGACCAAGAATTCTCCGCGCTACGGGCTGGGCCTGCAGGCAAGCTACACGTATGCGAAATCGATTGACGACACCAGCGCGGTGTTAGGCGGCCTGTTCGGGGCTTCGGGGACGATTCTTCAGACAGTACCGCAGGACCCGTGGAATCCGTCGGCAGAGAAAGGGCCGTCCACATTTGATGTGACGCACGTGTTCACGGTGAGCGTGATCCAGTTGCTGCCGTTCGATCACGTGGGAATGTTGCGTCCGCTGGGACGAACGCTGACCCGCGGCTGGCAGGTTCTGAACATTACGACGCTGACCACGGGATCGCCGTTCAGCGTGTATTCGGGAATTCAGCAGACGGGCGCTGGGAATGGGGGCTCAGACCGGCCGGACTTGGTTTCGAGGCCGCACTTTTCGACCAGTGGCGCGGTGCGCGATGACTACTTTGGACTGGGAGCGAACAATGCGTCGTTCTTTAATATTCCGATCAATATTCCCGGCGGGACTGGGCCGAACAGTGGGCGTTTCGGCACGCTGGGCCGCGACACATTTCGCGGTCCGGACTTCCACGACTTCGATTTCGCGTTGATCAAGGACACTCCCTTCGGCCATCGCGGCAGCGCCGAATTTGGCACGCTGGAATTTCGCGCGGAATTCTTCAACCTGTTCAACATCGTGAATTTCGGTCTGCCCTCGAACATTGTGCGCGGCAGCGGGTTTGGGATCATCAGCAAGACGGCGGGCTCGTCGCGGCAAATTCAGTTCTCGCTGAAGGTGATCTACTAAGCGCCCGCAAAGTACCCTTTGGCAGGGGCCGAATGCGGGCGCGATATGCGTCGCGCTAACCGAACTTATTACGTGTTCCAAATTCGTAACAGAATTTGGCCAGCCGCGATCTTGCGTTCCTTTATGCTAGTGTCTCTGTCCAACATCGGGCCCCTCACAGTGGCTGATAGGGAGGGTTTGCTCATGCAAAGAGTTCTTTTTTGGGGCAGATTAGGGACGGCACTTGCTGTCCTAGCTTTCTGCGGCAGAGCCGCGGCGCAGGGTTGTAACCAAGGAATAGTGCCTTCGATTATGAGCACGAGTGCAATGGAGTGGACGTCCCCGAGTCATACTGCGGAGGTCTAGGCATCCCAGGCTACTATTGCTACTTGGGTTATGGCGTTTGCTCCGCAGACGGCTACGAGTTCACAGAGGCCAACATAGGTCCGGATGAGAGCTGCGATCCTCCTCCCCCGACTTGCTGCAACGGAGGCCTGAGCTGCGGCTATCGTGAGTTTTGCCTCAGCGGCTGCCAATGCGGGTACGCATCCCCGATCATTATTGACACTACTGGAAGGGGCTTCCACCTAACCTCCGCCGATGATGGGGTGATATTCGATATTGCGGGGGACGGGCATCCGATCAAGATGGCGTGGACCGCTGCGGATTCCGGCAACGCCTTCCTGGCTCTCGACAGCAACCAAAACGGCAGGATCGACAGCGGGAAGGAGTTGTTCGGCAACTTCACAGCTCAGCCCAAATCTGAGGCGCCCAATGGCTTCCTAGCCTTGGCGGAATTCGACAAGCCGGATAACGGCGGCAATGGCGACGGGATCATTGACAAACGCGACGCTGTATTTTCGCATCTGCTCCTATGGATCGACGAAAATCACGATGGCATTTCCCAGCCGAATGAACTACACACGCTGCCGGAGTTGGGCGTGTTCTCGCTTGGCCTACATTATCGCGACGACCGACACTTTTTCGATCAGTATGGCAACTGGTTCCACTACCAAGCAGTGAATCCAAACCCAGCAGATGGTGAATCCAAAGACGGTCGCGTCACTTATGATGTTTTTTTGGGGGTGGCCGAACAACCATCCGCTTCGGCGGCTCAGTCACACAATCAGCGCCCCCGACTTCAACGATGGGAGCTTTCCCTCGCCGATGATCTACTCCTTGCCTCGCCCCGTGCCAGCAAGGCGGGGTGTCGTCCTAAGCCCCAACCAGAAAATGCAGGGGGAACCCGATGAGAACACAAGTCATTCTTCTAGCCGCCCTGTACAGTGCGGCACCAGTGCTCTGCGCACAGCAGGCTGCGTCATCAATTTTAGACCTTAAAGAAACCACGATAATCGACGTGCCTATGACGTACCGGGGAACCCAGAGTCGCGGGGGCGCCTGCGATGGTGAAGGAAACCTCTACCTGCGCCGGATTGCATCCGAGAAGCCCGGACAGGAGCGGGTCACCCGTCCGATCCGTAAGATTTCACCAACCGGAAAACTGATCGGAAGTTTTCGCGTTTTGGATGCCTTCCAGGATGCGGGCGGCGGTAACAGTGTTATTGGCAAAGGCGTCTATGTGACCGCCGACGGCAAGGTATTCCAGGCCGTGGATGCGCAGGGCGAAGTTTTTGTGGTGGAGTTCGCGCGAGACGGCTCGGTGAAGTCGAAGATAAAGCTCGCGGCTCCCTCGTATACTCAGTCCTGGCTGTTGGCGGTTTTCAAGTCGGGCGAATATCTGCTGACTGCGACGACCGGCATGGATAACCTCACACCCTTTACGGCAGTGTTCTCCGCGGACGGGAGGCTGGTAAAGAAAATCTATGAACCGGAGGACGAGGAAGCCCGCCAGAAGGCATCGCCGGCTGACTGGGGCTCTCGGCCGATCGGCTCCATCGCAGGTACAGATTTTGTGCGTGGAGACATTACCGCAGGCTCGGACGGTAATGTCTACCTCTTACATGGGACTGCCTCTCCCGCATTGATATACGTCATTTCCCCGACTGGTGAGGTGGTTCGCAAGTTGCGAATCAACGCCGGGGATCCCAAACTCCTGGCACGCAGCATCAAGTTCTACTCCGGAAGTCTCGCTATTGAATTCGACAGGTGGTTCAACTTCGATGCCCACCTGAACCTGGTTAGAGTGACCGACCTTGAAGGACATTCGATCGCTGATTACAGAATGCGCCCGGTCGTCGGAAATCACGCCCTCTATTTGGCCGGCTACGGTTCCGAGGGCTTTACTTTCATTCCCTATCAAAATGACGACAACCTTTATCTGGTCAAGGCGAAACTGCCGTAGGCCATGAAATCCGAGCCCGTCTAAATGCAGAGGTCCGACCCCGCGTTTCACCGGCGCGGCAGATCCCTCCCTCCGCCTGAAAAACGGCTCCGGCCGGGGTGACCCCATGGACGGTTTTTCTTATAATTGTTGGGATGGCGTTTCCTATCAAAGTCTGTGCCGTCTGCGGTGAGGAGTTCGAACTGAAACCCGGCAAGCCCGGCTTCGCGAATCGCTGCCCGTCCTGCAGCGAAGAGGAATCGACCGACGTCGGTACCAAGCGCACCATGGACGCCGACGAACGCAAGACTCAGAAGGAAGCGAACGAGGCTCGGCGGCAGGCGATGCGCAACCTGCTCTATCGCAAAGACAGCTAGAGGCGCTCGCGGGTCTCGGTTACTCGGATTTGTCGTGCAAAGCTTCTAGCGCTTCGGCAACCGTGATCATGAGGGTCATGGGGTCGTGCGGTGACGCGATGAACCCCGCCTTTTCATAGAATCGTTTGGCGCGCTCTGAAATCGCATGCACCAAAATGGCCCGGATGCCGGCGATTTCGGCGGCCTGCAAAGTGCGGAACACCGCGTCCCGCAACAGGGCTGGGCCCACCCCTTGGCCTTGCATGGACTGATCAACCGCGAGTCGTCCTATCACTATCACCGGAACGGGATCCGGCATATTGCGGCGCACGCGGCCTGGGGCCTCCAAATGTGTGACTGCACCTGCTGCAAGCGCGTAGTAGCCCACAACCCGCTTTCCGACGCAAGCGACATAGGTGCGGGAAGCGCCGCTGTCGTCATTTTGGAGTGCGCGCGTTTGCAACCACGCGTCGAGAACCGGCTCGCCGCAGTGGAATTGGGATAGGTCGTGATCGGGGGAAAGCTTCTCTGGGGGAGTGATTCGATCGTGCGCGGGACTCATTTATCCCACAGCGCTTTAGTCTTGAGCAGTCGGGCCAGCCGCGGGTTGCTGACAGGAGGCTTATCGAGCATGGCTGTAAAGCGAATGAACTCATTGTCTGGCAAGGCAAAGTAGCGCCTGTCCAGCAGAACGCTTTCAGCCTCCCGGCAAGCAATCTCTAACATAAAATCGGATCGATTTCTGCCCAGCGCCTCAGCGGCTCGATCGATCAGCGACTTCTGTCCCTGGCTCACGCGCAGATTGATGTTCTCTCCGCGGATTTTGCCCGGCTTGGTTGCAGGTCCACGCATTTACGCTCCCCTGTTTGTACGCACAATGAGCATACGTTTATGTGCGCACAATGTCAATACGTCCGGCACGTGCCGTTAAGCGAGTTGAGGTGTGTGGGACCCTAAGATCAATGGTGCAAGCTTCTCAGTCGCCGCTGGCGTGGTTTTGCGTGGGGACTAGGACCAGGCGCGGGCGAACGACCACGGGCGCGGGTTGGCGCGAGCGGCGGAAGGTGAGCAGGATCGCCATGATGGCGAGGTAGGCGGAGATCACTCCAAGGCTAACGGAAGCAACGACGGTAAGGAAGAGAGCGAGGGGCATCAGAAGCGCAATCACGATCAATTCAACCTTTGGTTCGGCCCTGGTCGAAGCGGCCTGATTTCAATTCCTGTTTTCTCAGCTATTCACCGCTTCAACCGTATACCTGCAGTCTTTATCGTCCAGCCAGCAGGAAACTTCATGGATTACTTCAACAACGAGTCCTGCTCCAATCTACCTGCGTTGACGCTCTCCGCTAGTGACGAATAAGATACGGAGTAGAGTTGTGCACTCCCACTTTCGAACATTTCTGGTGGCCTGTCGACGTTACGGAAGGGCATTCCGGGGCGGATTGTAGGACGATTCACTGAATGGCGATTACCAAAATCTCTGTCCGGGGCGCCCGGCAGCACAATCTGAAGAACATCGACGTCGAGATCCCGCGAAACACGCTCACCGTGGTTACCGGGCTGAGCGGCTCGGGCAAGTCGTCACTGGCGTTTGACACCATCTATGCCGAGGGCCAGCGGCGCTACGTCGAGACTTTGTCGGCCTATGCGCGGCAGTTTCTGGATCAGATGGAGCGTCCGGATGTGGATTCGATCGATGGACTGAGCCCGTCCATTTCGATTGAGCAGAAGACGACCAGCCGCAGCCCGCGCTCAACGGTGGGCACGATTACCGAGATCTACGATTATCTTCGCCTCCTGTTCGCCTCGATCGGCGCGCCTCATTGCCCGAAGTGCGGGCGGGCGATCAGCCGCCAATCCGCCGATCAAATCGTGCAGCGCGTCATGGCTTTGACCCCGGAAGACCGCGTCATGGTGATGGCGCCCATCGTGCGCGGGCGCAAGGGCGAGTTCAAAAAAGAGATGGAGACGCTGGTCAAGCACGGCTACATGCGGGCGCGCGTAGACGGCGAACTAGTCAATCTTGAGGACGACCTGCAACTCGACAAGCGCAAGAACCACACGATTGAAGTCGTGATTGACCGCCTGCTGGTGAAGCCGGGGATCGAGCATCGTCTCGAACAATCCGTGAATCTGGCCATGAAGCTGGCCGGGGGCCTCGTGCAGGTCGCGGTGGTGGGAGGCGACGAGCAGTTGTATTCCGAGAAGCTGGCGTGTCCGGATTGCGGCATCAGCGTGCCGCAGTTGGAGCCGCGGTCGTTTTCGTTTAACAGCCTATACGGAGCGTGTACCGAGTGCCATGGGCTGGGCAGCAAGTATGACTTTGATCCCGCGAAGGTGATCACGGACTGGTCGAAGCCGCTGCTGGATGGCGGGTTGGGGCCGGGTTCGGCGTCGCAGAATCTGATTCATCAGTTGCAGATTGTGTCAGCGGCGTATGGGATCGACTTGAGCACTCCGTTTGAGAAGCTTCCGGAGAAGACACAGGATTTTCTACTCAATGGCGAGCCGGGACGCGGAGGCAAGACTGGCTTTCACGGCATCTTCGGATATCTGAAGCAGAATCTGGAGGAGTCGACTTCGGAGGGCTATCGCGACTGGCTAATGGATCACATGTCCGCGACGGACTGCCCGGCGTGCCACGGGAAGCGGTTGCGGCCGGAAAGTCTCGCTGTGAAGGTGAATGGGATGTCGATCGCCGACTTCACGGCAATGCCGGTGGAGCGGGCGCTGGCCGTTGCACGGGGCATCAAGCTCGCGGGGCGTGAGGCAAAGATCGCCGGGCGCGTCATGCACGAAGTAGTGGAGCGGCTGCAATTTCTGAATGCGGTGGGGTTGGGATATATCTCGCTCAATCGTTCGGCGGCGACTTTGTCGGGCGGCGAGGGGCAGCGCATTCGGCTGGCCACGCAGATTGGCTCGAAGCTGCGCGGCGTTTTGTATGTGCTGGATGAGCCGTCGATCGGGCTGCATCACCGCGACAACGGGCGTCTGCTGACGGCTTTGGAGAACCTGCGGGATCTCGGCAATACTGTGCTGGTCGTGGAGCACGATGAAGAGACGATCCGGCGGGCGGATTATGTAGTCGATCTCGGCCCGGGAGCGGGGCGGCATGGCGGAGATCTGGTGGCGCACGGCACTCCGGAAGAAATTATGCGCGAGCCAAATTCGCTGACCGGAGCGTACATCTCGGGGCGAACCCAGATTGCGATGCGGCCGGAGCGGCGGCATCCCAATGGCGCGGCGCTGACCATTCTGGGGGCGAAGGAAAACAATCTTAAGAATCTCGACGTCACGTTTCCCTTGGGCGTGATGACCGTGGTGACCGGCGTTTCCGGGTCGGGCAAGTCGACTTTGGTGAATGACATTCTGTATCGCGCGCTGGCGCGGCAGCTTTACCGTTCGCGCGAGAAGGCGGGCGAGCACAAGGCGATTTCGGGCGCGGAGAATATCGATAAAGTCATCCGCATCGATCAGTCGCCGATTGGACGCACGCCGCGGTCGAATCCGGCAACCTATACGGGTGTGTTCACCGCGATTCGCGATTTGTACGCCATGCTTCCCGAGTCGCGCGAGCGCGGCTACAAGGCGGGACGTTTTTCCTTCAACGTTTCCGGGGGGCGCTGTGAGGCTTGCCAGGGCGAGGGGCAGCGGCGCATCGAGATGAATTTTCTGCCCGATGTGTATGTGCTCTGCGAGGTGTGCGGCGGACGGCGCTACAACTCGGAGACGCTTGCCGTGAAATATAACGGCCAGTCGATAGCCGATCTGCTGGAGATGCCGGTTTCTGATGCGCTGCCGATTCTCGAAAACATTCCGCAGGTCAAGCAGAAGTTGCAGACGCTAGTCGACGTGGGCCTGGGTTACATTCATCTGGGGCAATCTGCAGTTACCTTATCCGGAGGCGAGGCCCAGCGCATCAAATTGGCGCGGGAACTGAGCAAGCGGCAGACGGGCAAGACGCTCTATCTGCTGGACGAGCCGACAACCGGCTTGCACTTCGATGACGTCAAGAAGTTGCTCGACGTACTCCACCGGTTAACAGACTTGGGCAATTCGATTGTGATCATCGAGCATAATCTGGATGTGATCCGGAACGCAGATTGGATTATCGATCTGGGGCCGGAGGGCGGCGAAGAAGGCGGCCGCATGGTGGCACAAGGCACGCCGGAGCAGGTGGCGAAGGTGAAGAAATCCTATACGGGGCAGGCGCTGGCTGGATACTTCGGCAAAGGCGCGGTCTCCAGTTCTTAGTCGTGCGTTTTCATTGGAGCAGCCATTGATGCGGTTGAAACAGTCCGAGCGTGTGCTGCTGTTAATCCTTGCGGTTGTCGCAACGTTGGCGTGGGTAAACTACCGATACCACATTCGCATCGCGACCTGGTGGTGGCATCACCAGCACGGCGAGGTCCTGTCGATCGCAGACTACAGCGTGCCCGCGCCCGATAACTGGTATCTTGAGGACATCGGCGAAGACCACCAAGTGCTGATTCTCCTGAACCAGCAGGGACGCATCCGCAACTCGTCATGGGATGGGAATGTCCCGTTCACGGCGGTGGTCGCCGTGTCCATCCGATCCTCGGCGTGGACGGAGCAGAAGTTGAATTCGTGGACCTCCTTTGAGGCATCGCAAATCAAGAAACGAGGGGTAGAACCGGCTTTCCGGAAACTCAGTTTCGATGGCGAGACCCTTTCCTGTGTTGGCGGCGAGAAGCTCAGCCAGGCATCCCAGGGGCAGCAATTCTATGAGAGTGATCCGAACCTTTGGTCGTGCCGGTCTTCGGCTCGGCTGGAACTGAACATCACATCGACGGACATAAATATGCCGCAGGTTTGGAATATCGTCGAGCATATTCGCAGGAAGTCTTAGCGCGAGCAGGAGACCATCTTTCTGTCTTCGTCTGACAATCCGCAGTTCGATCCACAGCCGCCGGCAGCGAACGAGCCGCTATCTGGCCCTGCTGATCCGCCTTTCGTCAATGTAACCGAGATTGCTGCGCAGAGTTTAATTGCCGTCTCGCCGTTTGCATCTGCAGAAGTTCCATTACCTCCTCCTCCCCGCGATCCGGCCTGGAGCGGGTGGGATGTTTTGCTGATTGCCGGGTTGACGGTGGTCAGCATCGTGATCGGCGGCTTCTTCCTGATGCTGCTGACGCACTTGTTCGTCCCCCGCGTTAGCCTGACGGCGGTCGCCCCCGAGCTCGCCATTGCGGCGCAGTTCCTGGCATACATCGTCGTGGCTACGTTTATGGTGATGCTGATCGAGGGACGCTATCACGTCCGATTCTGGCGGGCCATTCATTGGAACTGGCCGCAATCGTCGTTGAAATGGATTGGCGTGGGCGTGTTGCTGCTGCTTTCGATTAACGTAGTAGCGCGCTTTCTGCCCATGCCCAAGAGCACTCCGTTCGACCAGTTTTTTCTGAAGGCGCGCGATGCCTATCTGATTTCGATTTTCGCCGTCACCCTCGGCCCGCTGATGGAAGAGTTGTTCTTTCGCGGACTGCTTTATCCGGTGCTGGCGCGGCGGGTGGGGATGTTCTGGGGCATCGTGCTGACTGCGCTCCCCTTCGGCCTGATGCACATGTTCCAGTACGGTTACGCGTGGGGAGTGGTGCTGCTCATTTTCCTGATGGGTGTGGTGTGCACGGCGGTGCGGGCGAAGACCGGATCGGTGGCGTCGAGTTTTCTGGTGCATGTGGGGTACAACGGGACGGAGATGTTTCTGCTGGCGCTGGCTACGCAAGGCTTTCAGCACATGGAAAAGGCAGTGTTCATTCTTCGGCGGCCAACCTTGTAGCTTTGTCCATTCTGTGCCGCAGCGAAGAACCCATGCAATCTGCAGGCACTGCCAAGGACGAATAGGTCCGGCACGGCGCATCGTGCATCAGTCCCATGGGGCAAACAACGCCGCTCAGATGACAAGAGTGGCGCGCCGCACTGCGCGCTGAATTTCGCGTATAGTAACCGGAACCGGGCCCCGCGCAACCGGATGAAGTATGGACCGATCGGCTGTAAATAAGCAGAACGTTGGCGCACAGAAGACTGTGGCTGAAGCCCTGTTGTCTCCTTTCATTCTCGAGGCCATTCCCGACGCGCTGGTGGCAGTCAACCAGCAGGGCGTGATCATCCAGGTCAATTCCCAGACCGAGGCGATGTTTGGCTATACCCGCGACGAACTGATCGGCCAGTCGATCGAACTTCTGGTACCGGAGCGACAGCGCCCTAACCACGATCAACACCGCGCCGAATATCACGCGAAGCCCAAGATTCGGCGCATGGGGTCGGGCCTCGATCTCTATGGCCGAAGGCGGGATGGAACGGAGATCCCGGTCGAGATCAGCCTCAGTCCAATCGCCGGCCAGAACGGTCCCATCGTGTTGAGCGCAATCCGCGATGTCAGCGATCGGAAGCGTATTGAAGAAGAGCTGCGGCAGGTTAACGAGGAGCTCGATCGTCGAAAAACGCGCGAGTTGCGCGACTCGCAGAACCGCATGGCGCTGATCGTCAATTCTTCGCAGGATGCGATTATCGGTAAGAATCTCGACGGAATCATTACGCAATGGAACACGGGCGCCGAGCAGATCTATGGCTACACGGAGCAGGAGGTAACTGGGCGTTCGATCACATTGCTCACTCCACAAGATCGCGCCAACGAGATTCCAGAGATTCTGAGGAAGATTCGTGGTGGTGAGCGCGTGGAATATTTCGAAACCATTCGCGTCACCAAAGATGGGCGGCGGCTGAACATGTCGGTTTCGGTTTCGCCGATTCGCGACTCCGAGGGCAAGGTGATCGGGGCGTCAACGATTGCGCGCAATATCACGGCGCAGAAGAAGATTGAAGACCAGCTGCGGCAGTCGCAAAAAATGGAGGCCGTGGGGCGGCTGGCCGGCGGCGTCGCGCATGACTTCAACAATCTGCTGGGAATTGTAACCGCTTGCACCGAATTGCTGCGGATGCACGCCAACAACGAAAGTCTGGAGTATGTGGACAATATCCGCGAAGCCGCGAAGCGCGGCGCGTCCTTGACGCGGCAACTGCTCTCGTTCAGCCGGCGGCAGCAAGTGCTGGTGCAGTTGGTGGATTTGAACGAGCGGCTCAAGGAAGTCAGCAAGCTGCTGCGCCCGCTGATGGGCGACGACGTGCAGATCGTATTGCTGCCGCGGTCGGGTACAGCGGTGGTCGAGGCGGATCCGGGCCAGATCGATCAGATCGTGATGAATCTGGCCGTGAACTCGCGCGATGCCATGCCGAAGGGCGGCAAGCTGATCATCGAGACTGGCGTATTTGATTTCGATGATTCGTTCGTGCGCCAGCATCCCGGCATGAATCCCGGACGCTATGTGATGCTGGCAGTCAGCGACAACGGTATCGGCATGAACGAGGCCACCCGCACGCACATCTTCGAGCCCTTCTTCACGACGAAGGAGATGGGCAAAGGCACCGGGCTGGGACTGTCGACGGTATACGGAATTGTGAAGCAAAGCGGCGGGCACATCCGGGTCTACAGCGAGCCCGATCGGGGCACGACATTCAAGATTTATCTGCCTTCGGCGGATCACAAAATCGGCTCGTCTATCGCGACGGAGCCCGAAGCGCTGCCTCCGCGGCGCGAGGGGAAGACGGTGCTGCTCGCTGAAGATGACGCCATGATGCGCCGGCTTACCCGGAAGCTTCTGGAAGAGCACGGGTATAAGGTATTCGAGGCGGAAGACGGCAAAGCGGCGCTGGAACTGGTGGCCGAGAATCATAAGTCGATTGATCTGGTCTTGACCGACGTGGTGATGAAGGGAATGAGTGGGCCCGAAATGGTGTTGAAGCTGCTCGACACCTATCCCGAGATGAAAGTGGTGTACATGTCGGGGTATACGGGAGAGTTGGTCGCCCAACAGGGAGCGGACAGCGGGATTCAGTTGCTGGAAAAACCGTTCACACGGAGCGCGCTGCTGAAGACGCTGGATGCGGCGTTGGGATGAGTGTGTGGCGCGGGCACTCCTGCCCGCGAAAGCTAACCAAGAAAAGATCTAGCTTTTTCGCGCAAAGCTGAATCGAGCGTTTGATTTTTGGGCTTGTGGTTAGCTCTCGCGGGCAGGAGTGCCCGCGCCACATTTACTTCACTGTCACTGTGAGCAACTGCGCACCGCTGACTACGTAGTCGAGCGCTGGGGTCGCAGTTTCGTCTACGTTCGATTCTCCGCTGACAATCATTTCCTGATTGCCGCGCATGCCGTCCATTACGTTCATCACGCTGATGGGGAGCGTGGGCATGACTTTGTCGGCGACCCGGGCTTCGGGGTCGGCTTCGAGCAGGGAGACGTAGAGGCGATTGTTGGCGTGCTCTTTGTTCAGCAGGGCAATGGTCGAGGCCAGATCGAGCTTGCGGCCAAAGGCGGGATTGGCACGGTTCACGCGGTCGAGAGTTTCTCCGTCGCTGACTAAAATGCGCAGCATGCCTTTGCTGGCTGAGGTCGGAATCTTTACAGAAATTTGGCGCACTACCCGCTCACCTCGATAGGGAGCGAGCACAGTCTCAACGACGATCTCATCGCCGGGACGGGCTTCGGTCACGTCGGTGCGGGCGCTTTCGAGGCGCGCCCAGCGGCGCTCGCGGGCGAGATCAAAATCGAGTTTCACGCCATTTATGGCGGGCGCGTTGTACGGGTTGTCATAGATGCGCCCGAAGCGCTCGCCGAGCGATTGCGCGGCGGCCATGGCGGCAGGCTGGCCATTCTCGCTGGGAACAAACATGTTGCGCAGCCCAACTTCGGGGAATCCCTTCACGTTAATGCTGCCGATCAGGCGGTAGGTGATCTCTTCCCCGAATTCATTCACGCCATGCAGTGCGTTGAAGACGGTCGCCATGATGGCGACCGGGCTGAGGCGCGGATTGTTCAGCACTTCGTAATGAAATTCTTTCGTGCCCACGGCGCTGTGAATCGAGAGCGTGACCGGAATCATCTCCGGCTGCTTGTTGAAGACGCCCAGGATGCCGGTGTGGCGATCCTGCACGAACGTTCCCGCTTGTTCGGTCGTGTTGACGATCTTGAATGCATTGAGCGGCGAAGGCAGCGTGGCCAGCACCTGCGCTTTGTCCATAGGCAGGTCGACGGAACCAAACTGCAGCAGCGGATGACCGCAGGCCAGCAGGCGCTGCGGATCGATATAAGTAACGGTGCAGGTGGCGGCGATGTCCATGTCGCCGCGAACCAGGACTGCGCTCACCGCCGAACCCGGTTCCAGCGGCTCTGGCTGTTTTTCGTTGCTGAAGGAACCGGCGCCCATCACGGGCACGATTCCAGCCGCGGCGAATTGTGGCGCGAACTGGCGAACCGCTTCTTCGGAGAATCCGTTGAAGACCAGCGGCGCGTCGATGGGCTTCAGATAATTCGCGAAATCCTGCGTGGGCGAAGCCAACGACGCGCTATCTCCGGGTGCAGCCGTCTTCCCTGCCGCATTGGTGATCGTCGGTTTGGTCGCCGCCGTCTCTTCGGCGGGCGATTTGTCGAGTTCGTTGATCTCGAGCATGTCGGCGATCGGGGTCACGCCGGCAATCGGCTCCTTGGAAAATTCGCCGATGCGGAAGGCCAGGGCTCCGGCGAGTTTGCCGTCGAGATACACGGGGCTGCCGCTCATGCCGGCAACCACGCCGGTATATTCCACCTTGGCACCATGCAGGCGCACGAGGATCACATCGCCCTTGGGGCCGTTCACGTTATGCAGCACCCCGAGCACTTCCACATCCATCGACTCCGGCTTAATCCCTTGAAATACCGTGTACGCCACACCGTGCATGCCGGCATGAATCTGGCTCACGGGGATGGTCGGCTGCGAAGTCTGAGCACTCAGGGATATACATACGGATAGAGCGGATGCGAAAGCGGAGAAAACTGCTTTTTTCATCGACAGCCCTGAGGACCCGGAAAGGGCCCGGATATTCGGATTAGACTCGACCAACTTGGAACTCGTTGCCCGGAGGGTGGATCGGGGGACCGGTAAAACATCCCAATAGCGAATCCGTGCGTCTATACTAGCACAGAGAGTTTTTGGGGATCATCATGTTTCGTGGCACTCATCGGCATTGCCAGCGCGTTCCTGTGGCCCGTTTCTGGGCGGTTATCGCCATTGTTTCCGTTGTCTTAGCGTGCGGTGGTGCCGCTGCCTGGGCACAAGACCAAAGCCAAACTTCGCAGCCACCGCAAGATAACGGTAAGCCCAAGCAGGACGCGCCCGCTGAAGCCGGTGGCCCCGGCGGCGGTGTCGGTCCATACGCGATTCCGAAGAAGAAAGCGGAGGAACCTCCGCCACCGCCGCCGCCGAAGAAAATTGAGGACGCCCCCGACTACTCGCTCAAGGTGAATGTCCCGCTGGTCAATGTGGACGTGCTGGTTACGACGAAAGACGGGCAGTTTATACCGAACCTGAAAAAGGACAACTTCCGCGTCATCGAAGACGGCGTGCCGCAGACCATAAACAAGTTCGCTGTGTCCGAAGCACCGATTACGGCTGTGCTGCTGGTGGAGTTCGCTTCCACAAACTACTCTTTCATGGTGGACGCGTTGAACGCCTCCTACGCATTCGCCAGCACGCTCAAGAAAGAGGACTGGGTCGCGGTCGAATATTACGACATGCAACCGCACATTCTGGTCGATTTCACGCAGGACAAGAAGGCGGTGGTGGGGGCCCTGAATCAACTGCGCATGCCGGGATTCATTGAAACGAATTTGTTCGATGCTTTGTACGACACTCTGGATCGCCTGGACCGCGTGGAGGGGAAAAAGTACGTCATCCTGGTGACCACCGGCGTGGACACGTTCAGCAAGCTTACCTTGGACAAGATCAGCAAGAAGATCAAAGACACCAAGGACGTGACCATCTTCCCCATCAGCATTGGATGGGCGCTGCGCGAATGGTGTGAGGTTCATCAGTGCACCGGCATATCTCATGGTATGGGCATTCCCATCGGGCGGATGGACTATCTGCAAGCCGACAACGAAATGCGGACCTTCGCTGCGATGACGGGCGGACGCGCCTATTTCCCGAGGTTCCAGGCGGAGTTCGGCGAGATCTTCCACGATATCGGCGATGACATTCGCCACGAATATTCCCTGGCTTACACTCCTACCAACACCAAGCTCGATGGAACCTACCGCAAGCTGAAAGTGCAGGTGGTTGCGCCAGATGGCGGGCCGCTGAAGGTGCGCGATCAGAAGGGCAAGGACGTGAAGTTCGAAGTCGTGGCGCGTGACGGCTACACGGCTAAGCACTCGGTGGATTAGGAACCCTGCTGCCGCCATCGGGCACTGATTTTCTCATTCCCTTCTTTCACGATTGCAAATTCGTGCACAGTTGTGCGGACTTGCATGTAAATTCGCCGTTAAATTCGTCGGCTGCCTCCGCGGCCACGCTGAACTGTTGTATGCTGCCAAGGCAAATTGCAGAACCCTCTAGGTGCAAGCCAAAAGCCCAGTTCCAAAGCCTAGTTCAGACCATTCAGACAAGGAGTATTCTGTGTCCAAGAAATTTCTTTTTTCAGCTGTGGCACTTCTGTTGTCCATTTCCGGCTTGTCGCTGGCCCAGACGACTCAGCGACTGGCTCACCAATCCCCCGGTGGTTGCATCCTGGCGTTTCAGTTAACCGATGGCACCGTGATCTGCCAGGGAAACAGCGACTCGAACTGGTACAAACTGACTCCCGATAACACCGGAAGCTACATCAATGGAACGTGGTCGACGGCGGCAAGCCTGCCATCAGGATACGTTCCAGACGCTTTTGCTTCGGCGGTGCTGGCCGACGGACGCCTGGTGATCACCGGCGGCGAGTACAACAGCGGCGCCTTTGCACTAACGAATCTGGGCGCGATTTACGATCCTACGAAGAACACATGGACCAAGCTGGCGGCCCCAAAAGGCTGGACCTACATCGGAGACTCGCCCTCGGTCGTGCTGCCCAACGGGAGCTACCTGGTCGGGAACAAGTTGACCAAGAGCCTGGCCCTGCTGAATCCCAAGACTCTCGCCTGGACCGTGATGGCGGGAACCGGCAAGAGCGACTTCAACGCCGAAGAGGGCTTCACGTTGTTGGCGAATGGCACGGTTCTCACCATGGACGTAAAGCACGCGCCGAATTCGGAAATCTTCTCGCTTGTGGCGAAGAAGTGGACAACCGCCGGCAGCACCATCGTGGATCTGCATTCGCCGTCGCCGTTCGGCTGCATCAACTACGGGCCGAACGGTTCGCTCTGCTACTACCCGCCTGGAGAAATCGGCCCGGCGATTCTGCGCCCGGACGGCACAGTGTTTGCGACGGGATCGTATTCGAGTTCGACGAGCGGGGCGGGACATACTGCGATTTACGACAGCAACACCGGGACGTGGACCGTCGGTCCGGATTTTCCCAACGGCGACAATGCCGGCGATTCTTTCGCCGTACTGCTACCTAGCGGGAATGTTCTGGTCGAAGGCGCGCTCTCGTCCTATGAGTGGGACGGCGTCAACCTCAATCCAACTCTCTCGACTCCGGGCTGCCTGCTCGTCCTGCCGACGGGGCAAGTGTTAGTCGAAGGCTCGGAAGTCTACAACCCGACCGGAACGTACCAAGCAGCTTGGGCACCGACCATCACCTCGGTTTCTTCGAGTGTGACGCGCGGGTCTACCTATGTGATCTCGGGAACGCAGTTCAACGGGCTCTCGCAAGCGGCTGCATTTGGTGACGAGTACGAGACGGCGACCAACTATCCGCTGGTACGGATCACCAACAACAGCACCAGCCACGTGTTCTATGCCAGAACCCATGACCACAGCACCATGGGAGTTGCTACGGGATCGGCCACCGTATCGACGAGCTTCGATGTTCCGTCGACGATGGAGACGGGAGCAAGTTCCCTCGAAGTCGTGGCCAATGGAATTCCGTCTGCGGCGGTGAGCATTACCGTGAACTAGGACTATCTTCTGCCGGAAGGCCTCCGCGAGAGCGGAGGCTTTTCCATTTGCGACGCCAGATCTCCAGACCCGAATACGACCGAGCAATCGTGGCAGCCGCTAGTGCGCGTGAAACAAAGTGTCCAGCAGGAAGAAGACTGCCGCGCCCACGAACACCAGCAGAGCCATTTTCATCGCCGGTTCTTTGTTGACTTCGGGGACGAGATCCGACGCCGCCACATAGATCGTCACACCCGCCGACAACGGAAGCCCGGCGCCCACGTGATGTCTGAAAAGCGCCATGGTGAGAACTCCGGCCAGAGTGGATCCTCCCAGGATGACCGATGCGCCCCAGGCTTTGAAGCGGCTGAGCCCGCTGGCTAGCATTACCGAGCTCACGGTGAAGCCTTCGGGAATCTTGTGCAGGAAGACAGCGAAGAAGATCAGCCAGCCCAACCAGTTGGAGACCAGAAATCCAGAGGCGATGGCAATGCCGTCGAAAAACGTGTGAATGATGAGGCCGAGCAAAACCGAGTATCCCTTACGGGAATGGATGAACTCGTCATGATGAGTTTCCTCCCCGAAGTGGAAGTGCGGGGTAACCGTATGCTCGAAAAAATGAATGATCAGGTAGCCGAGCAAAACCAGGAAGGCCGCCGATCTACCACGCAGTTCCAGACTCTCGGGAACCATCTCGATGATTGCGGTAGCCAGCATGAATCCCGCGCCGAGCGCAATGAAGTAGCGCAAATAGCGGCGCTCCCAGTGGCGCTGCACGATAATCGCGCCGCCGAAAACATTGGCGGCAGCAGCCGTCAGGCCGAGAAGGATGCTGATTGCAATTGGGTGCATGTGAGCGAGCGATTAGCTTACATCTAAACGCTCAGAACTCGGTACTCGCAACTGGGTACTGGTTAGCCGCTATGCCGGATGTGCATCACGTCGCCGTCTTGCACGATGTAGTCCTTGCCTTCAAGGCGTAGCGTGCCTTTAGCGCGGGCGTTGGCTTCGGAACCGGCTTCGAGCAGTTGGTCCCAGCGGATGGTCTCGGCGCGGATGAAGTGCTTCTCCAGATCGGAGTGGATGGCCCCGGCGGCCTCCTGCGCACGGGATTTGGCGGGAATCGTCCAGGCGCGGCACTCGTCTTCGCCGGCGGTGAAAAATGAAATCAGGCCAAGCAGTTTGTAAGTCGTGCGGATCAGGCGGGTGAGACCGCTCTCGGTCAGGCCGTAGCTGGAGAGGAAATCGGCGGCATCGGCGTCGCTCATTTCAGCAAGCTCGGCTTCGACTTTGCCGCAAATCGCCGTTGCGGCCGAATTCGGGCGCGCGGCAATTTCGGTGAGCTTGTACTTGCTGACGGCCTCTTCGAGTTCTTTGCCAAGTTCCGTCGACTCGCCGATGTTTAGCACGTAGAAAATCGGCTTCTCGCTGAGGAACATGAAGCCGCGCAGGCGCTTCTTGTCCTCGGGCGTCATCTCCATTTCTCGCAGGGGCTTTTCCGATCCAAGATGCGCATTGGCGCGCTTCAGCAAATCGAACTCCTTTTCGAGCTCGGGGGTCTTCATCTTCTTCAAGTCTTTTTCGACGCGCTCGAGACGTTTCTCAATCTGGCCCAGGTCGCTGACCATGAGATCGAATTCGACATTCTTGATGTCGCGCAGCGGGTCGATTTCCGCCACCAGCGGAACTGCCGGATCTTCGAAAACCCGCACCACGTGCGCCAAGGCGTCGACCTGGCGCAGGTGGCCGATGTAGGCAGTCTCTTTGAGAGCGTCCTGCCCGATGGCACCGACGTCGACGTAATCCACGGAGGCGTGGGTCAGCTTCTTGGGGTTGTAAAGCGCAGCCAGGCGATCCAGGCGGTCGTCGGGAACCTTCGCCACGCCAATGTGCGCCTCGCGCGGGTTGGACGACTGCGCCGACAGATGCGCCCTGGTCAGAATTTGAAACAGAGATGTCTTGCCTACCTGGGGCAGGCCAATGATTCCAGTTTTCATAAGATAGGTTCGAGTTTAAGGGGAACTCTTCAGAATAAATGATCCGGAGGAATTGCCCAAGCGAGGAGCGGCAGAGCGCCTTTCTCTGCGACCTTTGCGGCTTTTCTCTGCGATCTTTGCGGTAAAACGCTTTTGTACAGCGAACATCGCAAAGGATTCGCGAAGACCGCTGAGCAGCCCATTACAGGGCCTACCAGGTGTAGTGTGCGGTATAGGTGATGACCTTCTCGCCGTCGGGTACGACCGTTATTGGGAACTCGATGGTCTGGCTGTCTTTTTTCTGGTAGTCGTCTGATTTGGCGGTGATTTCCCAATTCTTGCCGCGATACAAGTGCTCGACGACCCTCACTTCTACCGGATCTTTTTTGTGATTGCGCACTTTGATCTCAAAAGTTTCCGTGGCTTCGTGCTTGCCCTGGTTGACGGTGTAATTCGTGCGAGTGCGCTCGCCGGTGAGATCGAAGGCATTGCCGGTGTAGACGCGGACTTTCTCGTCGCGCGGGGTGTGGTCAATCATGTTTTCGCCGGTGAATTCGACCTGGCCGTCATCGTTTCGGCGATAGAAGCGCAAGCGCCCCTTGGGCAGTGGCATGCCGAGATGGTTGGCGTCGGAGTTCTGGAACTCGCGCATCACCCAGATTTTGGGATTGGATTCGGTGCCGTAGGATTGATCGTTGCGAATGTTTTCCCACCCCCAGCCGTTATATCGATTGGGATCGATCTTCCAGCCATCGTAGATGTACAACTGCTTCGTTGTGACCCCGGCCGCGTGAATAAATTCCACCTGCTTGGTCTCGCCATCGCGCAGCGTGGTGCTGCGTTCGAGCGTGTAGAGGTGATACTCGTCGAATGCTTTCTCGCTGACGGGCGGCATAAACGGGGCCGCCGCTGCAACTTCCACCATTTGAGTGAAGTTTCGGCCATTCACGGCTTGTCCGGGCTGAATTTTGCTCACGTCGCCAGCCATGAGTTTGATGCGCGCATTTTCGAAGGTCTTTCCGCTGCGGTTGTCCATCGTGACCCAGCCCACGATGTCGACCAGATCGCCCTTCTCCGGCGCAATGATGTTGTAATCGGCCTCCCAGGTGAATCCGCCGCTGACATACGAAAGCTCAGCAGGAAATCTGCCGGCATGATCGGTCGCCAGCAGCCATTCGAGACGCGGCTTCAAAATCGTCTCGGCTGTGAGGTCGGGGAAAATAGGCGTACCGGGAAGACCGAAACGAAGCTGACCACCGACTTCGATGATCGGCTCTTCCTGTCCTGGATAATTCTGGTTGTAGCCGTTGATGTTGAAATAGTTCGGGCGCACGAATCCGCTGCGAACGACCTTGCCCTTTACGGTGGAGTGATCGGGCAATTCGAAATCGATGGATCGCCCCTCATAGAGCGACAACAGCGAAGCCTGCGAAACCGGATCGGCGCGATAATTCTGCTCCAGCACGTTCAACACGTGCTTGCCCGAGGGATCGCGGAGAATCACCGAATCCGGTTCGAGGTGCATGGTGATCTCGTTGACGTTGACCTGGTTCTCGCCGGATTTCAGGTCAAGCGGGAGTTGCTGGCGAATTACCGCGAAATTCTGGTTGTAGATAGTCAGAGAAGGCTGCGAGTTCTGCTGCGCAGCAAGGCTGGCGCAGAAAATCAGGACACAGACGAAGCGAGCGGTCATACGATTCCCTCCGAAACGGCCTGAACTTCACATCTGAGCTGCAAGAACGAGACCCAGCGTCGGCGAAGCTCGGCGCAGCCGCGCGGCGTCCCTTTTAGAACGTGAGTGGCGAGAGGTCTTGCGGGCGGTTTGATTACTCGACCGGGAAGAACTTGATCTCCACCATTTCGTGGGACTCATGGGCAGCGGGCTCCCAGCGCCAGCGACGCACGGCATTGACGGCGGCCTGGGCGAGCACGGGATGCCCTCCTTTGATGTCTGCCGTCTTCACGCTGCCGTCCGGGGCGACGAGCGCCTCGACCTTCACCACGCCTTCCAACGCCATATTGCGCGCGAGCGAAGGATAGGCCGGTGCAGCGTGCTCAAGGATTTTGCGCTTGGCAGCCGATTCCTGGGCACTGGTATGAGTGGGGACAAGGCACAGCGCGATCGCAAGAAGCAGCGCCCCAACTGCCCCCTGCCGCATCAGGGGATTCATGCAACAAAGTCTAAGTTAAGACTTATATGCGGCAAGGTGACTGAGGTAATCGGCGTTCCCGTGTCGTAGCGCCGCCCTCCCGGCGGCCAGAGGCCGGCGCTACATCAGTGGCTGTGCTCCTCCAGGAACTTCTCCGCCTCGATGGCGGCCATGCAACCGGTGCCCGCGGCCGTAATGGCCTGCCTGTAGCGGCGGTCCTGCACGTCGCCGCACGCGTACACGCCTGGGACGCGGGTGAGAACGTAGTTATGCGTCTTGAGATAACCGTCGGCATCGGTATCGAGCTGGTCGGCGAACATCTTGGCATTGGGCTCGTGGCCGATTCCCAGAAAAAGGGCGCTGGTGGGGAAGTCCCACTGTTTGCCCGTCTTGACGTCGCGCAGCTTTAGCCCGGTCACCTCGTTGTGGTTGACGTCGTAGACGTCTTCGACCACCGTGTCGAGCAGAAACTTGATTTTCTCGTGAGCCTTAGCCCGCTCCAGCATGATTTTCGAGGCGCGGAACGCATCGCGGCGGTGAATGATGGTGACTTTAGTCGCGAAGCGAGTCAGGAACAGGGCTTCTTCCATGGCAGAGTCTCCTCCACCCACCACAACGATTTCCTTCCCTGAAAAGAAGAATCCATCGCAGGTCGCGCAGGACGAGACGCCATGCCCGATCAATTGCTGCTCGTGGGGCAGGCCCAGCCAGCGAGCGGAGGCGCCGCTGGCAATGATCAACGTCTGGGCGTGGACTTGATGAATGCCGAGATGCAGCACAAACGGCCGCTGGCTCAGATTGACGCTGGTCAGATGCGCCATGCGGTACTCCGCGCCGAAGCGCTCGGCCTGCTTGCGCATGTTTTCGACCAGTTGCGGGCCGAGGATTCCTTCGGGAAATCCCGGAAAGTTCTCGACCAGCGTGGTCAGGGAGAGTTGCCCGCCGGGCTCGTGGCCTTCAACGACCAGCGGCTTCAGGTTGGCGCGCGCGGTATATAGGGCGGCGGTGTGTCCGGAGCATCCGGAACCGATGATGACTACGTTGCGAGTTTCGCTCATGGATAATTGTTCAGTCGAGAATTAGATGGACGGATTCGATTTTCGATGCATAGCACGGCCCGACGTAGCAGCGGACGTATTCGGCATCACTTTGGGCCATTCGGCTTCGCCACCTTGGATTCCTTCGACTCTGTAACTCCTGCAATCTTGGCCAGTTCCTCGGGCACGGTCTTCTTTACGCCTAACAGTGAGCGATAATTCGCCAGCACTCCGGTCGCACTGCGAAACAGCGGTTCGTAGGCACTCTGATCCGGCACCGGACCGCCTTCGTTTCCTGAACAGCGAGCTAACGCAACCGAAGACTTGCCAAAACGCTCGAGCCGAACTCTGCTCGCAGGAGTGTTCGAGGTAAGCATGGCCGAGGCCGTGGTCACCGACGACGCGCTGTCTTCCAGCGAGACCTGAATCAAGTCCTTCGGATCGCGCACATGCAGGACCAGCGTCTCGACCATATTCTGGCCATCATCGCTGAACGAGTACTGCACGCTGGCAAAAAGCGCCTGCACCGAGAACTCGCGCCGGATGCGAACGTAGCTCGCGACGGAAGGCTCCCCGGCAACGTGGCCACCTTTCCCCGGTTGAAGGAAACCCGGCATGTCGGTGAGAGTCGAGCGCCCGCGGGAGACTTCAAAGTCTGCGGTAAACAGGGGCTGCTTTGGAATACGGGCCAGGGCGGAGGCGATTTCTTTTTGCTCCTCAGCCGAGGGCGTACACACGTTCAAGACATTGACTTTGACCTGTGGCTCGGCAGGCTGCTGTGCCTTCAGAGGACTGAGGGCCACAACTGTCAAAACCACGCCAAGAGCACAGATCCACGCGGGAACCGGAATACGGGGCACGGCGGCATTCTAAACGAGAAGAGATGAAAAATCTTGGCCCGGACCATGTTTAGCGGGTGAGGGGGCTTTGCGAACTCTGCGAGTCCTTTGCGCCCTCTGCGGTCAAGAGCTTGAACCGCAAAGATCGCAAAGAAAACCGCTGAACTCGCGGAGACTCTGGCGCGCTCGCAGGCCGAAGCATTCGCAAGCTTGCCGGGAAAGCCTTAGAATTCCGGTATGGCGAATCTGACTCTGGTCTATGGCATGAGACTGCTGCCGTCTGAGGATGTGGCCGAAGTGGGGCAGGCCCCGGTAAAGCTCACCAACGGGCGGGAAGCTCACGTCACCATGCACGTGCTCGAGGGCAGCAAGGAAGAGATTGAAAAACAGCTGCGCACTAGCCTGGAGGCGTTCTTCGATCTTTATCCGGAAATCTGAAGTCGCGGCAAACCCAGGGGCGCACTCGCCAAAAGCGCCGTATAATCCTTTCTCTCTGCCGTGCGTCCAGCGAATTGTATGCAATGGTCTTATCCCGAAATCCGGCAACGGCTCATTGACGCCGAACTGTGGCCGCAGCGCCGCATGGCGCGATTGGCGTGCTACTTGGCCGGTCTGGCAGTGGGGCTATTTGCTCTGGAAGAATTGCTCGGACTCTTCGCGGCTTCGTGGGGAAAGACTCTGTCGGGCTGGGTGGCGTTCCTCACCTTCCTGGCTACCATTCTGTTCGCCGTTCTCGCCTTTCGCTGGATCAAGCGCAGAATCCTGTGGCGGCTGCGCAACCGGCTGATCGTCACCTACGTGTTCATCGGCGTCATTCCTGCGGTGCTTCTGGTGGCCATGGCGCTAATCACGCTGTACGGATTGGGCGGGCAATTCGCGGTGTTCGTCGTCACCTCGGAAATTCACTCGCAGTTGCGCAGCCTGGAGGCGGCCAATGCCGCCATCAGCAACGAACTGGCGGCGCGGATCGAGCGCGGGCAGCCCGCAACTGCCGAGTCGCTGGCCGGATTGAGAAAACGCGATCCGGCATGGAGCCGGCGCCAGATGTGCGCCTGGTACGGAGAAAAGCCGCTGGCGCTCTGCGATGAGTTCAAGGGCAAGCCGCTCATCTTCCCCAACTTCGTTAAGGAAAAGTTCCGCGATATGGTTCGAGAGCGGGGCGAATTGCACCTGCGCGTCGGCTCTTCAATGCAGGTAGGCTCCAACAAGTTAACGGTGGTGACCAGCGAACCGTTTGACAAGGAATTGGTCGGAAAGATCGCGGCTGATCTGGGCGAGATCACACTTTATTCCCGGGGACTTTCGGCACAAGACGGTCCCTCTGGGCAGCGATCGGGGAAGGAAGGCGATCCCCGGCAGGCCGGCCTCACTCCAGAGACGGCATCTGAGAAGACCGCACCTGAAAAGAAGAAGAGTGGGATCACTATCAGTTCCGGCAGCCAAAGTCCTACGTTACAGGCCGATCAGGACGTCCTGCACCCGGAGTTTACTGTGGGCACACTGCCAGCCTCGTCCGGTACATTCGATCGCGAAATCACCTTCGGAACACCGCTGCAGGTGGTGGATTGGAAGACCGGCGAGCAGCAGCAGTTCGGAGCGATGTTACAGGTCACCACTCGTCCGGCGGTTTTGTACGGGCATTTGTTCGCGGAGCTGGGAGAGTTCGTCCGCGGCGTGGCTTATATTTTGCTCGGTGTGGGCGTTTTCTTCGCCATCATCGAACTGATCGCTCTGATCATCGGCACGCGCATGACCCGCACCGTGACCGCCGCCGTGGCGCAGCTTCACGACGCCACGCGGCACGTGGATCGCGGCGACTTCAGCCACCGCATTCCGGTGAAATCGCACGACCAGCTTGCGGACCTGGCAATCTCATTCAACTCGATGACTGCTTCCATCGAAAAGCTGATTCTGGAGCAAAAAGAAAAGCAGCGCCTCGAGAACGAACTCGCCATTGCGCAGGAGGTGCAGGCCCAGCTATTCCCCCGGCAAACTTCCGAACTGGAATCGCTGGAAGTCCACGGATTCTGCCGCCCGGCCCGCACGGTCAGCGGCGACTATTACGATTTCGTCACAGCCAGCTCGCACAAGCTGATTCTCGCAGTGGGCGACATCAGCGGAAAAGGAATCTCGGCCGCGTTGTTGATGGCGACCATTCACTCCGCCGTGCGCGCCTACAGCATGGAGAACATGCCGCAACTGCGCGAACCGGTAGCGGTAGGTGCGGTCGCCGGAGCCGGCCGGATCATCGGGGCCTGGCCCGAAGGTGCGGAAGTTTCTCCCGGAGCGCTGCTGGGGCTGCTGAATCATCAACTTTACGAGAGCACGCCACCGGAAAAATATGCGACGCTGTTTCTCGGCATCTATGACGGGCGGTCGCATCAGCTGACCTACAGCAATGGCGGCCACCTGCCGCCGATTCTAATCAGCGAGAGTGGAGACGTCCGCCGGCTTGAGGCCGGGGGCACCGTCGTCGGCCTGTTCGACAACATGAGCTATGACGAAGGCGCGGTGGAGATGCATCCCGGCGAAGTTTTCGTCGCCTATAGCGACGGTGTGACCGAGCCGGAGAATGACTTTGGCGAGTTCGGCGACGATCGATTGATTGATCTCGTCCGCGCCAACCGGCACCTGCCGCTGCCGCAGATTAGCCAGATCGTGACCCAGGCCGTGGATGACTGGATCGGCGACAAGGAGCAGCCCGACGACGTGACGCTCGTGCTGGCGCGGGCACGGTAGTCAAAAGTGCTTGTCATCCTGAGCAAAGCGAAGGACCTATGAACGCGCGTGCGGCACCGGTGCCGC
>Ga0075029_100000246_pt1 | contig 30052 bp, 30 predicted proteins | sample LitLauG_LLR_2013_FD_71391 | JGI IMG/M metagenome (GOLD analysis project Ga0075029, IMG submission 71391) | Freshwater sediment microbial communities from North America - Little Laurel Run_MetaG_LLR_2013 | ecosystem: Environmental > Aquatic > Freshwater > Creek > Sediment | place: USA... | reverse complement strand
TTAGGCCCAGCTCCTTGAGCTTCGGATCCCACACGTTCCAATACGCCGACAAATCCGCGCGCGCTTCTTCCAAAGTCGAAAAATACTCTTTCAGGAAAGGCTCCGCGCCACCCGCCACCTTGGCGCTCAATTTGCCCGACCCGTGGCCGATCACCTCATGCAGCGCGGTCATCAGTTCCTCGGCCTGCTGGCCGTATTTCGTGTTGCGCTCCACCACCGCCGGTGATGGCCCGAATTCATGGATACTCTTGTGCCCCGCCGCTTCGTCGAACGCGCGGCTGCTGCTGGTGAACAGAAAATTCTTGGTGCCGTATTTCTCGTGAATCTCGTTTTCGTTGGGCAGATTGTCGCCGATGGTGGACACCTGAAAATCGCCCGTCTCGATCAGCACTTCCACCGCCTTCACCACCGGAGGCGTGAACGATTTCTTCTTATACGCATCGATCCACGGCGCGTGGTCTTCGAAATACGCGGCGTTCTGCGCCAGTTTGTTCATCGTTTCCGTTAGCGGTTTGTCGGTCACCGTGACGAAGCTTTGCGAACTGCCTTTTGCCCCGCGCGCGTCGCGATAGACCTCGATGAAGCCGTTGTCGAAATCCACGGTCGCGTCGTTGCGCACCCAATCGGCGCCGAATTGCAGCCAGTCCGCGGGATCGCCGGTTTCATAGAAGCGCGCCAGATCGTTAATCGCCACGGCCTGCGCCGGATCGGCCACCGCCGCCGCGCGATGCAGATACTCGACGGCTTTCTTGAGATACACCGCGTACTTGCCCGGCGCATCCGCGCGCCAAACGACTTCGGTCAGCTTGCCGTCCGCGCCTTTGACCACGCTCGAGTTGAGCGGATACTTCGGCGTGAACCCCGTCAGGTCGGCTAGCGTGACGCCGGGTCCATAGAACGTGTTGGAGCTGGCCTGCACAATATCCTTGCCGCCGCGCGGACTCTTCGCCGTCGTCATGGGCTCAAAATCGGCGTTGAACAACGCGTCCTTCAGGTCCGCCACTTCCTTCGCCGGAGCGGTGAGCGGAGGCAGATCGCCATACGCCGTCTTGAACCCGCCATTGCGCGCAGCTTGATCCGCGGCCTTCTGCAACTCTTCGAACGTGAAGTCGGGCAGAAATTTCTGCGACGTCAGTTCGTTGTGATTTCCGCGATTGGCCCAGAACAGCTTGGCAAACTCGGTGATCTTCTTCAAAGTCGCGGCGTCAATGCCCGCGGGATGCGCAACGATCTCTTCCAGCAGCCTCTTTTCGCGCAGTCCGTATGCCGAAAGCTGATCGTAAATAATGGGGTCGATCGCAATCGACGCCTGCACGAGCCAGTAGGCCAGTTCCTTTTGCTTCGCGTCGAGCGATTTAAAGCTCTCCGCGCGAAGCTGAATAAATCCAGTAGCCCCCACGCGATCGGCCAGTGCGCTGGTTTGCGCAAACACAGGAACCGCAGCGACAAGAATGGTCGCCATCTTGAAACATCGCATAACGATCTCCATAAAGGTGAACTCTTCATGATTGTAGGCCTTCTTGCTAAGCTAGGGCGCATGCGGGCTGCTGGTTGCTGCGTGATGTTCTTTGCCCTCTCAACGCTCGCCTTTCCCCAAGGACAGAGGAAAGCCAAGCCTTGGGACTACTGCAGAGTAAATCTACAGTTGGCCGAGCGTTGTGGTGATGGTCCGCTCCCAAGGGCGTTGGACTACTACATGAGGCCGGCGGACTGGCCCGAAAGCGAGTGGCTTCCAGCGGAGCGTGCGGCGGACGACAAAGCGAGGGTACGCGCCGTCCTTCGCCACCTCGGCAAACTTGGCCCCAACAGAATCGCTGAGATTACCTTCGCGGCCGAGGGCACCGATGCGGGCAGCGTTTTGATCATTTCCGAGCGCACCGCCGGGCAATGGTCCCCCATTTGCTTCTGGGATGGGCCCGAGATCGACCCGCAGATTTATCGCTTGCGCGGCGGCGACCTGCTCGCGTTCAGTTGGTATGGGCGAGGAAGGTTCGAAGCGAGCTTCATGGCCTGGGCTTGGAACTCGGGGCCTTTGCAAATTGATTTGGACACGAGTGTCCAAGATGCTTGGAGGCACGTGCCCGATGTGGCACAGGGCCCTCCCCCGGTTAAGGTGACATGGGATGATCTTCATGTGGAACTGTATGGCTGGTGGGTGGGAAAGTACCCGTGGCCTGCGCCCGCTGAGATAACGGGACCAAATCGCTGGATGACGGATTCCACGCTCGACTCACGCGTGGACATCTGGTTTTCGCTCCACAATGGCCAACTGCTTCCGAAGCGCGTCGAGTGGCGACTTCAAGAAGAGCCTCTGATAACGGCTATCGAGAAACACTGGCCGTGACCTACTGACCACCATCCGGGTCCAAAGCCTTCCGCGGATCATGCAGGAAAAACTTCATCGTCGTCGGGGCATGAATCGTCCGATACCGGATATTAGACTGACAGATATGTGGGGCCGGCCAATTTTGGCTGCCGCCGGTTTTAAACGGCGCGCGCACGCCGACTCGACAGTCGGCGGCAGGCTAAACAGCCTGACCCCACATTCACTACAGCAATTCCGACGACGCGAAGAAGAACGGGATTTCCACCGCCGCCGTCTCCGGCGCAGCGGACCCATGCGCGCAGTTGCGCTCGATGATGGTCTGTCCCCAAGGACCACCTACCCTGACGCTACTCCCACTCGATCGTGCCCGGCGGCTTGTTCGTCAAATCGTAAAACACCCCGCCGACGCCTTCGAGCGCGCGCAATTCCACCGTCATTGCATCCAGCAAATCCGCGGGCATCCGCACCACGCTGGCCGTCATGCCGTCCACTGAATCGATGGGCCGCAGCACCACTGAATCCGGACGCTCCACCGTTCCGAACGGGATCAGCACCACTGGAAACTGCCACGTCGACGCGTCGAAGCCTGAGGAGTGCGTCAGCCGCCTGACCGCCGCATCGGCGCGCCGCAGCAGATCGAGCCTTTCCGCCGTCATATACGCCGGTGCGACGCGCATGTCGGCGATCGCCTCGGCCGTCCACACCGACGCTACCACCCGATTCACGCTATCCAGTTTATTGATCAACCGCGCGGCGTCTTCATCGGTGGGAGGAAACTCGCTCAGCGCCAGAACCGATCGGTACGTCCGCGAATCTCCCTGCACGCCGACCGACCGCACCGGCACGATGAAGCCGTCGGCGGTGTGCTCCGGCACACCTGCTTCGTCCGAACATAGGCACCGGATGGCAAGACCTGGTCCAGGGAACGGATGGCGTTCCAGCAGCTCCGGCGCGAGCCCGAGCTGCCGTCCGATGGCGCGGACTTCATCCTTATAGAACTGCGACAGCGGCTCCACGATGCGGCCTTCGTCGATCAGCTTCTGAATGCCCGCCACGCGGTTGTGATGCGTCTTGATCAGGTCCGCCTTGGCGGTGCCGCCCGATTCGATGGTGTCGGGATAGATCGTGCCCTGGCCCAGAATCCAGTTGGCGTCCAGAAAATGCTCCGATTCTAAAATATGCTGCTGCACATCGACGAACTTCTCGCCGATGATGTGGCGCTTCTGTTCAGGAGCCGTCGCGTGCGCCAGTGCGTCGAGAAAATCGGCCCGCGCGTCGCACACCTCGAACGACCGCGCGCCCAGCGCCTGGAAATTGGCGCGCACAAACTCCGTCTCGCCCTCGCGCATCAGGCCCGTATCGACGTACGCCCCATGGACCCGCTCCGCGCCGAGTGCCTTCAGGCACAGCGTGTAGGCGACCGTGGAATCCACGCCTCCGCTTACGAAGAAAAATACGTTGCGGTCGCCTGCGGCTTTGCGGATTTGGTCCTCGACAGCCTGGATCTGGCCCGCCGGGTCCCAATCCGTGTGGCACCCGCAGGCCTCGAACAGAAAATTGCGCAGGATGGTCATCCCGCATGGCGTATGGGCAACCTCGGGATGAAACTGCACCGCGTACAAGCGCCGCGCGGGCGACGCCATGGCCGCGATGGCGCAGGTTTCCGTGCTGGCCAGAACGTCGAAGCCTTCGGGCACGGCTGCCACCTGGTCACGATGGCTCATCCAGACCTGCTGGCGTCCGTCGATGCCATGGAGGATCGTATCCTGGCGCGCTATGTCGAGCAGCGCGAGGCCGTACTCGCCGCGGTCGCCCCGTTGGACGCGTCCGCCCAGGCCGTAGGCGATCAATTGCTGACCGTAGCAGATGCCCAGCACGGGAATCCCAGCGTCAAGCAACGCACGGTCGATGGTGGGGCTGGAGGGGTCGTAAACGCTGGCCGGTCCGCCGGAGATGATGATGCCTTTGCGGCCAGTCAGCGAGGAGGCAGGGGTTTCGCTGGCCGCGACCTCGGCGTAAATGCCCAGGTCGCGAACCTTGCGTGCGATTAAATGACAGTACTGCCCGCCTGCGTCGAGGACGGTAATTTGCGGAGTCAAAGTCTTAGTGCTGCGCGACGGCGGCGGCGTTCTCCTGCCCATTCATGCGCTGCACCATCTGTTTTTTGGCGCTGTCGAGCAGGGATTTGGCCTTCGGCAGAGCCTCCACGGCCTTCTGCACGGCCGGATCCTGCTCAATAGCCACCCGCTGCGATTCCTCATAGCTGAACGCGGTGATGTACATCTCACGCTTCAACTGGTCCTTGATCCACTGATGGTTTTCGGTGAACTCCATCTCCGTGAAATTCACCTTGTTCTTCAACAGGAAATCGTGGAATTCGTTCAGCAGCTTCTCGTCGGGCGACCAGCCGGCAGGCAGCTTCGTTTGATGCGAGCCGAACCAGTTGGCCGAAAAACTGAACATCGAATATTTGCGGATCAGCTCGATCTGGAACTTGTTCAGCTTCTCCGGCACGTATTTCTCGTCCGGCGTGATGCCTCCGCCGCCATACACCGTGCGACCGCTATCGGTCATCTTCACGTCGTTGGTGTTTTTCGTGTCCAGGTTGGTGTGGTAGTAGTAATCCAGGAACGATTGATTCGTGTAATCGCGCTGGATCAGTCGTCCGCTGGGCGTGTAATAGTGCATTGTGGTCAGCGCTAGGCCAGTGTTATCGCTCAACGGGAACACGGTCTGAACCAGGCCTTTGCCGAACGTATTTTCGCCGATGATCCAGGCCCTGTCATGATCTTGCAGCGCGCCCGAAACGATCTCGGCGGCCGACGCGGTGTAGCGATTCACCAGCACCACCACCGGATAATCTGCGCCTTTGCCGTCGTGGCGCACGGCGAAATTCTTGTTGGGCTGGGTGCGGCCGCGGTGGCTCACCACCAGCTCGCCACGCTTCAAGAAGTGCCCCGCGACGTCTATGCCTTCGGTCAGCAGCCCGCCCGGATTCTGGCGCAGGTCGAGAACCAAGCCCTTGATCTCTTTTTCGGGTAGCTTCGCCAGCTTGTCTTCCATTTCCTTGCTGGTGTTCTCGCCGAACTGGGTTATGTCCAGATACGCGATGCCGGGGCGGATGAAGAAGCAATCCGGCACAGTGGAGCGCTCAATTTCAGCGCGAATAATGTTGAATACGATCGGCTCGCTCGAGCCTTCGCGCTGCACCTTGATCTGCACCGGAGTGCCTTTCATGCCCTTCAAACGATCGGCGATCTCGGTGGTCGTCAGCCCGTCGGTCTTTTTGTCGTCGATTTCCAATAAGACGTCACCCGCGCGGAGGCCGGCCTTGTAGGCCGGGTATCCGGCGAACGGCGCCAGAACGATGGTGCGCTCATTGCGCGCGCCCACCATCATGCCGACGCCCGAATAATGGCCGCTCTGGTCGGTACGCAGGTCCTTGTAATCCTTGGGATCGAAGAAGTTGGAGTGGGGGTCCAGGGTGCGCAGCATGCCTGGGATGGCTCCCTTATAAATGGCCTTTTCCGGCTTCACGTTATCGGCGAAGTTGGCTTCCACCACGTCATAGACCTTGGTGAACGCCTTCAGGCTTTGGCTGAGCTGTTCTTCATTATTCGTGGAGGCAGCCTTGACGTGCCCTCCGGTAAAGAACAAACCGGCGGCGAGCGAACATAGCGCCAGGAATGCGGGTATGATGACGAAACTGCGGCGGCTCGATGGCATCGTGGAAGATGGCCTCCAGTTTTCAGTATATCGCGGACGTGAGCCGCTATTCAGCTAGACGCGGACCGAGGCCGGTCCGTCACAAAATAACTGAAGTTAGCCGACGCGGGCGGCGCGGCGGACCACTGAGCCGGGCTCCATGCGGGCCGGCTTACGCTCGTTCTCCGTCAGGCGGCGCGCCTGATCGCTGACCGAGACCAGGAACATCGGCTGGCGTGCGTTCTTCAGGATATCGATGATTCGCGAGTGCTGGTCTTCCAGGTAAATCGACTTGCCGTCGGTCACCAGGTGCAGTTCGGAGGCGGCGGCGAGAACCTCGGCCAGGCGCCTGCCCATCTCTTTTTGGAGGAAGCGGAGCACGCGGCGGATTTTCTGCAGCGAAAAGCCCTTGCGGCGCAGTTCGGCGATCACGGTGATCTCAATCACCTCGGCGGCGTGGTACACGCGGCGGTGCCCTTCATGGTGCGGCGAAACCACCTTGCGCTCATCCCACCACTGCAACTGCCGCAGGCTCACCTGAGCCACCTGCGCGACCTCGAGCGACGAATAGGTCTTTTCCTCAATCAGTGCCTTGTCCACGGACGAGGCGGGGGGGCGGGGTTTTCTTGCTTTAAACATAACGGGCGGTTTCCGTTTCCGGCCAAAAAGGGCTGCCTATCGATTGTACTCGAGTTGGGGGGTGTGTCAATAGGGTGTCGAGGGTAGGGCGCGGGAAGGCTCTGCCGCAGGTTCTAGTCCCACCTTCCCGAACGCGCAACCCTCAGACGTTGTGTCACAGCCCGAAGCTTTTGATCCCTTGATCTCTCAAGATAGAGTCCGTCAGTTCGACCGTCCGTTTCGTCCTAGCGAGGCTGAAGCTACAGTCCACAAAACGCACGTTCTCGAGGACAGTCCGGTCCCCACCATAGACAACGTGGGGGTGTTTTAAAGTGACATTACGGAGATGAAGTTTGTCCAGAACTATCGTGGAATCGCCCGAGCCCACCACCATCAGGTCCCCGGGCCAGGAGCTGATACCGGCGGAGTATACTACTTCCTCTAAATGCGGGTCGAACATGAGTTCTCCCTCCGGCTCGCGGGTGAATTCGGCTGTGGTCGGCGACACGTATACCTCCGATGGGCGTTTGCAGAACCCCTGCACCTACATTAGTGCGCCCCCTTGACGGCAGCAACAGATCTGTTTACGATCAATTTGTGACCTGCAGCGAATTGAAGCGCTGGCTAATAAAGCAAGGCTGCAGGTTCGAGCAAGGCAAGGGCAGCCATCAGATCGTGTGGCTGGGGAACCGGCGGTCCGTGTTTGCGGATCACGGCAAAAAAGCGGTTCCGCAGGGCCTTGTGAACGGGATCAAGAAGGATTTGGGACTCAAGTGATGACCAGTTACCCGGTTCAAATCGTTGAGGAAGATCAGGCGTTTCTTGCCCGGTTTCCCGACGTAACGTTCGCACATACGTTCGGGGAAACGAAAGCGGAATGCCTACGCAACGCTCTGGATGCGCTGGAGACGGCGTTCATTGCACTGATGTCGGACCGCTCGCCGATCCCCGCACCTTCGCGCATCAGGCGTGGGATGGATTTCGTGACACTCCCGGCGCTCAGTGAGGCTAAAATTTCGCTTTATCGTGAGATGCTGGCAGCCGACCTGCGCAAAGCCGATCTGGCCCGGCGGCTTGGCTGGCATAAGCCTCAGGTGGACCGCCTGCTCGATCTGCGCCACGACTCGCGGCTCGATCAACTGGAGCAGGCCTTTGCCGCGCTCGGCAAACGGATGAGTATCGCTGTGGAGAACGCCGCTTAGAATTACCGATGCCACGAGAATTATGCCCGGGCTGACGAGTCTCGAGTGAAAAGTCACTCCAGGACGGGCTTCGCCGAGGGCTGCGCACGGGGGCGGATATTGGGGTCGTGTGGACGCAGTTCGGCTGTACGATTTGGTTCCCCTGGCTGATGCCAGGGGTTGTAACCCATGTCCCCGGCCGCGCCTCTGGAAACGTGTCGCGTGCGGGCGGAACGCTCCGCCCGCTAGTGGATTGGGATTGCCTTCTCAAGCCCTCCCTCTGAAATCCGGGTTCTAGCCCGAATGTTATGGAATCGATTCCAAAGTCTCTCGTCGACGCCATACATATAGTTGACGGCGCAAGGCGTTAACGGCCTCCGTAGAGCTCAGGACCACCGTAATGCGACATTTCCCGGCCGGGAAAAACTGTCAAGGCCGGCCCGGTGGGGGCCTTCCTCTGATTGGAGGGTAGGCTCGATCGAGTACGAGGCTGATCGCTTGAAAATGCTAAAGGGCCGTGGAAAAAGGGAATAAAGTCTTGTCTCGCGCGCCATGCGGACCGGAAAGTTGATAAAACGCTATCCGCCTCCCACGAACCACACTACTTCCACCTGTGCGCCCGCGCCCACTTCGCACGCTCCCCAGTCCGGCTTGCGGACGATTTCGCGGTTCAACTCCACCGCGACTTTTGCCCCGTCGATTTCCAGATATTGCAGTAGTCCGGTCACGGTCAGCCCCGCGGGCACCTCGCGCGCTTCGCCATTCAGAGCAATTTGTATCGTTCCGGTTTCAATGCTCACGTTGACACCATGTTTCCGCAATCATTATAGTCAATAGTTACGGTTGTTCCCCTACACTCATGCAGCAAACTTTAACCGCGCCTGAACTCTACTTCCCCGTTCTGGTTCAAGTAGGCATCGCGATTGCCGTCGCCACGGGTCTTATTGGACTTTCGGCCGCCCTCGGGAAACGCGCCCGCAGCCCGCAAAAAGATACGCCGTACGAATCGGGCATGGCGCCCACGGGATCGGCCCGCGAACGCTTCAGCGTCAAATTCTACATGGTCGGGATGATTTTCATTCTCTTCGACATTGAAGCCGTGTTTCTCTATCCCTGGGCCGTAGTGTTCCGCGAGCTGAAGATGTTCGGCTTCTTCGAAATGCTGTTGTTCGTTGCGCTGGTGCTGGTGGGTTACTTCTACGTGTACAAGAAGGGCGTGCTCGACTGGTCCGGCGAAATTTTGGGCACGAAAGGCAGGAATCCGAAATGAGCCATCCGGCCATTCTTGAAACGATTGAGGCCTTCGGCGAGACCACGCATATCGCGGACCCGGCGAAGATCGTCGAGCTGTGCCGCTATCTTAAGGACACCGAAAAATACGTCCGCCTGAGCGGCCTCACCGCCGTGGACTGGCATCCAGCAGAGCCCCGGTTCGAGGTGGTTTACCTGCTGCACTCCATAGAACGCAACCTGCGGCTGCGCATCAAATGCAAGGTGAGCGGCGAGAACCCAGAGATCGACTCCGTCTACAGCGTTTGGCGCTCTGCCGATTGGCATGAGCGCGAAATTTTCGATCTGTTCGGTATCGGCTTCCGCAATCATCCGAATTTACAGCGCATCCTGATGCCGCTCGATTGGGACGGCCACCCCTTGCGCAAGGATTATCCGGTTCACGGCTACAAGTACAGCTACCCCAATGAATAAGTCCCTCGAAGATCACGTCGCAACCATTCCGGCGCGCCAGGAGCAGCCGGAAAACGCCTCCGCGCCGCGTCTGATGACGCTGAACATGGGGCCGCAGCATCCTTCGACGCACGGCGTGTTGCGCATTGTCGTCGAACTGGAAGGTGAAACGATCCGCTCCGCCACGCCGGATATCGGGTTCCTGCACACCGGCATTGAAAAGCAGTGCGAGCACCTGACCTACGCCAAGGCGCTGACGTTGACCGATCGCGTGGATTATCTCTCGAACGTCGCCAACAATCTGGTGTACTGCCTGACGGTGGAAAAGCTGCTTCAACTGGAAATTCCGGAGCGGGCGCAGTGGATGCGCGTGATGCTCACCGAGTTTTCGCGCCTCAACAGCCACCTGGTCTGGTTGGGTACGCATGCGCTGGATATCGGCGCGATGAGCATGTTCTTTTACTGCTTTCGCGAGCGCGAGGAGATTCTGCGCATCCTGGAAATGTTCTCCGGCCAGCGCATGATGACCAGCTACATCCGCATCGGCGGCGTAGCTCTGGAAGCTCCGCGCGGCTGGGAAAAAGTGGTGGGCAAGTTCATCCGCGGATTCCCGTCCAAGGTGGACGAATACGAAGACCTGCTGAACGCCAACCCGATCTGGGCCATTCGCACCAAGGGCGTCGGCTATATTTCGCTGGAAGACATGCTGGATTTGGGCGTCACCGGACCGATGATTCGCGGTGCAGGCCTGGCGCTCGATTGCCGCAAGACGGCACCGTATTCCAGCTACGAAAAGTTCGATTTCAACGTGGCTTTGGAAACTGGCAACGACGTGTTTTCCCGGTATCGCGTGCGCATGCAGGAAATGCGCGAGAGCGCCAAAATCATCACGCAGGCCCTGGAAGGCATGCCCAGCGGGCCGATCACGGCCGACGCTCCGCACGTAGTTCTGCCCGACCGCGAAAAAATGAAGACGCAGATGGAAGCTCTGATCTATCATTTCAAGATCGTCACCGAAGGTTTCCGCGTTCCCGCGGGCGAGGTTTACCAGTGCGTGGAATCGCCGCGCGGCGAAATCGGCTACTACATTGTGAGCGATGGGACGTCGAAGCCCTACCGCGTCTACATGCGCACGCCGAGCTTCGCCAACCTGATGGCTCTGCCCGTGATGCTGAAAGATACGTTGATCGCCGATTCCATCGCCGCGCTCGGCAGCATGGATTTTGTGCTCGGAGATACGGACCGGTAACGCATGACTTTTTCCCCGCAACTCGAAGAAAAATTCGCAAAGATGCTGACGCACTACCCTCCGGGGAAGACGCGTAGCGCCGTCGTGCCTATGCTGATCTACGCGCAGGACGAAACAGGAGCCGTCACGCCGGAGCTGATCGACGAGGTCGCGAAACGCTGTGGCGTGGAGCCTCTGCAAGTGGATGAAGTGGTGGGCTATTATTCCATGCTGCACCGCAAGCCGCAGGGGAAATACCACGTACAGGTATGCACCAATATCAGTTGCCTGCTCACCGGCGGCGAGGAACTGTACGAGTGCGCCAAGAAAAAGCTCGGCATCGGGCACAAGGAAACCACGGCGGACGGGCTCTTCTCTCTAGAAGAGGTGGAATGCATGGGCGCATGTTCCTGGGCTCCTGCGGTGGAGATTAATTACGACTTCCATCACTTTGTGACGCCGGCGCAGCTGGAAAAACTGATCGACGACTTGAGGAAGGCTCAATAAATGGCGAAAAAACTGTTCAACGAGCCGAGCCCGCTCGAGACCCGCATCCTCAGCAAGCGTTTTGAGCTGGAGGGTTCCGAAGCGCTGGAAGTTTATCTGGCCAACGGAGGCTTCGCGGCCTTTAAAAAAGCCAAAGAAATGACGCGCGAGCAGGTTTTAGAGGAAGTGAAAATATCTAATCTGCGCGGACGCGGCGGCGCTGGCTTCCCAACGGGCTTGAAGTGGAGCTTCGTGCCTCACACGTCGCCGAAGCCCAAGGTGATCGTGGTGAATGGCGACGAAAGCGAGCCCGGTACCTGCAAGGACCGCCTGCTGATCGAATACGATCCGCATCAGTTGATCGAGGGCATCCTGATCGCCAGCCTGGTGGTGGATTCGCACGTCGGCTACATTTATATCCGCGGCGAATATCGCTACCTGATCGAGAAAATGGACCGCGCGATCGAAGAAGCCTACGCCAAGGGCTACCTCGGCAAGAATATCGCCGGCACGGGTTGGGATTTCGATCTGCACACGCATTCCGGCGCGGGCGCGTATGAGTGCGGCGAGGAAACGGCGCTGCTCGATTCGCTGGAAGGCAAGCGCGGCGTGCCTCGTATGAAGCCTCCGTTCCCGGCGGTGGCGGGCGCGTGGGCTCTGCCAACCCTCCTTAATAATGTAGAGACGTTCAGCGCGGTTCCGGCCATTATTCGCGACGGCGGCAAGGCGTTCGCCGACCTCGGTGTCCCCAAGGCGGGCGGCACGCGCCTGGTTTGCATCTCGGGCCACGTGAACAAGCCTGGCGTGTACGAATTGCCTCTTGGCTATCCGATGATGAAAGCGATCAACGAAATCGCGGGTGGCATTCCCGGCGGTAAAAAGCTTAAGGCTGTGGTCCCCGGCGGGTCATCGTGTCCGATTCTCAAAGCCGACGAGTGCGACATCAACATGGACTACGACAGCCTCGCGAAGATCGGCAGCATGCTGGGCTCGGGCGGTATGGTGGTGCTCGACGAGACCACCGATATGGTGAAATTCGCCCTCCGCATCATGCGGTTTTATGCCCATGAAAGCTGCGGCTGGTGCATCCCTTGCCGTGAAGGGACGACGTGGCTCAAAAAGATTCTGGAGCGCTTCGACGCCGGTCACGGCCGTCATGAAGACATTGCTCTATTGGGCGATCTGGCGAAGAACATGCTGGGACGGACGTTCTGCGCGTTGGGCGATGCGGCGGCCATGCCGACCATCTCCATCGTCGAGAAGTTCGCTGAAGATTTTGAGAAGCGCCTGGCGCGTGAAATGGTGGCGGTGTAATTTACGATGCCGGAAATGGTCAAACTGACGATGAATGGCCGGGAAATCACGGCCGAAAAGGGCACTCTGCTGATTGAGGCCGCGCGGCAGAACGGGATCGAGATCCCCTCGTTCTGTTATCACGAAGGCCTCAGCCTGCAAGCTGCCTGCCGCATGTGCCTGGTGGAGGTGGAGAAAACGCCGAAGCTGCAAGTCGGCTGCACTCTGCCGGTGGCCGAGGGTATGGTGGTCCACACGGAATCGGAAACCGTGAAGGCCGCTCGCAAGGGCACGCTGGAATTCCTGCTGACCAATCATCCGCTCGATTGCCCGGTCTGCGACAAGGGCGGTGAGTGCGAACTGCAGGACATGGTGTTCCGCTACGGCGCGGGCGAAAGCCGCTTTACGGAGCGCAAAGTGCACACGCCCGAAAAACAATGGTCGCCCGTTGTGTTTTACGATGCGCCGCGCTGCATCTTGTGTTACCGCTGCGTTCGCATCTGCGATGAAGGCATGGGCGTGAAGGCGCTGGGCATTGGCAACCGCGGCGTGATCGCGGAGATCGTCCCCAACGAGCACGATCATCTGAACTGCGATGAATGCGGAGCCTGTATCGACATCTGCCCGGTCGGTGCGCTGACTTCGGGAACGTATCGTTATCAGACGCGCCCCTGGGAAATGGAGCACGTCGGCACGGTCTGCACGCATTGCGCCGACGGTTGCAAAACGACGCTGGGCGTCCGCAACGGCAAAATCATCCGCGGCAATAATCGCGACCGCTCGGGGGTCAACGGCGAATTCTTGTGCGTTAAGGGTCGGTACGCGTTCGACTTCGTGGAGCACCCGGAGCGCCTGCAATCGCCCATGTTGCGCGCGGGCGATCAATTCGAGCCCATCTCCTGGACCGCCGCGCTGGAACTTGCCGCGCAGAAGTTCAGCGAAGCGAAATCGTTCGGCGTCATCGGTTCGAACCACACCACCAACGAAGAAAATTACTTCCTGGCCAAGATGGCCCGGCAGGGATTGAAGACCGAGAATATCGATCATCACCGCACGGGCGACCTCGGGACGCTGTTCGACGCGCTATCCGGTAAGAACGGCGCGCTTGCCACGACGGCCGATGTTTACAACGCGAAAGCAGTGCTGGTTGCCGGAGCCGATCTGTCTCAGCAGCATCCATTTCTAGCATTCCAGGCGCGCGCCAACGTCCGCCATCATGCGGCGCATATCTACGCGGTGACAGCCGGTCCGGTGCGCGAAGATCAGCAGGCCGTCGCCAGCGTCCGCGTGCAAAAGGGCGGGGAAATCGCCGGCATCGAGTCCCTGCGCGACAAACTGAAGGCCGAGCCTGAGCTTGTCATTGCGTTCGGCGACGCGATCCAGGGCGATGCGGTTCGCAAGTTAGTTGCCTTTGGCGATTCGCTCGGCATGCCGGTAAAGTACGTCTGCCTCGTCGATTATTCCAACTCGCGCGGCGCGTTCGACATGGGTCTGGTTCCGAAAAACGGAGGCAAGTCGCTGGAGCAGATGCTCGCGGCGGAATTGGACGTCCTCTGGGTCGTCGGCGCGAATCCCTTGAAGAGTGCGTCGATGTCGGCCAAGAAATTCGTGGTCGTGCAGGAACTGTTCATGACCGAAACAGCAAAGCAGGCAGACCTGATTCTGCCCGCGGCGTCGGCGTATGAAAAGAACGGCACCGTCACCAGCGGCACCGGCGAGGTTCAGAAGCTAAAGCGCGCTTTGAAAGTCATGGGCGTGAAGACGGACCTCGAAATCATGGGCCTTATCGCCAAGGAAATGAAGCTCGACCTGGGCATCTGGCTGCCGGAAAAAGTGTTCGAAGAAATTCAAGCCAACGTCCACGGCTACAACGTCTCGAAGGTGGTGCTGGATCTAGGCGCGGTTGCAACCATGCCGCTTAACGGTCGGGTGCCGGCGATCCCCGGCACGATCAAGTCAGCCTCCGATACCCTCTTTACTTCCGGCTCATTGACGAAATACTCCAAAGTGCTCAACGAAGTCATGGAATCTCCCGGCACACTCTACGGGCCTACGAAATGAATTTCTACATTGTTAGCCTGATCAAATCCGCGCTGGTCGCCTTCGTGCTGCTTACCGCGTTGGCCTATATCCAGTGGGTGGAGCGCAAGGTGCTCGCCCACATTCAGCTCCGCATCGGACCCCGCCGCGTCGGGCCGCACGGCCTGCTGCAGCCTCTGGCCGACGTCATCAAGCTCCTCACCAAAGAGGATATGATCCCGTCGCACGTCAATAAGTTTTTCTACCTGCTCGCGCCGTTCCTTGCAGTGATGTTCGCCCTGATCTCCATCGCCGTCATCCCGTTTGGGACAGAGGTGAAAATCGGTAACTTCACCACGCCGATGCAACTGACCGACCTGAACGTCGGCGTGCTGTTCATCCTCGGACTCTCTGGCATCGGCGTCTACGGAGTCGCGCTGGCCGGTTGGGCCTCGAACAATAAATACGCGCTCATCGGGGGCCTGCGCAGTTCCGCGCAGATGATCAGTTATGAGTTGCCCATGGCGATGGCAATCGCCGCGCCCCTGCTGCTGCTCAACTCTCTCAGCTTCCGCGAACTGGTGGACGGTCAGGCGGGCTTCTACCTCGGCTTCATCCCCAAGTGGAGCATTTTTCACGGCCCCTTCCCGCAGATCGTGAGCTTCATTATTTTTCTGATCGCAGCCTTCGCCGAAACCAACCGTGTGCCGTTCGATCTGCCTGAGGCGGAAAACGAACTGGTCGCCGGGTTCCACACCGAATACGGCTCGATGAAGTTCGCTGCGTTTTTCATGGCCGAATACGCCAACATGGTGACGGTTTCCTGTGTCGCGGTGCTGCTGTTCCTGGGCGGATGGCAGCCGTTGTGGCCTGCCGAATACGGGTCGGGGTTTCTTCCGACGCTGATCCTCGGCATCTCCGGATTGGTGTGCTTGTATCACGGAATGAACCCGGCGCGCCCCATGGACCGCTTCACGCTGCCGGTGTTTGGCGTGGTTTTCCTGGGCCTCGCGGGCGTCTTTTTGATCCCGGCGATCGCGCCCATGCTGCTCCCTCTGTTCTGGTTCCTGTCTAAAGTCGGCGTGGTGCTGTTTATCTACATTTGGATTCGCGGTACGCTGCCGCGCTTCCGCTACGATCAGTTGATGAGTTTCGCCTGGACGGTGATGTTCCCTTTGGCCATCGTCAACTTGTTTATCACGGCCCTGATGGTGGCCCTTAACTAATATGGAACATGTAATTCTGTTTCTGATTTTCGCCGTGATCGCGGTGGTCGCCGCGATCAACCTGGTGCTGCAGTCGCACCCGATCTCGAGCGCCCTTTCGCTGGTCGGCGTGATGGGCGCGCTGGCGCTGATTTATCTTCAACTCGGCGGCGAGTTCATCGCCTCCGCCCAGTTGATCGTCTATGCCGGAGCCATCATGGTGCTCTTCATCTTCGTCATCATGCTGCTCAACGCCGGGACCGAGCGCAAAATGAAGCGCAACCTGTGGGTGAAGTACGGAGGCTTGCCGCTTATGGCGCTGTTCATCGGCGTCGTCGCCTACGTGATTGAGCGTATGCTGCCGCCCTCGCCTGGCGGATTGTTCGGCAACATGACGCACGGCAATCCGCAGGAAATCGGCCGCCTACTGTTCCAGCAATATCTGCTGCCGTTCGAGGTCACCAGCATCCTGATCCTGATCGCCATTCTGGGCGCTGTTGTGCTGGCCCGCAAGGAGATTGAATAAATGCCTCCCATTCCCGAAAGCGTCCCGTTTACCTGGTATTTGATTCTCTCCGCGATTTTGTTCACGCTCGGCATTGCCGGATTTTTGTTCCGCCGCAACGTGATCACCGTGTTCATGTCGATTGAGTTGATGCTCAACGCCGTCAACCTCAGCTTTATTGCGTTTTCGTACAAGTTCAAGCAGCCCGACGGACACATCTTCAGCTTCTTCGTGATGGTGGTGGCCGCGGCCGAGGCCGCAGTCGGCCTGGCAATTATTCTGACGATTTTCAAAAATCGCCAGACCCTGGAAATCGACGAGGTCAGTTCCCTCAAAGACTAACGATGCAGCAACTTTGGCTCATTCCCCTACTTCCCCTGGCGGGCTTCGCCATCAACGGCTTCTTTGGCCGCCGTCTGCCAAAAATCTGGATCAACGCTTTTGCGGTCGGCTCCGTGCTGATCGCGTTCCTGTGGGTGATCAAGGCCCTCTCCGCGCTGGGCGCGTTTTCCGGAGGCCTTGAAGAAGCCCACGTCGAGCATTACTTCACCTGGATCCAGTCCGGCGCGCTGAATATCAGCGTGGACTTCGCCGTGGACCGCCTCACCGCCGTCATGCTGATGATCGTCACCGGCATCGGCACGCTGATTCACATTTATGCCGTCGGCTATATGGACCACGAGAGCGGCTATTACCGTTTCTTCGCGTACTTGAACCTGTTCATGTTCTTCATGCTGACGCTGGTGCTGGCCAATAACTTCCTGCTGCTGTTCGTCGGCTGGGAAGGCGTGGGGTTGTGCAGCTACCTGCTGATCGGCTTTTACTTCCTCGAAAACTTCGCTACCACTGCCGGAAACAAGGCGTTCATTGTCAACCGCATCGGCGACTTCGGCTTTTCGCTGGCGATTTTCCTCATCGGGATTCACTTCAGCTCGCTCGACTTCGGCAAGGTTTTCGGGCAAGCGAAGGCTCTGCCTGTCGAAGCGTCGCCCGGCTGGATGACGGCGATCGCTCTGTTGCTGCTGGTCGGCGCGACCGGCAAATCGGCGCAGATTCCTTTGTATGTTTGGTTGCCGGACGCGATGGCTGGCCCGACGCCTGTCAGCGCGCTGATCCACGCCGCGACGATGGTTACCGCGGGCGTTTACATGATTGCGCGGAGTTCGTCGATTTTCCTGCACTCGCCGCTGGCGCTGAGCTTCGTCGCCGTCATCGGCATCGCGACCGCGTTCATGGCCGCCAGCATCGGCCTGGTGCAGAACGACATTAAGAAGGTCTTCGCGTATTCCACTGTTTCGCAGCTCGGCTACATGTTCGTCGGCTTGGGCACCGGAGCGTTCTCGGCAGGCATCTTCCATGTAATGACGCACGCATTCTTCAAAGCTCTGCTCTTCTTGGGCGCCGGCAGCGTGATTCACGCACTTTCGGGCGAACAGGATCTGCGCCACATGGGCGGCCTGCTCAAAAAGATTCCCATCACGGCCACTGTGCTGTTCTGCGCGGGCGTCGCCATTGCGGGTGTACCTCCGTTTTCCGGCCACTATAGTAAGGATGCGATTTTAGAATCGGCTTACCAATACGCGCCCTGGATTTTTTGGGTGGGCGTGTTTACGGCCTTCATGACCGCGTTCTACGTCTTCCGGGCCCTGTTCCTGTGCTTCTTCGGCGAATACCGGGGCCATCATCATCCGCACGAATCTCCGTTCATCATGTGGGGACCTTTAGCCGTGCTCGCGGCTCTAAGCTTAGGCGGCGGATTCATCAACATTCCCAAATATCTGGAGCCTCTGTTCCCGGCGAGTGAAACGCCTCTGCCGGCGGGCATCGCCTGGGTCCCAGTCGCGGCGGGCCTTGGAGGCATCGCGCTGGCGTACCTCTTCTATGTCGTGTCGCCCGCGATTCCGGAATCGATCGGCAGCATGTTCAAGCCGGTCTACAACACGCTGTACAACAAATACTTCGTGGACGAGGCGTATGCCTCGGCCGTGGTCGACCCCATCGTGGACGGTTCGCGCAGCCTGCTCTGGCGCACCGTGGACGCGGGCGCGATTGACGGCGCGGTGAACGGCGTCGGCAAGACCGCTAGCGGTATCGGCGAACTGCTGCGCCGCTTGCAATCAGGCTATATAAGAGACTATGCGGGCTGGGTAGTGGCCGGAGCGATCCTCGTCGTGGTTGCCATGGGCATTATGGAGGTGGCGAAATGAGCCTCCTCGATATCGTCCTCATTGCGCCGCTCGTCGGCTTTCTGCTGCTGATGTTTGTGCCCAAGGAATCGTCGCGCGTCGCGGCGTTGATTATTTCGCTTGGGGTTTTCGTCGTCTCGCTGGGCCTGATCGCGCCTTATTGGTTCGCGTCGCCCTCGGGCTATGCGTTTGAAACCAACGTAAGCTGGATCAAGTTCCCGCCCATCCGCTATCACGTCGGGCTCGACGGGTTGAGCCTGTGGCTGGTGCTGCTGTCCACGTTCCTCACGCCTATCGCGGTTGCCATTTCCTGGAAATACATCGCGCATCGGATGAAGGAATATTATGCGTTCCTGATTCTGTTGGAATTCGGTCTCATCGGCGTGTTTATCTCCGTCGACCTGTTCCTGTTCTACGTGTTCTGGGAAGTCGCGCTGGTTCCGATGTACTTCCTCATCGGCATTTGGGGCCACGACCGCCGCATCTACGCCACAGTGAAGTTCTTCCTTTATACGATGGCCGGGTCGGTATTGATGTTGGGCGCGATTATTTATCTCTACAATCAATCGGGCTCGTTTGATTACGTCACGATTCGCAACATGCTGGCGACGGGCAGCCTGGCGCTGACGCCTCGCGCGGAGACGTTGCTCTTCTTGGCGTTCTTCTTCGCCTTCGCCGTGAAGGTTCCTTTATTCCCGCTACACACGTGGTTGCCGGATGCGCACGTGGAAGCGCCGACGGCCGGATCGGTCATGCTGGCCTCCGTCATGCTGAAAATGGGCACCTACGGTTTGCTCCGTTTCTGCGTGCCCTTGTTCCCCGGCGCGGCGCACCAGAACGCATTCTGGATTAACGCGCTGGCCATCACTGGAATCGTCTACGGAGCTTTGGTTGCGCTGGTCCAGCCCAACATGAAGAAGCTGGTGGCGTACTCCTCGGTCAGCCACTTGGGATTCGTTGTGCTCGGTATCTTCTCCTTTACCCAGCAGGGGTTCGATGGAGCCGTATTCGTCATGCTGGCTCACGGCATCTCCACCGGAGCGCTCTTCATTCTGGTCGGCTACTTGTATGAGCGGCGCCATTCGCTGGAAATTTCCGCGTACGGAGGCGTGGCCACGCCCGCTCCCCATTTGTCCGCCGTGTTCATGATCACCATGCTGGCCTCCATCGGTCTGCCGACGTTAAGCAACTTCATCGGCGAATATCTGGTGCTGCAGGGCGCGGCCGCGGCCAATTTCAACTACGCGATCGCAGCCGCGCTGGGCGTGATCTTCTCCGCCTGCTACATGCTGTGGCTCTATCAGCGCGTATTCTTCGGGAAAGCATCGGAATCGGTGACGCATCACGTACCGGACCTGACGCCGCGCGAATGGGCGGCCATTGTACCGCTGCTGGCGATGATGGTCTGGATGGGCGTCTTCCCGCAGACGTTCATGCCCGCGATTAGCGCGCAAAACGCGGCAATTCTTCGCCAAGCCCAAAAGGCCCCACAGGCCGCGCTTCTGGCCTCGCCCGTTGCTGTAAAGGAGGGACGCTAACATGATGCCCACCTCCGCCGAATACATGCGCTTCCTGCCGGAGATCATTCTCACGATCACCGGCCTGCTCATTATGATGCTCGAGGCGCTGCGGCCTGAGCCGGATTCACCGTCCGCGCCGCCTTCGCCCGCCGCGAATCTGTTTGCACCTCTGTCGATTGTTGGTATGGCGGCAGCGTTGTTCGCCGCAGCCACCGCCGACGCCGGGACCGCGTTTCACGACATGCTGATTGTCGATCCGTTCGGGACGTTTTTCCGCGTCCTTGTGATCGGCATCGGTATTTTTGCGGTGCTCTCCAGCTCCGAATATCTGCGCCGTGAACATCATCTGGGCGGGGAATTCTACGCCCTGATCGTGTTCTCCGTCATGGGCCAGTGCATCATGGTCACCGCCAATGAACTGATCATGATCTTCCTCGGCATCGAAATATCCTCCATCGCCAGCTACATTCTGGCCGGCTATTTGAGGGACGACAAGCGCAACAACGAATCCGCGCTGAAATATTTCCTGCTGGGTTCGTTTGCAACGGCGTTTCTGCTCTACGGCGTCGCCTGGATCTACGGCATCACCGGCACCACGAACCTGGACGCCGTGCGTCATGCCATCGATACCACCGGTTTCGATTCCTATGCCCTGGCCGCGGTCGCCGCCGCGCTGATCTTCGTCGGACTCGGCTTCAAAGTGTCGGCCGTTCCGTTCCAGGTGTGGGCCCCCGATGTGTATCAGGGCGCGCCCGCTCCTGTCTCGGCGTTTCTTTCGGTTGGACCGAAGGCCGCGGCGTTCGCGATCCTGCTGCGTGTGTTCCTCACCGCCTTCGGGTCCATCTCCGCGCGCTGGACGCCTGTGTTGTGGGCGTGCGCGTTGGCGACCATGATCGTCGGCAACTTCGCGGCGATTCGCCAGACCAATATCAAGCGCATGCTAGCCTATAGCGCCATCGCCAACGCCGGATACATTCTGGTTGCGGTGACTGCGCACTCCGATACCGGAGCCATTGCGGCCATGTTCTATCTGGCCGCCTACGCGTTCACCAATATCGGAGCCTTCGCGGTCATCACGTACTTCGCGCGCAAGGGCGAACGCTACGTGGCGATCCACGATTTCGCGGGCCTCGCGCAGCGCCAGCCCGTGATGGCCGCCATGATGACCATCTTCCTACTGAGCCTGATCGGCGTGCCTTTGACCGGCGGATTTTTCGGCAAGTTCTACATCTTCAAATCCGCGCTGGATGCGAATCTGGTGTGGCTGACCATTTTCGGTTTGCTCAACAGCGCCGTGGCCGCGTATTACTACCTGCAAATTTTGGTCGTGATGTACATGCGCGAGCCTGGCGAATCGGTAGAGGGCCTGGAGCCTGCGGGGTTGGGCTTGCAATTGGCCGTGTACGGATCAGCCATCGGCACGCTGGTGCTGGGGATTTTCCCGTCGATTATTCTTGACTACGCCAGCCGGACCGTGTTTAAGTAATGCAATGACCCACAGAACAGCGCAGCTTCTTTCCCTCGGAATCGCCCTGGTTTGCACGGCAATGCCGATCTTTGCCGGTGTTACGGTCACTCCTGAGCCGACCACTATTCTTTTGATCGGTGGTGGTTTGGGCGCGATCCTGGTCGTCCGGCAGATGCGCAAAGGCAAGAAGTAGTCCGCGGAAGCAATGGCCCCCTATCTGTTTTGGGGCGCACTGATGTGCGGCGCATTGGCCGAGACGTTTTTTCCGCTGCGGGATCTTGTCCTTTCCATCACGCGGCGCTGGCTGAATCACGGGATCCTGCTCGCTATTAACACGGCGATCAATGTTCTGATCTTTCGCGGCGGCGTCATTGCCTTTGCGGCATTCATCGAAGAACGGCAATTCGATGTGCTGCCCCACGTCTCCCGTACTGCCGCCTTTGTAGTTATATTCCTTGCCTTGGATCTGGCGCGCTACGCCTCCCACCGGCTGTACCACCGCTTCGCGCTTCTGTGGCGCATTCACCGCGTCCATCACGCCGACCCGGATTTTGACGTCACCACGGGTTTCCGCTTCCATCCACTGGAGGCGATGCTTACCGAGTGCCTTCTCTTCGCCGTCGTCGCAGCGTTGGGCCCTCCCGTGGCCGCCGTAGTTCTGGCTGAATCCGCCGCCACATTCGAAGATATTTTCGAACACGTCAACGTGCCGATCCCGCAGCGTCTGGATCGCATGCTGCGTATGTTCCTCATCACGCCCAACATGCATCGCGTCCATCACTCGGCGGACGCCGCGGAGCAGAATACGAATTTCGGCACCGTCTTGACGTGGTGGGACCGGCTGTTCGGCACCTACGCAGCACATGCTTCGGTGGATCTGCCGCAAATGGAAGTCGGTCTCGCCAGCTATCCCGCAGCCAAAAGCACGAGCATTGCGAGCACGTTAGCCATGCCGTTCACCGATTAGACGACTGCCTCGTCAGCGTCACCGTGAACGAGTCTTCTGCTACGCAAATACGCTGAGCGCGGCCCGACTCATCTCGCCCTCGGTCTCGGCCAGCTTCGCGTCGACGGCAAAGTTGTCACTGGCCACCATGAGAGACACCGCTTCGGTACTGAGATCTATGGTGTCGCCGGTGGGCTTCGCCAGGCGTTGGGCCACCTGGTTTACGGTGTTTTCCGCCTGCGCCATACCGGGTAAAGGAGCGCTGAAATCGATCATGCCCTGGCTTATCGGCGTGGTTTTAAGGAGTATGAATTCAGGGTACCCTTTCGCTAGTGGTGATCCTCCACTAGCGCGGTGGTCCGTTTCTTGCAACCGCGAGGGTGAGGGTTACAGACCTCCAACGCGCGCAGACGCTCAGAGCGGTTCCCTAGGCGACCCCTCCTGGCGCATGTGGTTTAGTTGAAAGCGCAATGCGCTTGAAACACCGCGAAATTGAGACATTTGTTTTTATGGGGTGGGCTATTGAGCCGGTAGCCGGCCTATGACCGGCTTGGTGGGTAGGGCGAATCAGCCGAGTTGAACCTCAGCTGCCGGCTGTATAGCCCACCCTAGAAACATCGGCGCAGGTCGGCGAAGGAATCGACGATTTTCAGCCGGTCGCCGCTCTCTTTTAAATCCTGATGCTCCAGCACCCAGGTATGCGGATGCGGTACGAGCACCGCGTTCAGCCCTGCCTCGAGCGCGGGATTAATATCGGATTTGGGCGAGTTGCCGATCATCCAGGTTTGCTCTGGGTCGAAACCGCGATCGGCCACCAGCTTGCGATATGCAGGCGCGTCCTTCTCCTTCACGATTTCCAGGTGGGCGAAAAAATGGCCCAGGCGGGAGCGGTCCACTTTCAGGCGCTGCTCTTCGGGATGGCCCTTGGTGAACAGCGTCAGATCGTGGCGGCCGGCGAGCTCAGCGAGCGTTTCCTCCACGCCATCGATCACCTCCAAGGGCTGGATGAGGATGCGTTCGGCTAAAGACATGACGTGGTCCAGATCTTCGCCGCGGATTTCGCGCTGGGCCAAGTGTCGGTAGGCTTGCTGGAGGTTGAGTCCGAAGTTCTTCGATCCGTAGCCGTGAATTTTCGCGTTCACCAGCTCGATTTCGTTCAGCACTTCGCGGACTTGTTTGGGATTCAGCGCGGAATGGTCCAGAAATTCGCAAAAGTCATCGAAGGCGCGCTCGAAATAAATGTTATTTTCCCACAGCGTGTCGTCGGCGTCGAAAATTAGGTAACTCATTCGATTCCGCTCAAGCCCTTGCCGTGGCCGTTGCGCGGGGCCACGTCTTTCACATGTTGGATACGTTTCTGGCGCAGGTTATGCACCGGGAAAAACTCGGCCAGTTGACGCAGGCGGTCGCTTTCGCTGCGCGTGGCCAGCAGGGTCTGGCGAAACATGAGGTCGGATACGGGCTGCGCGAGCCGGAAACTGAGTGGGATGCGCGTCGGGTCCGTAATATCGAGGCTATCTCTTGAAAGCAGCTTCTGCATATCGTTATAGCCGTCGATGGCCCGCTGGCGCGTTTCGGACGACGCTACCGATTCGTCTTCATCGTCGAAGAACTCGACCGAGCCGCGCAGGAACGTGCGCTCTTCGTTGAGCATGAGGATTTCGAAGCGCCGGCGGCCGCGGACGACAATGTCGAGGCGTCCGTCGGGATATTCGCGCAGGGTCTTTTCGATGACCGCGGTGCAGCCAGTGTTGACGATGCCTTTTTCGCTGGCCAGTATCACGCCGAACTCCATGCGGTCGCGAATCACCTCGGCGATCATCTCTTTGTAGCGGTCCTCAAAAATGTGAAGAGGAAGTTCCGCACCGGGCAGAAGCACCACCTGGAGGGGGAACAGAGGCAATAGACCCGGCTGCATGATACTATTATCACTTTCGCGCCGCTAGAGCGCCAGACTCGAATGATCTTAAAGCTGAAACGAACTCCGGGCATCTTCCTGGTGGGCTTCATGGGAAGCGGAAAGTCCACTGTGGGCCGCGTACTGGCTGACGAACTCGGCTGGGGATTTTTCGATCTCGATGATGAAATCGAGGCTGGCGCGGGGGCCAAGATCGGCGAGATTTTCGATACCCAAGGCGAGGCGCTATTCCGCGAAATGGAGGCGGCCACGCTTGCCAAGCGCGTGCGCGCCGTACAATCCGGACGCCCGCAGGTGATCGCCCTGGGCGGCGGAGCGCTGATGCGCGACGAAAATTTTGAGCTGGTGTCGAACAACGGCGTGATCGTGTGGTTGGACGCGCCGATCGAGCTGATCGAAAAGCGCGTGTTCGCCGAATCGCACCGTCCGCTGGCGCGCGATGCCGAGAAGCTGCGCGAGCTGTTCGAAATGCGCCGCACGCGCTACGCACAGGCCGATTACCGCATCGACGCTCCAGAAGAGGACGCGCTGGTGACGGCGCAGAAAATCCTGGCGTTACCGTTGTTCACTCCATGAACACGCGCAGAAAACACGCGCTTCAGATTTTTCGCGCTGCGCTTGCCGCCGCTGATCCTCAGGAGGCGGTGCTGCGGCATCTCAAGTTCGACGGGTGCACGCTGGTTGTCGGCCGGCGCAAATACTCGCTCGCGAACTTCGACCGCATTCAGGTGATCGGAGCAGGGAAAGCCGCGTCCGCGATGACGCGCGCGGTGGAGAGACTGCTCGGCCGGCGCATTTCGGGCGGCTGGATCAATGTGAAGGACGGGCACGCGGGGCCCTTGCGGCGCGTTCAGCAGCAGGAATGCGGGCATCCTGTGCCCGATGCGCGCGGCGTAGAGGGCGCGCGTCGGATCGCGGAGATTGCGGCGAACGCCGGGCCGCGCGATCTGCTGATCGCGGTGATTTCCGGAGGCGCGTCGGCGCTGACGCCTGCGCCGTCGTCCATGACCCTGGCCGAGAAGCAGGAGCTCACGAAAGCGCTGCTGGCCTGCGGCGCGACGATTCATGAAATCAACACCGTGCGTAAGCATTTGTCCACGTTCAAGGGCGGACAACTGGCTAGGCAGGCGTATCCGGCCACGGTGATCGCGTTGATTTTGTCGGATGTGATTGGGGACGATCTGGATGTGATCGGCTCCGGTCCAACGGTGGCGGACCGGTCGACGGTGGCTGACGCGCGGGCGGTGCTCGAAAAATACGGCATCGCGCAAAAGGTAAAGTTTCACGAAACGCCAAAGCCGGGCGACGCGGCGTTTGCGCGGGTGCAGAACATCATCGTGGGGAGCAACGCGCAGGCCATCGACGCGGCGTACGCGCAGGCGAAGGCCCTGGGATATAAGACAATGGTGCTCTCGACGCGCATCGAAGGCGAGACGCGCGAGGTGGCGGGGGTGCATGCGGCGATTGCGAAGGAGATCCTGGCGTCGGGGCGTCCGCTGAAGAGGCCTGCTTGCGTGCTCTCGGGCGGCGAGACGACGGTCACGCTGCGCGGCGATGGCAAGGGCGGACGCAATCAGGAGTTCGTGCTGGCAGCGGCGATGGCGCTGGAAGGCTCGGGCGAAGTAACGGTGCTAAGCGCAGGCACCGACGGCACGGATGGTCCGACGGACGCGGCGGGCGCGATCGCGGATGGGTTGACCGTGGAGAAGGGTCGAGCGCTGGGCCTTGAAGCTGCGCAGTTTTTGGCGCGCAACGATTCGTACAGATATTTCGAGCGGATAGAGGGTCTAATCAAGACGGGTCCGACGGGGACGAATGTGATGGATGTGCGGGTGATGCTGGTGCGGTGAGCTATTTCCACAGGCTAAGACGGCTCAACCAAAGCGCAAAAATTGCATTGCGCATTTTTGACGGAAAAGCCATGGTTGGGCTTGATGAAGGTGAGAGATTTACAGCGAGAACTGTCAAAAAGGATGTGTGTTTCTGCGCCACGATCTTTGGTTGAAACCTCACAACGGGAAGAAGGCCCCCGTGCCGCGCCACGGTGAAATCAAAGACTCACTCGTGAGCGTGATCAAAGAGCAGCTCGGCGTTTAGGCCTCGACGCCAATTTCCCTTGTTTGGATATGCTCGAATTGCAGAGGAGGCGCGTCCTCTTTGACGAGTTGGTAGGCGTCACGGATGTTCTTCTCCAGTTCCGCCAGTGTTTCGCCTTGGCTAAACACGCCGGGCATTTCCTTTAGACGACCGACGAACCAGCCTTCGTCAATCCAATACTCAAGCGTGAAATTCCGGAGTATGTTGTTGATTGTACTGCTTCATTATCGCTCGCACAGGCGTCGAGAAGTGTCTCGATGCGGCACGTCGCCGAGGTGCCACGTTTCTATTAAGTGAGTGGTGGTAAAGATTCCCGTGGCCTCCGGCGAGGCCGAAGCCGATCCAGCTGCCCATGACCTGATGCCCGACGTCGGCCAGGGTGAAAGGATGGTGGGCATGATTCAGCGTGCTTTAAAGCATTAGAATAAATCCCAGTGGCACTGCGCGACCGTTTTGACATTCAGGCCCAGCGACGCGATGAACAGGCGCGGTCGTTCGAAGCGCGCGAAATCGCGACCGGACGTCCTGTGCTGGTTCATCTTCTGCCGATCGGCAGTCCCCTACTGGACCGCGTGGAACTGCTGCCGTCAGCGGAGCGTTCCCGCGTGATCGATCGCGGCGAGGACGCGGGCGAAGCCTATCTGGTAACGGACCGGCTGGCCGAGTTTTCAGGCTTCAGCGAGTGGATCACGCAAGGAAAATCGCTGAGCGTCGGCGGAGCTTGGCAGATCAACCCTCCGGCCAAACCGGCGGTGCCCGATGTTCTCGACCGGCAGTTGGCGAGCCTGTTCGAACCTCCGGCTTCGCCCGCGCCGACGCTGGCGTCCATGCCCGTATCCGCGCCAGTGTTGACCGATACCGCGTCGGTTACGCTGGAGATGCCCGCGGTGAAGGCTCCGGAGCCGCCAGCGCCGGTTGCTGCGCCACCCAGTAAGGAAGCCGGGGAATTCACGCGCCAGTTTACTCCGGTAATTCGTCCCGCGCCCGCGCCCGCACCTGCGCCGCCGCCCACGCAGCCTGTTGCTGCCGCGAATGAGCCGGGTGAGTTTACGCGCCAGTTTGCTCCGGTAATCCGCCCCGCGCCTGCGCCCACGCCAGCACCTGCGCCTCCGCAGCAGCCCGGGGAATTTACGAAGTTGTTCCAGTCGCCGCTGAGGCCGGTCGCGCCTCCGTCTCCCCCGCCCGCGCCCACGGCCGCGTCGGCGGAGAAAGAGCCGGGCGAATTTACGCAGATGCTGCATGCGCACCCTGGCTCGCCCGCGCCTCCCGTGCAACCCCCTACGCAGTCGGGCGAGTTTGCGAAGTTTTTCCAATCGCCGATGACGCCGGCTGCGCCTCCTCAGGCGAACGCCCCGCCGATTGCACCTCCCATACCTCCGCGGCAGAATTTTCAACCGGGTAACGCAGGCGAGTTTACGCAGGTGTTTGGACGCGCCGATATTCCCGCGCCGCCGCCGGCGTTGAGGTCGCCCGCGCCGCCCGTACCTCCGCCGGCAGTGACGCAGGCCTTCGAGAGGCCGCCCACGCTTTCGCCACCCATTCCTCCGCAGACGCCTCCGCTGGTGCTGACGCCGCAGGGTCCGAAGCCTCCAGGCGAATATACGCGCCAGTTTTCTGCGCCCGCCGCGTTAACGCTCGGCCAGCCAGAGTCGCTGCCGCAAGTTCCGAGGTTGCAGGTGCCGATGCCGCCGATTCCCGTGCCGCCGAAACGTTCCTGGCTGCCGTTGATCCTCATAGTGGGCGCGTTTTTCCTGCTGCTGGTGGCGGTAGTGGTGTATTTTCTGAACCGCCCGCACGCGCCGTAACGAAACTTCAGGATTTCTAAGGGGTTAACATATAAATGAGGTGGCAGTACCGGCAATCTACGAGGTTGTGTATGGGACGGCTATACTAAGAGTTACTCGCGCATGCGAATTTCGGTCGACGCTCACGCTATCGGTTGTCACCTGACGGGGAACGAAGTCTATATCCGCAATCTGTTGAACGAGTTTGCGAGATTGGACCGCTCCAGCGACTTCCTTGCCTACGTTTCCAAGCCTGGCGCGCATCTGCAGGTGCCCAAAACGGTGCGGACCAGCCGCGTTTCGGAGAATCCGTTCCGGCGCCTGGGATTCGACCTGCCGATGCGGCTGCGTTATGACAAGCCAGACCTGCTGCACGTGCAGTATACCGGGCCGCTCGCTTGCAACACGCCCCTTGTGGTGAGCGTCCACGACGTTAGCTACCTGGAACATCCGCAGTACTTCACGCGGTTCCGCGCAGGGCAACTCCGCCTGACGGTGAAGCGAACCGTGGAGGCGGCGGCGCGCATACTGACGCCCAGCGAATTTTCGCGCCGGGCCATTTTGCGCCACTACAAACTGGATGAGAGCAAGGTGATCGTGGTGCCGAACGCGGTGTCGAACTCGTTCCGTCCGGTTGCTCGCGACGCTGCGGCTGCGGCGGTGGAAGAAAAATTCGGGATTCGCGGACCGTTTGTACTGACAGTGGGCGATTTGCAGCCGCGCAAGAATCATCTGGGTCTGTTGCACGCCTTCGAGCAAATGATCTCTAAACATCCGCACCTGCCGCATCGTCTGGTGTTTGTAGGGAAGGAAACCTGGTATTCGAAGGTGCTGCATAAGGCGGCGGAAAAATCGAGTATCGGCGACCGCGTCCACTTCACGAATTTCGTGGAGGACCCCGATTTGCGCCAGTTCTATGGCGCATGCGATTTGTTCGTCTTCCCGAGCTTTTACGAGGGCTTCGGCCTACCTATTCTGGAAGCTATGGCGTGCGGACGCGCCGTCGCCTGTTCGAGCGCCACAGCCATGCCGGAAGTCGCCAACGCGGCGGGCATTTTGTTCGATCCTTATTCAGTAGAAGAGATGGCTCGGGCCATGGGCGACGTTCTTTTAGACGAAGAAATGCGCACGCGTCTGGAACGGCTGGGCACCCAGCGCGCCGCCGGGTTCACATGGGAGCGCGCCGCGCAGCGCACGCTCGACGTCTATTATGAAGTTGCCGGCGTGCGCAGGATCGTACCCGAACCGATGGTGCGCGCGTCGTCATCGTCATGAGGCATTTTGTTTTTCTCTTCTGCCTGCTGCCTTTGTCCGCCGAGTCTCTGCGTTATTCCATCAACTGGGCCAGCGGCCTGAGCCTGGGCGAAGCGTCGCTGCGGTCCGATAAAACGAAGGATGGTTGGGATTTCGAAGCCGCGATGGACGCCAGCGTCCCCGGCTTTGCGCTGCGCGACGATTATAAGGCGCAGGCGTCGGGCGATTTGTGCTCAGTGGAGCTCGATAAGACCTTCACACACGGGCCCCGCAAGACCGACGAAAAGGTCACCTTCGACCAGAAAAATCATATCGCCACCCGCGAAACGCAGAACGGCGGCGGCAAGACGGACATTTCGCTCGCCGATTGCGGCAAAGATGCTCTCACGTTTTTCCAGTTCGTGCGCAGGGAACTGGCACAGGGACGCATGCCTCCTGCGCAGGCCGTGGTGTTCGGCGCGGCATATCAGGTACGTTTGGAATACACGGGTGCGCAGCGGATCAAATATGGCGATCAGGTGGCCGACGCGGACCGGATTCTGGCGTCGATCAAGGGTCCGGTAACGGATTTGACGGTAGAAGTTTTCTTTGCCCGCGACGCCGCCCGCACGCCTTTATTAGCGCGTATTC
>Ga0075029_100000244_pt1 | contig 30188 bp, 17 predicted proteins | sample LitLauG_LLR_2013_FD_71391 | JGI IMG/M metagenome (GOLD analysis project Ga0075029, IMG submission 71391) | Freshwater sediment microbial communities from North America - Little Laurel Run_MetaG_LLR_2013 | ecosystem: Environmental > Aquatic > Freshwater > Creek > Sediment | place: USA... | reverse complement strand
GGCGACCGCGCCATCGTGGCCAACGCCACCGGATGCTCCTCCATCTATGGTGGCAATCTGCCCACCACGCCCTGGGCCAAGAACAATGACGGCCGCGGCCCCGCGTGGTCGAACTCGCTCTTCGAAGACAACGCCGAATTCGGTCTCGGCTTCCGCGTCTCCGTCGACAAGCAAACCGAGTACGCCCGTGAGTTGCTCAAGCGCCTCGATGTCATGGTCGGCGACGATCTGGTCCAGGCCATCCTCAACGCCAAGCAAAAAGATGAATCCGACATCTTCGACCAGCGCCAGCGGGTCGACATCCTTAAAGAACGGCTGCAGAAAATCCCCTCACCCGATGCGAAGCAACTCCTCGCCGTCGCCGATATGTTGGTGAAAAAATCCATCTGGATCATCGGCGGCGACGGCTGGGCCTACGACATCGGCTACGGCGGCCTCGATCACGTCATCGCCAGCGGCCGCAACGTCAACCTGCTGGTGCTCGATACCGAGGTCTACTCCAATACCGGCGGCCAGGCGTCGAAAGCCACACCGCGAGGAGCCGTAGCCAAGTTCGCCGCGGGCGGCAAGCCCGGTCCGAAAAAGGATCTCGGCCTGATGGCGATGACTTACGGCAACGTCTACGTCGCCAGCGTCGCGCTCGGCGCGAAGGATGAGCACACGCTGAAAGCCTTCCTCGAAGCCGAGGCTTACGACGGACCCAGCATCATCATCGCGTACTCGTCCTGCATCGCCCACGGTATCGACATGACCACTTCCATCAGCGATCAGAAGACTCTGGTCGAATCCGGACAGTGGCTGCTCTATCGCTATAACCCCGAGCGCGAAGCCGCCGGAGAAAATCCGTTGCAACTCGACTCGCGCGCGCCCACGCGCAAAGTACAGGAATATCTGCTGCAGCAGACACGCTTCAAAATGCTGACCAAGAGCCGTCCGGAAGAAGCCGAAAAACTATGGGCCGCAGCCCAACAGGACGCCGAGCACCGCTATCGCATGTACGAGTACATGGCGTCGCGCAAGACGCCGGAACCGGCGGCGAAAGGATCGGAAGAAAAGAATGCAGACACAAAGCTAGCTCCGGCGGCACCAGCAAAATGAGGGTGCCCCATCCTAACGTCGCGTTTCTTGCGACGTTAGGGTGGGAACAGGTGCTGCTTGCAGTGAGAGGTCTTGGGTGGCGCAGATGTCAGTGGCGAGGTTAAGTGGCGAGGCTTTTGGGTGGCGCAGCGCTTCAACGCTGCGGTCAGTGTAAGAGTTTAACAAGCGGCTTTAGCCGCTGAGGTGAGGAGGAAGTAATGATCGATCTCAGCACAAAATATCTAGGCCTGAACCTGCGCTCCCCGCTGGTCGTCTCGGCTTCGCCCCTGTCGCGCGACGTGGAGGGTATCTGCCGCCTCGAAGATGCAGGCGCGTCCGCGGTCGTCCTCTACTCTCTCTTCGAAGAGCAACTCCGCCAGGAAGCCGCCGATCTCGAGTTCCATCTCGAAGCCGGCACCGAAAGTTTCGCCGAGTCGCTCACCTACTTCCCGCAGCCCAGTGAATTTCACACCGGCCCCGAGGGATATCTCAACCACATCCGCAAAGCCAAGTCTTCGGTCGGCATCCCCATCATCGCCAGCCTCAATGGTTCGACCCTCGGCGGATGGACCAGGTTCGCCGCCGAAATCGAGCGCGCCGGAGCCGACGCCATCGAGTGCAATATCTATTACATCCCCACTGATCCTAGGTTGAGCTCGGAAGACGTCGAGAAAACCTACGTCGACATCGTGCAAGCGGTGAAGTCCACGGTGACCATTCCGGTCGCCGTGAAGCTCAGCCCGTTTTTCAGCAACATGGCCGCGATGGCCCACCGCTTAGACCAGGCGGGCGCCGACGCGCTCGTGCTCTTCAATCGCTTCTACCAGCCGGATATCGATCTCGAAGAACTCGAGATCCGTCCCAACGTCCTGTTGAGCACGCCACAAGCGCTGCGCCTGCCGCTCACCTGGATCGGGATCCTTTACAGCCGCATCAAGGCCAATCTCGCCGCCACCGGTGGAGTGCATGGCGCGCAAGACGTGATCAAACTGCTCATGGTCGGCGCTAACGTGACCATGCTCTGCTCTTCCCTCATGCGCCACGGAGTCAACCACCTCCGTCACGTCGAACGCGAACTGTCCGAATGGATGGAAGAACACGAATACGAGTCCGTCGTCCAAATGCAAGGCAGCATGAGCCAGCAGCGTTGCCCCGATCCCGGAGCCTTCGAGCGCGCGCAATACATGCGCGCCGTGAAAGGCATGGCGCACATTCAAATGGCAGGCTGGCGCTGAAGTCCTCGAGAACAAATATGTGGGGACAGCCGCCCCCGGCTGTCCGCGGCGAAGCCGAGGTAACTGCGAAAGCCCGCAGCGAGCGCCGCCAAGCGCTAGTCATCCCCCGCGAACATGGAGCCTGGGGATTGCTGCTGGTCCCCATGGTCACGGGCGCCGGCATCGCCTTTCGCGAGAGCATGCGTGTCCTGCCATTCGTCCTGCTCTTGATTTCAGCCCTGGCGCTGTTCTGGCTGAGAACGCCGATCGAGAGTCTGCTGGGCACGTCCGCGATGCACGCCCAAACCAAAGACGAGCGCCGCACTGTCATCATCGCAGCCCTCGGCCTGGGCAAAGTCGCAGTGGCAGCTCTCGCGACTCTGCTGTGGGCAGGCCGCAATCCCAAGCTCTGGCTTATCGGCATTGCTGCCGCAGTCGCGTTTGCCGGGCAGTTTGTGCTCAAGAAGTTAGGCCGGCGAACCAGAATGCTCTCGGAAATGGCGGGCACGCTAGGCCTGACTTTGGGAGCCCCAGCGACGTACTACGTGATCACCGGAAAATTCGACGCCACCGCCTGGATGCTCTGGTTTGCCAACTTCATTTTCGCCGGCAACCAGATCCACTACGTCCAGTTGCGGATTCACACCGCGCGCGTCGAGGGCCTGCGAGACAAATTCGCCAAGGGATGGGCATTCGCATCCGGACAACTCTTGATGGCGGTTGTCTTAGCCCTGGCTTGCGAATTAACGCTCATGCCCTGGCTGGTGCTGATCGCCTTTGCGCCTCTCTTCGTTCGTGGCTGGCTGTACTTTTTCGAGAAGCCGGCACCCTTACAAGTGCGCCGATTGGGATGGAGTGAGCTCAGTCAGGCCGTAATCTTCTGCATCCTCTTCGTTACAGTTTTCGCATTTCGCTGAACACGCTTATGAAAAGAGTAGCGCCGCCGTCGCGGCGGCTGTGGCGACAGGCGTCTCGCCGGTAGCGTCGGCGGGGCGCCGGCGCTACTTGGACGGAGTCAGTTCCAACGTCATCACCTGGAATGGTTCCAAATGAAAGGTGTGTGGATCGCTGGCGCTGACCTTCATTGAGGGCTTAGTGCTTTCGCTCTTCCACGGACATTGCCCGTCAAACTGTGGCGCCGCTCCCGCCGGCAACTCCAGCAGCGCGGCCAGACTGGCCGTGAATTCCTGCGCACGATCGCCAGGATTCCGCAGCGTGACGATCGCCTTGCCCGGTGACCAGGCCGCCCACCCATACACCTCCAGTCGCGCCGGATCGCCGCCAACCCAGTGCGAGTCTTTCAACGTCTGCGCGTTCTCGCGCGACCACTTCGCGGCCTCCGCCAGCACATCCCAATCCTGCGCCGAGAGCAGCGACGGCGTGATGTACATCTCCTGCAGTTGCGTGCCCGTCCCGAAGTACGAGTGCACTTCATCCGCAAAATCATGGCTGGGATCAATACCCAGCCGCTCGGCATAGCGCGCATAGATCAGGCCATGCAGCATCAGCGAATTGAGTGGGAATAGCGGCCCATCTTCCACTACCCAGCGGTACGTTTGCGAGTCGCGAAACGTTATCCAGCGCTGCCGATTCGATCCCACCCCCGCGAAGCTGTGATCGTCGCCGCCCCGCCAGATGGAGTCCGCATAGAGCAGCCAGAACGGCGACGGATACGTTCCCGTGGTCAGGTTCACATAAAGGTCAGGCTTCTTCGCGCGCAGCTCGCCGATCAAGTGAATCGCAGCATCGAAGTCGCTATCGAACTCGCTGCCCGCAATCACCTCGTTGGCGTTGCCCGTGCCGTCAAATTTGAACTGGTTCACGCCGTACTTCTCGATCATGGCCACGCAGGTGTCGCGGAAGTAGCGATAATACTTCGGCCCCGACAGCGCGAGCCCGCCCTCGTTGGTTTCAAATCCCTGCGTGCGGGCTGAGGCGAGGCGCTGCTGCTTGGGCTTGTCGTAGCCTCCCCATGGCGAAAGCCAGATGCCGGGCCCACCGCCCGCTTTGGTCGCGGCCCGCGCCACCTTGGTCAATCCCTCGGGAAACTCGGAATTGAATTTCCAGAGGTTCGCCGGATCGTCCCACCCGTCGTCGAAAAGGAAACTGTCGAGCTTGACCCCGCGCTTTCGAGTCAGCTGTTCGCCAAACGCTTCGATCTCAGTAACCGCACCGGTTTCTGTGTAGCGATCGAAATATCCCAGGTCGTACCACGAGTTGTAATGCAGAAAAGTTCGGTAGGGATGAGCGCGTTCGAGCTCGATGTAGCGCAGAAACTCGCGGCGCGATTGTGAGGGATGCGTCGCTCCAATCACCGACGAATAGGTAACAGTCTGTCCTGGATGCAACGGAAGCTCGCGCGAGAGCCAGCACGAGGCGCGGGACGCGTGCACGCGGCACTCCGACAGCGGATGCTCAACACCAAGAAACCATGTGGGCGCGACGATCGGCGACCCCTTCACCTGTCCCGCAACCATTGCACCTGGAACCGACGCGTCGATCAGATTGATGCGGGCAAGCGGGAAGGGCTTTTGCAAAACCTGAATCGTCACTTCCTGGCGAATGTAGCTCGCGTCGCCATGCAGCAGGGCTCGCCACATCACCCGCACGTTTGCCGAGGCATCCTCGAGTTCAACGCGTATCTGCCTGCCCGGAACCTGACCGGCAGCCTTGGTGGAAGGGACCGGCAGAGGGATGTCTTCCACGAAAGGCCCGGCGATAATTTTCAGATCGGCCGAACGCAAGGGTGAGCCCTCTTTCGGCGCCAGTTCGAACGCGCTGCCATCGATTGGCAATGCGGTTCCGGTCAGTTCGTTAGTCACGCTCAGCCAGCGCAGCGATCCATTCTGGAGGGACCATGTCCCTGATATTGCTTGGCTGGAGAGAGTCAAGCGGTCGCCGTCGCGCACTGCCTGGACTTCGGATGCCTGCTCGGGCTCAGTTAGAACGAGCCGCGTGCCGGTCGAGCTTTCGCTCGACCGGACCGTCGCTGGCGGCTGTCCCCACATGAGCGAGGCGGCAACCAGCGCGAGAACGAACCACAGTGACGCACACTTTTCTGGCAATTTCGGCATGTTAATTGGCTACGATTTGACTTGACTTACACTATAAACGAAAGTAATAGTATTGACTCGTAATAATATGAAACCTTCGCGCGGAGGCTGCTATGCGTGTCTGCCGGTGGCGTGCCCTATCCGGTCTTAGCTTCTCGTTTGTCATCGCGTCTTCTTTTGTGGCGTTCTTGGCCGCCCCTACGGCCTTCGCGCAAGGTGCCTACCAGGCTCAGGTCCGCGGAACCGTGACCGACCAGAGCGGAGCCGTGGTGATGAATGCGACCATCACCATCACCAACGACGCCACCAATATCGCACAAACCTCAAAGAGCAACGATCACGGCGAATATTTTTTCACCGGGCTGCGCCCCGCCGTGTATACCATCAAGGCGCAGGCTTCCGGCTTTCGCATTGCGGAAAAAACGAACGTCGTGCTGCAGGTCGACCAGCAGACGACGGTCAATTTCCTGCTTCATCCGCTGACGGTCAGCGAGACCATGGAAGTGACGGAGACCGCTCCGTTGCTCGACACCGAAAACGCGACCCTCGGCACCGACATCACCAGCGAATACGTGAAGGAAATTCCCCTCATCAATCGCAATTTTTTCGGTCTGACATTTTTGTCGGGCGGGGTCACGGAAGTCGCGGGATCAGGCACGCAGGACAACTACCCTTCGGGCACAAACTTCGTTTCGAATGGCCAGCGTAATGCGACGGCAGAGGTGCGGCTCGACGGCGCCCTGATCAGCGCCCCGGAACAAGGCGAAGGAGGAAACTCCAACGTTTATTACGAGCCCATCGTCGAAGGCGTGCAGGAATTTAAAGTTCAGAACAACAGCTTCTCGGCCGAGTTTGGGAATAACGGCGGCACTGTCGTGAACATGGTGCTGAAGAGTGGCACCAACAAATTTCACGGCAGCGGCTGGTATTTTCTCCAGCGCTCGCAGCTGGACGCCCGTGATTTTTTCAATCCTGCGCCCAATCCTAAACCCTCAAGCAAGCGCGACCAGGGCGGATTCAGTTTGGGCGGCCCCATCCGCAAGGATAAGACTTTCTTCTTCGTGGATTTCGAAAAGGTGCGAGCCAACAACGCCTACACCAATCTTGCGACGGTGCCCACGATGGCGGAAAGAGGCCTCACTGGAACGGGATACGATTTCTCCGGGAACCAAGGGATCAACATCTACGATCCAAAACAGGTGAGTTGCAACAGCAGCGGCTGCGCCCGGCCGCAAGTTGGATTCAATAGCAACGGACAGCAAGTTGGGCCTGCCAATGTAATTCCGGCAAACGAAATTGATCCGATCGGGCTTGCCATCCTGAATCTCTATCCCCAACCCAACGTGTCTGGGGCAGGCCCGTTCCTTAATTACAATTTCAGCGAAGTAGTGCAGGCGCCGGACTACCAGTTCGATATCAAGGTCGACCATCAGATCAACGACAAGCAGCACATCAATGGACGCTATAGCCGGGCCAAGTCGAATTACTCGACGCCCGCTGGGCTGGGAGACTCGTTCGCCAATGGCGGAAACGGTGACGGGATCGGTGCGACACAAACCACCGCGCAAAATGCCGCGCTGGAATACTCATGGACGCTCAACCCGACGATGGTGTGGACGAGTCGCGCCGCGATCGACCGCGTACACGAAGCGGAAACCACGAACATTCCTTCGATTTCGAGTTTCAATGCATCGCTGCCGAGTGGTGTCGCCGGGCTTTCTCCGCTCTATGAGCAAGCCAACGGAATCAACCGCATGCCCGCATTTTATTTGTATGGCGCCGCCCTGGCGGCAGGCTCCGGCGGATCGAATAACGCCGACCTCTACGACCAATGCTGCATCAACACCACATTCGCGCACACTTTGTTCAGCTATTCCTCGCAGTTGGTCATTTCCAAAGGCCGGCACTTGATCAAGATCGGCGGAGAGCAGAGACTTTTGTATAACAATTTTTTTCAGCCGCCGGATCCGACTGGTGTATTTAACTTCAGCGACTATGTCACCTCACCTTTTCCCAATAGCGAGACCGATGCGAATAACAACCTGACGGGCAATCCGTTTGCCAGCCTGCTATTTGGCTACGCCGACAACGTCAATTCATATCCTTCCGAGCCCACTTCGCTGATTATCTATCCTTCGGTGGCGAACAAATCGAAGGAGACGGGTTTCTATATTCAGGATGACTGGAAGGTAACTCCGAAGCTAACGCTGAACCTGGGATTGCGCTACGAATGGAGCACGCCCTACCAAGAACGCTACAACCATCTGCAGTTCAGCAATTTCACGGCAGACACGGGCGTCAGTCTGGACTTGAGCAGCGCGCAGGCTGCCTTGATGAATCCTTACGGCGGTAATCTGAGCGTGAACTTTCCGTCATCCGAAGAACTTCATGGGACGACCGAGTTCGCGAATTCCAGCATGCGCAGCGTTCCGGTGTATCGGAAAGACATTGGACCGCGCCTGGGATTTGCTTATGGCATAGACGCCAAGACGGTAGTGCGCGGCGGAGCTGGCATTTATTTTGGCATGAGTCCGGCGACTAACTTTCAGTATACGGGCACAGCCTTCCGCAAGACGGCATCCATATTTTTCACGCAAAGTAATTTTGCAAACGCCACGCCTCTGGCAACTTTGGCCAACCCATTTCCTAACGGCTTTACGGGCCCCCAGGGAAGGCAGTATGGGGCGTTGGCGAATTGGGGATACTCGAACAATAACGACCTGGGCACAACCGCGGCGAGGGATGCCGACATTTACCAATGGAATCTGGGAATTCAGCGGGAACTCCCAAGCCAGATTGTTCTCGGCGTCGACTACGTGGCCAACCGCAGCACACATCTGCCCTGGAGCGGCACCAACAACCGGGACTTCATCTCATCGCCTCTATTAGCGCAGATCTCGTCGGTCGTGCGCTCGAACTTCGAGAGCCAGCCAGGCAACGGCCCCGGAAGTTGTGATATCGGGAACAGCTGCGTAACCAGCTTTCTCAGTAATACGGTCGCCAATCCGTTCTACTCAATGTTCACGCCCCCATGCGCATCCGGTCCATGTTTTAACGAGCCTGATTCCCTCTACGCCAGTCCCCAAATTGGTCTGGGATATTTGCTGAATCCCTACCCGCAGTTCACTGGAGACTTCGAAGGATTGATGATCGAGGAAGCCAGTTCCTGGTATAACGCGATGCAGATCCGCTTCCAGAAGCGCACCACGCACAACGTAAGCTTCGAAGGCAGCTACACAGTATCGAAGTCTACCGACAATTCGTCGGCGGGCAGGAACAATTTCATCGGTGCGCTCGGCGCCGGCCAGCCGCAACAACTCGACCGCCTGAACCTTGAGCATTCGATCAGCGCCAACGACACGCCACAACGGCTTGCGCTTGCCGTGGTCGTGGACCTGCCGGTTGGACGGAAACACTGGATCGGCGGCAACATGAACCGCGCGCTCGATGCCGCGGTCGGCGGATGGTCGGTTGCCGCATTCCTGACGGAACAGTCGGGGCAACCGCTCGCGATTTCAGACGCTTTGGGACGCCTGGCCAACGGGTCGCAACGACCGAATGTGGTTTGCCCGCAGGTGCGGACCAGCTTCAGCCTGCATACGGTCGCATTGAATTCGTCAGTGAATGCGAACAACGAAAATGGAACTCAACCGCCTCCGTACTCCGCATTCAACTGGAGTTGCTTCGCCGACCCGGGAGATCAGATTCCAGGCAATGGCGCACGGTATTATCCCCAGCTGCGAACCGACGGCATTCACAACGTGGATATGAACATCTACAAGTCGTTCGTGCCGAAAGAAGGAATGAAGATCGACTTGCGGGCGGAAGTTTTCAATGTGGCAAATCATGCCCGGTTTGCGGCGCCGGACACCGGCTTCGGAGACGCCGGATTTGGCACCATTTCATCGACGGCGGCTGGCTCTCTGCCGAGATACTTCCAGTTCGGTATGCGATTTGAATTCTAGGAACTGACTTTCCCTTGGACACCATGAAATCTCGTATCGTGTTCGTGGCTCTAGCTACCGCCGCGTGTGCCCTTCTTCTGTTCGCGCAGGGTGGTCCTGCTATTTACCGTCAGGGTCAGGACTGGACCAACTACGTTCGCATCGGTGCTTATGGACTGAAGGGTGGCGACGCGGTTGAGGTTGCGCGCAAGGCCCAGGCAAGCGGTGTATTCGGAATTGAGGTAGACAACGATATTCCCGGACGCTACGAAAGCTTTCTCCATCCTGAAAGCAAGTTGAAGGCGATCCGCGAAGTTGCGGAGGACGCGCATCGCGCGGGCAACTACGCTTTCGTCTACATCGCTGGAACCGAGTGCATCACCGCGCACGGCGATCAAACCCCGCACACTCTTGCCAAGGACCATCCCGACTGGCTGCAGCGGAAGGTCACTGGCGAGCCGGCAATTTTCGGCGGCGGCAGTGCCTTCTGGATCGCGCCCGGCGACGAGGACGTATGGGTGACTCCTTACGCCACCGAATGGCGCAAGACTTACATCGAGCGCGTGCGGCAGATCGCGGCCACCGGCATCGACGGCATCTACGTCGACATTCCTTATTGGATGACGCACTTCGATGGCTGGGAAAATACCTGGGCTAGCTTCGATGACTACACCGTCGCCGCCTTCAAGCAGCAGACGGGCCTCGACGCGAAACACGATGTGAAGCTCGGCGATTTTTCCGACCCTGCGTTTCGCAAGTGGGTCGAGTTTCGCATTCAAACCTTCACCGATTTCATGAGCGAGATTGACCGCACTGCGAAGTCGGTGAACCCAAAGATCAAAACGATTCCTGAAATCTATCCTGGAATCGAAGGCGAGTCGGTGCGGGTCGGGGCCGATGTTTACAGCTTGTATCCCGTGGTCGACGCCATTGCGCACGAATACGAATTCGGTAGCGGCGATCACATGGCTTCGTCGCGAACGCCGCTGGACTGGTTTCGCTACCAGGTCGGAATGCATTCGTTCCGCGCCTTCGCGCAGGGCAAGGCGACCTGGATTCTGAACTATTCGTGGGATGGCGACAAAACAGTCGACGCGCGCGAAGCGATGATGAATCTTGCGATGTCGCAAGTGATGGCGGGGGCAAACTTCTGGGATGCACCCGGTCATTCCATGGCCGGATCGAACGACCTGCCGACGCGAAAGGAAATCTTCGACTGGATTAAGGCCAATGAGAAGACCTTCTATCTGCCGCGGGCGCCCATCGATCCGGTTGGAGTTTATTTTTCTCCGGAAACCCGAGACTTTTATGCGGACGAATTCATCGCTTCATACCGCGGAATTCTGATTCTGCTGATGCAGAAGCACCTCGAATTCCAGATCGTCACGCCGCGCACGCTCGCCAATTTTCGCGGAAAGACGCTGGTACTGCCCGATGTGCGCGTGCTCAGCGAAGCTGAAAAGAGTTGGCTGAAGACTTTTGCGGCAAGCAAACGCCTCATCATTACCGGATCAAATGCCACCGGACTCGGCAACTCCGACAATGTCGTCCGCTTTGCCGACTGCCCCGGCAAAGCCTACAACGCCGTTCTGGAGAAAGATTTCGATCACGCTTCTCCGGAGTCGCAGTCAGATTTTTTCAAAAGCCTGCAAGGTGGCGGGGCGGTACAGGTCGAGGCAGGTCCGCAGGTGGCCACATCGATTGCCCGCACCGCCGACGGGCATATCAACGTCTTCTTCGCCAACTTCGCCGGACTGCGCGGAGGATCGAATCCCATCCAGACGCCCCAGACGGGCGTGAAGGTCCGAGTGACCTCGGCGTCTGTGGGCAAGGGATTTTTTCTGCCGTTTCTCGGAGCCGCGCAAGCACTCAACGGAATTCGTGACGAGGGCGCGATCACGTTTACGCTGCCACCTATCAACAAGGGAGCGGTGTTCTGGATTGAACCGTGAGGCAGCGGCGAGAAGCCGGCTGCACGGCCGCCGGGGTGCCGCGCTACGATCCAGCCTCCCAGCCTTTCGAGCGCGTCACCGCCTCAGTCCAGCGTTCGCGCAAGGAGCGCGCTTGCGACGCCGGCATGCAGGGCTCGAAGCGGCGACTCTTCCCTTCTTGCCGGGTCTCCGATTCATTCGACCAGAAACCCGCCGCCAGCGCTGCCAGAGAAGCCGCACCCAGCGCTGTAGTTTCGGTCACCGCCGGGCGCATCACCGGCACCTGCAAAATGTCGGATTGAAACTGCATGAGGCTATCGTTGGCCGCGGCGCCGCCGTCCACGCGCAGTTCCGCAACTGGCGCGCCAGCGTCGCCGCGCATCGCATCCAGCAGATCCGCAACTTGATAGGCGATGCTCTCCACCGCCGCACGGGCGATGTGCCCCGCCGCAGTCCCGCGCGTGATGCCGAACATCGAACCACGAGCATAAGAATCCCAATGCGGCGCGCCCAATCCCACAAAAGCGGGGACGAAATAAACTCCGCCATTGTCAGAAACTGATTTCGCCAGTGCCTCCACATCTTCCGATTTGCGAATCAACCCCAGGCCGTCGCGCAGCCACTGCACGACCGCACCACCAATAAAGACGCTGCCCTCAAGTGCATACTCCGTGCGTGCGCCGATCTTCCAGGCCACCGTCGTCACCAACCGGTTCGACGAAGGCACCGCGCGCGTCCCGGTGTTCTGCAACATGAAGCAGCCGGTCCCGTAGGTGTTCTTGGTGAGACCGGGCTGTGTGCATCGTTGTCCAAAGAGCGCGGCTTGCTGATCGCCCGCGATGCCCGCAATCGGAATCCCTTCCAGTCCAGCCACGCCGCTCACTTCCCCGTATATTTCGCTGGACGATCGCACCTCCGGCATCATCGAACTCGGAACGCCAAATAGATCGAGCAACTCACGATCCCAGTCGCCCGAATGAATATTGAACAGCATGGTGCGCGAAGCGTTGCTGACATCGGTCGCGTGAAGTCGACCGCCGGTCAGCTTCCAGACCAGCCAGCTATCGACCGTGCCGAAGGCCAGCTTTCCTGCGCCCGCGAGAGCCTTCGCGCCCGGAACGTTATCCAGAATCCAGCGAATTTTACTAGCAGAAAAATAAGCGTCGATCAGCAGTCCGGTCCGCTGCTGGATCAAATCACCGTGGCCCTGCTTGCGAAGATGGTCGCAATAGTCCGCCGTCCGTCGATCCTGCCACACGATCGCATTGCACACCGGCCGTCCCGTCTCGCGATTCCACACGAGCGTGGTTTCGCGCTGGTTCGTTATCCCGATCGCAGCCACTTCGCTGGCGCTCGCCCCGGCTCTAGACAGAGCCTCGACCGCCACATCCATCTGCGAGCCAGCGATCTCTTTAGGATCGTGCTCGACCCATCCCGGCTGCGGAAAGATCTGCTCGAATTCGCGTTGCGCAACCGCGCGTATCGTTGCCTCTTCATCAAACAACAACGCCCGCGAACTGGTGGTCCCCTGATCGAGCGCGAGAATGTATTTCAAACGTTCCTCCTGCCGGCTACTTACGAACCCCGCAGAAACCGTCGAATGCCGAAATCGTAAACTGCGGCACCCAGCAATCCGCCCACGAGCGGTGCGACCACAGGAATCCACCAGACGCGAATGCCATCGGTCAGGCCGTTATTGCGAAATCCCGCGAACACCGTAAACAATCGCGGCCCGAAATCACGCGCAGGATTAATAGCATACCCGTGCATCCCGCCAAAGCTCATTCCGATTGCAACCACCACTAAACCGATCATCAGGGGCGCAAGGTTCGATCCCGGAGGAACGTTGTGCTCATCGGTAATGGCGAAGATGAGCAGGAGCAGCAGCCCTGTGCCGATGACCTGATCGAGAAAGCCCGCCTGCAGCAGCGCAGGAAACGCAGGGAATGTTGTAAACACTCCGGCCGTGTGCTCGAACGTGGGATCGACCTGGCGGAACGCGGGAAGATAATTCCAGAACACGATGGCGGCGGCGACAAATGCTCCGATCGTCTGGACGATGAAATAGGGCAGCACCTTGCGCCACGAGAATCCTCGGAAAACTGCCAGAGCCAAAGTCACGGCAGGATTGAGATGGGCTCCAGAAACTTTTCCGGCGACGTAGATGCCCATCGTGACGCCAAGTCCCCAGCCCAGCGTGATGTTGGTGAAGCCCCCATGGATCGTCTCACCTGGAATTTTGGTTGGGAATAGCACGACCATAGCGACGACCCCCATACCAAACAGCATCAGCACAAGAGTGCCGAGAAATTCTGCGATTAATTCCGCCAGCAACGTGGGCTTCGGATTCATCCACATCTCCCGTCTGTGATGCGAACGCACTTCGGGTCGCGGAGTAGTCTATCAGTGCGCGGAGATTTGCGGATTACTGTGCGGGCTCGGGCAAGAAAACACCAGCGGGTCGCTTCCGCCTGCTCGGCTTCGTCTTCGCTGGACGGACGAATGCGTCCTGTCCCCACATGAGTGCGAGTTCCCCAGGAAACAGTTGCGGGGCGATTCAGGAATCGCCCCGCAAGAGACTGCTATGCGATGTTACGTACTAGTCACCTTGTCCGCAGCTGCACACACCCTTGCCGCTGCCGACGATCGACACAGCGGTGCACTGGCGAGCCAACCGGATCACTTCGCCGCTGCTGAGCGTGGCATCTGGCGATGACGTCTCCGTCGCAGCGAAAGTGCTGGGTTGAATGTGAGTGACCCATGTCCGAACCGCAGCCACGGGATTCACAGCCGTAGGAAGTGGGCAGGCGCCCTTCACCGGAATGGTGGAGGCGACTTTGATCAAACCGGTGTCGAGTACAACACCGGTCAGCGGGTTCTTGGTGAGGTCGCCGTTGATGGAGAGGGTCCGCAGACCGTCTGGAGTCAATAGGCAACTGCAGCACTCGCTCAACTCCTGATAGGGATCGAAGACGAAAATGCTGGCACAGATATTGCCATTGGCATACGTGCCGGGATTGGTGATGCGCATCGTTCCATCCGGCGCGCCGGCAGTATTGGCGCTGGCGAAATAATCCACCTTCAGAGTATCGGCCGGGGGAGCGGTTTGGGCCCATCCCGTTCCGACGAAAAGAAGCAGAGCACAGGCTAGCAACAGTGCAGTTTTATACATGAGGATTGGTCTCCTTAAGGAGCTACGCCAGTCAGGCCGGGGGGAGAAAGGAATCGAGCTAGTGGCGATGCATACAAGGTGTACCCCCCTGCAAGGCTGGAAACAAGACCCCGTACGCATTAGTCAGATTTCACTAACGGCTTCCTACTAGTGGGAAGGGCTCGTGTAGGGACGGGCGACTCGCCCGTCCCTCAAGCTCTCTACTGACCGCTCCCGCTCAGGTTCAGCGTCTGCACACTTCGACTGGCAGAGTCTGTGACCGTGCTCGCGCTGGCCCGAGGTCCTACGGCTCCGGCGTGAAAGTTACTGTGATGGTGCACTTCGCGTGAGCTCAAAACTTCCGCTGCAAGGAGTCGTGCCGCCGGGCGTCGCGGTGAATTCACCGTTGCCGGAGGTTGGTGAGAGTCACGCTTTGTGCGGCGCTTGTAGTGGCGACTGTCTGCGCTGCAAAGGTTAGCGAAGCCGGCGCCGCTATCGCGGCGCTCGGTCTCGTCTGTGCATTCTCATTGCCCCGATAACCCTCCCAGCCCGTTTTCAGAAACCCTTCATGTGGTTGTGCTATTCATAAATAGGACGGTGTGCACCGTTAAATAGGGCCAGACCTGCAGCCGTGAGCCATTCTCCAAGGGACCGCGTGAAACCTCATTTCCTGCTTGCCTTACTGCTCGCGACCACGGGCTTCTTGCCAGTGAGGTTGCCTGCGCAAGCTCTGGACCGGCCCGACAGCAGGCCATCCTCACCCGACCAGACTCACTCATCCTCGCGCGCAATCAGCGGAACGGTGTTGGATCCTTCCGGCGCTGCCGTCGCGAAGGCTCAAGTCTCTCTCATCGGCCCGGACGCGAAGCCGCAGGCGCAAGTCACCACCGACAATACGGGCTCTTTCTCGTTCGCAGACGTCGCCCCCGGCAAGTACACCCTTGAAATCAGCGCTGAAGCCTTCCGCCCAACAACAGTAAGCGCGACTGTTGGCGGCAGGCGACCGGCGTCCCTGCGGGTCACACTACCGATCCTGATCCGCACAGAAACCGTGACCGTCGCCTCGGGAGTCTCCGTTCCGCTGGTCTCCACCGAAAGCTCTGAGAACCAGAATGCGAACACCATCGACCGCAACGCTCTGGACCGCGTTCCTGTCTTCGATCAGGACTACATCACCACCATGTCGCGTTTTCTCGACGACAACGCCACCGGCACGAATGGTGTCACGCTCGTCGTGAACGGCATCGAGGCCAACGGACCCGGCGTCACTCCTTCGGCAGTGCAGGAAGTAAAGATCAATAACAACCCCTACTCGGCGCGCTTCTCACGTCCCGGACGCGCTCGCCTCGAAATCATCACCAAGGGCGGGTCGCCGGTTTATCACGGCTCGCTGAACTTCATGTTCCGCGATTCGGTGTTCGACGCGAGCAACGCCTTCGCCACGGTCAAACCGCCCGAGCGCCGGCAATATTACGAAGGCTCGATCAACGGTCCCCTTGGCCACAGCAAGCGCACCAGTTTTCTGCTCTCGCTCGATGAAGACCTGCAGGATCAGCAGGCTGTCATTGATCCTGCGGCCATCGCTGCCGCCGAATCGCTGGGCTTCGGCGCCTTCGCCCAAACCGTGCCCAACCCCACACATCACTTCTTCGGTTCGGGACGCATCTTCCACGATTTTCCGAGCGGTGATCAGTTCTGGATCGGCTATTCCTACGAACATCGCTCTACTGAGAATCAGGGCGTCGGCGGAACCGTACTTCCCAGCGCGGGCGCCAACTCTCGCTACCTGGAGCATGAGGTCAACGTCAGCTATCTTCACCAGGTCTCTTCCCACTGGCTCAACCAGTTGCGCTTTCTCGTCGGCCACTTCGACACCTCGGTCACCAGCATCAACTTTTCGCCTCAGGTCACAGTATCGGGGCTGTTCACCGCGGGAGGCGCTCAAGCCGACGCACGCCGTACCGAATATCACTTCGACGGAACCGATTTCGCCAGTTACGCCGGCGGCAGGCATCAACTGAGTTTCGGCGTGGATATCCCCGACATCAGCCGCCGCGGCCTCGACGACTTCACCAACCGCACCGGTACCTATAACTTCACCTGCAGCGCTCAAAGCGCCACGACCTGCGTCCCTGTCCCCACTACCTATCTTCTGCAAACCGGCAGCGGCCACGTGACTTTTGTGGAAAGGGTCCTCGGCGTATTCATCGAGGACAACATCCGCCTCCGTCCGAACTTCTCCCTCTACATGGGAGTGCGCTACTATTTTCAGAACTACTTTCACGATGAGCCACACAATTTCGCGCCGCGCGTGAGCTTCGCCTACGCTCCCACGGCCGACAGCAAGACCGTAATTCGCGGCGGCGCCGGCGTCTTCTACGATCGCACCGGCCCGAGTCCCATCGGGGACCTGCTCCACTTCAATGGCATAAACCTGCAGCGCTTCATCGTCGAAATGCCGAGCTATCCTGTTTTACCCAGTCAGATCGCCAGCACACCGACCAGCCTGGTCACGCTCGATCCCCACGCGCGCATTCCCTACACCCTCCAGTACAGCATCGGAATCGAGCGGCAGGTCACCGCCAAAAGCACGTTCAGCGCGACTTACATCGGCAACCGCGGCATCGATTCCTTCCGCTCCATCGACGCCAATGCGCCCATGGGAGGCAACCTCTTCCGTCCCAACCCGGCTCTGGGCCAGGTGCGCCAGATCCAGTCCGAAGGGTACCTCAAAGGCAATGCGCTCGAACTTACCTTTCGCGGCAAACCCGGCAAGTATTTCTCCGGGCAGATCCAATACACGCTTAGCCGCACTTACAACAACACGAGCGGTATTACGTTCTTCCCGGCCAATAGCTACGATCCTTCGGCCGACTGGGGACGCTCCGACAACGATCGTCTCCACAAATTCGACCTGCTGGCATCCACCCAGCCTTCGCGCTTTGTCACGCTCGGCATGGCGCTCTCGCTCTATTCGGGGAAACCGGTCAACGTTATCACTGGCGCGGACGACAATCACGACGGCATCATCAACGACCGCCCCGCCGGCTACGCGCGCAACACCCTGCCCGGCCCCGGCCTCGTCAATCTCGATCTCAACCTCTCTCACGATTTTCCGCTTTCCAGGCAAAAGAAAGAGGCCAAGGTCATCTCGGTTTCTCTGAACTCCTTCAACGTTCTCAACCACCCCAATTACGTCACTTACATCGGGACTATTTCTTCCCCGCTATTTGGCAAGCCTGCCGCAGCACAACCACCGCGCCGCATGCAGCTCGACGTTCAGTTCAAGTTCTGAGGTTGTGCGGCCCCACTACTCGGGAAGAACTGCCTGACCGCTGATCGAGAAGGCCGCTTCAGCACCGGACGCGCCGGTTCCCGGCTGTCCTCCCCCGATCGAGAGCGTGTAGTCTCCCGGCGCGATCCTGCGGTCGCCGGCCTCGTTGACGTGGCTAAGGTCCCGCGGGTCCAGGGTCAGGCGCACGCGCTCAGTTTCGCCGGCACCGATGTGCACGTGCGCGAAGCCGCGCAGGGCGCGGATCGGTGCACCGGGAAGCCTGGGGAAGTTGAGGTAGAGTTCGACGACCTCGTCTCCCTCACGCTGGCTTGTGTTGCTCACATCGACACCGACCTCAAGCGAATCGCCGGCTTGTAAATGGTTCGAGGACAGCTTGACGTTGCTGTACTCGAAACTTGAGTAGCTGAGCCCATAACCGAACGGATAGAGCGCCTTCCCGGTGAAGTACCGGTAAGTGCGATGCGCCATCGAGTAGTCTTCAAACGGTGGAAGGTCGGCGACGCCCGTATAGAAAGTAACGGGGAGACGGCCGGAAGGATTGTTGACTCCGGCCAGCGTCTGCGCGATAGCTGCGCCTCCTTCTTCTCCCGAGTACCAGGCCTCGAGAATCGCATTGGCGTGCTCGTTCGCCCAGTGGATGGAAAGTGCGCTGCCGTTCATCAACACGACGACCAGAGGTTTCCCGGTCGTGTGCAATGCTTCTAGCATCTGTTCCTCTTCCCTGGGCAAGTCGAGGCTGGTGCGATCACCTCCTTGGAATCCCCCTATCTGAACGTTCATCTCCTCCCCTTCCAGATCGGACGTGATGCCCACAACGGCGACCACTAAGTCGGCCTTCTCCGCCGCCGCCACGGCATCTTCGACCGGGGTCTTCGTCACATCATCCGTCCAGACGAACTGCACGATGGCGTCGCCCGTAGTCTGGAAGTATTCCAGCTTGAGCGCGTACTTACGGCCCTTTTCCAGGCGGAAGTCGACCAGCTTTGTGCTGATGCCGTGAGTGGACCAGTCCTCGGCGATGAGTTTACCGTCCATCCACAGGCGGAATCCATCATCGGCCTTCACGCCGATTCGATAGGCGCCGGATTCCGCCGGAGCCATGAATCCGCTCCAGCGAGCGGAAAAGTTGTTGGAGGCGAACGCACCAGAGGCAAGCCCCGGAACAGGAGTGGAAATAAAATTGAAGTCGACGTTCTTATCAGTGCGCGTAACGACCGGTGCGCCTTTGAGGCTGGTGCCTCTGAAATAGTCCGCTCGAAGACCAGGTTTGCCGTCGGGAGTGCTCAACCACTCCACGGGGATGGGCCTGGGTTCGCGAAGAAAATGGGTTCCGGGGACAAATGTAACTTCCGACGAAGCGAATTGCCTGCGAATGCCGTCCAGCGCCGTAGTCGCGCGGGATGGCGTGCCGTTGTAGTTGCCTTCGAGAACGCGCTGGTTGTCGGCCAGCGGGCCTACAACGGCGATCGTCTTGAGCGGCCGCGTCAGCGGCAGGATGCCGTCGTTCTTGAGCAGCACCATGCTCTCGCGGGCGGTCGTGAGCGCCAGTTGCCGATGCGCCTCGGAATCATTTTCCGAGTAGGGTATCTGCGCATACGGCACCATCTCCGGCGGATCAAACATGCCGAGCAGAAAGCGAGCGCGAAAGATGCGGCGCAGGGCGATATCCATATCTTTTTCGCTGAGCAGTCCCTGCTTCACAGCATCCACGTACTTCACATAGTCCGAGTTGTCTGCGACCTTTTGGATGTAATCAATGCACTCATTGTCCATGCCCCTTTTCAAAGAAATGGCAGCCGCTTCTTCCTTGGACTTGCTGTATTGGTGGCCGGACCATATGTCCATCACGGCGCCGCAGTCCGACACCACGAAGCCGTTGAATCGCCATGCCCCGCGCAGTTGGTCCTGCAGCAGGAAAGTATTCGCGCACGCCGGTTCGCCGTTGATGCGGTTATAGGCGCACATGGTGGAGGCGGCGTGACCTTCCACAATGGTGGCGCGGAAAGCCGGAAGATACGTATCTTCCTCATCGTGTTTGGAGATAGACACGTCGAACTTGTGCCGACGCGACTCGGGCCCGCTGTGTACTGCGAAGTGCTTGGGCGTGGAAACGACACGCAAGTATTTCGGATTATCCCCTTGCAGTCCGGTAACAAAGGCAACGCCCATGCGGGCGGTGAGGAACGGATCTTCGCCGTAGGTTTCCTGGCCGCGTCCCCAGCGCGGATCGCGGAAGATGTTGATGTTGGGTGACCAGAAGGTCAGGCCTTCGAAAATGTCGCGGCGGCCCTGGCGCACAGCTTCATGGTGCTTGGCGCGAGCCTCCGTGCCGATGACAGTAGCCACCTGGTGAAGCAGCGGAGCATCCCAGGTGGCGGCCAGCGCGATCGCCTGTGGGAAGACTGTGGCGACTCCAGCCGCAGCCACACCGTGAAGACCTTCGCTCCAGTAGTCATAGGCTGGGACCTGAAGGCGCGGAATTGCCCGCGCCTGATTCACCAACTGTGACGCCTTTTCTTCCAGTGTCATGCGGGACACAAGATCGTCCACCCGCCGATCCAGGGCCAGGGAAGGATCCAGATAAGGAGGGTTGGGCGGAGATGCGACATCCTGGGCAAGTAGAGGTGAAAGCGTAACCGCAGTTCCCGCCGTTACAAGGGCCGCCATCGCAATGCGTTGAGTGAATTGCATCCAACTCATCGATCTCTCCGGTCTTTTGAGCAAGGTGTGGACGAGAAGCCGTATCTCACGGCGTCGCAACCATGCAGTGTACGCGCCAGAAGATCGAATCAGAAGCCGCAAACGCACAACCGGATGGTCGAAAGGATGCCCCGCGAGGTGGCAGCCTAAGGCCCTACTGCCCCACTGCCCCTCAATCTTGAGCTGATTTGAAGTAAGTACGGAAGACAATATGGCGGAGCGCGCAGTCCAGCGCTAACTGTTCTCCGCTGAAATTCCCCGCTAACAGGGAAAAATACAGGGAATTTGCGAGATTCTGCTCTCGAAAACGCACTCATCTCTCTCTAACTTGCTCATTCTGCTGCATGAAAACGCATATTCCCCTGAAATCGGAACAGGGAGTTAACAGGGGCATATCAGGGAACGTATTTCCCTGTTGCGGGGCAGGAACAGGGAATTTTCTTAGACTTACTTGGATGTGACCGGCGCGAAGCCAAATTGCTTCCGCTGCTCAGTCCAGCTGAGCGGGATGTGCTTGTAGAGATCCTCGAACTTTAGAGTCTCCGGTTGGCGCCCGTCCAGAATGGCTTCGACGATATCAGGGGCGAGGAAGGCGCACGCCAACACGTTTCTCGCGTAGGTCGAAGTCAGACCACTCTCTCGGGCGAGAGACTTGAGATCGACCACTTGGCCGTCCAAGATTTTCTCGTACCAGGCGCGGCCACGGACAACTGCCTTGATCAGAGCCGGCCTCGGATGTCGGCTGGGCGTCGTCGAGTGCGGAGGCACGACAAGATGAACGGCGCCGTCACGCCGCATCCGTTTCGCTTCAATGCTCAGGCAGATCGTATCGTCGAGGTCTTCGTATTCCTTCGCCGGTACTTCATCCGAGACAGCGATGTTCCCGACGCTCAGCGTTTGCCGCAGTTCGGTTTTGCTGACCAGCAGTTCGATACGGTCGTCATGGACGATGACCTTTCTCAGGAAGGCTACTAGGAGCTGTCGCGACTCACGAGCGTGAGCCGAGGCGCACTTGGCGGCGAGCTTCTTGGCTGCTGCTAGCAGCGGTCTGACGACAGAGGGACTCTCCTGCGGCGTGCTCAGCGCGTCAAACAACTCGGCGTCCGATTTCAGGAAGGCCACAAGTCGTTCGGTGACTCGACACTCCACCTCGTGTGCTGGCAGCCGAGTCGGCCTTGGGGACTCGTCAGAACCGTTCACGGCTAATTGCGAAACATAGTACCGATAGCGTCTGCCACACTTCACCGTGAACGACGGTGTAAGTCGGTTTCCCTCTCCGTCTCTGATTAGGCCCGTCAGCAAGCTTGACGAGTGCTCTTCGAGTTCGTTTCGGCGGGTTTGCGTGTTGCCGTCGAGCCGCGCCTGCACCTTGTCCCACAGGTCCCGTGGCACGATTCCCTGATGCTCCCCTGGATACCAACGATCCCGATGCCGCACCTCGCCAATGTAGAGACGATTCCGTAACAGGTAGTACAGATGACCGCGCGCAAACGGCTGTCCTCCAAGATGGATGCCACGCTTCGAAGTCCAAACCTTCGTTTTGACGTTCTCCCGGCGGAGTTGAGCAGATAGCTTTTTGACGCATCCGAGTTCGAGGTATAGCTTGAAGGTCCTGCAGACGAAGGTGGCCTCAGCGGCGTTGGGGACGAGCTTGCGCTTGTCGAGATCGTAGCCGAGTGGAATCGGTCCACCCATCCACATTCCTTTCTTCTTCGAAGCCGCGATCTTATCTCGAATCCTTTCGCCGGTCACTTCTCTTTCGAACTGTGCGAACGAGAGCAGGATGTTGAGGGTGAGTCGACCCATCGACGAGGTCGTATTGAACTGCTGGGTTACCGACACAAAGGAGACTCCTTTGGCATCCAGCGCTTCGACGATCTTGGCGAAGTCGGCGAGGCTGCGAGTCAGCCGATCGACTTTATAAACGACGATCACGTTGACTTTGCCGCCTTCGACATCTTCGAGTAAGCGCTTCAGTGCTGGCCGCTCCATGCTTCCGCCGGAATAGCCACCATCGTCGTAGTGGTCCGGCACAAGCCGCCAACCCTCCTGGCGCTGACTCTGAATGAAGGCCTCGCAAGACTCGCGTTGGGCATCGAGCGAATTGAAGGACTGTTCGAGACCCTCCTCCGAACTCTTTCGAGTGTAGACGGCACAACGCAGGATCGATTTCTGCTCCATGGTCACTGAATCTCCTTTTGTTGGGTTGTCCGTTCTTGCTTGAGTCCGAAGAAAGCCGGGCCCGACCAGCGCGTGCCAGTGATCTGGCGGGCAATCTCGGAGAGACTTTGATAGCGGACGCCCTGGTATTCATAACCGCTGTCTCCCACATTCACGAGATGGACTTGGTCGCGCCATTGGCGGACAAGACGTGTTCCCGGCCTCATGCTGGGAATGGTAGAAACCGCGATGTCTGAGTTGTTCTCAAATGCTCGCGCCAGCTGACAGAGTCGGCCGCGACTTGCTGCGCGTAGCGATCCAAACGCTTGCTCCTGAAGGCGATAGGCAAGAATTGGGATCATGAGTTGTCTGCGCAGTTGGGGCGGCGGGGGCATACTAAAAAGCTGTTTCCAAAGTTCACGAAGCGCTATTTTACTGAGTTTCGGCAAGTTCGTTAGGCGCTGGTCAATCGGGTCCGGCATAATACCTCCAGTCACACATTGACGCTTCCTTTGGGCAGACAATCAAGTCCACACATAGGCCTTTAGCGGCATTTCCGAGCCAAACGATGATTTTCTAAGGGCTTCTATAATGAGCGCGGATGAAAACAGCGACAAAATCTAGAAACGGCAAGTTCCTCGTGCTCGATAGGAACAAATGGACCAATGAGTTTCGAGCACGCTTGGGAGATTTTGAAAAAGTTAGGAACGCATTTCGGGAACTGACACAGAAGGGATGCGTCGAAGAGAGCCTGCTGGATTTGCTCTACGCTTATACCTTCAGCCCTGCCCTCGTGTTCGAGAAGCACGCAAAAGCGCGTGCTGGTGTTCTGGATGGACTAAAGAGCGTCGCCCGACGCTTAGAGAGCGCCTCGAAACAAATGCAGGACACCTTAGATCTGAGGATGATGGAGGGTTGGGATCTAACTCGCATGTTGGTGAAGCGCGCCATGGCGGGAGTGGAGGAGGCCTCGTGAACCTCTTACAATGGGCAATCGATCCGTGGGGAAAAATTGTCCCCATCCACATTGCGTGGTTCTTGGTCTGGGTGGCGGTAATCGCAGGATTGCTCTTTGTTATTGTCCACGCGATTTACGTGCGGTATTTCGCGAAACCGAGGCAGTTCGCGCGTGATCCTGTTCCCGTCGACCCGCAAAGATTCCCGCGCAGGTTCCCCGTCATTCGGTGGTTGCGCGGGCGTTTCACTGGGTCATGGCAGCCTCCATGTTCACACTGCTATTTACAGCCTTCCGAAAGTGGGTGTCCAGTTTGACTAGGTCACTTGATTTTTTGCATTTTCAATGTGATTTTTGAATTTGCGGCAAGCACAATCCCACTCTCTCCGCCAGTTTTTCATCCTAGTTCGTCCAATGAAATCCAGGTACACCGGTCCATGTCACGGCAGCGTCTGGGTGCAGTCTAAGGAGGTCGCAAGCAACATTCCAAAACAGCATCGCCTAATTACAATCTCCACCGACCCGAGAGAAGGTCAGGTTTCTCATCAGCGGGATCTTGTAAGCGTTGAACTGCAATGGGACCGCTCCTTGCACGCCACGAACAAGTTTTCATAATCGCGCACTGATGCGCGAGGCTCAAGAACTGCCAATCAGCACCCCAGTCCCGAAGACCAAGGCACCTCCCAGCGCCACCTGCGTTGCTGCCGAGATGATCGGTGTCTCCATATAACGATGTCGAACCCAGGTAATGACGGCGAGTTCAACCAGAACGACGAAAAACGCTATCGTCATCGCCGCGGGGAAACTCGGCAGCAGGAAAGGCAGAGTATGGCCGATCCCACCGAGAGCTGTCATGGCACCGCAGATCAATCCTCGGATCCAAGGGTGGCCACGTCCCGTGAGGCTGCCGTCGTCAGAGAGTGCCTCGGCGAAGCCCATGCTAATTCCTGCGCCGAGCGATGCGGCCAATCCGACCAGAAACGCATCCCATGAGTTCCGAGTTGCAAGAGCAGCTGCGAACACCGGGGCCAGCGTCGATACGGAGCCATCCATGAGCCCCGCAAGACCCGGTTGTACGATCTGCAAAACAAAAAGTCGCTGCCGAGCCTTGTCTTCATCTTCCTTGACCTTTGGGCGCAGCTTTTCTTCGGTTAACTCCTGCGCCCGGCCCTCGTGCGTGCGTTCCTCCTGGGCCAGGTCATCGAGCAGTTGGCGGATAGTGGCATCCTGAGCCCGCATCGCAGCCCTTTCATAAAATCGCCGGGTTTCGACCTCGATTGTGCTGGCCTGCCTCCGGACCGTATCGAGCCCGAGTGGGCGCATCAGCCAGACCGGCTTCCGCGGCACAAAACCCTTCACGTCCTGCCTGCGAATCAATGGGATATGCTCACCAAACTTTTGCCGATATAGCTCGATGAGCCTTCGACGGTGGCCCGACTCGTCACCGCGCATGGCGTCAAACACCGAAGCCGAGGCTGGGAAATCCTGCTTGAGGCCTTCGGCGAAATCGGCATAAACACGCTCGTCCTCTTCTTCAAGAGAAATAGCCAGCGCCAGAATCTCGCGTTCCGAAAGCGTGTTGAAGTTCTTCATCATTAGAATCCTCGTGATAATTCTTTTGCGTTGAAGTTTCCAGGGTTGTTTCAGCGGTTTCGCCGCGGTGTTCCAGCTCTTTGACGAAGGCTCTGATTAGATCCTGATCGGTTTTTTCATCGATCCGTATTGACTGACGAGCAATGGAGACAGCTAGGTCTGCGGCAAATGCCTTCAGTTCACGTCGTGCGCGCTGGGCGGCCAATACGATTTCGTGTTCTGCGTATTCCAGAATCCTGCGAGAATCTTCGGCAGTTGCCGCCAGCAAAGCCTGGTCCTCATTCTCCATTCCAGCTTCCGCGGCAGCTTGTATCGCCGCGATCTCGGAATCGAGCTGAGCCCATCTGCTTTCGATCTCTGCCAACCGCCGCTGGCCCTCTTCGCTGAGAAGCTGCGCTCCCTTAATCGTCCGCCTGATCATGCTGGACCGGTCTCGCAATACGGCTGACAATCTCGGACACCCTTGCCAATAGATGAGTGCGAGCACCAAGAGAAAATTAAACGCAGAGCACAAATGGAAAGTCGCATCGGACGACAGGCCAATCCAATGCGCCAACTGGCGAACCGATTGGGAACGGGTAAACTCCCTGTACGTTTCGTCACCAGAATCTATCTGTGTGCTCCTTGAGGCAGTCGTTTCGGATCCTAGTCGAGTGCTGCTTTGCTCTGGGTTCATTCGGTCGTGCAGTTCACGCGGTATGAGTGCCGACGAAAGTGATGGAAACGCGGTGTGTTGTCTGTCCGTTAGCCGCGCCGAGGCAGACAGAATGTGAACGCAAAGAATCAGGACGATCCAGTTAAGGGCGGGCATTGCTGCTCGCTAGTTTGCCGCAGCATTCGGGCCGCTCTGGGAGGGTTGAGCGGTCCCATCCCCCGCCGAGGGCCTGAATCAGCAACACCGTGTTCGCCATGCGCCGGCCTAAGATATTGACCGCCGTGACCTCATCCGAGAGCGCGGCGCTTTGCGCGGTGATCACCTCGAGGTAACTTGTGACACCACCCTTGTATCGGGTGACTGAAAGATCGAGCGAACGCTGGGCGGCGACGACTGCTTCGTCTTGAACCTTGGCTTCGTTTTCCAGGATTCTCACAGCCGCCAGGTTGTCTTCCACCTGTTGGAATCCAGTCAGCACGTTCTCTCGATAGGCGGCGACTTGATAGTCATACGCGGCACGTGCCTGGTCGTTGAGTGCACGGCGTCTTCCCACATCGAAGACTGTACCGACGAGCGACAGCCCTACTGACCAGAGGCCGCTCGGCCCATTGAGCAGGGTGGTAATGGAGGAGCTTTCAAAACCACCAGAGGCGCCTAAGCTGATCACTGGGTAGTAGGCCGACTTCGCGACTCCGATCTGGGCGTTGGCCGAGGCTACCCGTCTCTCCGCCGCCGCAATATCCGGGCGTCTCTCCAGCAACTCAGAGGGCACGGAGATGGGAACATGAGGAGGCGGTGTGGTGAGAGGCAGCGGAGGGAGGCTGAACTCCGCCGGGGGTTTCCCAATCAGGATAGCTACCGCGTGTTCGTATTGCGCGCGGAGTACGCCCACATCAATCGCAGCAGCTCGGGTCGTTTGCAGTTGGGTCTTCGCCTGCTCGACTTCCACCTCCGAAGCGATCCCTCCCTGGAAGCGACTTTCATTCAGTTCCAGGGCCTGCTCGTACTGCTTCACTGTAGAGTTCAGCAGCTCTTCCTCGGCATCCAGGCTGCGGGCCTGAAAGTAATCAACGGCTAGATCCGCGTGCATGCTCAGATTGACTGTCGCCAGATCTGCCGCGCTGGCTTGTGCTTGCTCACGGTAGGACTCCACATTTTTTCGCACGCGCCCCCAGACGTCAGCTTGGTACGACACGCTGAACGGCAGGACGAAATCGTTGTACGTGATGCCGTCGAAGATCGAGGTCGAAGGGGGCCGGCGGGAGGAGATCCGTTCACGAGTCGCCGATGGCCCGTAAGTCACGGTTGGGTAGTAGTCAGCCCGATAGTAGCGCAGGGCCGCCCGCGCTTGTCGAAATTGCGCCTCCGCTGCCTTTAGATTCTGATTGGATACATTGACCTGAACTTCAAGCGCATCCAGCTGAGGATCCTGGAATATCGTCCACCACCCACCGCCAAGATTCTGGTCGTTCGGTTGGGCGGGCTTCCAATCTCCTACCTCTTTATAGGCAGCAGGAGCCTGCATCGCGGGCGGGTGGTACTTTGGGCCAACCACGCATCCCGCCAACTGCAGAACTGCGATGGCTAACAGAACACGTCCGGCTGCTTTCCGTGAGCTTCTGAAAATCAGTTTGCGAGGTAGCTTCACTTGGTATCTCCCGGCAAGGTTGCCTGAACGATTTGGACTTGCTGACCGGACACAATCGAGTCGGGTGGATTAATAATGACCTGATCCTCTGGCTTGAGGCCGGAGACGATCTCTATCTGGTTGCCGAAATCATGCCCAGGAGTGACAGCGGTCAGCGTGACCTTTCCGTCTTTCACCACTCCTACGCGTAACCCTTCAGTGCGGAAGAGCAGAGTATTCACCGGAAGCAGAAAGGTCGAGGCCTGCGTTGGGACCGCCAAGTGGACCTCTGCGTAGGAACCCGTGAGCAGCGTGCCCGTCGGATTGTCCACATCAATTTCAATGAGAAGAGTACGAGTTGTGAGGTTGATGTCGTCGGCGGTGCGCACCAGTTTCCCTTGAAACTTGCGATCCGGGAACTCCGCGAGACTCAGATCCGCGGTCATGCCGACTTTGATCCCCCGCGTGTATTCCTCGGGGACGTTTACGTAAACGCGCAATTTTCCAGGTTGAGAGATGTGAAAGAGGTCGGTTTTCACGCTGCTGCTGCTGCCGGAATTGATGAGGTCGCCGATATCCGTGTTGCGCGCCGTAATCACACCATCGAAAGGCGCATAGATCTTTTCGAAAGATACCAGGGCCGCGTACTGCTCTACGGTTGCCTTGTCGGCTTCGACGATAGCCTTATTCGCATTGTAGGTACCGACCGCGTTGTCGACGTCCTGTTGCGCTACAGCATTGCTCTTCAGCAGCCCCTGATACCGGGTCTTGGTAATGGAAGCGAGTTCGAGATTTGCCTGCGCGGTCAATAGGTTGCTGCGGGCTTGCTCGAGTTGCTGATCGACTTCCGGCGTTTCGATGACTGCAAGCAACTCGCCCTTCTTAACGTGTGCCCCAATATCGAAATACCATTTTTTTAAATAACCATTCGTGCGAGCGTAAATGGGTGAAGTGATGAATGGTTGCACGTTTCCGGGCAGGATGATTTCGTCGGCTGGCGCCGTTTGTTTGGGGGACACCACCGACACGGCGGGCATGGCCGCTTGAGCTGTCTCCGCGCGTAGAGTTGCGCCGGCTTTGACGCGCGACCAGATGCCGGAAACCAAGAGGGCAGCAACCGCAATCGCCGCCAGCGCCAGGACAAGCCAGGCCCTGCGCGGCCGCTTTTGTGCTACTACAAGGCTCAATGTGGGTGTGTGCTCGCCCACTGGTTGTCGATCTTCCGTCTGCGTTTGAGGCAACATAAAATGACTCTCCATGACTCTGTATCTAGTGTGCTTGTTCCGTCTGGGCTGAATGCCGGCGCGAGCCTTGCAGAACGCTGAAAAATGCCGGGACAAAGAACAGCGTCGAAACCGTCGCGAAAATCAGTCCGCCTATAACTGCCCGGCCAAGTGGAGCATTTTGTTCACCGCCATCCCCGAGTCCGAGAGCCATGGGTACCATGCCGATAATCATGGCTAACGCGGTCATCAGCACGGGGCGGAACCGCGTAAATCCTGCTTCTAGAGCGGCACCAAGGGAATCCATTCCTTCCGTCATTTTTTCGGCGGCAAAACTCACCACCAGGATGCTGTTTGAGGTTGCTACACCCATGCACATGATGGCTCCCATCAGGGCCGGCACGCTCAGAGTCGTGTGCGTTATAAACAAGAACCAGGCAATCCCGGCGAGTGCCGCGGGCAGCGCGGAGATCATGATGAAGGGATCGAGCCAGGATTGAAAGTTGACCACAATCAGCAGGTATATGAGTACGATCGAGAACACCAGTCCACTCAGGAGGCCGATGTAAGATGCTCTCATCGTCTGAACCTGACCGCGGATAACGACTCGCGAACCGCGTGGTAACTCCGGGCGTGTTGCGTCAACGATCTTGTTGATGTCGCCCGCTACACCGCCCAGGTCGCGGCCCGCAACAGAGCCGAAGATGTCGATCACAGGCGAAACGTTGTAATCAGACACAACCGCCATTCCTGCTCCGCGCTGCGTAGACACCAGACTGGCCATGAGCGATGGAGGAGCTGCTGGGTTGGTACCTGTGACGGGAACGTTCTCAAGATCCTGCAAAGTGTTTGCGTGATATTGGGGCGTCTGGGTCGCGATTTGATAGCTGACATGATTCTTTGGATCTACCCAGAACGTAGGTGAAGTCTGGAAGCTGCCACTCAGGGACACCAGAAGATTCTGCGCGATGTCATGAGCAGTAAAACCCAATTGCTCGGCCTTCGTACGTTCCACTCTCAGGCGAAGATACGGCTCATCGAAGGGCTGCTGAATCCGCAGATCGGTCGCTCCGGAAACATACCTCATTTTCGCAAGCAGTTCGTCCGCGTAGATCCGGTTTGCTTGCAAGTCGTTTCCGACAACCTGAACGTCAAGAGGAGCGGGCAATCCAAAATTGAGAATCTGCCCGACCATGTCGGCAGGCAGGAAAGCGAATGAAACCCCAGGGAACGCTTTCGGAAGTGTCAGACGAAGCTGGTGAATGTAGTTGTCGGTGGGATGGTGTTTGGCTGACAGGGTCACAAGAATGTCGGCATCGGATGTGCCAACCGGCGCCGAGTTGCTGTAAGAGAGATTGATGCCGCTATAGGGCAGGCCGATGTTGTCGATGACACTCTGGACTTCAGCCGGCGGAATCTGCTGCCTAATAGACTGCTCGACCAAGTCGCAAAGGTTAGCAGTCTCTTCAATGCGCATCCCTGTGGGAGCGCGCATATGAAGCTTGAAAGTACCGCTGTCAACATTGGGAAAGAAGTCTCGGCCTAACCAAGGAATCAGGATTGCCAAAGATCCGAGACAAGCAACAAAGAACGCAATCAGGAAAGCGGGC
>Ga0075029_100000239_pt1 | contig 30351 bp, 27 predicted proteins | sample LitLauG_LLR_2013_FD_71391 | JGI IMG/M metagenome (GOLD analysis project Ga0075029, IMG submission 71391) | Freshwater sediment microbial communities from North America - Little Laurel Run_MetaG_LLR_2013 | ecosystem: Environmental > Aquatic > Freshwater > Creek > Sediment | place: USA... | reverse complement strand
GGATGCGCGCTCCCGGCGAACTGGAAGAGGTCCTCACGAGACCCTTCAAGCGCATCTCCGATCCCTGATCGGCGTCCGAACCCCGTCCCCCCGCTCACCCCGGCGTAGGCCGGGGCCCAGCGCCTTTTCCCATTAGCCGCCTTGCGCCCCCTCCGGCGCTATGCGCCACTTCCCCCGCTTTGCGGGGGTAGAGGCCGTGGAACGGCCGAGGACCGCGAAGCGGTCGGAGTGGGCGCGGCCAAGCCCAGCCACCTCGCGGGCGCGGCCAAGCCCAACCACATCGCATTCCGCGAACCCACGGCGCCCCACATCGCCTTGCGATCTAGCCCGCCCGCGATTTTCGCCCTATCGAAGGCGAAACCTTCAAAACCCGGGAGACGCAGACCATGGACGGCGCGACAACAGCCAGTAGTTTCGACAAGGCGGCCTTGGCCAAGGCCCCCGACGTGCTCAAGGGCGTCATCGACGCCGGCGACCTCAGCGGCGCGGTCACGCTGATCTGGCGCAAGGGCGAGGTCGTGCAGCTGTCGTGCCAGGGCAAACGCGACCTGTCGACCGGCGCGCCGATGCAGCGCGACACCCTCTTCCGCATCGCCTCGATGACCAAGCCGATCACCTCCACGGCGATTCTCATGTTGATGGAGGCGGGCAAGCTTCGCCTGGACGACCCGATCACCAAATGGGCCCCCGAATTCGCCGACATGAAGGTGTTGAAGGATCCGCACGGCGCCCTGGACAACACCGTCGCCGCCGCGCGCGACATCACCATCGAGGACCTGCTCACCCATCGCGCGGGGCTCGCCTATGGGTTCACCTCCGTGGGCCCGATCGCCCATGCCCATCAGCGCGCTCTTGGGGACGTGCTCAACGCGCCGATGGAGCCGGACGCCTGGATGGCGGCGCTTGGCGGTCTGCCGCTTTCGTATCAGCCGGGCGCCCAGTTCCATTACAGCCACGCCACCGACGTCCTGGGCTTCATCGCCGGGCGCATCGGCGGCGGCGACTTCCGCAAGCTGCTGATGGAGCGCATCTTCGGACCGCTGGGCATGGTCGACACCGATTTCTACATTCTGCCGGAGAAGCGCGACCGCGCCTCGGTCGTGTATCGCCAGGACGACGCCACTGGCGCCCTGAGCGCGGTCGAGTTCCGCCGGCACGACACGCCGCCGGCCTACTGCGGCGGTGGCGGCGGTCTGATCTCGACGGCCGACGACTATCTGAAGTTCGCCCGGATGTTGTTGGGCGAGGGCGAAGTCGACGGGGTGCGGCTCCTGAAGCCCGAAACGGTCAGGATGATGCGCGAGAACCGGCTCACCGACGCCCAGCGCGAAATCCCATTCATGGGCATGCCGTTCTGGAATGGCATGGGCTTTGGTCTCGGCCTCTCGGTGGTTCTGGACGCGCAGCAGCACGCCTGGATGGGCGCGGGCTCCAACGGGTCTTTCGGATGGCCGGGCGCCTTCGGCACCTGGTGGCAGGCCGATCCGGCGCTCGACATGATCATGATCTTCCTGATCCAGAACTCCATGGAACTGGGACCCGAAGCCGTGGCCAACGTCGGCCAGCCGACCCGCATGGGCGCGCGTCTGGCCAATCCCATGTGGCAGAACGCGGTCTATGCGGCCCTGGGCTAGACTGGAGCGGCGGTTCTGACCCCGCCGTTCTACATCTGGCTGATGGGCCTGCATGTGGCGGCGGCGCTCGTCTTCGTCGCCGGCGTCTTCAGCCTGTCGGTGTTCATGGCGACCCTGCCGCGCGCCGGTCCGCTCTCGGATGAACAGCGCGCCGCCGCCGCCCTGATCAAGGCCGGCGACCGGCTTCTGACGACGCCGGCCGTCATCCTCGTGTTCGGCCTGGGCGTCTGGCTGGCCGCCCTGGGCGCCTGGTACCGCGAGCCGTGGTTCTGGGTGAAGGTGACCCTCGCACTCATCCTGTCGGCCATCCATGGCGTGCAGTCGGGATCGCTGCGCAAGCTCGCCGCCGGCGCCTCGCCAGGCGACCTCAGGTTCCGGCCGAGCCCGCCGTGGCTGGTCGCCGCCATGGCCGCGACCATCGCCATGCTGGTGGTCGTCAAGCCGATCTGACGGGCGACGGGGATTGATGCTAAGAACCGGCGGGACAAGGGGATCGCCTTTGACGCCTTTCGCCGCGCTGCGTGACGAGATCGCCGGGCAAACGGCCACGCGCGCCGCGATCACCGCCGCCTATCGCCGGCCGGAGAGAGAGTGTCTGCCGCCGCTGCTGGCGCTGGCGCGGCTTTCGCCGGACTTGCAAGACCAGACCCGCGAGACCGCGCGGACCCTCGTCGAGGCCCTGCGCGCCAAGCCGCCGGCCGGCGGGGTTCAGGCCCTGGTGCGCGAATTCTCGCTGTCCAGCGACGAAGGCGTGGCGCTCATGTGCCTGGCCGAGGCGCTCTTGCGCATCCCCGACGTGGCCACGCGCGACGCCCTGATCCGCGACAAGCTCGGCGGCGGCGACTGGCGCGCGCACCTGGGACGCAGCCCCTCGATCTTCGTCAACGCCGCCACCTGGGGCCTGGTGGTGTCCGGCCGCCTCGTCTCCACCAGCAGCGAGGACCATCTGTCCAGCGCGCTTGTCCATCTCGTGGCGCGCGGCGGCGAACCCCTGATCCGGCGCGGCGTGGATCTGGCGATGCGACTGCTGGGCGAGCAGTTCGTCACCGGACGCACGATCGACGAAGCCCTGGCGCGGGGCCGCCGCATGGAGGCGCGCGGCTTTCGCTATTCCTTCGACATGCTGGGCGAGGCGGCCATGACCGCCGCCGACGCGGAGCGCTATCGCCGCGCCTATCAGGACGCCTTGACGGCGATCGGCGCGGCTTCGGCCGGTCGCGGCGTGATCGACGGGCCGGGTCTGTCGATCAAGCTCTCGGCGCTGCACCCCAGGTACGTCCGCGCCCAGCGCGGCCGGCTGCTTCGCGAACTGGGCCCGACCCTGCGATCGTTGGTCGTGCAGGCCCGCGCGCTGGATGTCGGGATCAATATCGACGCCGAGGAGAGCAGCCGTCTCGACCTCTCCCTCGATCTGCTGGAGGCCCTTTGCCACGATCCCGATCTCGCGGGCTGGGACGGCGTCGGCTTCGTCGTCCAGGCCTATCAGAAACGTTCGATCCACGTCATCGACCACCTGATCGATCTGGCGCGGCGCTCCGGGCGGCGCCTCATGGTCCGCCTGGTGAAGGGCGCCTATTGGGATAGCGAGATCAAGCTCGCGCAGGTCGACGGTCAGGCCGATTTTCCGGTGTTCACCCGCAAGGTCCACACCGATGTGTCCTACCTCGCCTGCGCTCGGACGCTGCTCTCGGCGCGGGGCGCCATCTATCCGCAGTTCGCCACCCACAACGCCCAGACCCTCGCCGCGGTGCGGGCCATGGCTGGACCGGAACCGGCCGCCGGCCGCTATGAGTTCCAGTGCCTGCACGGCATGGGCGAGCCCCTCTATGAAGAGGTCGTGGGACCGGCGAAGCTCGACATCCCCTGCCGAATCTACGCCCCGGTCGGCACGCATGAAACGCTGCTGGCCTATCTCGTGCGCCGGCTCCTGGAGAACGGGGCCAACTCCTCATTCGTCAACCGCATCCACGATCCCGCCATCGCCGTCGACGATCTGGTCACCGATCCGGTCGACGCGGCCGCCGCCATCAGTTCCGTCGGCGCGCCGCATCCCCGCATCGCCCTCCCGCTGGATCTGTTCGGACCTACGCGTCGCAACTCCCTGGGCCTGGACCTGACCGACGAAGGCGTCCTGGCGACCCTCGCGCAAACCCTGCCGGCGCCCGCGAGCGAAGCGGTCCGCGCCGCGCCGCCGCACCTATCGGCGGCGCCGCCGCGCGAGGTGCGTAACCCCGCTCGCCTCGAGGACCGGGTCGGGGAGGTCGTCGACGCCGACGAACCGGCCATTGAGCTGGCCCTGGCCGCCGCGACACAGGCGGCGCCCCAGTGGGCTGACGTCGCCCCCGCCGTCCGCGCCGCAAATCTGGAGCGCGCGGCGGACCTCCTGCAGCAGCGGCGCGTCGACCTGATCGGCGTGATCGTCCGCGAGGCCGGCAAGACCCTGGCCAACGCCGTCGGCGAGGTCCGCGAGGCCGTTGATTTTCTGCGGTACTACGCCGCCGAGGCCCGCGCCTTCGGCGCCACGCCGGCCAAGCCGCTCGGACCGGTCGCCTGCATCAGCCCGTGGAACTTTCCCCTGGCGATCTTCATCGGCCAGGTCGCCGCCGCCCTGGCCGCCGGCAATACGGTCCTGGCCAAGCCGGCCGAAGAGACCCCCCTCATCGCCGCCATGGCCCTCGCCATCCTGATCGAGGCCGGCGTCCCCGCCGACGCCGCCCAGCTCGTCCCGGGCGAGGGTCGCGTTGGCGCGCGCCTGGTCGCCGACCCCCGCGTACAAGGGGTGATGTTCACCGGATCGACAGAGGTCGCTCGCCTCATTCAACGGTCCCTGGCCGAGCGCCTCGATGCACAAGGCCGTCCCATCCCCCTGATCGCCGAGACCGGCGGGATCAACGCCATGGTGGTCGACTCCTCGGCCCTCACCGAACAGGTCGTCGCCGACGTCATCCAGTCCGCCTTCGACTCGGCCGGCCAGCGGTGCTCGGCTTTGCGCCTGCTTTGCCTTCAGGACGATGTCGCGGACAGGACCCTGACCATGCTCAGGGGCGCGATGCGCGAGCTGCGGCTGGGCGCCCCTGACCTTCTGGCCACGGACGTCGGCCCCGTGATCAGCGCGCAGGCCCGGGAGTCTCTAGAGGCCTACATTGCGCGGGCGCGCTCGGACGGCCGGCGCGTCCACCGCATCGAAAGGCCGGAGGATCTCGACGGCCATTTCGTCGCCCCGACCCTCATCGAACTCGACCACGTGGGCCAGCTGAGCGAGGAGGTGTTCGGACCGGTTCTGCACGTCGTCCGCTTCCGCCACGACGATCTCGAAGCGGTCATCGACCAGATCAACGCCAGCGGCTTCGCCCTCACCTTCGGCCTGCACACGCGGATCGACGAGACGGTGGCGCGGGCCCTCGGTCGCGCCAAGGCCGGCAACCTCTATATCAACCGCAACATGATCGGCGCCGTCGTTGGGGTGCAGCCGTTCGGTGGCGGCGGCCTTTCCGGAACCGGACCGAAAGCGGGAGGCCCGCTCTACCTGCGCAGGCTATGCCGAGGCGCGCCACCCATCACACTCCAAACCCCGACGTCGCTGGATCCGGCCCGCGCCTGGCTGAACCATCTGGGGCCTCTGGATCCGAGCGCGGTGCGCCTCTGCGCCGACATGATCGCGCGCGTCCGCGTAGGGCCCGACACGGTGCTCCCCGGACCGGTCGGCGAGGACAATCGCTATGGCCTCCACCCGCGCGGCGCCGTGCTCTGCGTGGCGCGGACGCCGCTGGGCCTGGCGACACAGATCGGCGCGGCCCTTTGCACCGGTAACCGCGCGATCGTCGACCCGACCTCGCCGATCGGACCGATCGCCAGGCTCCCAGCCGAGCTGGGAGACTGGGTGACCACCGTCGAGCGCCGGGCCGACGCCGCCTTCGCCGCGGTGCTGTTCGAAGGTGATCCCGAAACCCTGCTCAGCTTGGGCCGCGAAATGGCCGATCGCCCGGGCCCGATCATCCCCATTCACGCCCTGACGCATGAGGCGATCGCCGCCGGCGCGGAATCCTATCCATTGGAATGGTTGCTGGAAGAGCGCTCGATAAGCCAAAACACGGCCGCCGCCGGCGGCAACGCCACATTGATGAGTCTCAGTTGATGGCCTGGTCCAAACCGCCTCAATCCCTGGCCGATCTCTTCGGCGCCTGCGTCCCCGACGCCCCGGGCGTGAGCCAGCGCAAGATGTTCGGATTTCCGGCCGCGTTCGTGAACGGCAACATGTTCGCCGGCCTTTTCGAGGATCAGATGTTCGTGCGTCTCTCGACCGAACAGGCGGCGCGCCTGACGCAGGAACATGGCGCCACGGTCTTCGAGCCGATGCCTGGCAGGCCCATGAAGGCCTACACCCTTGTGCCCGACGCGGTGATGGACGACGAGACGGCGGTGGCCGAGCTCGTCGCCGCAGCCTGCCGGTTCGTCGGCGGCATGCCGCCCAAGGAAAAGACAAAGAGGAAAACACCATGAAGAATTGGGACGGTCGCGGTCTCATCGGCACAGACTGGCTGAACGCGCATCTGGGCGATCCTGAAATTCGCATCTTCGATGTCACCGTTCACCTGCGGCCGACGGATCGCGGGCCCTACGCCATCGAAAGCGGCCGGGCGGATCATTTCGCGGGACACGTTCCCGGCGCCGCGTTCCTGGATCTGCCGGGCGAGCTATCCGATCCGGCCTCGCCCCTCCCCTTCACCATGCCCAGCGCGGCGCGCCTCGCCGAGGCGCTGGGGGCCGCGGGCGTCGCCCCGGCGTCCCGGGTGATCGCCTATTCCACGACGACGCCGATGTGGGCGACGCGGCTGTGGTGGATGCTGCGTGCGTGCGGCTTCGACAACGCCGCGGTGCTCGACGGCGGCCTGGCGAAATGGCGCGCGGATGGATTTGCGGTCGAGACCGGCGCAAAGACCTATGCGCCCGCCCAATTGGCCCTGACCGCGCGGGACGGCGCCTGGGCCGACAAGGCCGCCGTGCTGGCTGCGATCGAGGATGGGGCGGTGTGCACGATCAACGCCCTCTCGCCCAGCGTGCACCGAGGCGAAGGCGCGACCAACTATGGGCGCAAGGGTCATATCGCCGGCAGCCGCAACGTCCCATACGCCGCGCTGCTGAACGCGGATGGAACCTATCGCGCCGATGACGAACTGCGGGCGCTGTTCCAGGGGGTTGGCGCGTTCGAGCGGCCTCGGGTGATCTGCTACTGCGGCGGCGGCATATCGGCGACCATGGACGCCCTGGCCCTGACCCGCCTGGGACATCCATCGGTGGCAGTCTACGACGGCTCAATGACCGAATGGAGCCGCGATCCGGCGATGCCGATGGAAACCGGCGGATGAGCCTGTCGAAGGCGTCAGGCGGCGGGCGGCGGGGAGGGCAGCTTGTCGACGATGCCGGACAGGCCCGCCGCGTAACCCGCCTTCAGCTCCAGCCAGTAGGGATCGCCGTCGTTGATGGTGATCAGATTGGCCGTCGAGAAGCTGTCGATCGGATAGCGCAGCAGATCGATCGGCGGGCCGACCGAGAGGTTCGAGCGGATCGTGGCGTCAAAGGACAGCATCGCCAGCTTGGCCGCCTCGTCCAGCGTGGTCTCGTGGTCGAGCGCGCGGTCGAGGATCGGCTTGCCGTACTTGGTTTCGCCGATCTGCAGGAACCGCGAGCGGCTGGAGGCTTCGACGAAGTTGCCGGCCGAGTAGATCTGGAAGAGCCGCGGCGGCTCGCCGGCGATCTGGCCGCCGACCAGGAAACTGCCGGTGGGATCGCCGTAGGGCTGCACATAGCGGGTGTCGCGGTCGACCACGTCGCGCAGGGCGGCGCCGACCATCGTTGCGACGTCGAACATGGTGTTCGCGGCCAAGGGATCGCGGGTGGCGTCCGCGCCGCCGGCGGCCTGGCGCAGCTGCGTCACCACCGACTGGGTGGTGGCGAGGTTGCCGGCGGAGAGGATGGCGATCACCCGTCCGGGCAACGTCGCCACGAAGTTCATCTTCCGCGCCAGGGCGATCTGATCGACCCCCGCGTTCGAACGGGAATCCGCCGCCAGCACCAATCCGGTTGGCAATAGCATCCCAAGGCAATAGGTCATGTGTGCCGCCCCTCCCCAATCGTCGCGCGCCGAGCCGACGTCAGGGTTTTAGACAGTTGCGGCGCGGGAGCAACGGCCAATGGTGAAAACGCGATCGCTGGACGACATTGTATGGCAGGTCGCTCACGACATGCAGGACCACCTGGGCGGCGGCAAGGTGGCCAACTACATCCCGGCCCTCGCGCGGGTCGACCCGAAGCAGTTCGGCATCGCCGTGGTCACCTGCGACGGTCAGGTGGCCCTGGCGGGTGACGCCGAGACGCCGTTCTCGATCCAGTCGGTCTCGAAGGTCTTTACACTCGTCCTGGCGATGAACCGGCTGGACGATCAGCTCTGGAAGCGCGTCGGCCGCGAACCCTCGGGCTCTCGCTTCAACTCGATCGTCCAACTCGAGCAGGAAAAGGGCGTCCCGCGAAACCCGTTCATCAACGCCGGCGCCATTGTTGTCACCGACACCGTTCTGGCCGGCGGAACGCCACAGGAGGCGATCGCCGACATCGCCGGGTTCATGCGCCGCCTTTCCCTGGATGAGACCGTCACCATCGACCCCGAGGTCGCCGCGTCGGAGGCCGACACCGGTTTCCGCAACGCCAGCCTGGCCAACTTCCTGCGATCCTTCGGCAATCTGCACAACCGCGTCGAGGATGTGCTGGAGGTCTACTACAATCAGTGCGCGCTCAGCATGACCTGCCGCTCGCTCGCCCGGGCCGGCCTCTTCCTGGCCCAGGAGGGCCTCGACCCGGTCAACCAGATCCAGGTGACCAGCGCCGAGCGGGCGCGGCGGATCAACGCGGTGATGATGACCTGCGGACACTATGACGCCTCGGGGGAGTTCGCCTATCGCGTCGGCCTGCCCGGCAAGAGCGGGGTGGGCGGCGGCATTCTGGCGATCGCCCCGCATCATGCCTCGATCGCCGTATGGTCGCCCGGGCTGGACGAAGCCGGCAACTCCCACGTCGGCGCCCTGGCGCTGAGACGCCTGGTGGCGCTGACCGGTTGGTCGGTGTTCTAATGGCGCCCGAGGACGTCGACTGAGTCGCGCCTCACGCCTGAGTAAACGAGAGTCGCCCAACAATGCCCGGATCGTCACATAGGCTCGACGCGCCAAGCCGGCCCCCGCGTTTTCACGCGATCAGGGACCTTGTCGTCATCGTCTCGCTGGCGTTGGTCGCCGGCCCCTGCGCGGCGCAAACCCAGGCCGACGCCAATACCATCGCGATCGCGGCGCTGCAGGCGGCGAACAACGACCTCAACACGGCCTATACGTCCTTGCGGACGCGTCTGAACGATCAGCAGAAGGCGGCCCTTTCGGCGACGGAAACCGCCTGGGCCGTATTCCGGGATCGCCACTGCGTCTTCGAGTCGCAAAGGGCCTTTCATGATCCGTCGCAGATGGTCGTCCGCGCGGCCTGCCTGACCGCATTGACCCGCGATCGCCTGGCCCAGATCAACGCCCAATTGACCTGCAAGAGCAGCGACCTGGCCTGCGTCGCGCCGGCGAACTAGCGAAGACCCCGCGCCGACTCGCGCGCCGGTGATTTCAGAAACTCAAATGGGGGAGCCAAGCTTTTGAGTTATCACATCTTTGAGAAAGAGTCCGTGGACATGATCTGCCGCGACTACGGCGGCGATCCGCGGGTGATGGTCATTGCCCTGAACGGGGCGGTGTCGGACGAGCTGCGCGCCCTGTGCGAAGCGGCGACGGTGCTGGCCGCCGCCATGGGCGTGGACCTGGGATCGGACGTCCCGCGCGCGCCCATCGAGGACGCCAGGACCGCGCTCGACGCCGCCGCGGCGAGGTACGCCGAACGCCAGTTGCGGATGGCGCGCCTGCATGGCGCCTGAACACGGCCCCCAGGCGCCGCCGCGTCTGTCGGTGATCATGCCCGTCTACAATGGCGCCGCCTACCTCGCCGACGCGGTGCGCTCGGTTCTGACCCAGACCTTCACGGACTTCGAGCTGATCGCGGTCGATGACGGATCCAGCGACGGCAGCGGCGACATTTTGCGAGCGTTCAGCGATCCCCGGCTCCGCATCGAACGGCACCCGCGGAATCGGGGCCTTTCCGCGGCCATGAACACTGGCCTCTTCCTGGCCCGCGGCCAGTATGTCGCGCACTGCGAGCAGGACGACCTCTCCCGCCCGCATCGGTTCGAAACCCAGCTCGCCTACCTGGACGCCCATCCGGACATCGACTTTCTCGGCGCCTTCATTCAGGGGTTCGGCGCCCACGGCGAGGTGTTGGAGTTCGAGACCGAGGATTGGTCGATCAAGACGCGTCTGATCGATGGCCTGAGCGCCATTGGCAACCCGGTCGTGGTCTATCGCCGGGATTTCGCGGTGCCGGCCGGGCTGCGTTATGATCCCGCGCTACGCGTCTGTTGTGATTATGATTTCTGGCTCTCGGCGATGGCCGCCGGGGCGCGGTTCGCGGGCCTGCGCGATATTCTGCTCGATCAGCGTTTTCATCCCGCCAGCACCACGGCCGCCAATGTCGCCACCATGTGTGAAGACTTTCTGCACACCCGCCGACGCGCGATCGATCTCTTCTTTCCGAAGGCCGCGGAGGAAGCGCGCCAGGTCGCGGCGAGCGCCGTGCCTTACTTGAAGGACATCGATCCCGCGTTGGAAGACCACGACGCCGAGGTGGCGGACCTGGCGCGCAAGGCCGCCGCGGTCACCGCCGTCTGCGCGACCGAACAAAAGGCCTTCGGCCAGGATCACGTCAACACCGCCGGCCTGCTGCAATATCAGTACAAACTCCTGTTGGAGCACCGTCTTCGCCAGGGGCGCATCTCCGCCGCCGACCTCGCCGCCTACGCCACGCAAGCGACGAAGCTCAGCGAACTTATGCTCGGGATTTCAGCGGACTAAATGGCGCCCACGAACGTTTCCCGCGCCCCCTCGAGCTGGCTTGATGGACCCGCCGCAAGCGTTCATCACTGAACCTGTCGGCGCTCGCCCAACACGACCTGGAACCAGAAACCATGGATCACGAATTCGTCCTCGACCGCCCCGACGGCGCGCGGCTGCAGGCTTATCGATGGACCTCGGCGGCCGCCCCCCGAGCCGCGATGATCGTCTCGCACGGCATGGGCGAGCACGCGCTGCGCTACCGGCCCGCCCTCGCCAAGCTGATCGACAGCGGCGTCGCGATCTATGCCCTCGACCAGCGCGGCCACGGGGCGACGATGGCTCTATCGGGCCGGCCGGCCGGCGACTTTGGACCGGGCGGCTTCGCCGCGGTCGTCGACGATCTCGCCGCGCTGGCCGACCGCGCACGGTCCGAGCACCCAGGGCTGCCGCTCTTCCTATTGGGCCATTCCATGGGTTCGTTCATCAGCCAGGCATTCCTGATCGAACACGCGCGCCGCATCGATGCGGCCATCCTGGTCGGAACCGCCGATGTCGCCGGGCTGGCGCAATCCATGGCGAACGAGGCGGACACCATGGCGGCTCTGAACCGGCCGTTCGAGCCGGCGCGCACGCCGTTCGACTGGCTGAGCCGCGACGAGGCGCAGGTCGACGCCTATATCGCCGATCCCTTGTGCGGCTTCTCCCTGGTTCCGGACTCGGCGGTGCAATTGATGAGCCAAGGAGAGAAGCTGGCCGACGCGAGCCAGCTGGCGCGCATCCCCAGCGAACTGCCGCTCTACATTCTCGTCGGCGACCGAGATGTGCTGATCTCGCACCTTAGCCGGCTCGATGCGCTGGTCGAGCGCTATCGCGCGGCGGGCCTGCGGCCGGTCGTGGCGAAATATGCAGGGGCCCGGCACGAAGTCCTCAACGAGACCAACCGCGCCGAGGTGGTGAGCGAACTGCTCGCCTGGATCGACCAAACGATCGGGGCGCTGCGGGCTTAGCGGGACGCGCCCGCCAAGCCCTGCTCGCCAGGCCTAGCCGTCCAGGAAGCTGCGCAGCTTGCGGCTGCGGCTGGGGTGCTTCAGCTTGCGCAGGGCCTTGGCTTCGATCTGGCGGATCCGTTCGCGCGTCACGCTGAACTGCTGGCCGACTTCCTCAAGGGTGTGGTCGGTGTTCATGCCGATGCCGAAGCGCATACGCAGCACCCGCTCCTCGCGCGGCGTCAGCGAGGCGAGCACACGGGTCGTCGTCTCGCGCAGATTGGACTGGATCGCCGCGTCGATGGGCAGGACGGCGTTCTTGTCCTCGATGAAGTCGCCCAGGTGGCTGTCTTCCTCGTCTCCGATCGGGGTCTCGAGGCTGATCGGCTCCTTGGCGATCTTCAGGACTTTGCGGACTTTCTCCAGAGGCATGGCCAGCTTCTCGGCCAGCTCTTCCGGCGTCGGCTCGCGGCCGATCTCGTGCAGCATCTGGCGGCTGGTGCGCACGATCTTGTTGATCGTTTCGATCATGTGCACCGGAATGCGGATCGTGCGCGCCTGATCGGCGATCGACCGGGTGATCGCCTGGCGGATCCACCAGGTCGCGTAGGTCGAGAACTTGTAGCCCCGGCGATACTCGAACTTGTCGACCGCCTTCATCAGGCCGATGTTGCCTTCCTGGATCAGGTCGAGGAACTGCAGGCCGCGATTGGTGTATTTCTTGGCGATCGAGATCACCAGACGCAGATTGGCCTCGACCATTTCCTTCTTGGCCTGACGCGCCTCGCGTTCGCCTTTCTGGACGGTCTGGACGATGCGGCGATAGTCGTCGATTGGCACGCCCGATTCCATGGCCAGCGCCGCGATCTCCTTGCGGATGTCGCCCACCGTCGAAACGTCGTTCTCGACGAACTTTTTCCACCGCACGCCCAGCGCCGAGACCTTGTCGGTCCAGTTCGGATCCATCTCCGATCCGAAATAGGCCTTGATGAACTCGGCGCGCGAAATGCCGTAGCCGTCGGCGGCCCGCAGCAACCGGCCTTCAAGGCCCACCAGGCGCTTGTTGATGGCGTACAGCTGCTCGACCAGCGCCTCGATACGATTGTTGTTCAGACGCAGGGTCTTCAGATGCTGAACGATGGTCAGTGAGGCCGCCTCATAGGCCTGGCGATCGTCGACCGTCAGATCCTCGCCCCGCAGCCGCTGCTCCATCAGGCGTTCCTGCAGGCGGCGGAAGGCTTCGAATTCCGCGGCGATGGCGTCGAGCGTCAGCATCACGCCTTCGCGAAGCTCGCCTTCCATGGCGCTGATGGTCGGACCGGCGCCGTCATCGAAATCGTCGTCGTCCGAAGCCTCGGCGCCCGGCGCCGCCTCGCCATCCTCGCCGTCCTCGCGCGGGGCCGGCCGTTCGGCGACGATCTGCGCGTCGAGGGCCTCCTCGGCCGCGGCGGCGTTGGAGAGCGCCTGCGCGACCTGACCGCCGTAGGTCTGCTCGAGATCGATCACTTCGCGCAGGAGAATGCGCCCCTGCGCCAGTTCCTCGCGCCACACCATGATCGCTTCGAAGGTCAGGGCGCTTTCGCACAGTCCGCGGATCATCGTATCGCGGCCGGCCTCGATGCGCTTGGCGATGGCGATCTCGCCCTCGCGCGAGAGCAGTTCGACCGAGCCCATCTCGCGCAGATACATCCGCACCGGGTCATCCGTGCGGTCGAAGGCGCTGGGCTTGGGCGCGGTTTCGACCACCGCGCCATCCTCACGGACCGCGACCTCGGTGCCCTCGGCCACGTCTTCCTCGGCCTCGACGACATTGACGCCCATCTCCGACAGCATGGCGAGGGTGTCTTCGATGGCCTCGGACGTCACTTCTTCCGAGGGCAGAACCTTGTTGAGTTCGTCCATCGTCACATAGCCGCGGGTCTTGGCCTGTTTGATGAACTTCTTGACCCCGGCGTCGGTCAGATCGAGCAGCGGACCGTCGCTGACGGGCGGCGCTTCGACATCGGGGGCTTCAATCGTCGTGGTGGTCATAAGAAAATATCTCCGGCGGCGGCGAACACGGCCCTTGGGCCGCCTTGCCGCATAAGATGGTGATGACGACGTCCGATCGCGAGGTCTCGCCTCACCCTTCGGCTTCGCCGGTCCAGATTGATCCCGTTCTAATGGCTCGTCGCAGCTGGTCGCGTTCGCGCTTAAGGTCAGAAAACGCGGCTACGCCGACGCCGCCCGCCAAATCTTGCTTGGCGAGTTTACAGGCGTCTTCAAGCGCGGCCACGCGGTGCAAGACCTCGAGGGCGTACAACCACTGGGACCTTGCCGTTGCGAGGGTGACGTCCTGGTTTTCAAAGGGCGCGCCCGAATGCGCGGCGGCCCGTTCGACGTCATTCAGCAGCGGGCCAAAGCCAGCGGTGCGTAGATGGTGAGCCAGCGCCTCGCTGTCAAGGCCCTGACCGTCAAGTCGTAAACGTATGAGTTCCCTGGCCAAAGCATCCAGGCTCGCATCGCCGAAGCCGTGCGCCTGCAGCGACTCAATGCAGCTGTCGATCAATTCGGGGTCGCTTACGGCCTGTTTGGCGATCGCCGCGGCCACCGGATCGAGCGCGGTGGCGAGACGGCGCGCGGCTTCGCGGGTGTCGGCGTGGGCCGGCAGCGGCACGTCCGGGGCGCTATTCCACCGTCCCCGGCGCGGGCTGGGACGGCCAAACGGGCTCGGTTTGGGGGCCGTCGCGAACAAGGCGTCGAAACGGGCCTGCAAGGCGTCGCGATAGGCCGCGGCGAGATCGCCGTCGGCGATGGTCCTGGCGAGGGCGCGCAGGCGCTGGCGCAGTCCCGCTCGCTGCTCGGGGGTGTCCAGCGCGGTCATGTCCCGCTCGCGGCGAAACAGCGCGTCGACGAAAGGCGTCGTCTCGGCCAGCTGCGATTTCAGCGCCGCGGGTCCCTGCTCGCGGAGAATGTCGTCGGGATCCTTGCCGCCGGTGACGATGGCGAAGCAGAAGCTCCGACCCGGCTGCAGCAAGGGCAGAGCGCGGTCGATCGCCCGCGCGGCGGCGCGCATGCCGGCCCCGTCGCCGTCGAAACAGAGGGTCGGCTCGGGATGCAGCCGCCAGAGCAACTCCATCTGCGCCTCGGTAAGCGAGGTGCCCATCGCCGCGACGGCCGCGATCCCGGCGCGCTGACAGGCGATGACGTCCATGTAGCCTTCGACGACAACGAGCGCCGCGCCATCGCCGCCGGTGTGCAGCAGTCGTCGCGCCTCGGGCAGGCCATAGAGCACCCGCCCCTTGTCGAAGAGCTCGGTGTCGGGACCGTTGAGGTATTTCGCGCGCGCCTTGGGATCCAGCGCCCGTCCGCCGAAGGAGATGATCCGCCCGCGCGCGTCGGCGATGGGAAACAGGATCCGATCGCGGAAACGGTCGTAGGTCTCGCCGCCATCCTCCGGCGCGATCAGCAACCCCGAGGCGATCAGGTCGCGGGGCAGCACCCCCTTGGCGATCAGATAGTCCTTGAGCGCGGTCCGTCCCGGCGGGGCGAAGCCGATGCGAAACCTGGACCACTCTTCGGGCGGCAGGCCACGTCCGCTGAGATACTCCCGCGCCGCCGCGCCCCCGGGCCGTCGCAGTTCGCCCTCGTACCAGGTCGCCGCGGCGTCGAGAAAATCGCCAAGACCCTGGCGATGCTTGTCCCGCGCGGCGGCCTCGGGGTCGGGCTCGGGCAGCGCCATGCCCGCCTCGGCGGCCAGCCGCTCAACGGCCTCGACGAAGCTGAGCCGCTCGGTCTCCTGGTAGAAGCTGATCAGATCGCCGTGCTTTCCCGACGAAAAATCGTGGTAGAAACCTTTGTCGTCATTGACGAAAAACGATGGCGACCGTTCCTTGTTGAACGGTGACAGGCCGACGAATTCGCGCCCCTGACGGCGCAGCTTCACCGAGCGCCCGATCACGTCCGACAGACGCAGGCGCGATTTCAGGTCGTCGAGAAATCGATCATCGAAACGCACGGATGCGATGATAGCGCGATGGACCGCCTGAGTCGCATGGGCTCGGCGCTCTGTCCCCAGATCAATTCGGCTCTATTGCGAGCCGCCTGAAGGCGCCGGATTCCGCCGCGCCAGTTCGTCGGCCATATCGTGGTTCATGGTGTCGAAATCGGCCTTGAATTTCGCCGGTCCGACCAGGCCGACCAGGAGGCCGTGATAGATCTCGCCATGGGCGATCTCGGTCCCGCCTTCGGGGGTGCGGCGCAGGCGCCAGTAATGCTCGCCGTCGAACAGTCCGCCGCCGCCCAGCTTGCCGATCCACCTCAACTCCTCGCCCGGCCGCACCACCAGCAGCTTGGCGTGGACGGTGGTCGGCCCGGCGGATTTGGGATGCACCACCACGGTCACGGTCTCGCCCACGGCCAGGCGGCCCTCGGCCTTGATGATGAAATGGTTCCAGCGGGGAAAACTGGGAAAGTCGGTCAGGACCGCATAGGCCTGCTCGGGAGATTGCGGCACGACGATGCGGGCCTCGATCGACTGCGTGGCGGCCGCCGCGCCGGCGGCGCCCAGGCCAGCGATGAAGGCGAAAGCCACGACACCTCTGTTCAGGTTCATCATCCCATCCTTTGCGGCCGCGTCCAAAGTGAACCCACGATCGCGTTTTTTCCATCGCGGTTCAATCGAACGAAATCGAAGGACCGCCATGCGGTTTGCGATCGGCGCTCAGGTGTTTTCCCATCCGCCCACGGCCGCCGGCAGCCGGGCGAGCTTATCGGGATTGCGGACAATGTAGATCGCGGCGAGGCAGCCCGCCCCGTCGGTCTCGATCGACACGGTCTGCAGCCCCTCCGCGTCACGCAGGATCACGCCCGGCGCGCCATTGATCCGCGCTGGCCGCATGTCTACAGGATTGAACGCCTTGCCGCGCCACACCAGGCCTTGCAGCAGGCGGATGACCTCCTCGCGGCCGACCATCGGCCGCAGCGCGGCGGGGCGTTTGCCGCCGCCATCGCTGATCAGCACGCAGTCCTCGGCCAGGAGATCGGCCATGCGGGCGGTGTCGCCACGGCTTACCGCGTCGAGGAAGGCGCCGGCCAGGCGGGCGGCCTCCGATTGCGAGACCTCGAAGCGGGGTTTCGCCGCCTTCATGTGCTGCCGGGCGCGGCTGACCAGCTGCCGGCAGGCGGCCTCCCCGCGCCGCAGGGTCGCCGACATCGCCGCATAGTCTTCGTCGAAGACGTCGTGCAGGAGAAACGCCGCCCGCTCGAGCGGCGACAGCCGCTGCAGCGTGAGCAGAAAGGCCATGGATACGTCCTCGGCCCGCTCCAGAGGATCCTCGGCCGGCGGTTCCACCAGCGGCTCGGGCAGCCAGGGGCCGACATAGGTTTCCCGTCGCGCCCGCTGCGCGCGGAGGCGATCCAGGCAGAGCCGGGTGACAACCCGCGTCAACCACGCGGCCGGCTGGAGGATTTCCTGCCGGGGGGCGTCCGCCCAACGCGGCCAGGCGTCCTGCACGACGTCCTCCGCGTCGGCCAGCGATCCCAACATCCGATAGGCCAGGCGGGTCAGACGCGAGCGATGCCGCTCGAACTCAGCCGCCGCCGTCATGCCGCCAACGGCGCCTCACGCGCGAAGGGCGCCGGCTCGCCGGCGACAAGCACTTTCGAGCAGGTCTTGCCATGGCCCATGGCGTATTTGAGGGTCGGGTACATCCGGGACGTCGTCAGGGCCATGGCGATGTCCACCAGGCCGCCCCGTCCCCACCGTCGCACGACCTCGTCACGCAGAGGGTCGCAAAGGCGCATGTCGCGCGCCAGACTGGCCCGCGCGAACCGCCAGGCCAGCGCCGCGGCGTCCCCCATGGCGGCCTCGTCGCCGGCCAGCACCGCGCGGATCACACCGGCGGGGGCGCCCGCCTCAAGACCGAGATCGACGCTGATCTGCGTACAGGGCCCGCAGTCCTCCGCCAGGGTCCCGACCAGCGCCGCGGCGGTGATCGCCTCGACGGGCGCCCGCTTGCCGTGACCGAGGGACGCAACCCATCCGAACTTCAGGAAGGTCCAGGGGCTGACCGCGAGGACCTCGCGCATGTAGCTGGCGTCGTAGCCGTAGCGCCGCTCCATCGCGTCGATGGCGCGCGTGAGGATCCATCTCAGCATGGCTCAGACTCCCCGGTCGGCGCGGCGGGACGTCCAGGCCAGCCACGCGGTGAGCAGGGCGGGCAGGAAGACGCCGGGGAAATCGCGCACGAAGTCGGCGAGGCCGCCGGGCCCGACAATCTCGTCATCGATGTGAATGGCGCCGTGCGCGCCCAGGAAGACCGCGGCCGCGACGACGGCGCCGGCCGCATGCGGCGAGGTCGCGCGCGCCGCGCGCCAGGCCAGCGCGAGCCCGCAGGTCAGGTAGGCGGCGCCGATGTCCTTCACGAAGTGGGGGTTGAACGGGCCGGTGCTGGTGACGCCGGGCACGGCGCCATACCACCAGCGCCCGAAGAGGAGCATAGCCAGGCCGTTGGCGGTCAGGATGGCGGCCAGAACGGCCGCGAGAACGGTTTTCATCCGCGTCTCCATGCGTTTCACCCGACCTTGACGCATGGCGTCATGGCGATGTGACACGAATGGGGAAAATATGTGGAGGTCGGGGGAGTTCACCCCGCTACCCCTCCCCCCCGCTCGTCCCGACGAAGGTCGGGAACCAGAACGGGGTCGCGCTCCGGCCGGTAGACCTGCAACCCATTCGCGAAAACTGGATCCCGGCCTGCGCCGAGATGAGCGGGGTGTTGGGGAAATCCGCGGCCAGACGGCCAATGACAGGCGCCAGCATCGAGGGAGTTCACCTCACTACCCCTGCCGCCGCTCATCCCGACGAACGTCGGGAACCAGAACGGGGTCGCGCTCCGGTCGGTAGCCTTGCAGCCCATTCGCGAAAACTGGATCCCGGCCTGCGCCGGAATGAGCGGGGTGTTGGGGAAATCCGGGGCGGGACGGCCCATGACAGGCGCCAGCATCGAGGGAGTTCACCTCACTACCCCTGCCCCCGCTCGTCCCGACGAAGGTCGGGAACCAGAACGGGGTCGCGCTCCGGTCGGCAGCCTTGCAACCCATTCGCGAAAACTGGATCCCGGCCTGCGCCGGGATGAGCGGGGTGTTGGGGAAATCCGGGGCGGGACGGCCCATGACAGGCGCGCCCGCCACGGCGCCTGCGCGCGTCAGGCGGGGGTCAGGCGGACCATCATCTTGGAATAGCCCAGGATGAAGTTCGAGCTGATACGCACGGGCTCGCCGATGACTTCGATCCTGGCGAAGCGCTTGAGGATTTCCTCCCACAGCACCCGGACCTGGAGCTCGGCGGCGCGATTGCCCATGCAGCGGTGAATGCCGAAGCCGAAGGCGACGTGATGGCGCGGACGCTCGCGATCGATCAGGAACTCGTCCGGCCGGTCGATCACCTCTTCGTCGCGGTTGCCCGAGACGTACCACATCACAACCTTCTCACCCTTTTTGATCTTGCGGCCGCGGATCTCGGTGTCCGCCAGCGCCGTGCGCCGCATGTGGGCGACGGGGGATTGGAAGCGGATGATCTCGGGGGCGATATTGGCGGTGAGGGCCGGGTTGGCCTTGAGCTTTTCCCACTCGCCCGGGAACTGATTCATGAAGAGGACGCCTCCGGTCATCGAGTTACGCGTCGTGTCGTTGCCGCCGACGACCAGCAACAGAATGTTGCCCAGGAATTCCATGGGGTTGTTGATCAGGTCGCGGGTTTGCGGATTGTGCGCCATCAGCGACAGGAAATCGAATTTCTGCGGCTGAGCCGCCCGCTCGCGCCACAGCCGGGAGAAGTATTCGAGGCACTCGAGCAGGACGGCGTCGCGCGCCTCGCGGCTCACCGTGGTGTTGCCGGTCTCTTCCGTCGAAGTGGTCAGATCGGACCAATAGGGCAGCAGCCGTCGGTCTTCCCAGGGGAAGTCGAACAAGGTGGCCAGAAACTGGGTCGTCAGTTCGATACTGACCTTGTCCACCCAATCGAACGGCTCATTGAGCGGCAGGCTGTCGAGCACGGCGCCCGTCCGCTGGCGCATCAAGGTCTCCAGCTCGTGCAGCCGGGTCGGCGCGACGGCCGGCGTCACCGACTTGCGCTGCACGTCGTGCACCGGGGGGTCGGAAGCGATGAAGTTGCGGATCACCACGCCTTCGTCGGGCTGATCGCCGACGGTGATGTCGCGATCGGACGAGAACAGGCCGTGGTTGGAGTCCACCGCGACGATGTCGTCGAACTTGGTCAGCGACCAGAACCCGCCGCTGGGGCCGGTCGGCGACCAGTGCACGGGATCCTCCTCGCGCAGCCGCCGCAGATAGTCATGGAGCACATTGCGTTGCCAAAGACCGCCGTCGCTGGGGTCGAGCGTTTCCAGCGGGACCGACCGGGCCTCGGCTTCGCCCGTCGTGGCTTCGCGCATCAAATCCATGACGCAGGTCCTCCATGATTGTCTTGAGCCTGAGAATGCGCGGAGCACGTCGCCGGGTCAATGGTCAGACCAGAATTCGCGGCCCTCAGCCGCCGCCGATGAAGTGCACGATCTCGACCTGATCCCCGTCCGCCAGAGCGACCTGCGCGTACCGCGACCGGGGCACGATTTCGAGATTGCGTTCGACCGCGACCTTGCGCGGATCCAGGTCGAGCGAGCGAACCAGATCCGCCACGGTGGCGGCGTCGGTGACGTGATCCTCGCCATTCAGTCGTAGGCGCATGGGGGTTCGGCGGTTCCGCGGCGATCTGGCCGCCGCTTGTGACGCCACGCGGGCGGGGATACAAGGCGCCCTCGCTTTTCAGGGGCCCGACCGCATGTCGAAGCCGATCTACGTGCTTAATGGCCCAAATCTCAATCTGCTGGGCCAGCGCGAACCGCACATCTATGGCGCCGAGTCGCTTGAGGACGTGCGCGCGCGCTGCGAACGCCGCGCGGCCGCCTTGGGCCAAGCGGTGGTGTTCCGCCAGACCAACCACGAAGGCGAACTGATCGACTGGGTGCAGGAGGCGCGGCGCGAGGGCCTCGGCCTGGTGATCAATCCCGCCGGATATGGCCATACCTCGGTCGCCCTGCTCGACGCCCTGAAGTCCGTCGGCATACCGATCGTCGAGTGCCACCTCTCCAATCCGCATGAGCGCGAGCCCTTTCGCCATCACAGCTACGTGTCACTGGCGGCCCAGGGGGTGATTTGCGGTCTGGGCGCGGCGGGGTATGAACTGGCCATCGAAGCGGTTTGCGGGTTGGCCGCGAAATCCTGACCAGCGAAAAACGCTGCTGAAACAAGGTACTGTCAAACATGAGCAAGACTCAGGCCCCTCAGCTGGAGCGCGATGAGTCGCCGGACGCGCGGCTCGTGCGCGAGTTGGCGGGGGTGCTCAACGACACCGGCCTCAGCGAAATCGAGGTTGAGCGCGCCGATATCAAGATCCGCGTCGCCAAGACCTTCGTCGCCGCCCCGATCGCCATGACCGCCGCCGCGGCGCCGGCCGCGCACGCCCCGCCGCCCGCGGCCGCCCCGACGCCGGAGCCGGCCGCGGCGCCGACCCCGGCCGCCAAGGGCACCGCGGTGAAGTCGCCGATGGTCGGCACCGTCTATTTGCAGCCCGCGCCGGGCGCCGCCCCCTTCGCCCGCGTCGGCGACAAGGTCAGCGAGGGCCAGACCCTGCTGCTGATCGAGGCCATGAAGACGATGAACCCGATCCCCGCGCCCTGCGCCGGCGTCCTGCTGGAGCTTGGCGTGGCCGATGGCCAACCGGTGGAGTACGGCGAGCGCCTCGCGGTTATCGGCTAAGCCATGTTCGAGAAAATCCTTATCGCCAATCGGGGCGAGATCGCCTTGCGGGTGCATCGCGCCTGCAAGGAAATGGGCATCCACACCGTCGCGGTGCACTCCGAGGCCGACGCCAGCGCCATGCATGTGCGCCTGGCCGACGAGAGCGTCTGCATCGGCCCGGCCCCGGCGGCCAAGAGCTACCTCAACATCCCCTCGATCATCTCGGCCTGCGAGATCACCGGCGCCCAGGCGGTGCATCCAGGCTACGGCTTTCTCTCGGAGAACGCCCGCTTCGCCGAGATCCTGGCCGCGCACGGCTACACCTTCATCGGCCCCAAACCCGAACACATCCGCGTCATGGGCGACAAGATCGCCGCCAAGGCGGCGGTGCGCGCGGCGGGGATTCCCGTCGTGCCCGGCTCAGAAGGCGCCCTGACCAGCGAGGCCGCGGCGCTGAAGGCGGCCGACGCCATCGGCTATCCGGTGCTGATCAAGGCCGCCTCCGGCGGCGGCGGCCGGGGCATGAAGGTGGCGAAATCCCGCGCCGAGGTCGCCGAGGCCTATTCGACGGCCCGGGCCGAGGCCAAGGCCGCCTTCGGCGATGACGCGGTCTATATGGAGCGCTACCTCGCCACGCCGCGCCATATCGAACTGCAGGTGGTGGCCGACAGCTTCGGCGCCGTCTGCCACCTGGGCGAACGCGACTGTTCGCTGCAGCGGCGGCACCAGAAGATGATGGAGGAAGCCCCCTCCCCCGTGATCGACGCCGCCGCGCGCGCCAGGATCGGCAAGGTGGTGGTCGACGCCGTCAAGGCGATTGGCTACCTCGGCGTCGGCACGATCGAATTCCTCTACGAAAACGGCGAGTTCTTCTTCATCGAGATGAACACCCGCCTGCAGGTCGAACACCCGGTCACCGAGGCGATCACCGGCATCGATCTGGTGCGCGAACAGATCCGCATCGCCGCCGGCCTGCCCCTCAGCTTCACCCAGGCCGAGGTGGTGTTCGAGGGCCACGCCATCGAATGCCGCATCAACGCCGAGAACGCGCGCACCTTTGTCCCCTCACCTGGGGTCGTCACCGACTTTCACGCGCCCGGCGGCCTGGGCGTGCGGCTGGATTCGGCGCTCTACGCCGGCTACGCCATCCCGCCCTACTACGACAGCCTGGCGGGCAAGCTGATCGTCCATGGCCGCGACCGCGCCGAGGCCATCGCCCGCATGAAGCGCTCCCTGGCGGAGATGGTCGTCGGCGGCATCGACACCACGATCCCGCTGTTCCAGGATCTCCTGCTGAACGAAGACATCATCGCCGGCGCCTATGACATCCACTGGCTCGAGCGCTGGATCAAAAGCTTGAGCTAGGCGCGGGCGTGGCAAGGGTTGCGTCGCCTCATTTAAACACCGCTCACCCCGGCGAAGGCCGGGATCCAGTTTCGGCCTGGATCTCAGCGGGTTTCACCTCGCCCCCGGCCTTCGCCGGAAGGGTTGGGTTGACCGGCGCGGGCGGGACCACGCCTTCCCTCGCGAGCGAATCCTGAAAGGCGGACCAGGTGGCGCCGTCGTTCACCGCCGATGATCTGATCGCCTGCTACCGTCACGGGGTGTTCCCGATGGCGGACGCCCGCGAGGATGACCGCACCTTTCTGGTCGAGCCGCACCGGCGGGGCATTCTGCCCCTTGGCGAGGTGCACATTTCACGGCGGCTGGCGCGCACCCTGCGATCGGGGCGCTTTGAGGTGCGGATCAACACGGCCTTCGCCGAGGTGATCGCCGCCTGCGCCGCGCCCCGCCCCGGCCACCCAGAAACCTGGATCAACCACACCATCGAGCAGCTCTGCCTGGAGCTGCACGGACGCGGCCTGGCCCACAGTGTCGAGACCTGGCGCGAAGGCCGCCTGGCGGGGGGACTCTACGGCGTCGCTCAGGGCGGCGCCTTCTTTGGCGAGAGCATGTTCTCGCTGGAGCGCGACGCCAGCAAGGTGGCGCTGGCGCACCTGGTGGCGCATCTGAACGCCCGCGGCTTCACCCTGCTCGACGCGCAGTTCATGACCGACCACCTGAAGACCTTTGGCGCGATCGAAATCTCCAAGGGGGAGTATCGGCGGAGGCTGGCGGCCGCGCTGGCGGTGGGGGCGAGGTTTGGGTAACTCAACGTCGGAAGCATCAATGGGCTCTTATGGCTTAACCCGACGGTGCATGCATTTGCTGCGGACGCCTGTATATAGATGCCATGCAGATATCCGCTCACCTGACTTGGTCAACGGGGGAAGCTTCCGCGAGCGGAGTTCAAGTAATCAATGCGCTGATTGCTGCGGTCGCCGACATCGCCGGCGCAAACCCAGCGTTCGAAAAAATCGATCGGCTCGAACTGAGTCTCGGGCTGAACCACCCGCTCGCGGTCTCGCACCCCGCCCCAGCGACGGCGCGGTTTCACACTCCCAGCAAGACCGTTTTTGCGTCTGCTTATATCGACTACGAGAGATGGATCGCTGAAAACTGGAACAGCCGTGTCGGCGCCGCCGCCGAAGCGCTCATCGCGGCGGTCGGCGCAGTTGCGAAAAGCCGTCTAACCACGGAAGAACGCGCGACTGTCTTCGACGCTATTCGTGAGGGTGCGGGCCGCGCGGAACTATCGCCACCTCAATGCATGGCGCCTTTAGGCTCCGTATATCTCGTGTTCTATGCCGGTGTAGAAAAGCCGGCCGTATCGTTCAACGATCGCGTCCAGCCGATGTCGCCTGGCGTTGTAAGAATCGAAGAATTACCGCCGTCGGAATTGCCAATATACCTATCCACTTCGCCCAATATTTCGCCACCTGCCCCCTCTATGTTCAAATTATATAGACGACAAAACGGCCGACTAGCCTACCGCGAAGGTTGGATTGCCGACGGTAGTGTCACCGAACATTGGGGCGTTTGTGGCGAGCGCGGCGAGACGCGATGCCACGCTCTTGGAGAGGGAACGGACGCGCGAACTCTGTTGAACGCCCTGAGCCGAGACGCCAGGGCATTGGGGTTTAAGCCCATCCCAATGGCCCGCCACAAATGTCTCATCGTCGAGCGGCCCGTTCAGGGCTTTGGATCGCCCGAGGATTTGGACCGACGCCACGAGCTCGAAGACTTTCTGAACGACAAGCTCGGCTGGCTTGGGCTTGGTCATTGCGATGGCGGGTCGACGGGTTCCGGAACAATGGAAGCCTATTGCCTAGTTGTCGACGATGCGCTCGCGGTCGAACCCCTCACGCGAGAGCTCGCAGCCTCCCCGTTCACTGATTTCAGCGTCCGAGCCTCGCCAGATTGAAGTTTACCCGGTGTTTGGAGTGCACCCCAGGAACCTGACACGAAGCAGCGTGCTTGTCCCTAGTTGCCCTTGGCTCAAGATCATTGCCGGGAAGGCAAAGCCAGTAACCCCGCGTGTACTGCCGATTTGAAGGTAGGCGCTGGTCCCCAGTCCATGGTTGTTCGGCGCGGGAAGAATGCCCCAGGAGCGAAAACTCGCATGGCTGCAGAAACTCACCGTTCAACGATGCGACCATGAGAATTGGCGAACGGCAAGCTTTGGGCAGGACCTCATCTACCGCAGACGACCCAAAGCCGTCGCCCACGGTTGCCGGGTAACGGGAGGGTGCTTTACCTTTTATCGATAGCGATATGAATCACGACCTGACCAATCCGTCTGCGTCCAGGGTTTCGCAGGGCGATCCTTTGTTTGAGATCAACGAAGAAGCCTATCGCGTGTTCGCCTATCCGAAGCCAAAAAGCACCGGGGTCTGCGAGCAATGCTGTATGGCCTCCAGGATAGAGAAAGACTTCTTCAATCCGGCCATCAGCGATCTTTCGCTCAAGTATGTTCGCGATATCGCAGCGAAGATGCAAAGGGCCTTCGCTATCAGAGGCAAAACATGACCAATCCTATAGCGCAAATTTTTTTAAAGACGCTGACGATCATGATTTTATTGGCAATTGTCCTTATGGTGATGTCCGCAACAGTATTTGTATATAAATATGGATTGAATTATTTAATGACCGGAAAAGCCGGAGATTTTTTTACGTTTTGGTTTTTGATGATGCCAGTGATATGTATAATTGGCGCAACTGTGCGTTCTTTGGAATTTTATTTTGACGATGTTCGCAAGAAAAAGCGAGGGCGGATAAATTCTAATCCGTAATCAATGGTTGAATGGGAGGACCGTCGCGACCGAATATGAGGGCAAGACAAAAGCCGCGATGGGCACTGTTGCAAAGATTTCTGGAAACGGTCGATGCCCTCGTCGCTCGGCCTGATCAGGTAGCCGGGACGGGCATCTGGCGATCGAGAAATTCGACAAGCTCGGCCATGACGCCCGGTCCGAGGTTAACGGCCCGCTCGTCGAACCGAATTTCGCCCTGGGCGCCGGGTTGCAGACACCACGGTTGCGCTTTGTGCTTGCGAAACGCACGCATCACTTCAAACCCCTTGATTTTGGCGTAGGCGGGCCTGAGGGTTTTGAAGCCCAGGGTCAGCTTGATCAGGCGTTTGAGCTTGCCGTGGCCGGCCTCGATCACGTTATTCAACTATTTGACTTGGCGATGTTCGGTGTCCGCCGGGCACTTTCCCTCGCTCTTCAAATCGCGGATTGCAACGGCATAGGTCGGCACCTTGTCAGTGTTGATGACGCGTGGCTGTTCCCAGTCTTTGAAAATCCGCAGCGCCTCGCCCAGAAAGCGCTTCGCCGCCTTGGCGTCGCGTGTCGGAGAGAGATAGAAATCTATCGTATCGCCGGCCGACGGTTACTTTCGGACGAAATGCTGGCCATACCTTACCGAACGGCTGGAACCACATCGATTTCTCAGGCGATTCCCTGTAGGAACGAACCGGCGGCAAGAATGGGAGAGGGACGGCACGCGCTGAACTTAGCGGAGTCCCGCATGGGGGCAGGACGGACCGATATTGGCGTTTAGTTCGACCTTAGCGTTGTTTGAAGAGCATTGGTTGCGGTGACCTCTTCAACCACGACACTGCCGCTTTGAGGCGGATCCAGCCAACTGGTGGAGAAATTACGCCGCCAGCAATAGCGAAAAATATTGCCGGTATCTAAAAATTTTTTCATCGAAATCCGATTTCAACGCCCATGGCCGCTAAGATGGATTGAAATTTTTCTATATCTTGCGCTCGAAATTGTGACTTCAGAATATAACCAACCCTTTTTCCGGTCTTAACATTACTAACAATAATCGCCGGAACTAGAGCAAAATCTCCACCTCGACCGCTCTCGATTTTTGCATCCTGTAACCACACGCTCCATTTCACTCTCCAAAACGCGATACCATCGATTCTATCGCCATAAACTTTCACTTTCTGAGTGGCGACGGACGCAAGCACATATGATGCGCCAAGGAACAATATAGATCCATCCATTGCATGATCATTGTAAATCCACGTCCCCGCGCCAACCACGAAACCAAAACTTACCGCAATTAAGGCAATGCAAATTGAAACGGGCGAGGCGCTCATAGAGAAATGACCATCACTCTCAATATTAGTTAGCTTTTCTACTAACCGCACACGTAGTAGAAGCAGAGACCGAAGAGCCCGCGCCCGAAATAGCGGCGCCAACCGTTTTATATCCCATTTTCGCACTAGTCGTTGCTCCCTGCGATGTCTTCCCGGCAATCATTATTGACATTTTCTCGTTGTTTGCGACAGCCTTACGAAAAATCGTCTTCTGCGCAAGCTTTGCGACCATGCCCTTACCGCCAGTCGCCAAATATTTCCCACCTGCGCCGAATATACCACCAACGATTGCACATTTCTTGCCGTTGAAGCGACCGAACAGAATGAGGCACCAGGTGCAAACGCCGCAGAGACACCTGCGGATACAGCACCCCCCGTTGCACCGACTACGCCAGCTTGGCCTGTCGCTCCGAATATTGCTCCTCCGACTGCACCGCCGAGCGCAGCACCCAAATAGGTTGATGGGGATGACGCCTGTCCGGTCACCACATCGGCTACTTTTTGATTATAGCTAGACCGCCATCAATCAAGGCGCGCGTCGTGTCAGGGTTGCACTCGATCGCCGACGGTGCGCCGACAGTGGGTATCGGCTTGTCGCCCCGAACCCCACTTTTAGAATTCTCGAGTTGAGTAGAGAGACGCCGTCCGACTAGTAGGAGAATACCCAGTTCGCCTGGAACTGATCCGCGCGCAAGCACTCGTAGGGGTTGCCAGGCGATTGGATCAACTGCCCCGACATCGAGGGCCATTTGCCCACGCAGCTATCCTCGCGGCAGACGCAAAGGCGGAAACCAGTGTCAGTGTCATCGCGGCCTGCCGAAGGGACCCTGAACACCGCTACCTCTCTCGCGCTCTTGTCCGGATAGAGCCGTTTTTGTTGTGCCTGCCAGCTAACGACGATTGGGCCGACTTCTCTTGCAGTCGCTAGCTGGAGCGGCTCTCCCTCATACATGTCAAACCTACCCTCGGTAGCTGCACGTCTTTGATCGACGCTTAGCACCCGAGCGTCTTCGACCGCCGATCCGCGATCCGTGCAAGCTACTATCTCGGCCGGCATCCGGGCCTTGCTAGGGTCGTATCCGAGTTCGCATGTGGCATCGATGCGCGCCTCGACTGTGATCGTCGCGAACCGGTACAGCCTCTCGACGTCAGACCGGCCGGCCCGGTCGGAGTAAAGGCTCAGCGGTAGGCAGTCGGCGTCCTTTGCGGCGCTCGTGCAAATATTACATGTCAAGGATTCGCAGTTGTTGACCTGACCTCTCAAGCGCAAGGTCATGCCGTGCAGCTTGGCTATATTGGCGTGAACATAGTCGACTGTGAGTACGCCGGGCTCGCCGAACGCCTGTGTGACGAGCGCACCGGCGGCGATCCCGCACATCGCCGCGACAATCCGCATCTTTCAGTGCGCTCCGACCATGTTGACCGCTAGAGTTGCGTCAGTACAGAAGAGTCCGCAAAGCGTCGAGCATCCTCCTTAGCGTTCGGCCAGAAAGCGGACGCTGAGGCTGGACATAAAGGCGATCGAGGACACGCACCGATTTTGACGCCTCACCCCGAGTGTGGAGCGAACCGCTGGAGCGATACTCGGAAAATGGGTACGTGTCCCTAATAACCGGGCTACGCCTTGGGCGGTGGGCTAAAGTCGTCTCCCTGACGAAGGCTAACGATTGTGGGATGGGGTGGATGGGGAGTGATCAATTCGGGATTGCTCCTGCCGTGTTGCTGGTAGGTGGGTTCGCGTGGGCCTCGGCCATCATGCTGGCTGCTGTTGGCAATCAAGCGGACGCGCCGAGAGCAAATGCATGCGCCGCAGCCGTCGACTATTCGAGGAGTATTGTATCGCATCGGTTCGAGAACCACCCGTGGATTTTCGACGCCGCCCCAGACGACCAGTCCATGCGGCTATCGGCCCATGACTTGAGGGCCTCGATTTGGACGTTGGATCGACCTTCGATCGAACTATCCATGCGTTTCGCGAAAGCCACGACCAAGGGCGCCCTGGACGCTTGCCCTGAGCTTCGAAACTTACTTACGGACAGGCAAATTGCATTCGGGTCCCGGGCTGTAGACGAGATGATGGCGAAAAGCATGGCGAGTTGGCACAACGGGAACGGGCTCTACTCCTCATTCATTGTGTCGCTGTCACTACCAGTCTTAAGCCCAGACGGTCGCGAGGCGCTCGCCTATGAATCCTCAACGGCCGGCCCACTCGGGGGTGGTGGCCACATCATACATTTGAGACGGAATAGAGCTGATAGGTGGGTGGTCGTCGACGAACTGAGCAGATGGATTTCTTGATCGAGTCTTGGTTAAGGTTGGCGGAGTTGAACACGGTAGTTGGGGACACGCACCGATTTTATCGTCTCACGCCAACTGTGGAGTAAACTCTAGAGACCCGAAAAAGGGTGCATGCCCCTAATTGCCAGGGTTTCCGCCGTCCGCGCTGAGTCGTGGAGCCCGGTTCAGTCACGGATCCATTCGAGAAACTCGCTGACCAGATTGCCTCGCCAAATCATTATCGCAACGGTGCGCACGAGCAGGAGCGGCAAACAAAGGAACTCAAACGCAATACAAAATGCGCATAGGGAAAATGTAGCGACCAAACCCTCTCCCGCCACCGCGACGAATTCGTTCGAGCGTGGGCCGGCCCAAAAAAAAGTCCATGCGAATAGTCCCAGATACCCCAGGACGCAGATGAGCAGGAAGGCGCCAGTCGCGAATACAGCGCCTCTCAAACCCCATACCAGGTTCGGGAGTGTGCACGCCGCAAGTATCAAGGCAGCAAAATGGTCCATGTCGTCAACAAATCGGCTTGAATGGTTTGATATATCGCCGCCGCAATTTGATTCACCTCCGGAGACCGGTAATTCGTGACTGAGCCTGTCGTGGTTAGCAGATAACACGCTGGCAATCTTGCTCACGGCTGGTCGCCGACGATGCGCCTACAAACGGACTCGCGCGGATTTCGCCCTTAGCCACTTTTCCCAATTGGCCGTAGCCGCGAGCGCCCGAGTATTGCTCGCCGATGGAACGGCTTCAGATGAGCGGCCCTACCTGCCCCGCTAACTCGCGTGGCCGGCGCCAAATGCTGTACCCCACCCTACCCCGGCGGCGTCGCCGTGCTGCACGACACCAGCCAGGCGTCGAACACCGGGTGGTGCATGGCGTTCACGCTGGGGTCGTTGGCGAACATCCATCCGTGAAAGACTTCGCGGGCGCCCTCCCCTGTCCCGCGCCGCGCGCCGGCGTCGGAGGTGATGACGAGGTAGGCTGAGGGGCGGGGCTGGGCCTCCTCCAGCCCGCGGGTCACGCAGGTCTTCACCACGAACACCAGGCTCTTGTAGCGCACACGCCGGCCGATCGGCGCCTCGAAGGCCAGGGTTTCCGCCGTCACCTTGTCGAGCACGCGCAGCACCGCGCCGGGGGTGCGCACGGGCTGCGGAGGCGGCGGCGGCAGCTTGGGCGGCGGGGGCTTGGCGACCGCG
>Ga0075029_100000237_pt1 | contig 30517 bp, 26 predicted proteins | sample LitLauG_LLR_2013_FD_71391 | JGI IMG/M metagenome (GOLD analysis project Ga0075029, IMG submission 71391) | Freshwater sediment microbial communities from North America - Little Laurel Run_MetaG_LLR_2013 | ecosystem: Environmental > Aquatic > Freshwater > Creek > Sediment | place: USA... | reverse complement strand
GTACTTTTCCGCCCGACTCAATGTCGCGATAAGCCGCGCCGATAATTCGCCAGAAGTTGATGCCGGAGTGTGTGTAGAAATCTTTGTCTTCAATCGAAACCAACGCATCGCGCAACACAGGAGGGAAGTCGTCGTAACTGGCCACCACGCGCCGTTGCAGGGCGAATGACCCAATGACCCGCTCGTGATCGTCATACAACTGGGTCACTGAACTCGGCCGGTAGGCTTCGAGCGCATCGACCTGCGGCAGGTCCGTAGTGTAGACAAGGAGAAGCCCTGCCGTGGCTCCGACCAGCGCTGCCACCAGCACGAGCAAGCTGAACAGCACCCGCCCCACAATTTTCCGCTGGCCAATCTCTACCTCGGGAAGATTTTCGTAGAGAGACTTCATGCGCGCGAGGTCAGGATAGCACTTCGGGCACAGCCGCTCGCCGGACCGCTGCGCCCTCGCCGCTGCCGCTCGCAGCACCTCGCAGAAAAATCGCCGACAGCACATACAGCACCGCCGCCAGAATCGTCAGCGATCTCAACCCAAACCACAGCGACATCGATTCCAGCAGCCCGCCCAGCAACGCGCCGAACAAGTTCGATCCTAGAGCGCTCCCGCGAAATCCCGCGCGCGCAAAGCTCGATACAAAAATGATCCCCGCGAAAAATACCGGACTGCACAGGGCCAGCGTTGCGACAAATCCACGCACGATCCAGGACGGGAAGAACAACTTCTCCATCGGCACCATAAACATTACCGCCAGCGCCAGGAACAAACCGGCATACGCCACGCCCAACGGAATCCGCGGGAACCAGCCATACACCAGATTCGCCGCCACGATCAATAACAACAATCCGGACACGACGATGGCATTCACTACCCATGTAGTGCCAAACAGCAGCGCCATCTTGCTAACAATCTGCGCCTCCAGCAGCATGAAGCCTGCTCCCAGAAACAGGAAATGCAGTTCGCCGCCGCTGCGCTCCCCACCGGTTTGTCGAAGGAACCAGCCGCAAATAATCAGCACCGCCAGCGAAACCAGAATCACTGAGATCGGCAGCCCGGCCTCATGCTGGTAGAAATACGGCCAGTCATCCGTGGTCAAGCGCGCCGGCTGCAGGGGCATCTTCGGGTGAGCCGCGAGATAAGCGGCGACCCTTGGCTCTGCCGCCAGCTGCGCAATCCGCTCAGCCGATCCCCCGATGAAGAATCTCCCCGACGTATCGTAGTGGCCGCCATCGCCCTGAAATTGAATTGGGTCGTTGCCGAACGCGTTCTGCATGAGTCCGAACAATCGGCCCGCGATCCACGGATTGTCCACCTGAAATTTAACGATCAACAGGCCGTCGGGCTTGAGTAAGCCTCTCGCCCGCTCGAGAGCTTCGCGGGTATAGACGTAGTTATCGATGCGAATATTGCTGAAGTGCGAGGCCGTAGTGTGCGAGTCGAGCAGCGAAAACACAATCAGGTTGAACTGTTCGTGGCTGTTCTCGATATAACTGCGTGCATCGTTGAGGACCACATGCGTGCGCGGCGACTGGTACGGATGTTCGAAGTGCAACTCGCGCCCCAGTTTCAGAATCAGCGGGTCAATTTCGACGGCCACCACCCGGTTGGCGCCATTCCGCAGCGCAGCAGCCACATCGTTGCCCATCCCCGAGCCCAACACCAAAACCGTAGCCGGAGTGGGATAAAAGATATAGGGCACGTTGTACGAATTCAGTTCCACGGGATGGCGGCTAAACTCCTCCGGGTGTGCCCGCACAAAGTCCGGAGAAAGATTCACGATCTTCTGATACCACGCGTCGTTTGTGGTTAGGGCATAGATGTCGACCTGCCCCATCTTGTCATTCAGCACTTGCAGCACCAGTTTCTGATACGGCGACCAGAAGGTCGTCACATTCCGGTAATCCGGGATTGCCAGCAATGCGATGCACACCAGGAAGGTGACGCCCAGAGCGTTGCGCCCCGCCGCATAGCGCCAGAACACCAGCAAAAAGAAGATGGCGGCCACCAGAAACCAGACCCAGGGCGGCTGGTAAAGAAAGCACAGCAGCGTAAACCCGGCAATTCCGGCGAGGCTGGCCAGCACATTCACGCTGTAGGCCGCTACGCCGTTGGGCGCGTTTTCCAAATACCATCCAACCAGTTGGCCGATGGGAAGAAACGTGGTCGCAATCACTGCAAACAGCGGCACCACCACCGCGATGGCGATGCACATGCCCAGCCAGTCAGGGGGCGCGGCCGGAACTCCCCAGACTTGTACTTCCACTCCGCCTCCCAGCAACTGCGGCAAGGCCGAAATCGTACGGCGCAATGGCGACAGCGGGCTCTTCAGAATGACGGTCAGCAACAGCAGCGGCGCGATCAGCGCGCTCAGTTGAACCCGTCGCCGGCAGAGATAGCAACCCAGCCCGAAGCCCAGGAAGCAGGCCACCAGCACGAAGTTCTTGAAGTAGGCAAAGATCCTGATTTCGGACGAGACCCAGCGGATCATCGCCATTTCTACAAACAGGCCGAGAAAGCTGGCCAGCACCAGTTGGCGATAGCTGAACCCGCCCAGCCCTTCGATAGGAACTTCCAGCCCGCGTGCTGTCGGCGCTGCTTTTTGCAGGCGCGTAAACACGGCATGCACAATAAAGATGGCGGCCGCTGAGATCAGGAAGAGAATGGCGAGCGAGGCTGGCGAATGAGTGATGGTCTCCACGGTATAAGGCGAGCCTCGATTGAACCTGCGGGCAGATTTTATGGAAAATCGGACTCAGTATATTCGAGGCGCGGAAGCGCCAAAGAAAAATCGCGCGCCCGCAGGCGCGCGATTGATTCCAACTTAGAAATTCCTAGCTGTTACGGCTCTTCAACACTTCCAGAGCCTTGTGCAGTTGGTCATCCTGCGACTTCTTGGGATGCTCTTCCTGCTGCTCCTGTGCCGGAGCCTCTTCTTCGTCCAGAGCGACCGAGTCCTCCGCGTCCGCCACCAGCACGTTCGGAGTCACAGCCACATCCTGAATCGCCTTGCCTCCCGGCGAGTAATATTTCGCCACGGAGAGAATGAGCGCTCCGCCGTCCGGCAGATCGATCGTCTTCTGCAGGGATCCGTCGCCGAACGTCTTATCGCCGACAACGTCCCCCCGCGCGTTCTCCAGAATCGCGGCCGCCACAATCTCCGCCGCGCCAGCCGTGCCCTTGTTCACCAGAATCGCAACCGGCAGCGTCGTGGCCGTCTTCGAGGCATCCGCGTTGAACGCTTCCCGCGGATATTTCTGTCCCTGCAGGTAGGTAATCGTTCCGTGATTCAGGAACAGGTTCGCGACCGCAACGCCCTCGGTCTCGTCGCCCTCGGCGCAATTGCGCACGTCCAGCAGAATCTTCTTCGCGCCCGAGTGCTCCAGCGACTTGATCTTGGCAGCAATCTCCTGCGCCTTGCCCTTAGTCAGGGTCTCAGCCTTCACATAGCCGATGCCGTCCTCCATCATCTTGTCGCCGACGGAGGGAACGTTGACCACTTCGCGCGTGATCGTGATCTTCTGCGGCTCCGCTTTGCGCGCCCGCACCACTTCCACATTCAACGTCGATCCGGAAGCGCCCGCGATCAGGTTACGAATCTCCGGCAGAGACATTTCCCGCGTGCTCTTGCCCTCAATCGATTCGAAAATGTCGCTCGGCTCGACCCCGGCTTTTTCCGCCGGCGAGCCCGGCAGCACCGAGACCACATCGGCATAGCCAAAGCGCTTCGAAACCACCGCTCCGATCCCGGCCTTGCCTTCCACTTTCCGCGCCTTGAATGCCTTGTACGCTTCAGGCGACATGTATCCCGAGTTCGAGTCCAGCGACTCCAGCAGCCCATGCAGAGCGCCGTCCGTCACTTTGGGAATATTCGGTTCTTCCACATATTCCGTCTGCACGCGAGAAAGCACCTCGCTGTAAACCTGCAACTGGCGGTAGGAGCCGTCGTTCGACGAGGCGTGCACGCCTCCCATCGAACCCACGACCACGAACAGTAATACCGCAAAGGAGGTCACGAGAATCGCTGCTTTGGTTTTCATGGACATCAGTTTGGCCGTTTTCTGGAAGGAGCTACTTCCCTAAAGACTTCGAACATTATATCCGATAGATGCAGCCCGCCACCCCCAGGCTGCCCGTTGGTAACTTATGAATGCTAGTTGCCCCATTTGAACGTTGGCGCCTCATTGGTACGTTGGGTGCCCCATGTCTCGCTTCTTTTGCGAGACGTGGGAAAGTGGAGACCCTGCCCGGGAAAGTGGGGTCGTTCTGAAAATACTCCCTAAGCTCCAGGCTTGAAGTTCACCGTAAGCATAGTCTGCACCGCGGCAGCCCGCCCGTTCATGAGATAAGGCTTGAATTTCCACTGCTTTACGCCTTCAATCGCCGCCCGCGCAAACATGAACGATCCCTGCAGAAACTTCGCATCCTGCACCGTTCCGTCGCGGCCAATCAGCACCTGCAAGACCACGGTCCCCTGCTGTCCGCTCAGTCCCGCCGGATATGCAATCGGCGGCTGATCGGTCAGCAATCCTCGCTCTGCACCTTCCGGTACGACCACCGGCTCGATCGAGGGCATCGCCGCCTCCACGGGCTTGTTGCCGCCCGCATCCGGGGTCATTGTGGCCATTTGCGACTTCAAGCTGGACGGAATCGCTGTATTCTCCGAAGCCGCCGGAGCCGATACGTGGTGCGGAGGCGGTGGCGTGTACCGAGGCGGAATCATGACTGGCCCGGAAGGAACCGCTGCACCCAGGTTGGCCTTCACCGCGTCGGCCGGAGCTGGTTGAGGCGGAGTTGCTCCTGCCGGAGCTGTGGTCGCGGGTGCGACGGCTGAGGCTGGGCTCGTTTGCGGATTCTCCTGCACCGAAATCTCCGGAGCCGGGTCCGTACCGTTCGACTCACCAGCCGTATTTGAGGCCTGAGCGGCGCCGGAGTTGTTCGGCGGCTTCGCCGTCGGATCAATCCTCGGCACAACCCGAATCTGCGAAGGATCGGTCGTTGCATCCGGAATGCTCTCAGCCACAGGCAGCTTATATTCGTCGCCCGCCCGGGCAAAGTTCTCATGCGACGGCGGCGCTTGCGCCGGGGCCACTGGCTGCGGATTCAGCCAGGCATGCGTCGCGTGCTGCGCCCGCGACCACAATGCCAGCACTCCCGAATGCCACGGCGCCTGCGGCGCCATCGTGACGGCCACCCCGGCCAGCACCACCGCCGCGATAATCGACCCCTTGCCAAGCCGTAGACCCGACCGAGCCTCGCCCGATTTGCTCTCGGAACTCTCGCCAGCGGGAGTCGGCTCCGCGCTTTGGCCAAACTGGCGCTCAGCCGGCTGCGATAGCGGTGCCCACTGCGCTTCAACTTCATCGGAACTCTTGGTCTCCGAACTCGAATAAGACGGCGTCTGGTCAAAGCCCAGCAGCTCGGCCTTGCTTGCCCGCACCGGCGCTGGGGCTGCCGCCGCCCCGCCTCCAACAGACTGCGGAGCCCGGCCTCCCCGCGTCTTCAAGTACCATTCCAGCGTCCGCGGTTCGTCCGGCAAATCGGCTGGCGGTTCCGGCGTCGCACTCTGTCTCATGGGAGCCGCCGCCACCGGTTCCAACTCCTTCAGAGGATCCACCGGCTGGGCCATCGACTGTTCCAGAGAATCAGGGAAATCCGTTTCGGTAACAAACTGTGCTCCGGGTGCTGCAGGCGAGGACTGCAAGAATTCTCCCGCCCTGAGAGTCTTTTCGCCTCCCGCCACGCTGGTAGGAAACGCCGCCGCCGCTGCCGAGCCCGCCTGCACCTGCCCCGTCCCCGAACTCTGTCTCGCCCGCAGCAGGTCTCTCGCCGTAGTCAGCGTGTCTTTCGCCGCATTGAGCAAGACGGGTCTGCGCAGGATCGAGTTCGCCCCCGCCTGCAGCGCCTTCGGGACACCCATATCCTCACTCACGATGGCCAGCGTGAGCGGGCGCTCCGCCGCCTTGCGCTCGCGTAGCGCCTTCAGTACCAATCCAGCCTCAGGCTGGAGATCCCAATCGATAATGGCGATTTGGAAGACTTCGCCCGATGCCTTCTCCAATGCCTCCGGCGCCCCGGAGCAGTGCTCTCCCTTTAAACCGATGCCAGTCAACGCCTGAGAGAGGATCTCAGCCGTCGCATCATCCCCAGTGAACAAAAGACAGCGCTGTACCATCCCTCTAAGACTAGGCTCATGCAGTAACCCCAACAAGATTACCGAGGGGGCCAAATTCGCGCCGCCGCAGCGCCCACAGGACATGTACCCCAGAACCCAAGCTTGCTAGAATGCGAGGTCGCTCAACCCAGAGCCTCTGTGCTCCTCTGTGTCCTCTGTGGTGAAGCTCTTTGTCAGCGAGCGAAACAAGCCCATGCCCCTGCAAGAAAAAAACTACTGGCAAACCACAACAGATTTTCCCAGCATTGCAGCCTCCACGCTCCCCGAATCCGCCGACGTAGCCGTAATCGGCGCCGGATTCACCGGCCTCTCCGCCGCCCGCACCCTCGCCCAGCGCGGCGCCAAAGTAGCCGTTCTCGAATCCGAAACCGTGGGATGGGGCGCCAGTTCCCGCAACGGAGGCATGGTCCTCACCGGCATGAAGCTGGGCGTCAATCAGCTCATCTCCAGGTACGGACGCGAGCGCACCCAGCGTATGTACGCCGCCTCCCTCGCCTCCATCGACTGCGTAGAGCAGATCGTGCAGCAGGAGAACATCGCCTGTGATTTCTCCCGCTGCGGTCATCTCGAAGTCGCCTGCAAGCAGAAGCACTTCGACGATTACGCGCGCCAGGCCGAAGTCATCGCCCGCGAATTCAATCACGCCCTGCGCGTCGTCCAGAAAAACGATCTGCCCGGCGAGATCGGCTCAACCATCTATTACGGCGGCATGGTCGACGAGGTCAGCGCCGGATGCAATCCCGCCCGGTACGTTGCCGGACTCGCTAGTGCTGCCGTGAAAGCCGGGGCGCAGATTCTTGAGCACACCAGAGTCGAAAGCGTTCAGCGCGACTCCCGCCAGGGCGAACCCGGCTGGAAGATAACCACCTCCCGCGGTCCGCTCTGGGCGCACGAAGTCTTCGTCGCCACCAGCGGATACACCAGCCAAGCCACTCCCGCCCTGCAGAAAAAAATCATTCCCATCGGATCGTTCATCATCACCACCGAAATCCTGCCCGAGAAACTTGCCCACGAACTCAGCCCCCGCAACCGCATGATCTACGACTCCAAAAACTATCTCTACTACTACCGCCTCACCCCCGACCGCCGCATGCTCTTCGGCGGCCGCGCCGCCTTCTTCCCGGAGACCGACCAGACCATCCGCCAGAGCGCAGAAATTCTCCGCCGCGGCATGATCGAAGTCTACCCGCAACTTGCCGACGCCAAAATCGAGTACGTCTGGGGAGGCACGCTCGACTTCGCCTTCGACATCATGCCTCACGCCGGCCAACTCGACGGCATGTACTACGCGCTAGGCTACGCCGGACATGGCGTCGCGATGGCCACTTATCAAGGCCAGAAGATCGCCGAACAAATGGTAGGAGATAAAACGGACAACCCTTTCATCGGCATCCCCTTCCCAGGCGCGCCCCTTGGCCTCTACAACGGCAACCCATGGTTCCTGCCCCTCGCTGGCTTTTGGTACAAAGTTTTGGACTGGGTCAGCTAAAAGCGGCTACTGCAGCCCGATTTGCCTTGCTGAGACCCAGAAACCACGGTAGAATTCGGGCCGTCTAGGTGAGCCGTTTCCGCTTGGACACCCCCCGGTTCCTTTCACCGATAACGTCCGCACCAGCCTATCGCTTTGGAGGCAAGATCATGCGCCGTACTCTTCTTGGGGTCCTAGTCTCTTTACTGCTCGTCCTCAGCAGCGCGTCCGCCCAAACCAGTTCGCAATCGACCTCCAATCCTGCGGTCGGATTCAAAGTTCTCTACAACTTCACCGGCTATTCCGACGGCTGCTGCATCTTCGGCGGTGTGGCCCGTGATGCCAAGGGCAACCTGTACGGCGTGGCCTACTTGAATGATCAAGAGATGAGTTACGGCGATTTGTTCAAGCTCACGCGCAGCGGCAATTTGCAGGTGCTGCAGAGCTTCACTTCCACCGATGGCGAGTGCAGGGCCACCCCCGTATTTGACAGCGCGGGAAATCTTTACGGCGTCTGTACCGCCGTGCCCAACGCCGGAACCCTCTGGGAGTATTCCAGCAAGGGCAAATTCTCGGTCCTGCACACCTTCAATTCAGCCACCGACGGCATGGAGCCCGAGGATAGTGTCGCCTTCGACAAGGCCGGCAATATCTACGGCACCACCTACATCAGCGGGACCGGCTTCTTCGGTACGCTCTGGAAATATTCTCCCTCGACCGCAACGTTTACCGTCCTGCACGCCTTCGCCGATGGCACTGACGGAGACCTGCTCACCTCTGGCCCCCGCATCGACAGCAGCGGCAAAGTGTGGGGCACAACCATATCCGGACCCAATTGTTATTTCTGCGGCAACGGCACCGTCTGGAACTACGATCTGAACTCCGGAACCTTCACCACGGTTTTCGACCTGGCGTCGTACGGCATTCAGAATCCCCAGGGCCGTTTCGCGGTCGACTCAGCCGGCAACCTGTTCGGCGTCGGCTTTGGCCCGGGCAGAAACGACTGCGGCTTGATTTACGAGATGTCCCCCAGCAACGGTTATCAGCCGACTATCGTGTATCAGTTCACGACGGCGGGTGGATGTGTCCCCTACGGCAGCCTGTTTTTCAGCGCCCAGGGAAACATCTTCGGCACAACGTATCTCGGGGGCACTCTCGGCGACGGCGTCGCCTACGAATTGAAGCCGGTCAACGGCACGTGGCAGGAAACCGTGCTGCACTCTTTCTCCCTCACCGACGGCCTCTACCCGCTGAGCATCCTGACCACTGACGGCGCCGGAAACTGGTTCGGCACCACCCAGTATGGCGGCGCCAACAAGTGGGGCACGATCTTCGAAATTTCCGGCGCGAACTGAGCGCCACGCAGCTTTGTCATCCTGAGCGAAGCGAAGGACCTATGTAGTTTGCCAGCAGCATAGATACCGCTTGCAAGTTGGATCGGTCCTTCAGCACCAGGAAGCGCAGAGTTCAGGATGATGGATTGCGGGTGCGATCACCGGAACGGATTCCGAATCGTCAGAGTTCTTCCAATGACTTGCCCGTCCTGCAGATCCTCCGAGTAGAGAGTGCTGCAATGGGATTCCATCGCCGCGGCAAGTATCAGCGCATCATAGATTTCGAATCCGTGATCTATGGCGATCTTCAACGCCGCCTCGTGCGTGGAAATCGTGACGGGAACCGGCGAGGGGCACAACACCTGGATCGCCTGCAGGGCTTTAGTCACATCTTTCCACGGCATCCGCATTTTGCGCCGAGCCACCGCGACGAACTCGTTCAGAACCTGTACGCTAATCACGCCGCCCTCAGCCAGCAGTGCCTCCGCTCTCGCACCGCGCGGATCGTTTTGGGCAAGCGCGTAGATCAGAACATTGGTATCGAAGAACACGTTACCGGGCATTCGCGTCATCGCGGTCGAAGACGAACTCTTTGGGCAGCGGGCGTCGCAGTTTGCGCAGCCGAGCTAAAGCTTTTTCTCTGCTCCGATCCCGGCTCACCTCGAAGACCCGGTCATCAGCGACCCGAATCTCAATCTGGTCGCCTTCCTTCAGTTCGAGTACTTCGACCACAGCCGCAGGCAGCCGCACCGCCAGGCTATTTCCCCATTTCGCGATCTGCATAGCCTCTCTCCCGGATATACACATACATTGTATATCCAGAACAGGCAATCTTCAACTTCGCGCTCGCAGCATTCCATACACCACCGGCCCCACTGCGATCGCGATCGCGCCGCCAATCATCCCAAACCGGTCGCTCCCCAGCAGCGCCACCAGAGCCATCACCACCGGTGCGCCAACCACATATAGCAAACCCAAGCGCCCACCCGGAACCCTAAACGACCGCTTCAACTCCGGCCGAGTTCGCCGCAGCTTCCATGCCGAGAGCACCGTCAGCACGGTCGTCGCTGACCGGAGCCAGATGTACACCGAAATAAGCTGCGCCAAACTCTGCCATGCCAGCAGCGCATAGATCGCCGCCGAAATCACAATCGCCAGCCATGGCGTCCCGTACCGCAGATGCTTTCGGGTCAAAGCCTCGGGCAGATATCCATCCTCCGCCATGGCAAACGGCATGCGAGTCGTCGTCAGCACAGTCGAGTTCAGCAGCGCTACGTTGCCCACCATCGCTGCCAGCGTCATCCACGTTCCTAACCATGGACCACCAATGATTCGCGCCGCGTCAGAAAAAAATCCTGTGTGCCAGTCTTGCCAGTGGCCCGCCGACGCCAACCCCGCCAGTGTTGGCAAGAAATACGCCGCGATCGAGAGCGGTACTACCACGGCCAGTGCCCGCGGATACGCCCGCTGCGGATTCTCCACTTCCTCCGCCACCGTCGAAAGCTGCTCATAACCTGAATAGAGCCATAACCCCAGCGCCAGACCCACGCCGAACACTTTGAACGTCGCCTGATGCGGCACCACCCACGGCACAAACGGATTGAACCTCCAATGCCGCAGGGCCAGCACGATCATCGTCATGACCGGCACGAAGATGAAAATTTCCAGCGCGGTCGCAAGCTGCCCGACCATCTGAATGCCGCGCACGTTAACCCAGGTCAGCAGCGCGATCAGAGCGACCGAAACGAGGTAGTGTTCCCACCACGTCATGTGCGGAAAGTAGTAGACGAGATAATCCGTGAACAGCACGGCATACGCCCCGCCCAGCAGAAACGATGCCGACCAGTTCCACCATCCGGAAAGAAATCCCCAGAAGTCGCCAAAGGCCGCGCGAGTCCAGCGATAAAAACCACCCTCCACGGGCATCGCGGTCGTCAACTCCGCCGAAACCAGCGACACCGGAATGCACCAGAAAAGCGGCAGCACCAGCAGATAGACCAGCGTCATCCCCGGCCCCGAAGTCGTGACCATGTCTTCGAGTCCGAACGGCCCACCCGTGGTGTAGGAAAACATCACGAAGACGAGATAGAACAACCCCGCCTTCTGCAGCGTGGATGATTTGGAGTTGGCGTTCAAGGTGAAGTGGGGTTGCTATGCCGCCAGGGTGCCGCTCAACGCGCCTTCCAACTCCAGCAGCTTGCGCTTGATATCCAGCCCGCCGCCGTATCCGCAGAGCGTGCCGTTCGATGCGATCACACGATGGCACGGCACTACGATCGCCACGGGATTCCGATTGTTCGCCATGCCTACGGCGCGAAAGCCCTGCGGCCTGCCGATGGCGCGGGCGATATCGGCGTAGGTGCGAGTCTCGCCGTATGGAATCTTCAGCAATGCCCGCCAGCAGGCCAGCTGAAAATCTGTTCCGCGCAGGTCGAGGGCGAAACTGAATTCGCGGCGCTGGCCTGCGAAGTAGTCTTCCAACTCCTGAACGTAAGGACGCATCGCGCTTGCGGAATCTTCGAAGCGAATGCTCCCCTTTTCAGCCCGTAAGTCACGCGGGTTCGGACGAATCGTTTGCTGTCCCGGTAACCGAGCATCGAATTCGAGAGCGACCAGTCCGCCATCCGACGCGGCCAGAAACAGCGGCCCAATCGGCGATGAGAACAAAGTTGAATGAAGCGTTTCCATAAGAACTCAGGAGCCGCGCGCCAACACCATAGCACGTCTGTCCACCAGCGCCGGGTTGGGCTGGTAAGACCGTTACCACGAAGGGCACGAAGTTCCACGAAGGAGACGCGGATAAACGACCCCGTGGTGATGCTGCGATTAAACGTGTTGACAGAATGCCGATTTTGCCCCAAAGTATCGTGCTATTCGAGAAGGGTGCCTTTGGAAAGCTCTATTGTAAGGAAGGCTGTCCTCGTCCTCGCCGTCATCGTGCTGGCGCCAGTGCTGCTGGTGAGCCTGGTGGCGCTAGCTTCGGGGCAATGGCGCCCCATCGGCCAGACCGACGCCGGAGACAAGGTTTCCGTGAGCGCCGTGCGCGAGCTCAAGAACAATCAGCGCAGCGCGTTGGTTCGCGTGCAATACAAAGAACCGGCGCAACTGCCGCAGGGTGGACCGTTCGTCGAGATGCGCGCCCGGGTACGCTTCGATTGCTCGAACGGCACTGCATCCCCGTCGAGCGAATGGTTCTACACGCGCAACCGCAACGGACGCTACCTGGTCAGCAAGAAAGCGAATCAGGATAGTGAATTCGGCCAAGCGCCGGAGGGTGGATTCGCCGATCTGTTGAGCAAGTCGGTCTGCGGTTCATCGAAATAATCGAATTCCTAAAACGCCTTCCCTGACTCGACCAGAATCGTCACCGGTCCGTCGTTGACCAACTCCACGCGCATCATCTCCTGAAAGCGCCCGGTCTCGCAGCGCAGGCCCAGCGCCTGAATGCGCTCCACAAAATGTTCATACAACCTTCGCGCCAGATCCGGAGTGGCGGCAGCGTCGAACGATGGGCGTTTGCCCCGGCGGACGTCGCCATACAAGGTGAATTGCGAAACCGCCAGCACGCTGCCACCAACTTCCAGCACACTGCGATTCATCTTGCCGTCTTCATCCTCAAAGATGCGCAAGCCGGCGATCTTTTCGGCCAGATAATTCGCGTCGGCTTCGGTGTCCTCATGGGCCACGCCGAGCAGGACGAGCACGCCCAGCCCAATCTCGCCGGTGGTCCATTCGCCGACCGTGACCTTGGCTCGACTCACCCGCTGCACCACAGCTCGCATGCTGTTCGATCTCCCGCCGCCATCATACCCCTGGTTTGACCCCGGCAACTCCGACCCATTACGATTCCAACGTGGAGTCCCAAATCCCAGGCCGTACCGAATGCGGCACAGCCTTCCTTTACACTATTTCCCTTAGACCATTACACTACTCACGCCTTTTTCCTGATAGCAATGCATCTGAAGTATGAAGGCTGAGAGAGCGCGGCCAGAAGAGCCGTGCATCGGAACGAAAGAATTCAAATCTAATCTCACAGGCAAGCGAGGAGACACATGGCAGCCGTAGACGAAAAAGTGAAGCAAATTATCGTAGAGCAACTTGGAGTCGATGAGGGCGAAGTGACCTCCAGCGCGTCGTTCGTCGACGATCTCGGCGCCGATTCGCTCGACACGGTCGAACTGGTGATGGCGTTCGAAGAGGCCTTCGACATCGAAATTCCCGACGAGGACGCGGAGAAAATCCGTACCGTCCAGGACGCCGTCGACTACATCGGCAAGCACGCCAAGGCGGGCAAATAGTTGACACGCAGGGTCGTAGTCACGGGGCTCGGCCTGATCTGTGGGGTGGGCAATTCCGCCGAAGCAGTGTGGGAGGGCGTACTCGCGGGCAGGAGCGGCGTAGGGCGCATTACCAGCTTCGACACCAGCGCCTACGCCTGCCAGATCGCCGCCGAGGTCCGCAACTTCGACCCGCTGAACTTCATCGAGAAAAAAGAACTGAAAAAAATGGGGCGCTTCATCCATCTGGCAATCGCAGCCGCGGATGAAGCGATGAAGATGTCGGGCCTGAAGATCACGCCGGAGAATGATGAACGCGTGGGTGTGCACATCGGCTCCGGCATTGGCGGGTTCGACATCATCGAGCGCGAGCACATGTCGCTGCTCGAAGGCGGCCCGCGCAAGATCAGCCCATTCTTCATTCCGGCGGCGATCGTCAATCTGGCGGCCGGGCAGGTCTCGATGCGTTACGGCGCCAAGGGACCGAACGAGGCGACCGCGACGGCCTGCACGACCAGCGCGCATTCCATCGGCGACTCGTTCCGCATCATCCAGCACAACGATGCCGACGTGATGATCGCCGGAGGATCCGAAGCGGCGATCACGCCGATGGGCGTGGGTGGATTCGCCGCCATGCGCGCGCTCTCGACGCGCAACGACGCACCGGAGAAAGCGAGCCGCCCGTGGGATCGCGACCGCGATGGCTTCGTGATGGGCGAAGGTGCAGGCATTATGGTGCTGGAAGAGTTGGAATTCGCGCGTAAGCGCGGAGCGACGATCCTCGCGGAAGTAGCGGGTTATGGCATGAGCGGCGACGCTTATCACATGACGCAACCTGCGCCCGAGCACGCGGGCGGATTCCGCGTGATGCGTAACGCGGTGCGTGACGCCGGCGTCACGCCGCAAGTGGTGAACTACGTCAACGCGCACGGCACGTCCACGCCGATTGGGGATACGCTGGAGGCGCATGCGATCCGCAATTTCTTTGGCGAGCACAAGCTGGCGGTGAGCTCGACGAAATCCATGACCGGACATTTGCTGGGCGGTGCCGGAGGGCTGGAGGCGGGGATTACGGTGCTGGCGTTGCGCGACCAGATGCTGCCACCAACGATCAATCTGGAAAATCCTGATCCCGATACCGTGGGTATGGACCTCGTGCCCAACCACTCGCGCAAAGCGGAAGTCGAATATGCCATGACGAACTCCTTCGGCTTTGGCGGGACCAACGGGGCCCTGCTGTTCAAGCGTTGGCGCGGGTAGATCTGGATCAAATTTTTTTTGATACCTTCCCTTAAAGTATTTATCCCCAAGAGGTTGCGCATGCCATATCCGGGCGATTGTCCGCAAAATATTGCGGACAAACGGGTTACGGGCAAAATATTGCAAGATCATGGGTTAGCTCGGGAGCTCTCGGTCGTGGGATTTTTTGACATGGATCCAGTTTTGCTCAGGGAGATTTCTCAGTAAAGGTCGTTCGTCACACGAATGCCATTTTTATTTGTCTGGGCTGTGGAAAATCCTAGCCCACGTAAACTCCCGTGGCAGGATATCTGGACAGGGCTAGCGGGCCATGTGACAGGACACGGGTCCGTGATGTGATTGATGATCCGGATACGAGTCAGAAGTTGAGGTTGCCAGGCGATGGCGCAACACCGTTTGCCTGGGGCAATGAGCGTAATGGCGATGTTATGCCAATTGATCGCGTGCTACGCTTGCAGGCGGCACAGCGGAGGGGCGTTTATGATTTCCTACAGGCTCACAGCCGCATTTGTTGGTCTATTTCTAACCACTTGCACGGTCCAAATGGGAAGTAGTGACGATAGAACTCCGATACCGGGATTGAGCCTCATTCATCGTATTCTGCAGGCAGGACACGTCTCTGGGTCCCTCGCATATTCAGGGTGTGGCTTCGACAAGCGGGTGCCTCCCGATCTGCCTCCGTTCGGCGTTGTGAACGAATCGGGGCCACCCAAGGAAATTCTGGAGAAATTGTTTTCTGCCGATCCACTCATGCAGGTGAAGCAAGAGGACAGCATGATTCGCATGATGGAGAAGAACGTGCCGACGGACGTTCTGAACCTTAAGATTCACCACTTGTCATTTTTTCCTTCAGACGCCTCCGAGTCCGACGCGGTTCATGGTCCAGGCATGGCTCTGTTGGTCATTTTGAGGAGTCCTGAAGTGATGGCCTTTAGGAAGGCGCATAACATAGATGGTTGGGCGTCGCCGCTCCACGATGGTCTCATGATGCCTGGAAATTGTTGCGGAGGTGGACGCGTTGTCCATGGGGAATTGGAAGACGTCACCGTCTCTCATGCCCTGGATTATGTGCTTCACACGTTCCCCGGGTTTTGGCTCTACGAGAACTGTTTGACCGACGAAGGGGCGCGGTCAATCTACATCAACTTCCACTGAACTCTCACAAATGCAACGCCTAACTGTCGCTAACAGGCCATTACACTCAAAACCCCTGTTCCGGGCATTTTGAGTGTAATGGCGATATTTCACCAGTTGTGGTGCTGGTGCCACCACCCATCACATGTGACCCGCGTCATTGACATTAAGCGTTCATTCATGTGGCATGAATACGTTCGCTCGCCTCTCCGAAGCGCAGTTCCCACCAGTTGAGACGCACACCCCCTGAGGCGAATCGACTTTCCACTTGCAGTATTCAGGAGGTCAAGAATGAAAGGCTTGAAAAGCGTGTTACTGAGATCTTTCACCACACTGTTTACAGTATCCCTCGTGATCAGCAGTGCTCAGCAGGCTCAGGCTCAAAAGCCGGTAACCCCGACAGTGCCAATCCCGACGACGCAGCCAGTCGTCGTGAGGAACACTGCCGCTCAGGCCGTGCCCGTTACCGTTACCAGCACACCCAATGTCAACGTCGTCAATACTCCAAGCGTTAGTGTTGCCAATGTACCGAACGTCAACGTCACCAACACACCAACCGTGAACGTGGCCAGCATGCCTCCGGTCGCTCTAAGCGGCACTCCTGCTGTAAGCATCGCGAACACCAACGCCAACCCAGTGGCTGTCACCGTCAGGCCCACTCATTTTCAAGTGTTCCTTCAGTGGCTGAACAACGGTACCTTGGGCACGTCGTGCTACACAGTGACCAATGGCAACCGGTTCATCGTCGAATATGCAAACGTGCATGTAATTCTGGGCGACTGGATCAGAACTGACGGGAACCTATTGCCGGAAGCTCTTCTGTTTTTGTACGACGAAAAGGCAAACGAACTCGGAATGCTCGAACTTGGCCCACTGGGACGCGTCGTGCAAGACAATAACCGGTTTTTTGGCGGTAGCCTGCCAATGAAGTTGGCGGTCGAGCCGGGACAGCAACTCTGCATCTCCAACAATTCCGGGGTATCTGCGTCCGCTTGGGTGTTCCTAGCAGGATATCTCGAGCCTAGTCAGTAACAATTTCTCGGGGCCGTATGTTTTGGTCTACCGTGGCCTTGTCGAATTCTGGCGATAGTAGCGGGTTCGTCAAAATGGTTCCGTGCGGGAAGGGCTGCGCCACCGAAAGTAAACACAAAGAGTCCAGCGGCGCTCTTTGGCAAAACGATTAAGAAGGAAAGGTTCCCTACATGCCGGCCTTGCCTACAGGCAGGGCCTGCGTTCTTGCTTGGAGAGAAGCCATTTGTCGATTTCGTCTGCCTGCTTTAAGGAAGCGGCTAGGTGGTCGAGTGTTGTAATCGGGCCGTTACACTAAAAAATCCCTCCGGCATCTATGGGGGCAACTTCTCTACCCCACTGGGAAGGGCTAGTTCCCGCTGCTCGGTCTGAACCGCACCTGCGTCCCCGCGAGACAACCACGGTCTGCTGACTGTTGTAATCAGGCCATTTCACTCATTGAGAACCGTTGGTCGAAGGCCGTTGCGCCTCCCGTAACCGTGAAGACTTTCTCGTAAGTCGCGTGGACTGGTTCCCGTTCTGCTGGTTTGGTGCACCCTTCGCTGATCTCCTGCCGATTCAGTGTCTTCCGGCGTAATGTCCTTTCTCCTGTGCTCGCGAAAGAGTACAGGGCTTTGGCCTATGGGCTTGTTGGTCCTTGGGAACTTTTTTCGGCTCTCGGCAGGCTCCACAATGGTTTTGAAAGTGGAGTCACGAGTTTCCCCCTCGAACTACTGAATTTGGGCTTTGAGGCAAGCGTTCGGGAATCGAGTTTCGAACTTATGGATAAAGCTTTCGCGCCCGTGGTCTCACGCCATTCTTCCAAGACAAATTCTTCTCATCCATTCAGCCCTGCAGCGCTCACCCCGGCTTTGTACAACTCTCACTGGCTGAATGCGCCCCCTGCGGGGCGCAAAGCGGCAGCGCGGGCGGCGCTGGTGGAGTTGAACGAGTCGTCGCGCAATCTGCTGACGGAGTGTTTCCGGCAATTCGGAATTGAAACGGTGGTCATGTCCGGGCAAGCCGCCGAGCGGCTGCACAAGGAGAAGTTTGAAGCCTGCGTGGTGAGCCTGTGCAGCGAGGCGGGTCCCTTGATGGAGGCGGCGCGCCTGTCTCCGTCGAACTCGCGCTGCGTGATTTATGGCGTCGGGGGAAACGCGCAGGAGGCCATGCGGTATTCGAAGTACGGGATCAATGCGATGTTTCAAGAGCCACTGGAACGTCCGGCGGCGCTGAAGCTGGTGCGCGCGACGCAGAATCTGGTGCTGCATGAATTCCGGCGCTACGTGCGGATTCCGGTGATGACCGAGGTCTCCATTGTCGGCGAGGGCTTGCGCTTCAACGCCAGCAGCATCGAGATGAGCACCGGGGGAATGTCGTTGAAGAGTTCAGAAGATGTTTCGAAGGGCACGAATGTTGAGGTGGCGTTCTCGTTGATGACGTTGCCGCGAATCGCGGTGCGGGGCACGGTGACCTGGCGCAAACAAAAATCGTTTGGGGTGAGGTTCGATCCTGCGGACGAGCGCCGGCAGAAGGTGAAAGTGTGGATCGATTCCTATCTGGAGAACTGAACGGGGCTCTCAGCCTAGCAGCAGCGTGGCGATAGGGATCTTTCGACTGCGCACGGCGGCTCGCTTCGCTCTCCGCCATGCTCCGCTCAAGATGACAAGCTTCCCGCTGTCGTTACAATAGCTTCGTGACTGACGTTCACGCGCGCGAAGCGACCGCGACTCCACAGCCTGCTTGGGATACGCAGCGTTACACGCTGCGGCAGCGGCTTGTGCTGCGCCTCATCATTTTCTTCGGATATTGGGTGGTGCGGCTGCTGGGATCGACGCTAAGGGTTTCCATTTCCTTTGAGGAAGGCGCGCAGAAGACGGTCGACGAGCGGCCGCTGGTGGGATCTTTCTGGCACTCGTGCATCCTTCCGTCGACGTATCTGTTCCGCAATATGGGTGTGCGGGTAATGAGCAGCAACAGTTACGACGGCGAGTACATGGGGCGGATCATTCACAAATTTGGGTATGTGGCGGTGAAGGGATCGAGCAGCCGCAACGCGGTGCGGGCGCTGCTGGGGCTGCGGCGCGCGCTCGAAGAGGGCTGGACGGTGGCGTTCACGCTGGACGGGCCGCGCGGTCCGCGACACAAGGTGAAGCCGGGGCCGGTGGCGCTGGCGCGATCGTCGGGGGCGCCGTTGACGATGTATTACGCGGCGGTCGACAAGGCCTGGGTGTTGAATACGTGGGACCGGCTGGTGATTCCGGCGCCGTTTTCGCGGGTGCTGGTGCGGTTTGGGAAGTTGATCCCCGTGCCGGAAAATGCGGGCGATGCGGAGATGGAGCGGTATACGGCGGAACTGCAGGCGGCGCTCGACCGCGTGTGCGCGTTTGCGGAGGAGAATGTGAGCAAGGTGGGGACGGCCGAGTTTCCTTATGTTTGAGAACTGTGAGAGACCCCACTTCTCGCGCACAAAACGCGCGATAAATGGGGCACCCATCCCGTTTCCTTCAAATCGGTTTTATTCCATGGTTGAGCCCAGCATTTGGTAGCGGTATTTCTTGCCATCCCAGAAGACCACCGACGAAGTGTTTTCGCCTTCGCCTTGTTCTTCCATGTAGATGCCCAGCGTGGTGCGCTTCTTGAGGGTGAGGCGCTTTACCGTCAGCGTTTTGAAGGGCAGGTTGATGAGCAGGAATTTGGCTTTGGGCGTCTCGGCCTGCCATGCGCCTTTTTCGGCGCCGTGAATGATGAGCAGGCTGATGCCGCGGCGGTCGGGTTCGTCGGAGGCGAAGGTGGAGGTGACTTTGACGTCGCCGAAGCCGAGAAAATTGTCGTAGGGATCGGCGACGACGAAGCTGTATTCGTCGCGATCGGCCATGGGATTCTTGCACCGTGCCACGACGACGAGGTCGTCGATGCCGTCGCCGTCGAGATCGGCGACGAACTGCGCAGGTCCGGCGATGAGCGAACAGTTATCGCCGAACTGCTGATGAATGAAGTCGTCGGTGACCGCGGGCTTGGGCGAGTGTGCGTGGGCAGGCGGCGGTGGCGGAAGCTTCTTGGCCTGCGCCGACGCGGTGGCGATGAGGAGCGCGGCGATTATGGGGAGAGCGTATTTGCTGGACTTCATGGCTTAACTTTAGTTCGGATTTGTGCGGGTGGGTAGAGACTTGGTAGTGACGGAGGTAATGCCTCAGCCGCCGCGTACCTGTCGGCAGCATCCTTCGCGCAGGCAAATTACATAGGTCCTTCGCTGCGCTCAGGATGACAATGCTTTTTTATTGCTGCGGAAGTGTTCCCAGCCTTGCGCGCGCAATTCGTGAAAGACGTCGTTGGCGTCTCGGACGCACATCGCTGGTGCACGGGTGATGACACCTATGTAGGTAAGCGGAACTCCGGCGAGTTGGGCGGGGATGCCCTTCGACGCGGGTGCTGTAAACAGAAGCTCGTAGTCTTCACCCCCGTCCAGAGCAAGAGCCAGCGACACTTCGCGGGCAGATTTGCCCACACAGGCCTTAGGGATCAACAGAGCGGCGATGTCTGCGCCAACGCCGCTTTCTTCGCAGATGTGGGCTAGATCGGTGGAGAGGCCGTCGCTGAGGTCGATCATGGCGGAAGCGAGTTTCTTCTCGCGGAGTGCGCGGGCTACGTCGATGCGCGGCTCGGGATAGAAGTGGCGCGGGTAGGCGCGGGGATTGAGCTTTTTGCCGGGATGGGCTTGCAGTTCGTGAAGGGCTGCGGCGGAGCCTCCCAATGTTCCGGTTACGTAGATGCGGTCGCCGGGCTTAGCTTGGGAGCGGAGGATGGCTTGGCCTTTAGGAACGGAGCCGACGACGATGATGTCGGCGAGGATGGCGTTGGGGGATTGGGCGGTGTCACCTCCGGCTAGCGTTACTTTGTACTTCTTGGCCAGGGCCAGCAGGCCGCGCAGGAATCGAGTGACCCAGGATTGGGGCAGGTCGGGGGGCAGAGCCAGCGAGAGGAATGCGGCTAGCGGTTGACCTCCCATGGCGGCGATGTCGCTCAAGCCGCGAGTGAGGCAGCGGTGCCCGACCGACTCCGGCGGGTGCCATTCGCGGCGGAAGTGGATGCCTTCGAGCGAGAAGTCGGTGGTGACGAGTTGGTCGTGATCGGGTGGGATGCGGAGTACTGCACAGTCGTCGCCGATGCCGGTTACTTGGATCCGGTTGCGTTTCGGTGCTTTCGCCAGGCGGCGAATCTGGGCGATCAGGGCCGTTTCAGCAAGCGGCATGGTCCCAAATATATAGGAATCGCAAGGGCAGTTTAGACCAGTACGTCCAACTTGACGCGTATTCCCGCGCGGAGTATAAGTGGCCAACCTCCTGGCCAGTTCTTTCCGTATACGGCAAGCGTTGGCAAGGAATCCAGTAAGCTTGGAAATCCTTCCAGGCTGTCCGCGGGCCCCGGCTTTCAAATCCTACGGAAGGCGGTGTGACATGGCGAAACGGCTGAATCTTCCCCGGGTTGCAGCCCCGATCAATCCAAGACTTGAAAAGAATCTCGCGGCGTATATGGCGGTCGGTGCCGCGGGACTGGCATTGTCTGTGGCGGCAGTGCCCGCCGAGGGGAAGATCGTCTACACGGCGACGAATACCACGATCACAGGGCCGACGAACATTGACCTGAACAACGACAAGATCGCCGATTTTACAATCGGTCTTCACTATTACTTCGGCCTTCACTCCACCCGCCTCTTGCTGAAGCCCGACGTCGCAGGCAATGCGGTCCGCTGCATCGTCTCCGCGGGAACACTTAAGAAGTGTATCGATGCGTCGGTGGGTGTGACGAACGAGCCGGTGAGCCAAGGCGATAAGTTTGTCGCCAGCAGCGGCTATCCCAATGGCATTTTCATGGCGAATTTCATCGCTTACGGTTCAAAAACGTACTTCCTCGGGCCATGGGCGAAAGCGAAAAATCGTTATCTCGGGCTGAAGTTCATGATCGCCGGCCAGATTCATTATGGCTGGGCTCGCTTGACCGTGCAGAATTGGGGCAAGGGAGGAAAGGTCGTTCTAACCGGCTACGCTTACGAGACCACTCCCAATATGGGGATACTCGAGGGGCGTACTTCTGGTCCGTCGGAGGCAAGCAGTCTTGGCCTCGGAGGCATGATCGAACTGCCGCAATCGTCAAGCCTGGGCCTACTGGCTCTGGGTGCCGATGGGTTGACGGCTTGGCGGCGGGAAGACGAGCTTAAAGCCGCGTAAAACGGGGAGACCCGGCAGTAATCTGTCCGAAGGTACTGGGGTGGTTACCCCCCTCTTCGGTAATCGGGGTGGCCTTACGCGCCGTTGACAGGGTGGAACCTACTTTGATACCGTTAGCCAGTCTTTCACACAATCTTTGGCCGAGCTAAGTTCCGCGAGCAGTTGGCATTGCGGAGAAGAAGTAAATTTTAAGCTACGGTCGCAGTTCCGGTAGGTACAGGGCGCGTGCAATATCCATTCCCAAGATGGGACGCGGCCCGAAGAAAATCAGGTGGTCCGCACAGGCGCTCTGCAACCTCAGAACTTGGCCTGGGATTCCGGACCTGATTGAAAAGCGAGTTAAGACAGAGGAGCGATTTGCAGAAACGCTTTTACATTCTTTTCGTAGCCCGTGGGGATGACGGGCAGCTACGCAAGATCTCCATCCCGGTGCATTATCTCTATATTTTTGTGGTGGGTGCGGCCATCGGCTTCCTGAGCCTGACCGGCATTGCCAGCTCTTATACCCGAATGTTGTTAAAAGTCTCCCGCTACAACCAGTTACGGACGGAGAAAGATCAGCTCAAGAACAATTATTCGCGCCTGGAGGAAGTGGCAAAAGAGCGCGACGTGCAGGTGGCTTCGCTGGGATCGATTGCCGGGGAAGTTTCGGCACTGTACGGCCTGAAGCAGCAACCGACACTGGTTACGGCTAGCACGGAGCAGATTCGCGATGCGGATGTGAGTTCGTCGCTCGACCAATTGCATGCGTTGCGGACCTCGGCTCTTACAGGGGCGACGATGGTCGGGCTGACCATGGGACTGACGCGGAACGCGACGACGGCGGACTGGTTCCGGGCGAATTCGGCTCCGAATCTCTGGCCCGTCGAAGGCCAGGTGACGGGCAGCTTCGGGGAACGCATCGATCCGTTCAACGGGGAAGGCGCGTTTCATAGCGGCGTGGATATCAGCAGCGCCTATGGCAAGCGAGTGATCGCTCCGGCGGATGGCGTGGTGGCATTTTGTGATCAGATGGGCGGCTATGGCCGGGCGATCATGATTGATCACGGGAATGGAATCAGCACGCGCTACGGACATCTTTCCGGTTTCGCGGTGACAGCAGGACAGACAGTGCACCGCGGCGATGTGATTGGTTTTGTTGGGGCCAGTGGACGGTCGACGGGTCCGCACCTGCATTATGAAGTGCGCATCAATGACACTCCGGTGAATCCCTACAAGTACCTTCGCATGACGGTTGCGCATAGCGACGGGCTGCCGACCGGCAGCTAGCTTCTCTTTTCTCCCTTAAATCGAAAGCGGTGAACACGTGGCCCCGGACGCATTCGTCCGGGGGCTCGCTACGCCCCCTGGCGGACCCTTCGACTACGCTCAGGGCAGGCTGCGTCCGCCGCTACGTGGCTCTTCCAGGCATTCGGGACGCCACTACAGCGTTTTCTGGATTACTCGCGTAATGCGATCTGCCAGATTCTGTGTGGGATCACGGCGGGGCCGCGCCTAACATAGTAACGGCCTCCTAGCTGTGACTGGCTGACGTTTGCGCGGTGTGGAGACGCTGCTTGGCAGATCCCGAGACGAAACGATTTGGGCGATACGAGGTTCTGGGCGAACTGGGCCGCGGAGCGATGGGAGTGGTGTACAAGGCGCGCGATCCGCAGATCGATCGCCTGGTGGCTGTCAAGACAGTCTGTCTGCGCGGAGCAGAGCCGGAAGCGGAGGCAGAGTTTCGCAGCCGGTTTCTGAATGAGGCGCAGGCGGCGGGACGGTTGCATCATCCGGGAATTGTGGCGGTGTTCGATGTGGGCGAGGACCCGGAGACGCACGATCCTTACATCGTGCTGGAGTATGTGGCGGGAGAGGCGCTCAACAAGATTCTGGCGCGGGAGAAAAAGTTTGAACTGCCGCGGGCGCTGCGGATCGCCGAAGAGATTGCCGAAGCTCTGGATTATGCGCATGCGCAGGGTGTAACGCATCGCGACATCAAGCCGGGAAACATCCTGATCACGCAGGACGGGCACGCCAAGATAGCCGACTTCGGCATTGCCATGCTGAACCTGGCGCACTTCACGATTCCGGGCAGAGTGATGGGGACGCCGGCGTATATGGCGCCGGAGCAACTCAGCGGCGAGGGCGCGGACGGGCGCTCGGACCTGTTTTCGCTGGGAGTGATTTTGTATCTGCTGGTGACCGGGCACTCGCCGTTCCAGGGAAACAGCGCGACCACGGTGTGCTTCAAGGTGGCGAATCGTGAGCCGATCGCGGCGAGCGTGCTGGATTTGAATTTGCCGCCGGAGTTGGATGCGGTCATCTCGCGCGCGATGGCCAAGGATCCGGACGAGAGATATCAGCGCGGCGCGGAGATTGCAGCCGACTTGCGTTCGCTTCGAACCGAGGACAGTCCGAGTGCCGCCAATTCCTTGAAGGCCATTACGGCGGTGGTGGTGCGGCGAACCCAGTCGCAGACGGCGCGGGTATCGGCACAGGGTCCGAAATCGAAGAAGCTGCCGTTTGCGGTGGTGCGGAGAGTGCCGGTACGAGATCTGATGTTGGGGCTGGCGACGATTGCTCTGCTGGTGGTTGTGGGCGTGAAGTCGGGGCTGCTCTGGAGATCGAGTGTGCCTGCGCAGGCCACGCCGATCCAGCCATTACCGATAACGCCAAAGTTGCCGGTTGCGGCCGACATTGCGGTGGCGCCCACGATGAAAGTTGCAGGCCCGGTGGCCGAGGCTGCTCCGGTCATTCACCCCAAGCCGGCATTACACAAGGCGTCAGCCAAGCCGGCGGTGCGGAAGGAATCTTCGGAGCTAGCCGCTCGCGACGTTGCCAAGGTGCAGCCGGCGAAGCAGAGTGTCGCGGCGCCTGCGCTGGTGGAATTGTCGGTGCGGCATCAATTCAAAGACGCAACGCTCACGGTTTGGGTGGATGACCAGTTGGCGCTGACGCGGCCCCTGCACGGCGGTACGCAGAAAAAATTGGTGGTCTTCAGCGAAGTGCACGGGATGGATTCGGAGACGCTGAAGGTACCGTCGGGCACGCATATGCTGCGCTTCCGGGTGCAGACGGGCGATCAGACGATCGATTTGTCGAAGACGATCTCGACGGAATTTGCCGGGGGCGACGACAAGACTCTGCTGATCACGTTTGAGAAGCGGAATACGGCGATGCATCTGGCCTGGCAGTAGAGGGAACCGAGCTCTCGGTTGCCGCGGGCCCTCGGTTGGGTACAAAATCAATAAGTATGGAGGCGACATTTCGCCAACAGTCCATGATGATGCGATCCCGACCAAGGCGAATGCCCTCTTAATTTAGAGCAGTACTCGGGGACTTGGTTCAGATTTTCGGAACCAGACACGAACATCCTTCTTGTTAAGCCAGTACAGCAAAAAGGCACCAAGTGCTGCGTTCGGGACAGCGACGGCGGCGTGGTTTAGGACATACGGACTGTACTCGCGCTCAATTACAAAAAGGACGACGCTTATCACCAACATCGCCAAGAAATTGCCTATGGCCAAGACTGAAGTGAATATGACGAGGTGTCTTGCCCAATTCCTACCCTGCCAATAGTACCAAAGCACGGCGTAGCCCAGCAGAACCACCGAAGCAACCATTACGACTACGCCACGAGTCCACTCAATTCCGACAAAGCCCCCCAGGTTAAGAACGGCCATTGCGACGGTGGTAGCCCCAAGACCACGCGGTTTCATGTCGAGGATTTTACACCTGCGAACCAGTCGTCGCACCCTCAACGGAAGAGCCTTTCAGGACTCCAAGCATGGCGCGTCATACCGCCCTGGAGGTCAATTGTCGCAACCATGTGATGAACCGATTTTCGCGGACAAGTTCTTTAGGCGGCCGTCCAGCGGAGGAACTTTATTCTGCTTGGCCGGATGCGATCGGACCATCGGCCGCCCGGGATAAGATATGCTGGTGGTATGGATCACATCGCGGTGCTTCGGGAAAAGATCGGGCGGCTTCGCCTCGAGATCGCTCAACTGCAAGAGTTGAATGAGCAGTATCGGCGTCAAGGCCGGAATGAGACCCAGGCTCAAGTGGCACACGGCCAGAGGCATGAACGGCTACAGGCGATTCAGCAAGAACTGACCCAACTCGCTGATCTTGGCCGGCGGGTTCGTTCCGTGGAACAGATGAAGGAAGAGCACCGCGCGCGACTGCATCCCGCCAAACAGGTTTCGTAGCGCAATAACATTGAGAAGAACAGTCCATTCCCCGGAACGCTCTACTCAGGGCGCCTCGGTGGCTGAAGCCTAGTCGGCGGTCTATTGCTGGCGGCACGAGTGGGACTCGAGGCCCTGCCCGGTTTTTGCCGAGTGAGGCTGCCATCAAAAAAACTTGTTGCGCCGGGTTCACGAATGCCCACGCTTGCCACAAAAAACGCGCAGGGATGGGGCACCCCCGCTGGGAAACTGCGCCGCCGAGGCACAAGGCCGAATCACGGCGCTTTCTTCCAGTCACGATGTACAATGCCGGACTCGGGTCGCAACGGCTCTTCGACGAATCGAGGAAATCGACGCGCGATGCGTTTGTATATCACTCTTCTGTTCTGCATGACGTTGGCGGCGGTTCTGGCTGCCCAAACTTCGCCCGCCTCATCGAGCTCACCAGCAACGGCCCAGGAGGCATTTCTCTTTGATCGTTTGGACAATCGTGTCCGCTACGAAGACGACGGCACCGGAGTGCAGGAAACGACCGCCGTGATCCGAGTGCAAAGCCAAGCCGGAGTGCAGGCACTGGGACAACTGGTCTTCGGATATTCCTCCGCGACCGAAAAGCTGGACGTGGATTACGTACGCGTGCGCAAGCCCGGCGGTCAGGTGATCGAGACTCCTGCCTCGACCGCACAGGACTTCGCTCCTGAAGTTCTGCGTGAGGCTCCCACCTACAGCGACTACCGTGAGCGGCATGTGTCGGTCGCGGGCCTGCAAGCGGGGGATATTCTCGAGTATCACACTGTGACTCGCGTGACCACGCCGCTGGCTCCTCATGAATTCTGGTACGAGCATTCCTTTGCCAAGGACTTTGCCGTACACGAGGGGCGATTGCTGATCGACATCCCCAAAACGCGCAGCGTGAAACTGAAGAGCCCGGACCACAAGTACGAGACCCGGGAGTCGGGCGAGCGTCAAATCTACACCTGGACGATTCACGACTTCGTCTCGGACCGGAAACACGATCGCGATGTGGAATCCGAGGCGCCGGATTTTACGCCGGACGTCCAGCTTTCCAGCTTCGCCGACTGGCAGCAGGTCGCGCAGTGGTACGCCAAACTGCAGGGCGAACGAGTCGTGGTGGACGAGAGCATACGCAAGAAGGCTGCGGAATTGACGCGTGGCGCTACCACACCGACGGAGAAGGCACATCGTCTCTATGACTACGTCGCCCGGAACATCCGCTACGTCAGCATCTCGTTTGGGGTGGGCCGCCTGCAACCGCATGCAGCATCCGAGGTTCTTCAGTATGGCTATGGCGACTGCAAGGACAAACACACCTTGCTGCAGTCGCTATTGAAAGCCGAGGATATTCAGAGCTATCCGGTGCTGATCAGCAGTTACCGCGAGCTTGATCCCGAGGTTCCGTCGCCGGCGCAGTTTAACCACAAAATCACGGCCCTGGATCTAGGCGGTGAACTCACCTGGCTCGACACGACGGCAGAGGTGGCCCCATACGGGCTGATTATGTATCAGATCCGCAACAAGCAGGCGCTAGTGGCTGCCGATGGCAAGATGGGAGGCTTACGCCGAACTCCGGCGAGCACGCCGGTAAAGAATCAGTTCGCCATTAAGCTCGAAGGCAAGTTTACCGAGGCGGGGGCTTTCGATACCGCGGTTGAGATCACGGCACAAGGCGACAGCGATTTGCCATTGCGTTCCGCCTTCCGCCGAATTTCGCAGGCCCAATGGTCCGACGTGCTCAAGAGCCTGTCGGCGATTTGGGGTTTGGCTGGCGATGTGTCCGACATTCACGTCGATGATCTCGAGGACACGAGCAAGTCTTTCCACCTGGCGTACCACTACCACAGGGACAACTACTTTACGGTGCCGAATGCCGGGGTGAGTTTCCGGATTCTGCCTCCCATGCGAGTAAGGTCAGCCCGCGCCGCAGACCCGAAGAAGCCCCTGGAGCCGGTTAACGTGGGGCCGGCGGTCGAGCAGACCTACCGGGCGCACATCGTGTTTCCCGCCAACTATACGGTGCAGGTGCCGTCCACCGCGACCATGAAGCGGGACTACGGCGAATATTCAGTTTCCTATGAACTCAACGGCCACGTGCTGGATGCCGTGCGGCACGTAATCTTGAAGGTGGATGAGCTCCCGGCATCACGGCGAAACGACTACGAATCGTTTCAGAACGTGACCGGTACAGAAGTGGAACAGGTTCTGAGCGCCAGCATTACGCCCGCGTCGGCCGCGGCGCTGGCATCGGCCGCAAAGTCAGGCGGCTCACCGGAGGAATTGCGCAAGGCCGGAACCTCGGCCCTGCAACGCAGAGATTTCAGCGCTGCCGCTGATCTGTTGAAACGCGCGATTGAGAACGATCCGATTCAGCCAGACCCGACCCAAAAGGACATTTGGGACGATCTGGGCCGAGCCTATTCCGGTCTCGGGCAGCACGACGAAGCGATTGGCGCCTTCCGCAAACAACTGGAGCTTGATGCCTTTCACAAAAGCGCGAACCAGGACCTCGCCGTGGAGCTGCAGCAGCAGGGAAAACTCGATGACGCAGTTGCTGCCTTCCGCAACCAACTGGAAGTAACTCCGTTCAACAAGTCGACTCACAAGGGTCTCGGATTACTGCTAGCCCGGTTGAACCGGGACGCGGACGCTACAAAAGAACTGGAGGAGGCCGATGGCATCCCTCCTGACGATCCTGAAGTGAAAATTGCTCTGGCGCGGGTGTATGCCCATAGCGGAAACTCGGCGAAGGCTGAGTCGCTCATGAAGAGCGTCACCGGAGCATCTGGGTCGGCGCCCGGAGCCGATATCTACTCGTCGGCGCTGCGCGACGACATCGATCCGAATCAGACTTTGCGCGACGCTCGCAAGACTCTCGACGATCTGGGCGACCAGTTCGATTCGCACGAATTCGAAAGCCTCGGCCCTTCCGCTTTTCGTGCCATGGACCTGATCGCGCTGGCTTGGTCCCGCATCGGCTGGGCCAAGTACAAGCAAGGCGAGTATCTCGATGCCATGCAGTTTCTGAATTGCGCTTGGTTGCTCAGCCAATCGGGAACGGTGGGGAATCGACTGGCTCGCGTTCTGGAGAAGGAAGGACAGCACGAGCAGGCTCGCCGAGCCCTGGCTTTGGCTATCGCGGCCGGCGGAGCTGAAGTAGCGGCGTCGAGGGAACAACTACTGAAGCTTTCCTCCACCCCGGATGACGCCGACAAAAAGATCGCGCAAGGGAATGCGGAACTTCTCCAAGCCCGCACCGTCAAATTCCCGGCGCTGGTGAGTGGCCGGGCCTCGGCTCAATTCGCGTTAGTATTTGACGGTTCTGGTAAGCCGGTCCGCTCCGAGTGGCTGGAGGGCGATGCGAGTCTTCGCCCGGTTGCCGGCAAACTCAGAGAAAAGGATTATCCCCTGCAGTTTCCCGACGTTTCCTCGGTAAAGATTATCCGTAAGGCAAATCTCTCCTGCGACGGATCGGCGTGCGTGCTGGTCCTGCAGCCGCTCGAAGGGTTGCAGTGAGTTGAGATGCAAACCAGGCGGTGAATCGGAACGCTGCACTTAGAGCTGCCTTAGCGGCTGGAGCCGCGATCTCTTTGAGCGCTTATGGCACGACTAAAGTCGTGCCCTTCCCGGGTTTGCCGAATCGGGATAAATCAAAAACTTCTGGCGCAGGCTGCACGAATGCCCACCCTTGCGCCAAAAACGCGCAAGGATGGGGCACCCGCGCCTTCTTTGTCACGCGTTTACTGCCTGAGGCCCATCCAGTTTTCTGAGACTACCAGGGAGTTGCCGGGATTTTGCGGGTCGTACTTGACCGAGGTGTGCATGCCGAGGCGGCAGGAGTGGAGATTGATCCAGTGGCGGAGGTAGGTGACGTCCTGCGAGCATTCGTAGGAGACGCCGGCGACGTCGTACTTGTAGATCAGCATGACGGCGGCGTGGTAGTTGGTTTGCGCCTCGAGTTCCTGCACGTCGATGACAGTGCCGTCGGTGATGCGGCCGGTGCCTTCGAGCCAGGAGCGGCGCTCGCGTTCGAGATCGTCGGCGGACTTCGGCTTGCGGCGCAGCAGCGCGTAGACGCTGAACAGGGCTATCCCGCTGAGTCCAACCATGCCAAAGATTCGAAGTGAGTCCATACGGCGGTGGGGAATTCGGCCCGATCTCCATATCAGCATAAGCGGAAAGTTTTCGCGGTGGAAGTGGTTTCGAGGTTACCGAGGTGGGGGGCCTGTGCAAATCGCCCGGGGGCTAAAGCCCAATTCTGGGTAGTGGTGCAGTTTGTGGCCCGATTCGTATCAGGGCATCGCTTCAGCGATGCCGTCGACTAGCGTGAGATATTCCCGGCTTTAGCCGCTGGATTTTCGCGGACACGGTGGCAGCCGCTAAAGCGGTCGCGCGCTGCGTGCTTCGTGGCACGCCTGAAGGCATGCCCTGATACGGGTCATTTTTCGCAA
>Ga0075029_100000236_pt1 | contig 30519 bp, 21 predicted proteins | sample LitLauG_LLR_2013_FD_71391 | JGI IMG/M metagenome (GOLD analysis project Ga0075029, IMG submission 71391) | Freshwater sediment microbial communities from North America - Little Laurel Run_MetaG_LLR_2013 | ecosystem: Environmental > Aquatic > Freshwater > Creek > Sediment | place: USA... | reverse complement strand
CCTTTGTTGTCCCGCACCAGATTGCCCACGGGGTTGGAACCGTCGGCGAGATTGGTGCCAAATTCATATAGCACCGTCTCGGTCCACGCCCCACCGGTGGTCGTCGGCGGCGACAATTCGAAAACCGTCCCACAGGGATACGACTGGTAGTGCGGAAGCAGGCAAATTCCGCCGCCCCAGGTCACTCCGTAGAGATTGCCGTGTGCGTCGGAGATCAACTCGTTCGGCGCTTCTCCATCCTGCCCGTTCGGCGCGTACGGCCCCTGAAACGAATACAAGACTTTCTCCTGCGGGCCGGAAGCGAAAGTTGTTCCGGCAAGCGCAAGCGTCGCGGCAACCACCGCCAAGAGACGAATCGAGTGTGAGAGGTAACGAGAGGTCATACGGACAGCTCCTTAATTCATTCGAAAAACTTATTGTGAACCGGGGGCCGGAGCGAATTGCTCGGGGGAGAGCAGGCACAGGATTGTAACACGACTCAGGGAAAGCCTGCCGTCAGCTCATGGACTAGCCCAGGAGTTGATTCTGCGCTGCTGGATTTTGCACACAAACGATCGCGGGCCGCTAAAGCGGAAGTCCGCTGTGTGCGTTCCTGGCCACGGGTGAAGGCACGCCTGATACGGACCCATGTTCGCAAACCGCACCACTGCCCAGCGGCCAGTTGCGTTTACGGCGCCAACACCGCCTTCACTTGTGTTTCGTTGTCGGTTGCTCCGTTACCCGTTCTTGCGTAAATCACAACCACGCAATCTCCGGCGTTCACCGTCACTGGAACGGCGAAAATTCTCTCTACCGGTTTCTGCAGCGTAGCCTTACCCGTCTCTCCCGGAGGAATCTTGTATTCCATGGGCACGCCTTCAAGGTGCAGGGCATCGCTCGGCAGCCAGCTGTATAGCGTCGCAACCGGCACTGGATTCGGGAAGCCCTGGCTGTTGAGGTTCGTCCCATATTGTCCGCAGCCTCCGGGAAGCAGGTAAAAATCATTGATAGCGCCCCACGCCTTGCCCGTCGGAAGCGGCCCGAAGTTCTGTGTCCCATCAAACGTGCTGTCGGAGATGTTTCCGTCCAACTCCACTAGATGCCCGACCGGCATCGTGATCGGAACCGCGAATCCCATGGTGTCGTCGACCGTTGCATTCTGGCAGCCCCAGTTCTGACCAAAGCAGTATTCGCCGGCCAGATCGATCACCGTGTTCGCGTTTGAACTCGCCGGTTCGTACGTCAGACTCAGGTCGGCCGACATCGTAACCTCGCCCGCGACCAACGGCCCTCCGCCGAAAACAAACCCAACGCACCCCGTCATCGGCAACGGATGGGGAAAATTGAGGTTCACTGGAAAATTGGAGCTCGACTGCGCGGCGTTCTTCAGAATGTCGCTCCAAATAAAATTCGCCCCCTCCAAACTGTGATCATCGACCGGGCATTTCCCCTGCCAGTAAGCGAGCAGCCACAGGACTTCGCTGAAATTCGAACTATAGTTCTTGAGCGTAATATTCCCCGTAAGCGCCATCGCCTCCGCCGGCGAGTTCGCCCCATCCAGCACGTGATATATGTAGAGAAACTGCGGAAAGCCCGGTTTCGAGACGGTCTCAGAATGCTGAATATGCAGCCCGGAAGGTTGTCCGGCCTTTTCCTGCCCCCACAAGTCGCACTTTCCCCCTCCAATCGAAATAAGAAGGCCCGCGAGAATAACCCTCTTCCAGTAACCACTCATACATCCCCCGTTTTGCATAGATTGTCGAATAACCGATCTGCTCGATGCCACCGCGTCCGGGCAAGGGTACGTCGTTGGCTTCGAGCAATGGGTGAAAAATCGACGTCCCACTCATGAACCCGCAAAATCCGGGAACCTCTCGCGCCGGTGCTCATTTCTTGCTAACCGATTGAATCGCCACTCGTCTATTGACCATAAGGGGTTAAGGTGATGAAACGGAATCACGCGTGGGGATGGCTGGTGGCCGCGGTGATGGCCGCCGGATTGAATGCAAGCTATCACAATGGCGACCTGCAGTGGGTGCACCGCGTTGCCGAACAGGCGAAGCACAGAACTGTAGCGGTGCTGGCCCTGGCCTCTGGACGGGCCGACCTGTTTCTGGCCCAGGCGCAGGTTTTGGCTGCCCACGAGCAGGCTGATTCGCGCCTCGCCGTGGCCATGACGCCGCTTCAGGCCGAAACCGCCATTAGCGAAGCGTCTGCTGGCCGCGTTGAAGCAATCGCCGAGTGCAAAGAACTTCAGCGCGCCCGCATGGAAATACAGAAGGCTCGCCTGCAAGCCCGGATCGATGCCAATGTCGCACACTTTCAAGTAACACGGGCAAAGCTGAATCGTGCCTTCAACCCGATGCCCGTCGCGTTCAATCCGATGAAGACGCCGGCTTGTCCCAGGATCCGCGTGGTGATCCCACAAATTCCAGGCGTGCGGATTCCCGCGATTCATGTCAATACGGCGAGCGCGGATCCGGTTTAAGAGTTCTCCTTGTGTAGTTAGCGACGTGTAGCAAACGACGTGCAGTGAGCGAATGAAGTCTCGACGGTTGCCTCCTGAAAGTGGGTGCGGCGAATCTGCCGCGCCTACTTTTTTTCACTCCCGCTTACACCAATCCACTGATTCCTACTTCGGTTCCCGTCTGTGCAAATCCCTGCATTTTCCATCTATCCCCGCATTAGAAATCCGGCTATAGTGAAAAGGCTCAAGCGATTCCCTGTCGACAACTGACCTGATTTGATGGCGCGGAAAGAGAGTCCCACCATCGCGCAGGAGGATTTGTATCCGCCTGAGGTCGAACGTGTGCGTGCCCAACGCAACGGAGACCCGCGCGAGCACATCGATGACGCCCGCCTCGTTGACCTTGACGTAAACGAGCAGTCGCCTTTCCTCCGCGCTCAGAAGCGCGTCTCCGCCCGCAGAAGCACCCTGCCCAAAAAGACTGCCAGCCGCCTGCTTTGGGCCGCGCTGGCCATTGTGATTCTCGGTGTCGCAGCCGTGGCCGCAACTTTCCTCTACAACTACGGCGAACATTCGTGGCGCTTTCGCGTCGAGTCCAGCGACAACATTGAAGTCACCGGCATGCAGAACGTGACCAAAGCACAAATCATGGAAGTGATGGGCGCCGACATCGGCCGCAACATTTTCTTCATCCCGCTCGCACAGCAGAAGGCGCAGCTCGAGCAGATTCCTTGGGTCGAGTCCGCCAGCGTCATGCGCTTCGTGCCCAATCGCATCAAGGTCGAAGTTCATGAGCGCACCCCCGTTGCTTTTGCCCGCGTCGGCCCGCGCATTTTCCTGATCGACGCGGCGGGCACGCTGATGGACCTGCCCCACAACCACAAATATTCCTTCCCCGTAATTCTCGGGATGAATCCCGGCGAGCCGCTCTCCACCCGCGCCCCGCGCATGAAGGCTTACAACGATCTCGTCCGCCAACTCGATTCCGACGGCGCCCACTACTCGCAGGACTTGAGCGAAGTGGATCTTTCCGATCTGGATGATCTGAAAGTGCGGGTCAACGATCCCGCCGGCGACGTGCTGGTCGAACTCGGATCGTCCGACTACCTCAAGCGCTTCAAGACCTACACCAGCCACGTCCAGGATTGGCGCCAGCAATTTCAGAAGCTCGAGTCGGTCAACCTGCGCTACGACAACCAGGTCATCGTCAATCCAGAGATCGAAGGGAAGCCGGAAGGGAAGCCAAAGCCGCCTGCTATCTCCGCATCCGCCGCCAAGGCTGCCGCGGCAGCCGGCGTGAAGCCAGCATCGCTCATTACGCCCTTGCCGGCGCACGACAAGACTTTGCCCAAGCCGGTGTTCGAACTCTCGCCGCAGACCCTGCAGCCGAAGGCCGCGGCCGCAACAAAAACGGCAGGAGCGAAAAATGCCGCGGCCAAGCCTGCTGGACCCGTCGTCCCGAAGAAGGCTGTTGCGAAGAGGCCCGCTTCGAAACCAAAGCTGAAGAAGGCAGCCGCAAAGGGCAAGGCAGCCAAGTCGCTGCATGCCTCCGCTGCAAAGCCGGCAGCTTCAACAAAGGCGGAGATGCAACCAAGGAAGCCCGCGGCGGCCACAACCAGTCCTAAGCCGAGTGCCGCAATTGCAAAACAGCAAGCCAACCCAAGCTCCAGTGATTGAGGAATAGAGAACTCATACGACATGGCGAACCCGCAGCAAAATTTTCTTACCGCAATTGATGTTGGCAGCGCCAAGACCTGCGCCCTCATGGCTGAAGTCACCGACTCCGGCCTGCGCTATCGCGGACACGGCATGGCCGAATCCCGCGGCTCGCGCAAGGGCGTGATCTTCGAACTCGACAAGGCAGTCGCCTCGATTCAGAAGGCAGTAGAAGCCGCGGAAGACGTCGCCGGAGCGCCTGTCGAGCACGCCATCGTCGGAATCGGCGGATCGCATGTGCGCGGCGTCAACAGCCATGGCGGCATCAGTCTGGGCACCCGCCCTCGCGAGATCGGGCGCGACGAAATCAAGCAAGCGGTTGAACGCGCCCGCGCGATTCCCCTGCCTGCCGATCGGGAAATCCTGCACCTTCTGCCGCGGGAATTTATTCTCGACGATCAAGCCGGAGTGCACGACCCGCTCGGCATGATGGCCGCGCGCCTCGAAGTGCGCGTGCACCTGGTCACGGCCGCATCGAGCGCCACGCAAAACGTCATCACCGCCGTCAACAAAGCTGGAGTTCACGTCGACGACACCGTCTTCGAACCGCTCGCCGCCGCTGACTCGGTTCTGCGCGCCGACGAGCGCGAACTCGGAGTCTGCCTCGCCGACATCGGCGCCGGCTCAACCGAACTCATCGTCTTTCAGCAAGGCGCTGTGGCTTATACGGGAGTTATTCCAGTCGGCGGCGATCATTTCACTAGCGACCTGTCCGTAGGATTGTGCACGGCGTTGGCCGAAGCAGAAAAAATTAAAAAGATCTTCGGCAACGTTGTAGTCACGCTGATCCCCGAAGGCAACGAGGTAGAAGTTCCGTCGGTCGGCGATCGTCCCTCGCGGTTGTTGCCGCAGCGGCTCGTCGGTGAAATCCTCGAACCCCGAGCCCGCGAGCTTTTTGAGATGATGCGCGAAACCCTACGCCAGAGCGGCATGTACGACCTCTGCATCGCAGGCATTGTTCTCACCGGAGGCGCCTCGCGACTGCCCGGCATCTTCGACGTTTCGGAATCGGTGCTGCGTCGTTCAGTGCGCCTGTCATGGCCCGCGCCGCTGGCCAAGATGCCCTCGACGCTCTCCGAGCCCGAGTTCGCGACGGTGCTCGGTATGGTCCATTACGGACAGCGCGCCCGTGTAGCTCGCGGCCTGCAAGAGAGTCGCTGGGGAACAAGATTGAAAGCCATGTTGGTGGGAGCGTGAGAACAGTTGCGAGAAAGAATGGGCAAGTTTCTCTCCGCGATCTCCGCGGCCGTTCTCAGCGAACTCAGTGGTTAGAAGCTTTTCTGTCGAAGCAAGCAGAAAAGGCCTTAACCGCAGAGTGCGCAGAGAAAATCCGCGAAGGGCGCGAAGAAAGAAAAATCACAAGCAGGTGACACAATGAAAAACAATTCCGGTATTCGCATCAGCTTCAACGAAGAGGCCCGCAACGACGCCAAGATTAAAGTCATCGGCGTGGGAGGAGGCGGCGGCAACGCGGTCAACCGCATGATTGACGCCGGTCTGGAAGGCATCGAGTTCATCGTCGCCAACACCGACCTGCAGGCTCTGCGCATGTCGCACGCCCCGGTGAAGCTGCAACTCGGCGTGAAGTTGACCAACGGCCTCGGCGCGGGTGCGAATCCGGAGGTCGGCCGCAAAGCCGCGCTCGAAGACTCCGACAAAATCATCGAAGCGCTCGAAGGCGCCGACATGGTGTTCGTCACCACCGGTCTCGGCGGAGGCACCGGTACCGGCGCCGCCCCCATCATCGCCTCGCTGGCCAGCGAAATGGGTGCGCTCACCGTGGCTGTCGTCACCAAGCCGTTTTCCTTCGAAGGCAAGCGCCGCATGCAGCAAGCCGAGCGCGGCATCTCCGAACTGATGGAGTCGGTCGACACCACCATCGTCATCCCCAACGAAAAGCTGCTGGCCGTCGCCGAAGACGCCGGTTTCTTCGAATCCTTCCGCATCGCCGACGACATTCTCCGCCAGGGCGTGCAAGGCATCTCCGACATCATCACCATCCCGGGCATCATCAATCGCGACTTCGCCGATGTGAAGACCATCATGTCTGGCATGGGATACGCCGTGATGGGCACAGCCTCCGCCAGCGGTGCCAAGCGCACCATCGAAGCCGCGCAGAAAGCGATCGCCTCGCCGCTGCTCGAAGCCGGAGCCATCGATGGCGCCCGCGGCATTCTCATCAATATCACCGGATCATCGTCCCTCAAGCTTGCCGAAGTGCAGCAGGCGTGCTCGATCATTCAGAACGCCGCTCACGAAGACGCCACCATCATCTTTGGCGCCGTCATGGACGAGAAGATGAAGGACGCAGTGAAGATCACAGTCATCGCCACTGGATTCCGCGAAGTCCGCTCAGCCCTGCCTCGGCAACACGAGACCCGCCTGTCGTTTTCTGCAACCCATGCCGCCGCGCTGGACGACGCGATGGACTTCGACGACACGCCGACGTCGCACGACGAAATGTCTGATCCGCCCCGCCACATCATGTCCGAGCCCAGAGCGCAACAAAGCATGACCGACGATTGCGCGTTCGCGGACGAATCTGACCCGCTGCCCGCAGCACACGCGGAGGGTTCGTCGGACGAAGTCATCTCGGTCGAAAGCCATTCTCTGGAAAGCATGCGCAACAGCGTCCTGACCAGCATGCCGTCGAATTTCCAGCAGGACGATCTCGACGTGCCAGCATTCTTGCGCAAACGCAACGAAGTGATGTGAATTGTGGAAGGGCCCGACTCTAGTCGTGCCGTAAGGACTTTTAAGAATTAGGAGCTTTTAGCCCCTGGGGGAGAAGAAGGAAAACCTTTTCACCCTTGGGAAGTACCTTTCCAGTAATCAGTAACGAATTACCGAAAGCTCTAGTACCGAAGTAATTCCGCCGTATGTATCTGTTTCCACAATGGGTTAAACGAAAACTTATGTTGCATGCGATCGAAACTTTGTCATTGCCAGAACTGCGCTAAGTCTCTTACTATCGCAGAGTTGAGCGATAATGGGCGGGGTTACCGCCAGCTGGCACCGCGCGTGCATCGTAGTACCTAGATTCTGGGGAGTGATTCGATTGATGTCCAAGGGAACGAGCCTTCTTCGTCTATTTTCCAGCGTTTTCACAGCCTCGCTCGCGTGCCTGCTTTTTGCGGATGTGAGCTGGGCCGCCCATATCGCCACCCACGCTCCTGTCAAGAAGCCGTCCCAGAAGATCAGCGAGAGCCAGCACACGCGCCATCGCCTGCATCATCTCGCCCACAGCCGCACGACGCACGTCACGCACGTGAGCGTCAGCACGCGGCGGCGCTGGCATGAGCGCTTCTCCATGAGTTCGTTCGCCGACGGTCTTACCGCGGGCGACATCACCGCCGGCGAAGATTTGGTTGTGCGCCAGGCCGCCATCGACGCCCTCGGCAACATGAACGGCACGGTGGTTGCCGTCGAGCCCACCAGCGGACGTGTACTCGCCATGGTGAATCAGCGCCTGGCGCTCTCGAGCGGCGCTCAGCCTTGCTCGACCATCAAACTTTCCGTCGCACTGGCCGGGCTCAGCGAAGGCCTCATCTCCAAAGAAACCCAGGTCCCGCTCGGCAGCCACTACCGCATGAATCTCACCACCGCGCTGGCTCATTCCAACAACGCCTACTTCGAAGCGCTGGGACGCAAGCTCGGTTTTGAGAAAGTTGCCTACTACGCTCATCAATACGGCCTCGGTGAGCTTGCCGGATACGGCATCCCGGGCGAAGAGCTTGGAGCCTATCCCGAGGAAGTCATTCCTGAAAAACTCGGTGGCGTCGGCAAGATGTGCTCTTTCGGCGAAGGCGTTTCCATGACGCCCCTGCAGCTGGGCGCGATGGTCTCCGCCATCGCCAACGGCGGTACGCTCTACTACCTGCAGCATCCGACCACTCCTGAAGAAGTCGCGAACTTTGAGCCGCGCGTGAAGCGCCAGCTCGACATCGGTCCGATCATCCCCGAACTCTCTGACGGCATGGCGGGCGCCGTGCAGTACGGCACCGCGCGCAGCCTGCGCGTGAACTTCAACGAAGAAGAGATCCTCGGCAAGACCGGAACCTGTTCTCACGCCGGCACGCGCTATGGATGGTTTGCTTCGTACGCCAACACCAGCGTTGGCCGCGTCGTGGTGGTGATCTTTCTCGAAGGCGGACGTCCCACCTTCGGCCCCAAGGCCGCCGAAATCGCCGGCCGCATGTATCGCAACCTGTACGACCACAATTTCTTCTTAGCCGGCCCCACCGGCACGCGCGACCAAGCCGCAGTGAAGACGGTCACCACCACGCCGTAATCCCCACAAGAAATCTGTCGGTAGAGACGTAGCTCTGCTACGTCTCTTTGATTTGTGGGCCCGAAAATTGTCCGTCATTCGAGCGCCCGTGGCCGCACGCCATTCTGAGCGAAATCCAATCCAAATGTGCTTGCCAAATTGCCGATGTTCCTCTTGGCGATGTGCGCACCGGAAATTCTCCGCCATCGCTTGAGGAGACTCCTACGGTGGACGGGCCCGTGCTTCAGGGTACCTACGATTACCGCTTGGTCGAGCTTTCCGTCGTGTTCGCCATGTTCGCAGCCTATGCGGCGCTGGACTTCGCGGGCCGCGTCACCGCAGCCCGCGGCTGGTGGCGGGCATTCTGGCTTGCCAGTGGCGCGACATCAATGGGCCTCGGCATCTGGGCCATGCACTACATCGGCATGCTGGCCTTCACCTTGCCGGTTCCGGTTCTTTATCACTATCCCACGGTGATCGTATCGCTGCTGGCCGCCGTCGCCGCCTCGATGGTGGCGCTGTTCACCGTCAGCCGCGAGCGCATCGGTGCCCTTTCCTGGACCCTCGGCAGCCTCATCATGGGCGCTGGAATCGTGGCCATGCACTACGCCGGCATGATGGCGATGCGGCTGCCCGCCATGATGGAATATCGCTGGAATCTGGTGGCCCTGTCCGTTCTGCTGGCGGTCGTGATCTCGTTCGTTGCTCTGCGGTTGGCCTTCCGCGCCCGCCAGGAGACCAGGTCCACGCGCCAGAAGTTCATCAGCGCAGTGGTCATGGGCGCGGCTGTTCCTCTGGTGCATTACATCGGCATGTGGGCGGTGCGCTTCCACCCAGACATGATGGCGTTCAATACGGACAGGTGCGTGCGCATTAGCCCGTTGGGACTTGCCGCCATCAGCATCACGACCTTCCTCGTGCTGGGGTTTGGCTTCGCCACCGCCTTTCTAGACCGCTTGCTGGATGCGCAACGGGCCGTCCGCGACGCCGCCCGCAGCGGCGAAGAACAGTTTCGCACCCTTGCCGAAGCGATTCCGCAAATTGTCTGGACCGCCGGAGCCGACGGCCTCACCACTTACATCAACCGCCGTTGGTATGAAATGACCGGGATGACGCCGGGGGGAGCCCTCGGTACCGGCTGGCTGGAGATGGTCCATCCCGACGATCGCGAGATTTGCCAGCAAAAGTGGCAGGAGACGCTGCGCTCCGGCAGCGCCTTCGAGATCGAATACCGGCTGCACGACGCGGCCCAAGGATATCGCTGGTACCTCGACCGCGCCATCCCCCTGCGTAACACCTCCGGCGCGATCCGCCAGTGGTTCGGCACCTGCACCGATATTGAAGAGCAGAAGCACAATCAGACCATCCTGGAACGCCACATCCAGGAGCGCACCGAGGAGTTGGCGGACGCCAATGCCAAACTGCAAGAGGAACTGCACGAGAAAGATGTCGTCCGCCGCGAATTCGATCAGAAGAACGAAATCATCCTGCAGGAACTCACCGAGCGCTCGCAGCGCGCGACGCTGCTGGCTCGCATGGGACAGCTCCTGCAAAGTTGCCTCACGCGGGACGAAGCCCTCGCGGCCGCCATCGGTTTCGCGCCCAGAATCTTTCCCCAGCGCGGTGGCGCCCTCATTTTGCTGAATGCTGGAGGAAAACTCGCCGAAGTCGTCGGCGCCTGGCACGATTGCCAGTTGCCCGTCCCGGTGTTCGAGCCCTCCGATTGCTGGGCCCTGCGCACCGCGCAGCCCCACATCGTGCTCGCGGGTGACACCACCTCGCCTTGTGCGCATGCCGCCGGAGTCCATCATTCGTACATTTGTGTTCCGGTTCTTGCCCAGGGACAAACCCTGGGCATTCTGCACATCCAGGCTACGGAGCAGGACCCTCACCTGGAGCAGGCGGAGGTTTCTTTCAAGACCACCTTCGCCGGACAACTCGGCCTCTCCATCGCCAACATCCGCTTGCGCGAAGCCCTGCGCACGCAATCCATCCGCGACCCTCTCACCGGACTCTACAACCGACGCTATCTGGAAGAAGTGCTGGAGCGCGAAATTCGCCGGGCCGTCCGCGCTGTCCAGCCCCTCGGTATCCTCATGCTCGATCTGGATCACTTCAAGCAGGTCAACGATACCTACGGCCATGAGGCTGGGGATACGGTGCTCCGCGAGACCGCCGGACTGCTCACCCGGAGCATTCGTGCCGAAGACGTAGTCTGCCGCTATGGCGGGGAAGAGTTCGTCATCATTCTCCCGACCGCCGACCTGAATTCCGCACGCCTTCGCGGCGAGCGCATCCGTGCCCGGCTGCGCGAGTTGTCGGTTCTACACGACGGTCATGCGCTCGGAATGATCACCGTCTCCGTGGGCGTAGCGGCGCTCCCGGAGCACGGCACCTCGATCCATGAACTGCTCTCCGCCGCCGATGCCGCCCTCTACCAGGCCAAGCGCGAGGGCAGAGACCGCGTCGTCGCCGCTTCGCCACCCAAGCCGACCGACCCCCAAAGCAATGCTGCTACCGCCGGCTGATTCCCCTCCGCAAAACAAAACGCCCAGCCGGTAAGGCTGGGCGCGTCGGGCATTCAAATGAAGAAATCAGTTCCGGTGGCCGGGTCCCTTGCTCTCATCGCTGGCAATCACGCCATCCTTGATGTGGATCACGCGATGCGCGTACTCCGCGATATCCCCCTCGTGCGTCACCAGAATGATCGTATTCCCTTCGGCGTGTAGGCGATCGAACAGCGCCATAATTTCAACGCCCGTCTGCGAATCAAGATTTCCCGTCGGCTCGTCGGCCAGAATGATCGACGGTTTGTTGACTAGTGCGCGAGCAATGGCCACGCGCTGCCTTTGACCGCCGGACAGTTCGTTCGGCTTGTGGTTCATGCGGGATTCCATGCCGACTGCCTTCAGCGAACCGCGCGCGCGCTCCAGCCGCTCGTCGGTCGGAATACCGGCATAGATCAGCGGCAATTCCACATTATGCAGCGCGGTTGCCCGGGCCAGCAGGTTGAAGGTCTGGAACACAAATCCAATTTCTTTGTTCCGGATGCGCGCCAGTTCGTCGTCATCCAGTTCGCTCACCAGTTGGCTGTTCAACCAGTATTTTCCCTGCGAAGGAGTATCCAGGCAGCCAATCAGATTCATCAGCGTGGACTTGCCCGATCCCGAGGGCCCCATGATCGCGACATACTCGTTGCGCTGAATTCGTAAGTTGACCCCGCGCAGCGCGTGCACCTGCTGCTCGGAGCCCATGTCGTAGGTCTTCCACAGGTCCTCGGCTGCGATCATGCACGATTCCGGCGGCGCCATCGTGACGGGGGTGGGCATGCTGATTAATTCTGCGGTTGCCATATTCTTCTCCTGACCTTGACTCACTTCGTCCGGTGTCACTGACCTCTCCGATCTGTTTGGTTACGATCTTCGGTCTCAGACTCCGGCACTGCCTGCTTTGTTCCCACTCCGCTTTCTGAGACCCACCCAGCAACTCCGACCGGCCTTCCCCGTTGGACGCGCCAGCCAGGCAAACGTTATGATGCTTCGTCTTCTTTCTTGGGTACCGTGTTGTCGATCTTTACGCTGGCCCCCGGGCGCAGCGTTCGCAACACTTTGTAACTCCCCGTAACCACCTCGTCGCCTTGCTTCAGACCATCCAGTACTTCGATGTCGGTTGTCCCCGTAATCCCCGTCGTCACCGGAACGAAGACCGCCTTCTTTTCCCGGATGACGAAGACTCCCTGCACATCGTCGCCTTTTTTCTTGGATGCGACTTCATTCGCCGCCGGCGCTGCGGCATGCACCGATCCCGGCGGATTATTCTGCGCCTCAATCTGCTCCTTGCTGCGCAGAGTCAACGCCTGGATCGGCAACGACAGCGCGTTGTTCCGCGTTGCCGTCGTAATCTTAGCCGTAGTCGAAAGTCCCGGCCGCAAGTCGAAGGGCGCATCCGTGAGATTCACAACTACCTTGAAATCCTTGGCTTCTTCGCTCGCCGTCGCCTGCTGCGAAGTCGAAACTCCGCTCGAGCGCACAATCGCGTTATCGCCAATTTCTGAAACCGTCCCGTGAAAAATCTTCTTTGGAATGGCGTCGATCGTGACTTCCGCCGGTTGTCCCAGCTTCACATTCACGATGTCGGTCTCATCCACTTTTACTTCTGCCGTGATCACCGACATGTCGGCAATCGTCATCAGCGTGCTGCCCGGAGCATTCTGAATGCCCATCACCACGGTCTCGCCTTCACGCACCGGAAGGTTGGTCACCACGCCGTCAAACGGCGCGTTGTAGCTGGCCTTGTGCAGCACGTCCGTCACCCGAGTCAGATTCGCTTGGCCCTGCGCCACATGTTTTTCGGCCGAATCTTTTTGCGCCTTGGCCTGCGCCACCCGCGTCTGCGCCTGCACCAGGCCTGCATCGGCGGTAGCCCACGCGTTCTTCCGGCTGTCGAAATCCGACTTCGAAATCAATCCGTCCTTAAACAAGCTCTGCGCCCGGTCCCAGTCCAGCTTGTTGCGCTCATAGTCGGCCTGCGCGCGCAGCAGATCGGCCTGCGAAGTTTTCAGCGCGGCATCCGCCGCCAGCGCATCGGTCTGCGATGCCTGTAAACCCGCCTCGTTGGCGTTCACATCGGCCGAGGACTGCACGTTTTCCAGTTGCGCCAGCAATTGCCCCTTCTTGACCCGATCGCCCTCTTTCACAAAGAGGTGGGTGATCTTCCCGAACGCATTCGCGCCCACGTTCACGTATGTCTTCGGCTTGATCTCACCAGACGCGCTCACCACGGTCGTCAGATCCTCGCGCAGCACTTTGCCGGTCTGCACCGTAACGATGCCCTTGGTGGCCTGATGCGCCACGATGCCAGCAACACTCAACAGCACAAACAAAATGCCGATGCCGATCGCAATCTTCTTCCAAAGTTTCATGGTTTCCGCCACTGTCCGGAGGGATTCATCTTCCCTGTATTCTCAAACAGGCAAGTCTGCGTTGTTAGACCCTATTCCCACCGGGCGACGGACACACTGGTTAGTACGGTCCCGGTGTTAAGAAAGTTCCAGTCAGGAAACGTAAGGAGTGCCTTACCGCGATCAACGCCTAATAACCGCAACGCCCCCGGAACGGACTATTATAGACCTCCGGTTTCGAAGGCGAACCAATCCGATGAGCAACGAATCAAAAAGACCAGCCGGCAGCATTCTGACGGTAATCACTAAAAATTGAAGAATAATTGACCGCAGGCAACTCGGAACCGCTACCGCCGGTTCTAACGAACGACGGGCGACGGTTGTCAATTCATTCTCCGTACAAGACTTAGCCTTGATTTCGCGCTACCGCAGGGCCTACAATGACGAGACGACGGTTGTCTGGTAGGAGTCCCTCTCATGTTCCCGGTTTCTAGGTGTGCCAAAAAGTGTCAATCTTTTGCGCTGATTCTGGCGGTGTGCCTAGGCACGTTCGCCGTCGCCACCGTTCAGGCGCAAGACCAGAGCAAAGATCAGCCCAAGGACCAACCAGTCCCGCAAGACCAGAAATCCGCTGATAGCGCCAAGCCTGCTGCGCCAGCTCAGCCTGCGCAGGACGCCGTCGACCCGCTCAAGCGCCCCATCGACGCCAAAAAGAAGAAGCAGCAGCAGAGAGACTTCTCCAAGGAAATCAAAGGCCCCTACAAAAAGTGGCTCGATGAAGACGTGGCCTGGATCATCACCGACGAAGAGCGCTCAGCCTTCAAGCAACTCTCCAACGACGAAGAACGCGACAACTTTATCGAAGCGTTCTGGCAGCGCCGCGATCCTACGCCCGACACCGAAGAGAACGAATATAAAGAAGAGCACTACCGCCGCATCGCCTACGCCAACGAGCATTTCGCCGCCGGCATTCCCGGCTGGAAGAGCGATCGCGGCCGCATTTACATCATCTATGGTCCGGCCGATGAAGTGGAGTCGCATCCCTCCGGCGGCACTTATGAACGCCCCATGGAAGAGGGCGGTGGCGAGACCTCGACCTTCCCCTTCGAGCAGTGGCGCTATCGCTACCTCGAAGGCATCGGCCAGGAAGTCATCATCGAATTCGTTGACACCTGCCAATGCGGCGAATATCACATGACCATGGACCGCTCCGAAAAAGACGCGCTGCTCTACACGCCCAACGCCGGCCTGACCATGTGGGAGCAGATCGGCATGGCGAAGAAGTCCTCGCGCTTCAACGGCAACGGCATCGAGCGCCTCGGCGCTGGCCCCGGGAGCGCCATGCTCGCCACCAAGGAATTCGATCGCCTCGAGCAATTCGCCAAGTTGCAGGCCGCTCCTCCCGTCAAGTTCAAAGATCTGGAGGAACTCGTCAATTCAAAGATCATCCTCAACCCGATGCCCTTTGATGTTCGCTCCGATTTCGTCAAAGTCACCAGCGACACGGTCCTTGTTCCAGTCACGATTCAGTTGAAGAATCGCGACGTCACTTTCGTCAACAAGGACGGCATCCAGCGCGGTACCATCAATATCTTCGGTCGCCTGACCACGCTCACCGGTAAAGTGGTGCAGACTTTCGAGGACACGGTCCAGGTGGATGTCCCCGCCGAATTGCTGCCTCGCACGGCCGAGAACGCTTCGGTGTACTGGAAGGCGCTGCCGTTGCGCCCCGGCCGCTACAAGCTGAACATCGCCGTGAAAGATGTGAACGGTGATCGCAAGGGAGTCTGGAGCCGCAGCATTATTGTTCCCGATTATTCCGACGACAAGCTGGCCACTTCCACGCTGATCGTTGCTGACCAGATGGAACCAGTTCCGACCAAGGCCATCGGCACCGGTAACTTCGTCATCGGCACTACGAAAGTGCGCCCGCGCGTAGCGCCAGCCGATGGCAAGCCCGCGCTGTTCAAACGAGATCACGATCAGAAGCTGAATTTCTGGATGCAAGTGTACAATCTCGGCGTGGACGAGAAGACGCACAAGCCCTCCGCCACGTTCGAATACGCTATTACGAACATGGCGACCAACAAAGCGGTGGTGCAGAAGACCGAGTCCACCGAAACTATGGGCAACGTGGGTGAGCAAGTCACCTTGCAGAAGTCGATCGCCGCTGCGAACCTGCAGCCCGGCATCTACAAGATCGAAATCAAAGTGAACGACAATATTTCGAAGCAGAGTATTGATCCGTCGGCAGTGTTTCAAGTAGAGTAACTGCCTGAAAAATTTCCCCAGGGGGTGGGGCGGTTTGAGACTGCGCAAGCTGAAGACTTGGGCAATCGTGTTAGCGCTATCGCTACCCGCCTGTGCCGTAGATCGGCCCGCAGCGATCTCGGGCTACGTCCGCAGCACTTCCGGCACGCCGCAGATCGGCGCCATCGTTGAAATCTTCGGCGCCGCCAATAGCACCCTCACCGTCTTCACCGACGCCGCCGGATACTACACCGCAACCGGTCTGCTGCCTGGTTTCTATTCGCTGAAAGTGACGGTCCCGGCCTTCCTTCCCGGATTTCGCGAAAAAATCGGCCTCCGTCCCGGCTCCGCGGTCAACGTCAACATCACGCTGAACACTTTGCTCGACGTGATGCAACTCGGTCCAGCCCGTCCCGCTCCCGAAGACGATGACTGGAAGTGGACGCTCCGTTCTGCGGCGAATCGCCCGGTGCTTCGCATCTTCGACGATCCCGTCCTCGGAGGCGATAAGCAAAGCCACGAACTCCGCGGCACGCTTTCATTCCTGGCTGGATCCGCAGCCGGAGGCTATGGCACCGGCTCCGACATGAGCACCGGATTCACCCTGGAGCGCTCCATCTTCGCCGACGGCATGCTCAATTTCAGCGGCAATGTTGGCTACGGACAGGGCCTGCCCGCCGCTGTTCTCCGCGCCGGTTACACCCACCAGCTTCCCAACGGCTCCGTACCGTCTGTGGCGCTGACCGTGCGCCGCTTTGCCGCTTCCGATCCCAACCTGCACAATGCCGCCCTGCAATCCCTGGCGCTCTCTGCCGCGGATGACTTCGCAGTGAGCGACATTCTTGAACTGAAATTAGGCAGCGAACTACAGGCCATCCAATTTCTCGGGCGCGCCACGGCCTTCCGCCCCTACGGCTCAGCCGATCTGCATCTGTCGCCGAACACGGTTCTCGAGTACCAGTACGCCACGTCCCGGCCTCATTCGCGCGACGAAAAAGGTTTCGACTCCGCCCCGGCGGACATGAGTGAATCCGATCCACGCGTCAGCTTGCTCGGATACTCTCCAAAAATCGAGCACGCTCACCACCAGGAGTTGAGCCTTTCGCAGCGCGAAGGCGACACTTCGATTCAGGTCGCCGTCTTCTCCGACCGCGTCACCGATCCCGCTCTGACCGGTGCCGGCGAAGTCACTGCTGCCGGAGGCTTCCTGCTCCCAGACGTCACCTCTGGCACCTTCAGCTATGCCGGCAAGACCCTCGACACCAACGGCCTGCGCATCGTGCTGCAGCGCAAAGTCTCGTCGGATCTGACCGCGACCCTCGATTACGCCTTCGGCGGCGTGCTTGACCTGGCCCGTTCCGACGTCTCGTTGCAACAGGCTCAGACTTGGATCACCACCCAGCGCCGCCATTCTCTCGGAGCCAAGTTCAGCGCGACCCTGCCGCGCACGCACACCCGCTGCATCGCCTCGTACCGCTGGGTCAGTGGTTCCACGCTGACTCCGGTCGACATGTTCAACTCATCTCCCGGTCAGAGTGACCCCTTCTTCAGTCTTTTCGTGCGCCAGCCGATCCCGAACCTGGGCTTCCTCCCCGCCCACATGGAAGCCATCATTGACCTGCGCAACCTGCTGGCTCAGGGATACGTTCCCGTCCTCGCCCAGGACGGACAGACCGTCTATCTGGTCCAAGCCGCCCGCTCCGTCCGCGGCGGTCTCTCCTTCACGTTCTAACAAATCGCAAACCGAAAACCGAAGACCATAGACCATTCCCATAAACAAAATCAATGGCGACCATTCATAACTCCTTGGTTGACTGTCGGCTGCGGATTCGCTAATGTTTTGAGCCCGATAGGTGCTCGAGCGAAACGGCGCCACGGCGCTACAGATGCAAGATACAAATTTCCATATTTGCCATCCAGCATACTGTATGCACGCGCTCGCCAAGGACCGTAAGTGATTGAAACGTAAACGGCTCGGTTTGGACGCAGAAGTGCTTGAATTGAAAATACTTTAGACCCATCTTTATGGTTCCTTGTCGAGCCAGGATTCGGACTTCCAAAACTTGTTTGTGTCGAGAGAGGCGGAAATGAGAAATCTTCTAGGTACGATTCTTGCCGTTGTGTTGGTCGCAGCCATGGGATTCGCCCAGACCTTTCGCGGAGCGATCAATGGCACCGTGACCGACCCTTCCGGCGCCGTTCTGGCGGGAGCCACCGTCAAGAGCACCAACGTCGCCACTGCAGTCACCCTCACCACGACGTCCACCAGCGATGGCCAGTTCTCCTTCCAGGACTTACCGCTGGGATCCTACAAGATTGAAGTATCGGCGTCCGGCTTCCGTACCAGCGTTGTCGACAACGTTCCTGTGACCGCCGGAGGTGCCTATACCCTTACGGTCAAGATGACTGCCGGAGCGGCCGGCACCACGGTCGTGGAAGTATCGGCCGCCGCTCTGACTCTCGACACCACGACGACCAGCCAGGACAACATACTTCCTACTGAGACGGTGCAGGATGTGCCCATGAACGGCCGCGACTTCACTCAGTTGATCGCGGTTCAGCCCGGATACTCGGGTTACTCCGTAGGCGGTTTCGGATCGCTCAACGGCACCCGCGCCAACCAGATGAACTGGCAGATTGACGGCGTGGACAACAATGACTTCTGGCACAACATTCCCGCCGTCAACCAGGGCGGCGTCTCCGGTATCGCCGGCGTGATCATGCCGCTGGACGCAGTAGATGAATTCGCCTCACAAGCCGCATCGGCCGCAGAGGGCGGGCGTAATGCCGGTGGCATTGTCAACGTCGTGCTGAAATCCGGAGCCAATCAGCTTCACGGCTCGGCCTATTACTTCAACCGGAACACCGCCTTTGGTGCCGCCACGCCCTTCTTCAACCCGGCCGGGCTCAAAGCAGTAGGGTTGCCCAGCACGAAGCCGCCCCTGCGCAACGAGAACTACGGTTTCTCGCTCGGTGGCCCAATCATCAAGGACAAGACGTTCTGGTTTATCACCTTCGAAAAGCAGAAATACACGATCGGGCTTTCGGGACAGGCCACTGAACCTTCCACGGCTTACTTCGGCGAGGCTGCGGCCCTTTTGGCAAACGCCAGCAGTACCTATGGAACCTACACCGCAGTTCCTCAGAGCACCATTTCGCAGCAGATGGAAGCCAACTTCTGGCCCAGCTACATCGCCAACCTGCCGGCGAACGGCGGGAACTACTTCGCTACAAATCCCTCCATCGGTTACAGCTACAACGGTGTCATTAAGCTCGATCACAACTTCAACGAGAAGCACCACCTTTCCGCGCGGTGGTTCGGGGGCCAGGGAGATCAGATTGCCCCCCTCGGCGGCAGCGCCGCATTGGCGACAGCGAGCTCGAACCTGACGTATTACTTCGAGAAGGCGCCCATTCACGTCTTCAACTACGCCGTTACGCTGAATTCCGTGATTACACCGCGGATGACGAACCAGTTGCTGTTCGGCGTCAACTACTTTAACCAGACCTTCAACGATGCCAGGCACGATTTCAATACCTTCAACTACGGCCTCTACCTGAGCCCCGATGCCCTGATTAACAACAAGCCAATTTTGGGCGCGCCAAATATCATCATCGGTAATTTCGAGCAGGTCGGAATCACCCCGCCCGAAGGACGAAATGACATCACCGGAATGCTCGCTGACATCGTCTCCTACAATGTCGGCAAACACCAGTTGCGTTTCGGCGGCGAGTTCCGCCAGGGGCGCGTGGACGAGTTCTACTTCCGCCACTCGCTCGGTAAGTTCACTTTCGACGGATCGCAGGGGCCGTGGAACACCGGTACAGCGACGAATCCGGTCTGTGTCGTGTCGGATGCCAATGTTTGCGCTCTGGCCGACTTTCTTTCGGGTAAGGTTTCGGCGTCCAGCATCACGGTTGGCGATGCTGAGCGCAAGGTGCTGGTCAATGGGTTCAACTTTTTCGCCCAGGATGCGTGGCAGGTTACTACAAGGTTGAACTTCAATCTCGGACTCCGCTGGGATTATTTCGGCCCGCTGCACAATGGCAGTAAGGACCTGGCTGTCTTTATTCCCGGGAAAGGAATGGTGATCCAAGGCAGCGGCATCAGCTCCATCTTCCCGCCGGATAAGAAGGCGATTGCTCCTCGCTTCGGCTTCGCCTATCAGCCGGGTAGCCACAACGATCTGGTGGTCCGCGGCTCCTTCGGTCTGCACTATGACCAGATCAACATGAACCCGTTCCTCGATTTCCGCCCGCCGAATAACGCCGACGGTTTAGAGGACAACCCCGCCGGCCCCAAGCCGGTGTCCATCTACAACGCGAATGCCTACACGTGGCAGCCCAATACATATATTTTCCCGGGCGTCCAGACTTGTCTTACAGGACAAGCGGCGGAGTGCGGTTCCAACGTCTTCGACGTATTCTCGGTGAACCAGAACTTCCGCACGCCGTATTTCCTGGAGTACAGCCTGAACGTGCAGAAGAGCTTCGGGAACGGTGTCGCGGTTTGGCAGGTGGGCTACGTGGGCACAGCGGGCCGTAGGCTTTCCATCATGCAGAACATTGGCCCGGGATCGAGTCTCACTCCTGCGTACCCAAATTATGGCAATATCAACCAACTCAGCAGCATTGGCACATCCAACTACAATTCTCTTCAATCCACTATCCGCCTGAGGTCCTGGCACGGACTGACCACGCAGTTCGCCTATACCTGGTCGCACACCCTCGACCAAATCAGCGAATATCGTGGAGTCCTCGCCGACGTTACGGGTAACCTCAAGGCGGACTACGGCAACGGAGACTTTGATACTCGGCACAACCTGTCGGGTGTGTTGACCTGGGATATCCCTGGATCGTCCCACGGTCCGCGGTGGCTGACCCACGGCTGGGCGGTCAACAGCTTGATGACCTTCCACAGTGGACAGCCCACGGATGAAGTCCTGTTGGGCCTGAGCCGTATCGGCAATCCGTTTGCCGGAGTGTCTCACTCGTTCCAAAAGGCGAGCACTCTGTCGGGATTCACAGGGGAACAGTGGTGGAATCCGGCCGCGTTCTGCTCTCCGGGCATTGGTTCGTGCCCTACCGGTCCTTATCTTGGTGGGAACCTTCGCCGCAATCAATTCGCGGGCCCTGGATTCCGCGATCTGGACTTGTCGGTATTCAAGAACTTCACTATCACTGAGCGGTTGAAGGCGCAGTTCCGGATTGAGATGTTTAACCTCACGAACCACATCAATCTGGCTTCTGGAGTCGGTGCCGTTGGCGGCTCCTGCGCACCGGACCCGGTCACAGGCGTCTGCACGACGAACAAGGGCTTTGGCCAAGTCACCGACACCATCGGTGACTTCAACGGCGCCCCTGGCATCGGCCCCGGTGAAGCCTTCAACCTGCAGCTTGGATTGAAGATTCTCTTCTAAACGCTTTCTCAACCCTGACCCCTGCCGCCCAGCGGCAGGGGTTTTTTCTTGCTGATTTGAAATGGCGTGGGGGAACCAGAGTGTCGGAGCCATTGGAAGAGATATGCTTCAGAGTCGTCATCCTGAGCGAAGCGAAGGACCTCTGCACTGGCCGGCAGTGCCGATGCTGCCGACAAAGTACACAGGTCCTTCGCTGCGCTCAGGATGACAACCTACATGCTGGCCCAACTGTAAGCCGCCCACCCGCCCGTCCTACGTCTTTCGTCACCTTCTCTGCGGTTACGCCTTTGTTACCCTCTCTCTTAGTTTCCTCCCCACAAAGCTCTGTTCCGGAGACGCCTGATGCATCGCCCTGCTTCGCTCGAGATCAAGTTAAAGATGTGCGCTGTAATCGCCCTTATCCTGTGTCTCGCCGCGCCCCTGTTCGCGGACCACATCAAGAAAGCTGACTCCGCGACTTTGCCGGTCTCAACCTCGTCGGCCAAAGCGCGTGAGTTCTATCAGAAGGGCATCACGGACTACGAGAATCTCTACCTCGAGCGCTGCAACGATGACTGGCGCGCTGCCGTGAAAGAAGATCCGAATCTCGCGGTCGCCTGGATTCTGATCGCCATGAATAGCAGCAATCCGCAGGAAGTGAGCGACGCTCGCGCCAAGGCCAAGGCTCTGGTACCGAAATTGACCGCGGGCGAACAGCTCATGGTCGGGTGGATCCTCAAGGCGCAGGAGGGCGACTTCCTTGAAGGCATCCGGCTGATGAACGATATGCTCGAAATGTACCCGCGCGACAAACACCTGCTCTATCTCGCCGGAAACTGGCTGATGCTGGAAGAGGGTAACGACCAGGCGCAGCGTATCCTGGAGAAGGCGATCGCCATCGACAAGAATTTCCCTGCGGCGCTGAATGATCTCGCGTACCTCCAGGCCCGCAATCGCCAGTTCGACAGGGCATTCGCCGCCATGGATCGTTACGTCGCGCTGCTGCCCAACGAGCCCAATCCGCAGGATTCTTACGGCGAACTGAAGCGCATGGCAGGGGATTTCGAAAGCTCACTGACGCATTACCGTGCCGCGCTGAAGATGGATCCCGACTTCGTGACCTCGCAACTCGGCCTCGGCGACACCTACGCGCTCATGGGCAATCAGGAGCAGGCGCGCGTCGAATACGACAAAGCGATTCGCTTTGCTCACAACGAAGCCGACCGTTTGACCTATGGCATGCAGAAGGCGATGACGTACGTGCGCGACGGCAACTACGCGCAGGCCGACAAGGATTTCTCCGAGATCGCCGCCACCGCTCACGCCAAAGGTCAGGACTTGCAGGAGGCGCAGGCCGAGCGCCATCTGGCGGAGTATCAGGCCGACGACGCCAGCGCGCTGAAGCATCTCAAGCTCGCCGAAGAGGCTCTGCATCATCTCGCCACGATTTCAGCCTCCGACCGCGACGAGGAGATGTCGCGCATTCTCCGCAACCGCGTCGTGCGTGCTGCACGCTCCGGCAATCCGCCGCTCGCCGATGAGTCACTCAAACAACTCGAAGCCATGGCCAACGGCAACCGCAACCACGTCATTCAAAGCTCGTACAACGGTGCCGCCGGAACTCTGCTGATGGATCAGAAGAAGTTCGAAGAGGCGATCGCGCACCTGGAAGAAGATCAGGACAATCCGTTCACCATGGAGCTGCTGGTTCAGGCCTACTACCAGACCATGCAGACCGAAAAGCTGCATGAAGTCGAAGCCAAGCTCCGTGGAACCAACGTTCCCACCATGGAGCAGGCACTGGTCGTCCCCGAAGTGCGCTCCAAGCGCCCGAACATCTAGGCTACGTCGAGGGTTGTGATCTGTCAGTCTTGTCCGGCCGGCCGCATCCGCGCCGCGGACAAGGGCATGGGCCCTTGGCTTCGCTCAAGATGACGACTTAGTTGTTAACCCATTTGCTAAGTGCGCGCCCCCGTTCCAACCTGGGAACCCTCCCCCCGAACCCGATCAATAATCTCGTGCGGAAAGCCCGCTTGGTGTATTGTGGTGGGCACTCCGATGAAAGCCGTCACCGAGCGCCGTTCCGGAACCAGAATCCCCACCCGCGTGCCCACGCGTGTCCGCACTCCCGAAGGCTCGGATCAAACCGCGCAAACCCGCGACGTCAGCGCCAATGGCGTCTACCTCTATACCAAAGCCCGGATGGAGCAGGGCACGGACGTTGAGCTCGTTCTAATCCTGCCGCCGGAACTCACTTCCGGTGAGAAATGCTGGGTCTGCTGCCAGGCCACCATCGTTCGCGTCGAGGAGAACGGCTCCGGTTTCGGGGTGGCGGCCCAAATTCGGCGGATGGATATCCTCCCCGAAGTGGCGATTTGACGATCCCCCGTGCGCAAAGCGATGCACTTGGCGAGGGGGCCCGATTCGGGAAGCCAACCCGCCCCAGCTCTCCCAAAATTGCATGGTCGGAGCTAGGGCGGTGGAAAACTAGGACGTTTGGTCTGTAAGTTTGTGAAAAAAAGCTTTCCATTGCATCGTCCTCAGTGCAATAATTGCGGCCCTGGAATTGCTCTGGCTAAAATTAGGTTTAGGTGGGCCCAAGTATGTGGATTGAAAAACTCGTGGCCGGGGTTGTGCAAGTGCAGACGCCGATTGGCCCGAGATACGTAATGCCATCATTCTTACAGCGCGTGTATCTGCTCTGGATGTTCCGCAACTTCCCGATTCTGCCTCACGCAGTGCTCACCAACCGGCAACAGCGAATGATCGATCGTATGTGCAGTGAGCAAAATTTTGCATCCATGCCCTACGTGGATGGCTTTGATGAGGCGCCCGTACTCGGAACCATCGAGCATCGTCCGCCGGTCGCGGCCGATCAATTGCCGCCGCGCCGCCCGGCATCGAGCGAGAGCTCGCTGGCCGCACAGGCTCGGCAAGGATCCTAGAGTCGCAATTCTCTGCACACTGAACCTGGCGCGAGCGTCCGCTTGCCTGATTCCCGTTTCTCGCCAATCTTGCAGACATAGGAACCACATTTCTCGCGGGGACTTGCCGTCGCCGCCTCCGCCGCTGCGGGCGTCAGGAGGGAATTACTGATTTTGCGGCGGAGCATTCGCCGGCGGAGCGCTTCCATTCCCACTTGCCCCAGACCCATTGCCCGGCGCGCCGTTGGGAGCCCCGCTCGGGCGTGATCCAGAATTAGGCGATCCAGAATTCGGCATTTCACCGCAGCCGCCACCTCCGGCCCATTGCCGTCCACCCGCTCCGCCGGGATGATTCATCCCACGCTGCTGCTGGCAAGCGGTGAGAGCTTTCTCTTGTTCCGGAGTGACCAGCCCTTCCATCTTCTGCCGTGCCTGCTGGCGAATGTCGCGCACCTGCTGATTCTTTTGTTGCGGCGTAAGCGACGTGTTCGAACAGACGGCTTCGACTTGCGAACGCGTCTCGCGCTCGCTGGCCCAGCGTTGCTCCATTACGGATTTCTCGATCCCCGCCTGCTGCCAGCAGGGCGGACCACCGCGGCGTCCCGCCGGAGGCTGCGTCGAGGGAAGAGTCGACGGCGAATTTTGTGCCAGGGAAATGGTGCTAAAGAGAAAGAGGCTAACCGCGAGGGAAAGAGCCTTGCTGGACATCGATGTGATCCTCCGCTGGGAATGATGCCGGTGCAGATTGTCGAATGCGAGTGTAGCGCAAAGCATGGTTGCGCGACAGCCCTGGCAATGCTCACGTAGCCCAGGGACGCATTCCTCCGGGGCGCTCGCAGCGTTCGCGGGCCGACGAATGTGTCCGCCTCCACGCCTGCATGGACCGTCAATGCACCACGATCGATCCGCAAGCATTCTCCATGAGGGAGGTTCCATTAAGAAAGGACATCGAACTTCTGTGAGCAATGCCTGCGGCAATGCGATCGGATGCTATAATTTTGTTCGCACTTCCCCGCAAGCTTCCCACGCCGGGCGCGTAGCTCAATTGGCAGAGCAACTGACTCTTAATCAGTAGGTTGTAGGTTCGATTCCTACCGCGCTCACCATCCTATTCTCCGCCTGCTACTTCATCGGCGGCAGATATGGAAGGTATCGTGCAAATAGCCAGCACAGAAAGAACACGACCGGGATATGAACGATCAACTGCAGCACTCCATATCCAACGATGTCGCGCGCTTTCAATTTTAAGATGCCCAGCAGAGGCAGCATCCAGAAGGGATTCACTAGATTGGGTAAAGCTTCCGAGGCGTTGTAGATCTGCACCACCCAGCCAAGATTGACCTGGTGTAAATTCGCAGCCTGCAAAACATATGGCGCTTCGATCACCCACTTGCCGCCGCCCGACGGAATGAAAACGCCAAGCACCGCCGAATACATCGCCACCAGCAATGGATAGGTGTTGTGCGTGCTGATGGAAGCGAAGAGCTTCGCCAGCGCGTCTGCGATCCCAGTTCCTGTGATCATTCCGAAGATCACCGCATAAAACGGGAACTGGATGATCACGCCGCCGGTGGCCGGAATGCACTCGGCCACGGCGCGCATGAAGCGCTTCGGGCGCCAGTGCAACAAAAGCCCAAGGGTGATGAACATTAAGTTGTAGGTATTTAGATCGAGCGCGGCCAGAGCGCCTTGCGGTGACGTTCGGAAAACATCTACCAGGTAATAACACAGCAGGGCCGCGGCCAGCACCGTGAGCAGCGGACTGTATTCCAGCCATTCGCCGGGCTTGCTTCTCTCCTCCAGGCTGGAGCGAATCGGCGCGTACTCGATGCCGTAGGATTCGGCGGTTCTGGCATTCTCCGGCGAAGGCGTCGACAAATACGCGATCAGAACCGAAAGCACGATCAGGATCAGTGTGGTCGCAATGCTGGGCCATAAGAACAGGGTTTGCGTGAGCGGAATCAGTCCACTGATGCTGAACAATGTCGCGGGCATGGTCGACCTGGTCGCCATCATCATAGCGGCAGAAGAGGACAACCCCATCGCCCAGACTGCTCCCGTCCCGAGATAACCTGCCGCGCCCGCAGCGCGATAGTCCATTCCCTTGACGCGATGCGCCAGTTCGCGAACAAACAGTCCGCTGATAATCAGACTCAATCCCCAGTGGATCAGCGATGTCAGCATCGAGAACAAAGCCACCATCGCAACCGCTCCCCGCGCCGTCTTGGGTATTCCAGCCAGAGCGCGGATGCCGCGATAAACGATAGGCGTCGAAGCCACAACGTATCCCCCCACGATGATCATCACCATCTGCATGGTGAAAGTGACCAGAGTCCAGAAGTTTTTCCCACCCTGAATGGCCAGTGTGGCGGGACTTTGATGAAGCAAAAGGCCGGCAACGAAGACGACTACGATTCCCAGCAGCGCAAAAATCAGCGGGTCGGGAAACCATCGTTCACTCCAGTTGGTCAGGCTCAGTCCAAAGCGGACAAGATGCTGTTCTTGCGTTGCCAACTGCTTCTCTGGTTGCATGTGCACGCGATCCCTTCGGTTCGGCAGCGTTCTGTGCCCGCCATTGTAGTCGGAATTTCGCGGCTTCGGACTCATTGCAGGTCTTGGCCAGAATTTGCAGGGCTCGTTGACCGCTCAAGGAGCACGCAAGTAATTTTGGCCAGAAAGGCGTCAAGTCGGAGAGTCTCACGTGTCCTTTGTTTCCACCCCACCAGACAGGGCGCTCGTTCCCTGAGCAATCCGATAGCTTTCACTTGGAGGATCGATGGCCACAATCGTGGCACGCCCGAGCAACCGCACGCAGTTGTCAACAACCGTGCCAGACCGCCGTTACGATCATGTCTTTTTCTCGGCCATGGCCCTCGTTATGTTGGCTACCGTCTTCGTCGGGTTTGCGCACACTTATTATTTAGTGGGGGTTTTTCATGCGCCGCTGCCCAGCCTAATCATTCATCTGCACGGGGCGGCATTTTCCTGCTGGATTCTCCTGCTTGTCGCGCAAACCTCCCTGGTCTCGGCTGGCCGTGTGGACATTCATCGCAAGCTCGGAATCGCTGGTTTCCTCCTGGCCTGTCTTATGGTGATTCTCGGCGTTTTGGCGGCGACCGACTCGCTCCGCCGGGGAACCGGCGCTACGGGCCTTGACGCCCAATTTTTCTACGTCATCCCCATGACGGACATGCTGATTTTCGCGACACTCGTTTTCTGCGCGTTCCGCTATCGCGCAAATCCTCCAGCGCACAAGCGTCTCATTCTTGTGGCCACGACCGGGTTATTGATCGCCGCAGTCGCGCGTTGGCCATTCGTCCTTGTCCACAGGAAGCCGATGATGGCAGCGCTGGCGTCCTACGTCTTTCTGGTGATCCTGGTTGCTTACGATCTTTGGTCGACGCGCAGAGTTCACCGCGCCACTTTGTGGGCAGGCGCCTTCCTCATCTTCGTACAACAAATAAGGATACCGATCGGCAAGACTGCAGTGTGGCACAACTTCGCCGGTTGGGCTCAATCCCTAGGTCGTTAACGGCACCAGAGCACCCGCTCACAAATCTGAGGAGGAATGAAAGGTACCAGCCATGACCGCCAAGATGCATTCTGTTTCGATTACTCCGCGGACCATTCTCCGCGCCTCGCTCTTCGCCTTGATGTCGGTCGTGGCATTGTGCGCACAAACGACCGAGAGGATGACGCCCGGCCTATGGGAGCTTACGACGACCACAAAGGGCGACAGCCAGGTCTTGAAGTTCTGCGCCGATTCGGCCACCCTCGCCATAGCCAATGGAGACACGCAGTCAGGACGTGAAGCGTTGGTAAAACTCCACTCAAGAACGGGATGCGCCGTCTCAGACTTTAAAGCCGAGGGAAGTGTTCTTTCGTATTCGCTGACCTGCCGCGATCGGACGGCCCGGACTACCGAGACATACCACGGCGACCGATACGAGGGGATTCTGAAGACGAAGACAGCGTCGGAAGAGATCACCTCCGACTACAAGGCTCGACGGCTGGGGGCCTGCCGCTGACCTGACGTTTGCACCCACCTGCTCCAGAGATGTGCCGTTGTAAACGCGACGACAGCGACTGCAGGATAACAACCCAAAGAATCGGACGGCGCTACAGATGTTGGCCGAACTGCGTGAAGACCATCGGCAACGCGCCGGTTTCGTGGCCTCAGCACGGAAGGATATGTCCCAAAAGCACAATCGGCGCGGCGAATCGACCAGACGGTGATTTGGCCGTCCGAGTCTCGATGGCAACACTTTCAACTCAAGTCCCAATGAGGTCAGCCGATGGCGAATGTAGGCGATTCGCCAATCCCGGGGTCGTGCTCGTTTCGGCATCTCGGACGCCCCGACCGGATGGAGTGGGAGGTCCGCTACGACAACACTGGTTACCGACGAAACAGCAATCGCGCAGCTCTCCGAAAAGGGCAGCAGCAAGTTGCGGGTCTTACTGGTCGAGGATGAACCCGCGGACGCGGAGTTGACGTTGCGCGCTTTGCGTCAGGGAGGTTTCGAGGCCAGCGAAGACATCGCCCAGACGGCGGAGGAATTCATCGAGTTGGTGCGGAAGAACTCTTACGACGTCGTTCTGGCGGACTACAAATTGCCCAACTGGAATGGCCTGGAGTCGGTCGAACTCCTGCGCCGCGAAGGGCTCGACGTTCCAGTGATCCTGGTTTCGGGCGCCCTGGGTGAACAGACGGCGGTGGAGTGCATCAAGCAGGGTGCCGCCGACTATGTCCTGAAGGACCACCTGGCGCGCCTGCCGGGTTCGGTGCGACGAGCGGTGCGCGAGAAAGGATTGCGGCAAGATCACAAACAGGGGCAGGAGGAATTGGCCCGTTCCAACCGGGATCTTGAGCAGTTTGCCTACGTCGCCTCGCACGATCTGCAAGAGCCGCTGCGCATGGTTGCCACTTATACCCAACTCCTGGCAGAGCGTTATCGGGGCAAGCTCGATGCGGACGCAGACAAATACATCAACTACGCGGTGGACGGCGCCCTGCGCATGCAGAAGCTGGTGCAGGACCTGCTGGCCTTTTCCCGGGTAGGAAGGCAAGGCGGGGCTTTGCAGAACACCGACTGCAACGCCGTGCTCCAGGAAAGCTTGAAGAATCTGGAGGCCGCAATTCAAGACAGCGGCGCGGTCGTGCAGCAGGTTCCACTTCCGGTGGTAATGGCCGATCGTTCCCAGCTCGTCCAGGTGTTCCAAAACCTCATCGGAAACGCCATCAAGTTTCGCGGTTCCGCGCCCCCCACCATTCGGGTGAGTGCGGAAGCGAAAGGAAAGGAGTGGGTCTTCTCGGTGGCGGATAACGGGATTGGCATAGCGGCCGAGCATACCGAGAACGTGTTTGTCATTTTCCGGCGCCTGCATACGCGCGCGGAATATCCGGGGAACGGAATTGGGCTCTCGATCTGCAAGAAGATCATCGAGCACCACGGAGGCCGGATCTGGGTCGAATCCGAATCGGGTCAGGGATCGACCTTCAAGTTCGCCCTGCCAGTGAGACCAATCACAAGAGGAGGCAACAGTCAGACCAATGAAAATTCCTGAAATCCTGATGGTCGACGACAATCCAGCGGACATCGATTTGACCAGCGAAGTGCTGGCCCAGAGCAAGGAGCACTTTCACGTGAACGCGGTAAACGACGGAGTGGACGCAATTTCCTTTCTGCGGCGGCAGGGAAAATATGCCAAGGCGCCGGTGCCGGATCTGGTCGTCCTCGACCTGAATCTGCCGCGCAAGGATGGATGCGAGGTGCTTTCGAGCATCAAGGCTGACCCCGCTCTGGCGAAGATTCCAGTCGTCATCTTCACGACCTCCCAGGCGAGCTGCGATATTACCCGCAGTTACAAACTGGGAGCCAACTGTTATCTCCGTAAGCCCGGCAATCTTCCGGAATTCATCGCCGTGGTCCAATCCATGGCGAAGTTTTGGCTGGGCTTCGCCAGCCTGCCGCAAAAGGAGAAAAGATGAAGGATCAATCAACCCAAGTCTTACTGATCGAAGACAATCCTGGGGACGCAGATCTGGTTCGCCTACGCCTGGTGGATGGCAAAACGAAAGTGGATGTGAACTGCGTCAATCGCTTGTCCGACGCGCTCGTCTCGTTGAAGGAAAATTCGCCTGCGGTAATCCTGCTGGATCTTAATCTCCCCGACAGCCACGGCGCGGAAACGTTTCGCAAGGTGCTGGAGAATGCGCCGGACGTGCCGGTCGTCATCCTGTCGGGCCAGGACGATGAAGCACTGGCGATGAAGGCTCTGCACCAGGGCGTTCAGGACTATTTGGTAAAAGACGCCATCTCCAGCAGCGGTTTGGACCGGGCGATGCGATACGCCGTGGAACGGCAGGCACTCCTGCGTTCCCTGGAGATGAGCCGGAAGCAGCAACTGGAGTTCAAGAACCAGTTCCTATCCCATGTGTCGCACGAACTGCGTACACCGCTGACTTGCATTCATCAGTTTGCCAGCATCCTTCTGGATGGCCTGGCCGGCGCGATGAAACCGGAACAGCGCGATCATCTCAAGACAATCATGAAGAGCGTTAACCAGCTGACCGCCATGGTTCGCGATTTGCTGGAAGCCAGCCGCGCAGAGTC
>Ga0075029_100000232_pt1 | contig 30728 bp, 21 predicted proteins | sample LitLauG_LLR_2013_FD_71391 | JGI IMG/M metagenome (GOLD analysis project Ga0075029, IMG submission 71391) | Freshwater sediment microbial communities from North America - Little Laurel Run_MetaG_LLR_2013 | ecosystem: Environmental > Aquatic > Freshwater > Creek > Sediment | place: USA... | reverse complement strand
TCCTTCACTAGAGCGGCAGCGGGAAGAAACAAGGCGGAACGGTGAAAGGGACAGAACGGAGGCCGAAGGAGGGTGGCAGGGCGTGAGTGAAAGCGCGGTGAGTGCCAAACGCATTTGGGGTCAGTTTGGCGCGAAACCGGCGCAGTCCGAAACGCCCGCCCGAGTCGCGGCCAAGCGGCGTCCACCCGGAAGAGGACGAAGGAGAAGCAGTCGCGAAGCGTCAATTGCACTGGTTTGCGAAATCTCTTATAAACTACTGGTTTCCAACGAAGTGCTCTTTGGGTAAAGATTTTCGAGAGGGCGTTCGCGACAAATTCGGCGCAGAATAGCGAGGGCTGGAGATGTGTGCTGACAAGAAGGATGTTCCCATAGAGGTCAGATCAGAATCCGCAAAAACGCAAAGTAACGCCGCGGTGCCGGTATCGCATGCAAGGAAGCCCGTTCAGCTTTCGATTGATGATCAGCAAATTATTGATCTCGCGACGCAGCTTGGGGAACTAAAGACCGATCAGATCGACGAGATCCTGCCACTTGCGAAGTGGTCGCTTGAATCCGTGACACACCTAACAGAGTATGAAGATGAGAAGGCCAACAGAATATTGACCGCTGTTGCGTTCTTAAGTGCACTCGTTAGCGTAGCGTTTGCAGCGATTGTTCAGCGATACCCATTTTCGGCGGCAGGAGAGGTAAAAGGCCTTAGCATTCACCCGCACTCAGTTATGCTGTTGATCGTTTACTGTCTCTTTGCAATCTATTTCGTGCTGTTGACAATAGGAGCTGCATTCACGTTGTACGCAGTGCGACCTCAGTTCCGTATCCCGACCACGTGGGAGCGTGCCAAGACAGAACCTGGGTCGTTTCTGTTTTTCAAGGAAATCCTCAACGTTTCGGGCAAGAATTGGGGTCGAAGTTTTACGGAGATTGATTCGAAGAAACTTAAGGCCGAGTACGCTAAGAACTCAGTTTTAGAGACGTATCTGATAGCCCAGAAGATTCCGAAAAAGCTGCGCCCGTTAAAAAAGGGTATCTGGTTGTTTTTTGCAAGCACGGCCGTGTTGATCGTCCTCCTCCCATTATGTGCGGTGACTGTTGTCTACGTTGACGTGCCGGCTCAGAACCCCATACCAGTGGGTACGGGGTCGGCAGAAGGTAAGATAGATATTCCAGCGACAAAAACTCCGCCTCCGACTAGCCATGTTCAGGCCGAACCGACCAGTCCTAAATCGGAAAACGGAGTTAGCACAGCGAAAACCGTAGGGGACAAGCACTCTCAGTCGGCGAATACGGATGGTCGCAAAGATTCGGAGAAACATTAATGAGACGGGTTGTCCCAGAAGACTCGCGAGAGGAGTGTTTGATGAATCCCTTCATAGGCACTCTTGAAGCCGTTTGGGAGTCTCCCACCTGCGTTTGGATCAATTCGGAGGTTGTAGCCGGGATTGCGGAGAAGATCGCCGGTGAGAGTTTTCCTACCCCTGCTTGGCGAGAAGAGGTGTTCCCGACGGACGACTTGGCGTTCTTGGATTTTATAGGCGTAGGCAACGCGATAAATTTTGCATTTACGGATTTTGAAACTCACCAGAGTTTCTCCGTGCAATACAAACAGACACTATGGCGAGGGGCGTTCGCTATGTGGGCGTGCTTGCGGCGAGCCTTGGATCGCGGCGTTGACTTGTTCTCTGGGGAATACCTCAGCCGGGTCTCGGTTCAAGATGTTGGGGAGATCTTTGCTGGCGAATCGGCGATTCCGATGCTTCAGGAACGAAGGGCGATTCTTAATGAAGTTGGGACTGTTCTGAGCGAACTCTTTGACGGAAGATTCCGGAACGTGTTTCTGAATGGACAAGCCATTGCTTTTGGCAGCGACGGTCTCGTCAATAGACTGGTTGATTCGTTTCCCTCCTTCCGTGACGAAAGTGTCCATCGCGCCACTGGCGCTCTATTGAAGTTTCAGAAGCGAGCACAGTTGATGGCGATGATGTATCAAGGAAGGGCGGTGAGTTCTGGATTACTACGAGGATTGCGTGATTTCGCTGATATTGGTCCTATCGCGGACTACAGTGTTCCGAGGGCTCTTCACAGTACCGGAATCCTGCAATACGCACCTGAACTTGAAGCACGGATACTATCAAGACAGTTGATCGAAAAAGACAGCGTAGCTGAACAAGAGATAAGAGCTCAAACGGTCAAAGCTCAAGTCGTGTTGCTGGCCGCGATTAACCGACTTCGTTCTTCGCCAGTAACGTTCATTGAATTGGATTACAAACTCTGGACGATGGGCCGCGGTGCAAAAAGCCCTCATCACCTGACGATTACTACGGCGTATTGACCAGGTGTGGGATATCCAAGCGCAAGAGTTATTGGAGAATCGCTCGGTCGCAACGTTGGTAAAGGAAGACTGCGATTCTCTATTTTCCTTCCTTTTCGTTCAGGATCAAGCTTCGTAGACGCGGTACATCGACGCCCGCTTTTTCCAAGAACCATAGGCACGCCGGCTTGGCGGCCATATTAGCCATGCGTATGTAATTCTCTGGTGACGGCTCCTTTGTTCCGCTTTCCCAACGAGAAACCGCGGCTTGAGTGACGGAAAAACGAGCTGCGAATTCCACTTGTTTTAGGTCGAGACTTTTCCGGAGTGCACGGACGCGTAATGCCCAGTCGGGAACTGTCACTGGGGCGCCCCTGAGTGACCGCTTGACATATAACCCGTGGTAATATAACCTGTGGTAATACGCACCGTTTTCATCAGCGTTGTGAGTAACGGGAAACGATAGCACGCCTCGAAGCAGCCCATATGCAGCAACGACACGATATCCACAGACCGTTACTACCCTGGTACTTGCTAATGAAGCGACATGGAATACGATGGGACATATCGGAACACAATGAAACGCAACGCTACGGTATGCAACGAGGGCGGATGTCGGTACTGATTGACGGCACGAAGTACTACTCCGCCGCAGAAATTGCGACGGACCTTGGTATTTCACGGAGCACTTTCTGGCGGTGGCGCGGACTATCGGAGGAGAATCTTCCCGCGGGTCGCCGATACCGCGGCGGAAAGATGGTGCTGTTTACGGAGGACGAAGTGCGAGCCATTCGGGAATTTGCAAATCGGCTCGAACCAGTGGAACGAGCCAGCAGAGACCAAATGAAATTGTTCAATGGAGCTAGATAAGGAGGCTTATGCCGAATCGGAAGGCAGTGGTCCTGCTGAGTGGTGGCTTGGACTCGACGACAACATTGGCTATCGCCCAGGAGCAGTGTTTCAGACCTTATGCCCTCAGCTTTAGATACGGGCAACGCCACGAATTCGAACTGGAAGCCGCCAGCAGAATTGCGAAAGCGTCGGGCGTAGAGCAGCACACTATCGTAGACATCGATCTACGAAGCTTTGGTGGTTCTGCGCTGACTAGCGATATAGATGTTCCCAAAGGTCGCGGTCCCGAAGAAATGTCGCAGGGAATACCGATTACATACGTGCCAGCGCGAAACACAATTTTTCTATCGTTTGCCCTGGCCTGGGCAGAGGTTCTCGAATGCAGCGACATTTTCATTGGCGTCAATGCTCTCGACTACAGCGGATATCCTGATTGTCGTCCCGAGTTCATCAAAGCGTTCCAAACGCTCGCAAACCTCGCAACCAAAGCCGGAGTAGAGGGGACAACCAGGGTTACGATCCACGCACCGCTAATCGACCTCACCAAGGCGCAAATCATTCGAAAGGGATTGGAGTTGGGCGTGGATTATTCACTAACGAGCAGTTGCTACGATCCATCCGGAGTTGGGGAGGCATGTGGATCGTGCGACTCGTGCCAGCTTCGCCGGAACGGATTTCTCGAAGCTGGGGTCGTCGATCCAACCCGATATCGTCTTGCCCAGGTGCCGGCATGAGCTATGCAGTAAAAGAGATCTTCTACACATTGCAAGGCGAGGGTGCTCAAACGGGGCGACCCGCCGTTTTTTGCAGGTTCTCGGGCTGTAACCTTTGGTCTGGGCGCGAAGAAGATCGCGGCAGAGCAGTGTGCCAGTTCTGTGATACGGATTTTATTGGAACTGACGGAACTGGGGGCGGACGTTTCGATACTCCAGATGCTCTAGCAACTGCGATCGATAAGACCTGGCCGCACCATCGAGGATATTCCAAGCCATTTGTGGTATGCACTGGTGGCGAACCTCTCCTGCAATTGGACCAGCCTCTGATCGACGCTCTCCATAAAGTGGGGTTTGAGATTGCCATCGAAACCAATGGGACACAGACTGCAAGTCCGGGCATCGATTGGATATGCGTCAGCCCCAAAGCACAGGCGGAACTCAAACTTCTTTCCGGACACGAGTTGAAACTTGTTTTCCCTCAACAGGGCGCAGGGCCCGAATTATACGAGAACCTCGATTTTCAGCATTTTTTCCTTCAGCCAATGGATGGTGCCGCACGTGAACTGAACACGACGTTGGCATTGCATTACTGCTTAGAGCACCCGCGCTGGAGGCTGAGTCTCCAAACGCACAAGTTCTTAAACATTCCGTAGAGGAGGGCAACCGATGGAGATCTTCAAAGAGTTTACGATCGAAGCCGCACATCGCTTGCCTAATCTTCCTGCGGGACACAAGTGTGGGCGACTACACGGGCATTCGTTTCGGGTCGAAATTCATGTTCGGGGGTCGGTAGTAGATTCAGTTGGCTGGGTAATAGATTTCGCTGAGATCAAGAAAGCGTTCCAACCTTTGCATGACGAGTTGGACCATAGCTACCTCAATGACATCGACGGACTGGCAAATCCAACGAGCGAGAATCTATCCAGGTGGATATGGAAGCACCTGACGCCGGCCTTGCCTTCCTTGAATCGCGTTATTGTCCGAGAGACTTGCAGCAGTGGGTGCATCTACGCCGGAGAGGATGAAAACTGATGGAAGATGTCCAGGGTAGACGTGATGAACGTGAGGTGGCGCTGGACCGAGTCGGAGTATCTGGGCTTAGGTATCCGATCGTTGTTCTCGACCGGGATCACCAAAAGCAGCACACGGTGGCGGTTCTGAAAATGTCGGTCAACCTGCCACACGAATTCAAGGGAACTCACATGAGTCGCTTCATCGAAGTCTTGAATGAGCACCGAGGCGAGATAACGATGCGCACAGTTCCGGCTGTCCTTCGAGATCTGCGGAAGAAACTGGACGCCGAGAGTGCGCACATTCATCTCGTCTTCCCGTACTTCCTGGAGCGCCGAGCACCGGTCAGCGGTGCAAGTGCGCTGATGGACTACGAATGCTCATTTGATGCTGCGGTCAACGGTGGTGATGACAAGTTTGTCTTCGGAGTGCGAGTACCGGTTACGAGCCTCTGTCCATGCAGCAAGGCGATAAGCGACTACGGGGCCCACAATCAACGAGGCTACATTACGATCGATGTGCAAACGATTCGCGATCCAGAGAACAACTTCGCGCTGGTGTGGTTTGAGGAGTTGATCGATATTGCGGAGCAGTCGGCGTCCGCCCCCGTTTATCCGCTCCTCAAGCGCGCGGATGAGCGACACGTCACGATGCAGGCTTTCGACAATCCAGTGTTTGTCGAAGACATGGTACGCAATGTCGCTCTTGTTCTTAAGAAGGACTCACGCATTGCGTGGTTTCGAATCGACGCATTGAACCAAGAGAGTATTCACAACCACAGTGCTTTTGCCAGCGTCGAATGGGACCGCTCCCAAGTCACGACTGCAAAAGCCTCGACTGTTGAGGAAGAAGCTTGCGCGTGAGCGTCTCGCACTGTGAGTTCTTTCTTTGTTTTTTTCTCTCTTAAAGAACGAACCGCCGAATTTCCAAATGGGCAAGACGATAAATATCGTAGTGACATGCACAAGTCGAAAGACGCGAGATCCGCTCGCGCGTTTTCGGCTGCGAGAAGTTCGCGACAAGACAGTTCAAGACCGTGCGCTGAACTGGATCGAACGGCTTCGAACCAACGGTAACTCTCGAACAGGCGCGTCAGAGTTGTATTGTGGGGAATATTGGTCCGTAGTCAGATCCCTTCCGTCGGTGGCACGAGATGCCGGACTCACGCCTCGGATTTGGATTTGTTCCGCTGGATACGGTCTTATTTCACCTCAGAGTCAGATCTCTTCGTATAGCGCGACATTCTCACCATATGAACGCGACTCCGTGACGCGAGGTTTCGACGCGGATGCTCGGAGGATCGCAGCGCGACAGTGGTGGCGCAGTCTCTCTAGGTGGTCCGGTCCAAGCGGTACCGAACTGCGGAGTCTCGCCGCTATTGCTCGCAAGTACCAAAACGTGCCACTGTTGGTCGTCGCGTCTCCTGATTATCTCCAGGCAATCGATCAAGACCTGAGCAGCGCCGTTGCTGCTTTGTCACGTCCAGATCTCCTGCTTATTGTTTCTGCTGGAACGCGGACATTCGGAAAACTAACGGATCACCTGCTACCATGCGACGCCAGGCTCCAGTCGTGCTTAGGAGGGACTAGGGGAACTTTGAACATCCGAATCGCTCGGCGTCTCCTTCAATACATGGGACGCGGCCAGATCAGCCTAGATCGCCAAAAAGTGCAATTGCGGCGGCTTTTAAGTAAACAGCCTCCGATCGAGCAGTATCACAGGCGAGTCGTGACAGACGAACAGGTTATGAAATTCATCCGGTTGGAGTTGAACAAAAACGAATCTCCCTCGCGAAGCCTACTGTTGAAGAAACTCCGGAGCAGTGGCAGGGCGTGCGAGCAATCTCGGTTTGCCGATCTTTATACGGAAATGGTGAGCGATGAAAAGGTCGCGTAAGCGCTCGATTGTAAAAAGTGTAATTCAGAGGCGAGCGCTTCGAATCGAACAGAACGACAAGCACCCTCTTTATGTTTTCTGCCTAACGGGAGATGAGATCTTGGAGATTGCCGACATATCACGCCTCTCTCGTAACGACGCCGGGAAATTGATCGGATACCAACGAGCGGACGTCAAACGTCACATCCAGGACATCGTTGAATACTTGAACAGCGACGATATTCTGTTCCCAAACTCGCTGATACTCGCTCTTTCCTCAAAGGTTAAATTCCACGTTAGCCGGGGCCCGCTAGCCGCGGATGGCCTTGTAGCGTCGGGTGTTTTAGAGATTCCGGTTTCTAAGAACGGCCACAAGCCCGCGTGGATTGTTGACGGGCAGCAACGGGCATTGGCAATTTCAAAATCGACACGACGCGATATGCCCATACCGGTGAATGCTTTTGTTGCTGACGAGGTTGAACTCCAACGAGATCAGTTCCTGCGAGTGAACAACACCAAGCCTTTGCCCCGGGGTTTGATAACAGAATTGCTTCCCGAAGTGTCCACACCGCTTCCGGCGAGTCTTCAAGCAAAGAAGATTCCATCGGCGCTTTGCGAACTCTTGAATTCTGAACCTCATTCACCGTTCCATAAGATTATTTCCCGAGCCTCGACGCTACAGGAAAACAAGCGGGGCGCAGTTGTCGCGGACACCTCAATCATCAAGATGTTGCAGGAAAGCTTATCGAATCCATCCGGGTGCCTTTTCCCGTATCGCAATATCGCCACTGGTGAAACTGATTTCGATTCGATATGGGCGACTCTGTTGGCCTACTGGACCGCAGTAAAGAAGACGTTTCCAGAAGCTTGGGGGAAGCCTCCTTCGAAGAGTAGGCTGATGCACGGTGCAGGTATTCGCGCCATGGGTAAACTGATGGATAGGGTGATGAGTTCCACCAATCCGGCGAGTCACGGGGTCGTGGCCCACGTTCAACATGAACTGCGTTCAATAGTACCGGCCTGTCATTGGACTGCGGGGCGATGGACTGAACTTGGGGATCTTAACTGGAATGAGGTTCAGAATGTTCCCAGGCACATTCGAATGCTGTCAAATATCCTCGTAAGGAGCTACGTGCAAGGTAGGGGTGCTCATTAATGAAGTTCTTCTTCCCAGACAGTCAGGATCAGGTCGATCCGAGTTTCGATTTTGAAACTGAAGAGCGGTCTGACCTGAGACTCAGGCACCGCGATGATCGGTATGCACATGAGGAGTTTGCTAGTACCCCATTCGACGGGATCCTTCTGTCTATGGCCATGGTGGAAACGGGCAGATACACGCTCCCACAAAGACACAGACTTTATCGGATGGGAGTACGGCGGTTCTTCCGTCTGGACGACACGAGATTGGAAACAATGGGAGATTGTGGCGCATTCTCGTACGTTCGTGAGGACTATCCCCCATATTCAGTCACCCAAGTTGTGAATTTCTACGACGAACTCGGATTTGATTACGGAATATCAGTGGATCATGTCATCTTGGGCTTTGATCCGAAGCTGGACGCCGAGTCGGCCCCTAAGGATTGGAAGCGGCGGCAGGAAATCACGCTGGACTTGGCTGCTGAATTTCTCAAAGAGCACAAGAGATGCGGAAGCAAGTTCATGCCAATGGGCGTCGCTCAAGGATGGAGCCCTGGTTCCTACGCCCACTCAGTCGAGCAATTGCAGAAAATAGGTTTCTCCTATATCGCGATGGGAGGAATGGTCCCGCTAAAGACACATGAGATTTTGAGTTGTTTAGAACGCGTCAACCAGTCTCGCAATGTGGATACCAAATTGCATTTGCTGGGTGTAACGCGATGCGAACAGGTGCGCGAGTTCGCCAGGTTTGGAGTTACCAGTTTCGATAGTACGTCGCCACTTCGTCAGGCTTTTAAGGATCTGAAGGACAACTACTGGACTCTTGATCGGACATATTCAGCGATAAGGGTCCCGCAGGTCCAAGCCAACCCATCACTGCTGAAGAAGATTGTGGCTGGCAAGGTGAATCAGGCTGAAGCGCGACGACTGGAACAGAAATGCCTAAGGGTTCTGCTCCAATTCGACGGCGGAAAGGCCGCCGCGAATGATGTACTTAGCCCGCTCTTGGAATATGAGCGGCTTTATGACGAAGGACCCAGCCGTGCCGAAATCTATCGGGAAACCTTGCTAGACGCTCCTTGGAAGTCTTGCGATTGTGACATTTGCAAAAGAATCGGCATTCACGTCATTCTGTTTCGGGGGGCTGAGCGTAATCGCCGACGCGGATTTCATAACATCTTTGTATTCTATAAAAGACTTCATCGCGAACTAGGGCAGGAGCATGAAGCCGAGTGTCTTGTGCTCAGTCCAGGAGGGCTAAAGTAATGGCGTCTAGTCGCATTTTGAAATTTCCGGCATTGGAAATCAGACAGGGCTCAAATCGAGTGCTGTACAGTTTTGCCGCGGACGGAAAGGACGTGTACTCGTTTGCCACTGTGTCGCGAATTCGCCGAGAGAACCAAGGAGAGGTTTGTGGCTATCAGCGGCCTGAGGTTTTGTCGCATATTACCGAGATTCGCAAATACTTGGAATGTTCAGACCCGATGATCCCTAATGCGATCGTGATCGCTTTTGACGAGCGCGTGTCTTTCGAACCGTCTGATGAGTCCGTCGTAAATGGTTTTTGCAGAGCAGGAGTTCTAGTCGTTCCGATTGACGATGGAGTTGCTGACCACGAGAAACCGGGATGGATCGTCGATGGGCAACAGCGCATGGCCGCTATTCGGGAGGCGTCAATCAGTTCTTTTCCGATTTGCATTACGGCGTTTATTGCTAAGGACGAAAAAGAACAGAAAGAGCAGTTCATCCTTGTCAATTCGACCAAGCCTCTGCCAAAGGGTTTGATTTACGAGTTATTACCCACGACGCAAATGACTTTGCCCAGCATGCTGCAGAAGCGGCGATTCCCCGCCCAACTAGCCAACAGACTCAATTACGATCCAGATTCTCCCTTCAGGGGAAAGATCCGAACAGCGACGAACGGAGACGGTGTTGTACAAGACAATTCAGTCTTGAAAATGCTGGAAAACAGCCTGAGCGACGGAGTTCTTTATCGGTTTAGGGAGCCGGACTCTGGTTCAGGCGATGTTGAGTCGATGCTTGGGGTGCTCAAGGCATATTGGTGCGCGACCGCCGACACCTTCAAGGATGCCTGGAATCTGCCGCCGGCACGTTCGCGACTGGTTCATGGTGCTGGAATCGTCAGTATGGGATTCATAATGGATGCTATCGGGGATCGATACCATGACGAACCGCGATTGAGTCGGGAGTATTTTTACACTGATCTGCAACCGCTGGCGCGAGTTTGCCGATGGACTTCGGGTTATTGGGACTTCGGGCCTGGTGTCCAGCGCAAATGGAATGAGATCCAGAATACCTCGAAGGACATCAAGTTGCTGGCAAACTTCCTGCTACTTCAGTACCGTGCAGCAGTTATGAATCGAACGGCTTAAGGAGGATTGCTATGTCGACATATCGACATGGTGGAGTGTTGAGGATTACCCCTTAAACAACCGTGACTCGGGCACGTTGGATCCAACGTTCCAACGCGAGAACTATGCTGCTCGCACCAGTACCTTGCACGTATTCAATTTTGTCCCGGATATCGTCGAACGAGCGATAGACTGCGTGCTTGGTTGCGGCCCACACCAAGAGCACTACGTCTGCGTTGTGAGCACTTCTCGTGGCGCTTCCAGCCACCAGTTCCGATACTACGAGCACGTCAGCGCCGGAACGTTGTTTTATCAACGCAGCTGCAGCCTCCGCCGCCTTCTCATGCAGGGAAACAATCGCGACTTTTTGAAGATGCGCCAATGCGAGTGGGTCATTTTCAGCTGAGGAATCATCGACCGTGGCAGCCGGAAGATATTCATCCAGAGTTGGCTGATCGAATCCCAGTTTGTTACCGATGGATCGCCAAAGGTTTTGTTCCGACAGGGTCAAGTCAACTGCTTGAGCCCTGATGAAAGAAACACCGTCAATCCAAAGGCCTTGTGAAATCCCGAAATCTTGCGCATACGCTGAAAGCAAATCAAGAGCTTCAAGGAGAAAGGGCAAGCGAACACGTACTTGTCGGTCGCGCCACCATCGCCGAAGGAGTTCAATGACTTGAGCGTCGACGCCAGCGAGACAGCGGAGTACGCCGCCGGCGAGGCTAATGGCCGCACCGGAATCGACTGCGTGGAGCGAGTGCGCCCGCTGTTGAGTCCACAACTGCAAGAGAAGGAGGTATGTACTTCCCAATTGCACGCGCGGGTATTGAGGATCTCCGACCAAATCTTCTATGAGCAAGGGTAGGCTCTCGCTCAGTAGTTCGAGCGTCTGAGGGTTGCTTGCCGATGCGGGATCTGTGAATAATTCTTCGATGCTTTCGAGAATCTCGTGAATCTCGCCTGGGTGACTGGGATCGAGGGGAGAACGTTCGTGGAGGAGAAGAAACTGCCTAGCTTTGCTGTGATTGGCTTTTCTTAACTGGCTAATGAACTGCGGCCAAGTCTGCGGAGGAACCGAAGGTCCGCTTAACGTTTCAAGAAAAGTCGCCAGTTCCGGATTGGTTCGGTATTTGAGACTCTCATTGAGGGCGCTCGGTAAAATGGTTCGCAAGGATTCGGTACAATCTGTCCGTTGCAGCAGAAGAACGCCAGAGTCTTGAATACGTCGCCAATCCGCCACGCGGAACGCTTCGAAGAAGACGTTCTCAATGTTCGCATCTTTTCGCTCGCCCGGTTCAGTTAGCGCCGCGTAGTAATTCAGGGTTCGAGCAACAGGATATCCATCGTCCGGGCTACAGACAGCAAGAAGAGCAGCGACAGTTGGGTATACGTCCGCCGCGAAGATCTTGGCTGCCGTCGTTTTGTCTCCGCTCTCATCCGCTTCGCGCAAATAGATTTCGTAGAACGCCTCAACTATTGCGATCCGAACCTTGTGGGGCATACGCAAGGTCAACAGTTCAGTTAGTCGAGGCTCCTCAGTGATCTCGCGATGAGACTTGAAGTGGGCCCGCATTTGAACTCGCATGAACAGACTATTGACCGCCGTGTCTAATTGGCGCTCGTCAATTGATGTAATGGCATGCTCTGCCAGGTGGCGGTCACTCGTCGCTAACGCAAGTCGAAATTGCTCGCGCAATTCAAATAGGCTCTGCGGCCTGGCGGATACAAAAGTTGGTCGAAGGTTTAGCAGGTGACGCCACAATCGTAGTTTGTCTGGGATCCTAGTTGTCGCGTGAGTTTGCGAGGAGTGCCAGCGGTAGTAGCCAGCAGGTGACAGTTCTTTCAAGGCAGGTGCCAGGGGACCGGAATAATCTGAAGGGCGCATGACAGGCCGGTTTCGATCCTCCCACGCGAAACTCGGAATGATCCATGCCCGCAAGCCCGTGATAGCCGAACGCAGGGCATCTGAATCCGGTGCTAGCGTTAGCCAAGAAACAGTGCCATCAGGACGAAAGAATGGAAAATGAGAGGATTCGCTGAGGTGCAACGCCTGATTCTCACCAAAAAGTGGGTGCGCATTTCCCGCAACCGGGAAGGCTTTCCAGTCTTGTGGCCAGGTTGTCTCCAACCTTTCGATCAGGAATCGGCACGCTTCTCCGTGAGTCATCGTAAGGATTCCCAATAACGATCGAATTCGAGATAGGCACGAGCAATCTTCTGTCGCCCTTCCCCGTAGTTTGTCGCGTGGTAGGTGATCTTCTCACCCCGAATATAGACTCCGTGGTAGGTGATATTCATCGAGCCTTCAACATAAAACCAAGGAGTGAGAATACCTTTTTCGTGGTGTTCCTCGGGAGCATAGCGGACCGTGATCGCTGACGCCTGCAGAATACGAGGAGAGTTGACGAAGTTCTTGGAAGTCTCTGTGGCGACGGTGATGATGTGCACAGGCATGCGGAGAGAAACAGTCGCTAGAAATTCGTCGAAACGTACCTCGGTCCTGGAATCTAGAGCAGGAAAAAGTGAACTGAACTGCCTGAAGCGGTTATTGAGCAATGCAAAGTCTGAGATCCAAGGACTACTGAAATAGATGGGTCTAGAACTCTCCGGCATGAGCAGCAAGGTTGCTAGGCAAGACGAGAGAAGATCGGGAAGTTGAGTGCCGCTCCCGTGCGACCAGATGTCCCGACTTGTTGACACGTTGAGATTTGTCACGCAACCAAGCCTCGGAGTTGTAAGGATACGATCCAGTCCGAACCCTTGCGGCGAACAGCAGTAATACTCGCCGGAACAAGCATGCTCTCAACCTCGAGTTCTTCTGCAAGGAGTCCTTGAATTTCAGCCATCGCGTGGGCTGCCTTGTCGCGACTAACTTTCAAGTCCACCATCCCGTCGCGGCAGAGAAGTTCACGAAGTTGACGTTGCCAATCGTTATTATTGTCAAGATTGATGATCGGCGGTGCTGAGACGAACCAACGGGACCCAAGGGCGCGTGACGCTTGGGCAGCGTCGTTGTATCGGTTGTGATCGACGAGGCATTCGGGGCAGGAGTCCTCACAACTCTCGATGAGCAATTGCTGTACGAGACGGTAAATCTGTGCAGGTGTCGGTTCTTGACCGCCAGACAGATCGCCGAGGGCCGCTGAAAACCGGCGGCGACTCGGTTCATAAGTTGCACAGATATAGGCCCACACCGCCGGATCGATCGGAATTCCGATACGTTGCGCGTGCTTTCGCCACAGTCGATTAACAAAATACGTCAAGCGATCGGTCGCAAAGGAACTGCCTGGCCTGAGAAATCGACTAACCAGAGCCACGACCAACGAGCGACTTGAGTCGAGTCCAGCTTCAGACAGCGCGGACCGAAGAGATTCACTCGCGTCTGCAATCTGTTTAAAATCGTTGGCATTGCGCAACCGATTCATCGCTTGACGGAGCGGTCCATCGGATGGCTCATGAAGAATCGCATCCAAGAATGCGAGCAGTGAGTCGGCCACATCCTGACGGGGGCACAAAGAGAATGCATTCCGTACTCCTTCGGGGAAACTCTCGGGAGAGCGGCGCATCTCAGCAACCACTGCTTCGATATGCCCCAATCCCCCAGGCGTTTCCTCGGTCAGGTACAGTTCGGCGTCCGATGTCCCATCCCACACGATGTCAAGAATCAGGTCGTCTTCAGAGACACCTTCGACGCGGCTCAGAGTTGCCAAGCGGAACGCTTGTCCCATGGCAGATAGAAACCGGCGTTTCATCCACAGTTCAAACTCCGGTCCGGGAGTGACCCATAGGGATCGTTCTAGTTCCTCGATACGACGCTGCACCGTCGAGTTTTGCCATAGGGACAGGAGGTTGTCGCGGAGTTTTACCGGCATGTCGAGCGAGTGCTCATCGTCGCCGGCTACGGGCAATATATCTTCCAAAATCTTCTGTGCGGCGGCGACTCGGCGATCCTTCAGTCGTATCTGGGCGTCGGCGAGGCTACAGTGCTGGCGGAGTGCAGTTCCCACGAGCATCCCGAGGCTTGTACGATGGAGCCACTCCGCGGAAAAGCGGTCCACTAGGCCTGAGAGTTCGGGATCTGTTCTGAGGAGGTAAAGATAGAAGTCACTACGCAATCTTTCCACGTCACGTTTATGAGGGTTGGGAAGGGATCTGAGATAGCCGTCGGAAATGACCCACCGCACGCCGTCTACCCGAATGCGAAAACCGACTGCTTCCTCAACGGAATGTCCGTTGTCTTCGCTAGCGAGAGTTCCGCGTCCGGTTTTGGACGTACCCCTAGGCCTAGTAAGTTGGGCATTAAATTCCCAGGTTCTGGCAAAACGTAGAAGTTCGACTCCCGATTGCTCACGATGAAGGTGGGCAGTACCGCTACGCAACGCTGTTGCCCAAACACCAGACCGAGCCAAGGGCAACGCAGATCCCGCGCTAATTAACCTAAGGCGCGACTCCCAGTTCCACTGCGCATTGCTGCGCTCGGTGATTTGGCTTGGTTGGGGAACCAGACTCGCCGATAGCGGTTGGTAGACAAGAACCTGTCCACTCGAACATTCGGTACTCTCCAACAAGAAGAGGTCCCGGAAGAAGTTGCGTATCGAAGATCGAACTTCGTCGGTCGGTTGGAGAACGCAAGCCGATCCGTTGAGCCAATAACCAGGTTCCCTTGCGCCGGTTGAATAACGTTTAGAGACGCGGCCGGGACAAAACTCGTAGAGGCCCTGGCCTATTGAGATCTGCTCATCATCTTTGAAACCATTGGGAAAGCGTAGGGTGAGTTCCGCAAGGTCAAGTTGTCCAAAAGTCGCGGCCGGGATAAAGGCGGGTAGCGGTCGGGTAAATCCCCGATCTTCCTGAGCGCCTTGCGTCTGAGGGTCCGCTTGTTTCCAGCCTGTTTCCAACTTACGAATGAGAGTCGGGACGACTTCCAGAAGCAAAGAGCGGGGCGCACTCCAAAGGATTGAATCCACGCTCGTCGCTCCGGGTATTCCATCAGCAGCAGCAGCCGGAATAGAGAACATTTTCTCGAAATCGTCGTGAAAACGTGACCAGAGAGTCTGTTGTTCAAGTAGTCCGCGCAACAAGGCAAGTGCATCCCGCTGTGCATCTGCACTACCAAAGGGACGAAGGTATGTAAAGGGTCCCCCCCTCCGCACCCGCAGGCCCAACCAATCGATCAAGAAATATACGGCCTGCTGCCGCAATACGAATGGGTTCCGTACTGGGAGGAAGATCGAATCAATTTCCGGTCGGAAAAGTCGCTCCGCATTTTGAAACATGTACCGATCTGAACCGTAGTCAGACAAGACAACGACCGTCCAAGGACGCATGCCCTTCCTCCTGCCAGCACGGCCCTTCCGTTGCACAAATGACGCCATCGATACCGGGCGCTTGTGATGAATGATTGCCCCGACCTCAGGGTCATCGAATCCGACCTCCAAACTACTTGTTGCTATAACGAGGTCTGAAGAAGCATTGAACCCGGGGCGCTGTGAACTGCAACCGCTTACTCTCAGTGAGACGTTCAAATTGTGTCCGATTGCACGGGGCAGTTCCCACAATTGACCGTCTGCATAGCGCCGCTCGCGCTCCGTTTGTGTCTCGTTTGGTGGAGCCTGCCGCAAACGGGCGAGTTGCTTTCGCTCGGCGTCTGCCATATCTCCGAGCCAGCGATTAAGGGTGTCAAGATTATCGGTGAAACCGAATACCTTTCGTCCGGAGAATGCATTCCCGTAAATATCTTCTGGGCCGGCATCGAGGGCTTGGGGCGGGGCGAGGAGTCGTGTGACCAACATCGCGCTCTGGATTGACGTCGCGAGCAGTGAACCTCCCGCTGGGTTGCCCTTTACAGCCAAGTTGTACTCCACTCCCTCAAAGCTGAGTTCGGTAGTTGCTGCTTGAAAGTCGGCAACGTTACCAGGCGGAATGCCTACTACACGGGCCAAGTGTGCAGATGCATCCCGTAGCGTAGCGGATAAGCCAACGAAGTGTACTGTTCGCGCTTTAGTCCAATGACGCCACCGTCTCAGCAACCATGAGATTTGGGCGCCTTGAATGCCTTGGTAGGTGTGAACTTCATCCAGAAGTATCAGACGGGGCGTTAATGGTGTCCGACCGATTCCAAAGGTTCGGGACCACTCACTATTGCCCATTTCGCGATTGAGCATTTCTGCTGACAAGAACAAGACGTCAGGTGGATCTTTCTGGAGTTGCTCCCGCGTTAGACGCAAGACGCCGTTAGGGATGTCAGGCTCATTTGGAGAACCGCCGGTATAGAGGCATGTGTGACCCAAGATCCGATCACTATCCCGCCACAGTAGATCTTGGGAGGCATCGTTGGGAGATTTTAAAAAGGGTACCGCGAAGGAGGAGTTTGAGCGGCGCCAATGCCGACTCTCGGCGCGGAGTTTTCCCGTTTCTCGGACAGTAGCCTGGAAATCTTCGTCGTAGGGTGTGTCACCCAAAAGCGCCCCAAAGGTCATTTGACGGAGACCCGCCTTTTCCAGAACAGGGCGCAACTTCAATGCCTCGGAGAGTGCTTCCCTTAGTTGGTCCGCGAGGAGCACATTTCGCGGGTAGATAGCGATGAGTTTCGTGAATGCCTGTCGTTGCTGTGAAATCTCATCCACTATGCGAAGGAACGCCGGCACATAAAATGCCTTGGTTTTGCCTGATCCGGTTCCAGCACTGACTACTGAACCTTCCTGAACCTGTCGTCCGTACGCTCGGAAGATGTGGGCAAAAGCTCGACGCTGAAAACCCGTAAAGCTAAGGGTTTGATCTTGCTTGTCACGCGCAAGAGCCGAAAAACAATCATGCAGAAGATCACGAGTCCCAGGCGAACAACTTGGTTCAAGATCAACCCAGCATTCTTCGGCGCTAACACCACGTTTGGCATAACAGCGAGGTGCCAGGTCAATACGTATGTCGGAAACTAGTCGTGGTGCGACTATCCATGCACGGTTGGGAAAGAGTTGCCGCAAACCGGCGATTAGTCGTACTCCCTCGGCGAAGCGTGTCCGGAAGCGACCCGGAGTTCCAGGGAGTTCATGTAGGAGGCGTTCTTGCGCCAATTGTTCGAGCAACGCTCCCAAAGAGTGTCCATCGTTGTGCAGTACCCCCCAGGCGTCACTCAATTCGCCTTGTGCTTGGGACATCCATTCTTCGACCTGATCTGAATCAAAACTACCGTTATAAAAGCCCCACGAAAGCAGCCTTGATTCTTGTCGCTCCAGCAATGTTAGAAACTCACCTACAAAATCCTTAAATTTCATTTGCGCGACCCTAAGGTAACGAGCAACGAATTCCACAATTTATACCGGTCTAGTAGGTCGCGGATTTCGGCATTTTCTAGATCACGTGGAGAACCTCGTCCCTCCGCTGCTGCAACCAAAAAGTCGCCGGCTTTCCCAGTCAAGCCAAGGGTCTTAACATCTTCTGGGAGACTCGCCAGTTTTAGACTAAGCGTGGCAGCGTCTTTTTCGTCACAAGGCGGAACGGATGACCGGTTTACCAATTCGTCTAGCTTCTTGTTGAGTTCGTGTCCTCCCGGTAGCGTTTGGTCAGCAGCGATCTTCGCCACTTGAACATAGGCTCGGATTCCGGCGATAAGGTTCGTCTGCCATCCTTCTGTAACCGGCTTAGTCGAGCCGTTTGCAGCCTCCTTGATTGCGACCATGCGCTCTTCAAATTGCGGTTTTGCGACCGCGTCGATTCCTTTCCCAAGGTCTCGTTGGCAACTGCGCGCACCACTTGCAGCGCTACGCACCTTCGCCACAACATTTGGAAAGGTCGAATCAGAGAAAACCGATTTGACGAGAATCGACAAGGCTAGCGCGGAGCGAAGCGAGTCGCGAGATTGCTCAGCTATATCCGCGTAACGCGTGAGCCTACCAGTCAGAGTCTTATTCCGCTCTTTCTCGGGCAGCGCCAAAAGAGTTTCACGGAGCCATTTCCTACCGTTTTGATCACTCATCGTTTTTTCGATCTTGGAGCTCAACAATTTGTCCCAGGGCGACTGTGAGTCGTTGGACAAGTTGATCCGGATCTCCCTCGCTGGTAGCTGCCTGCAGACTTATCCCGACATTGTCGATGAGTTGGTCGAGATAATCTTCAGCTATGCAGATTGCGCTTTTCAATTCGTTAAGTACCTCGGGTGAATACGTGGCGATTGCTACAGTTGTTGAATCGGCAAGGACGTCTTCAGCGCGACGTAATTCTGTGCCCCAGGCTTCCACCCGCTGTGTGTAAACTCGGGCGGTCCAAAGCGGATCGAATTCAAGATGTGGGAGCACGAAATGACTTTGTTTTTGCGCTTCCCGAATGCCGACTAAATCCTTGCAATAATTTGCGACGACATCTCCCTCTTCAGAATCAGCTTGTACCATTGAAAGAATCGTACCGCGGAGTTCTCGCAAGGCGGTGCGTTCTGCTTCCCAGAGTCCTCTCGTTGTAGGAACAGAAAGTAAGGCCCGGTACCTCCGCCCCCAGTAGTCTTGATGAAAATCATCGTTCAGTCTCTTGATTTCAGGTTCACCGGCAATTTGTCGGGCGACTCGAAATAAAGGCCTGGGATCGATGAATTTGCATGACGCTACCAGTCCCTGTGGAATCGCTAGTTCATGGGCTAACATCTCGCGGATCGCGGTGTGTTGTTTCTGAATCTGACCTGCGGTGGCATTTCCTTCGCTGGAAAATCGGTTCGGTGGGTCGGATGGAAAATCTGAAAAAAGTGCTTCGGCTAGTGATGGTAAGTCCTCAACCGGCAGTCTCTTGCGCTGCGCTAACATATACGAAACAGACAAGAAGCCCACCGCGGCAGCGATTGCTTCATCCGGGTCGACTTTTTGAGGAACCAGACTGTTCACAACCTCTTCCGAATGGCGCCGCACCCAAATGGACACCGTACGTTTCGAGCGTTCGCCGTCTTCGAAGTTCCAAGATCGCTTGCCTAGATAGCGAAACCGTGCAAGTGCTCGGACAAGTTCGGCGCTCTCCTCACTGCGTTCGAAGCGGACGATGGCACCACGCGCACGACTCCTTTGGCCTGCTATCTCTATTAGACTCTTGTCAGCCAACAAGGCTTGCCGCTCTCTAGCAGGTATCCTGGTAATGTCTTGCCAGGGAATGGACTCGCGTATTAACTCGAACAGCAATGCTCTAGGCTCGCCATCTTCGCTCAGTGGATCTCCGGCTAGCCAACGGCCAATTGCAGCCAGTATTTGTGTTAGCTCAGATGGCACAGTCTGGGGCCTAGTAGGCTCCGAGACTGTGGGCGTAGTAGGTGTTACTACAGATGTGGCATGGGTCTTGGACTGTGCCACTGTCTGAGTAAAGGCTGGAAATCCCAGTGGTGCGAGAAGAGGAAGCAACTGACGGCCAGCGTCTTGCGGATCTCGGGCTTCTATCCAAGCAGTGGCTAACCTCTGTAGTCGTTCCCGTTCCTCAGTCGACCAACCTCCGCAGTACTGTTCCTCAAACGAAGTCCAGTATGAAAGGGCAAGGGGTGGCAGAGTGACTGATTGAGGCGGAAACTGTTGTGGCACCTGCTCCGGGTATTCGAGGGCGGGCAGCAACAACTGCATGAGTAAAGCTCGCGGAGTCTTACCGAATCCAGCGGGACCCTGCATCCCAAAAAGATGGAGCCATAGTCGCGGCATCTCCCTTGTAAAAGGGAATAATCCTATGCGCGTTTTGTTTTCAAGTTCCACGTACCCAAATCGATCGTGGCAGTCTTCAGAAATGCCGAATGGACAGTGGTCACATGCGCTCGTTGTTACATCCGAACCGCCATGTCGTGACGCTGCAAGCTCTCTAACATGACCTTCTGACAGTCGAATCGTGTTCAGGTATCGTGCCGTAAAGCGCGCCATTTCTTCCACATCTTCACCCCATTGGGTGTTGCTTTGGGAAACGGAGAAGATATGTGTCGCACGCTGCAACTGATTGTCCGGCATGTTCCCAATTGTCCCAAGGCCGGAATCAGTCATTCCAAGGATCACATAAAGATCACAAAGTCCCGCGCGCGCTTGGGGTTCGAGTGCAACTACCAGTTCTGTGTCTAGTGCTGCCATTACCGACACATCCTCGACGAAAAGAGCCAACCGGCGCTTTTGACGTGCGAGATCACGGCGAATGTCAAAGAACACCGTCTGGAGTTCTGCTCCGGTAATTCCGGTCATTCCTCGTACGGCGTCGCGAACCGCTGCGTTAGCGTAATCAACGGCTTGCCCACAGAGTCTGTCGTCATCGAGGAACTGATCGATCAACTCTCGCACGACCGGGGGGTTGTTCAGGTGGTATCGCGGTGGAGGTTGGAAGTCTTTTGGCTGAAATTCAGGTACGTTTTGACGGTCTTCTACGCTGCTCGACGTTGTAAGACGCGCCACAACAGTAGCGATCGCGCCGTCCTCGCGAGTCAACCATTCCCCGAAAGCTGGAGCGACGAAGCAGTCCGCAAAATGCTTGAGATCCGCAGGTAGAGGTGGCAAATCCCGGTCTTGTCGTCTCGGACCAAGCTCTAGTCTTAGCTGGCCAGCAAGTTCTTGGCGCGCCGTTTCGCTGGATATCTGACGCAGTGCGGTGCGGACAGTCTCCAAATAAGGGGCAAACTCCTGGCCCAATTGTTCGATCATCTGTTGTAAGGCATCTTTGAGGCTGCCGTTCCGCCTCTCGATCAGCACACATCGAAGATCTGACAGTTCATCCCCGATTGCTACTTCGTCCTCGCATCTGAGTTTGAGCCAATGGATTAGGTGCGACTTGCCACTGCCGGGTTCGCCGTGAATGAGTGCCTGGACGTTACGATGGCCGGAACGGAAGAGGGCCTCGAAGAACTTGTTCTCAGCAAGGTCGTTCTGAGTGCGGTCATTTCTAATTCGACGAAATGGAGCGTGGGAAGCAAGGAAGTAATGGTTTTCCGACTGAACGAGGTTGGCGGTGTTGGTGAGGGCTCGATTCACGCCCTCCCGTGTCCAGCACGCTTGCATATGCCCTAGAGAGTCTTTCTTCTCAGTTGCAGGCTTCGACATAGTCGATTCTCCCGGAGCGGAGAGTTTTCCCGTCATTGGGTGGTTGTGCGGCTTCAATACTCCAACCCCGACTGTCGGGCGCGCAGTGCAACCGAATACAGTTGTCCAAGTGCAAGTCCACAAGGGAGTGGCTAACTGCCAAGGTGACAATCCGAGCATCGGGATTATGGTTCGGACAGGTTCGGCGGAAGATTGCGCCATTATCGAGTTCAGGGCAACACTCCCCGACTTTGGTTAGGAATTCATCGCCTGACAATTTCGGACCGTCAGCAAAGATTCGGGCCAGGTGCCGAAGGATTCGTTCATACGGGTTGGCTTGGAATGCCCCCTCGGGATCGAACCAACCATGGCCAGTGTAGACATACCAACGATCAAGTCCGGTGTGCTTTGCCTGATTGAAGGGATTCTGAACACCTGCCATTTGTGGACATTCACGGTTAAAATCGTTGGCCCACGCAACACGGCTCTTCTTTATCGTTCCTTTGGGGCCCAAACTGATTAGGTAGGAATAGAAGGGGGCGAAGTATGGTTCAATGTCGGTTGAAGCAAGAACGCGTTCGTCCAATTGCCCCAGCAAGACCTCTCGCGTGTTTGTCCTGCGTTCGATGGACTCCAGTTTCATCGAACCCCCATCTTGTGTGACGAGACCTAGTTCCAATGCTGCCTTTATCGTCGCTGCTGCCTGCTCGCTTGTGGATTCAAGGTCGGGCAGTCCCTTAGGCTGAAGTACCGCGACAATCTTGGCGCGAGTCCATTCTTGGCGACTGTACTCTCGAAGCAAATCGATCAGGCATTCCACTCGGCCTGGAGTTACGGGTTGATCAGTGAACATTGTCGACTCCCGAAGCTATCCAGATCTCGGGGGAAACATAGGGACGTACCCCCTTTTTGTCGGCCCACCGCTTTCCCCGTTCGTCAAAAGGATTGCAACCCTCGCAAATCCAATGGGTAATGATATGACCGTGGGAGACCTCAAAAATACCACGGTGAACTCTGTCGCCGTGAAGCACGATAACGTTGTCCTTTGACCTGAGAAGAAACGGCGGTTGCCATCCGGTCTGGTCTTCCGTGAGGAAATCGATTCGATAGGGGAATGGATCTCCGCCGAACGCCTCACGGCACGATGCGAATAGGATGGGTTGGAACCGTTCAGTACATACGAAACGATTGATTTTCTTCACTTGCCAAGCACGTCGCAGCCAACGTATGAGTGATTCGTTGCGATTCACAAGAGATGGAAGATTCAATACGACATGAACGTTTGGATTTGAGGACTCTTGAGGAGGCAGACGAAGCGGAGCGAATACGGAACGTGTTCTTTGCTCCCGCCGGCAACCTGGGCAACCGCCGCACGCAAGAACAGTTTGTCGACCGTATAACTTGTGGAGAACCGTACAGATGCGTTCCTGACCGTCGACAGCGCTGAGCATAGCTTCCAAGCCCCGCTCCAAGAGGTCCATTTCTTGTTGGCGAACTTGACCTATGAGTGAGGAGATGTCAGGCGATTCGGGAGGAAACTTCAATTCAAGGGTAATCCACTCGTTTTCTTCTTGGTCTGTCTGTTCGTGTTTCAAGTCAAGAAGGATGAGTTTCTCGGCCCTCAACAGTTGAAGGAGAAGACGCTTGTTCCAGCGCACGTTTTCTTCGTACGTACGAGTCCCGATCAATTCCTCTTTCTTGCTGCGAACGTTGACCCTATAGTGATGCCGATCCTCGTCGATGCATTGGCGCGTGCGCCATAGAGATTGCCACCGTTGATGAATCGTCTCCGGAAGTAACAAGGTTGGGCCCAATTGCGTCGCAATACGTTCGTCCTTTCCAGTAGCCAGAAGAGCACTAATGGCGGAATACCCGTCTCGGCCGCTCCTCCCGACTTCTTGGTAGAAACGATCCAAATCCTCGGGAATGCAGGCATGTAAGACTGTGCGCACGTCAGATTTGTCTACTCCTAAGCCGAAAGCCGAAGTGGCAATCATCAGATCAATCTCATCAGCGCGCCAACGATCGAGCAGACTGCGCCTTAGTTCTTGTTTCGTTTCGCCCGTGAAACATCCAATACGGCGAAATCCCTCGTCGAAAAGTCGATTCCACCAAGTCTTCGCGTCGTTCACGGTAGTGGTGTACAGAATGGCGGGGCGGGGTAAGTGTCGAACGCAATCTAATACAGATTGGGTACGCTCTTCTTCGCTCTCAAATCGCTTCAGATAATAGGAGATTTCTGGTCGCAATCGCTGGCTAACAAACTCCAGCCAGATCTCGCTGGGGAAAAGCCTTTTGAGACCCTCCCGACACTCGGGCGTGAAAGTTGCTGACAGCAGGAATGTCCGAATACTTTGGTGCGAGCGCTTGCGCCAGCTTTGCCAAAGCGTTGATAACAATTGGAAATCCACACGAAAGAAGATTCCCCAGGTACCGACCATGTGTGCTTCATCGACTACGACGTGATCAAGGCGACCTTGCGAAGCGAGCTCGTCTAGAACCGGTCGTAGCCGTCCTGAGACGCACGCCTCTGGCGAAGTGAAGAGGAGTCGGGTCGAACCAGAGCGCACAGATTCAATAACCTCATTGGGATTTATGGCTGGATCATCTGCCGCGAAATACCGGACGTCGAGATTTGCAAGGAGGGGCAATTTCCGGGCTGCAAGAAATTGGTCCATAGCCAGCGCTACCGTTGGCACAACTACGAGGGTGAGGCCAGTCGAGAATCTGGCAAGAAAATGGAAGCAAAGACTCTTGCCTGACCCGGTCGGCAGAGCAATCAAAACTGTTGCTCCCGACGGTGCCTCGAAGGCCTCCCAGCAGGCCTCTTTCAGGGCCTGAGATTTCCAGTGTGTGTAGCCAAAGGAATCGGCAATGTAAGCTTCCCCCGGTATCATCTCGTCCGGTACTCTGACGACCGGTGGGTGATCGATTCCTTCATCTGGCGCGATTCCTGACAAGTCTAGCCAAGTCGGCAAAAATGGATGGCAATACAGCCTACCCTCGTCGTTCCAAACGTCGAAGAGACTGAGCATATTACGGATCGGGTCTGAAACGTCAGGTATTGGAAGATACCCGTTCGCCCAACGTAAGGCTTGTCGAACAAGAACAGCTTCGTCTGGTCCAAAATCCTTCCCCTCGATCCAGGATTTCTGCAAACGCCAGATTGGATATTCGAAACTATTCGGCACCAGAGGCTTGCGAAACGGTGCGAGTTCGCGGGGATCATGTTTCTCTAGGGCACGACCCAATTGAACCAAGAGGCCCCTCACTGAACACCTGCCAGATTTTGATTGATCGCCAGGAAACCAGCGCCCTCTTGGTAAATCGTCCAGCGATCAGTGGACAACATGATCAAGTCCAACGTGTGCGCTTCCTGCAAAGAATTGGGAGTTGCTCTTTCCCGAGATTGTTGAGCGAGTGTCTCCCACCGTTTTCGTGATTCCGAGACAATTTGCTGGAACCGCTCAGACAACAGGTTGCGAGCCCTCGCCTCAGCCAAGTTGTTGAACTCGTGCACCTTCTCTGTCCATTCCTGGCCGGGGAAAATAGCATCGAGAACAGATTCCCGTTCCTTCCACAGATTGACCCACACACGATCCTTAGTTTCTCTAGTTAACGATTGGCGAATCACACGCAATTTTTGGCTGTCCTCCTCAATGGTTCCATCGATCTGCACAAAAACATGTACCGGCGACATCCAAAAGTACGCACTAACTAGCTGTATCAGATCCCGACGATTATCCAAGACGGAGAGATCTGGCTGACTGGAGAATACAAATTCGAAACCGCACCAAGGGGTGGAGTTTGCGGATTTGCACTGAACAGCATAGGTGCGACCGAACGGGTGAAAGAGTGATGCATGGGTAACCGCATCAAACAGTGGGTTTCCAATCTGAAAGAATTCTCTGTCCAGACGACTTTGAGCGATGTCCCTGCGGAAAGTACCAACCACCTTGCCGCTCAGATCAGGAGGGAGGATATGACTGATTCGGACAGCGTCCGGTTCGAACTTCCAAAGTCCCTCCTTGGATTTGTCATCGCTAACAGGAGTTGCTCCTTTTCGTACAGCGATCTCTCTGAAATAAGAAACAAAGGCCGATTCCAAGTAGCGTTCAACCTCGGGTTTCGTGTGCACGTTAAGATATCGCTGAGCGCGGCTTTCCTGAAAAGAAGCCCAGTCGAGGAGAGCGTCGTTTTCATCTGAGGCGCGTTCGTCAACTGCTGCTTGCCGCAAATCCGGGAGGCACGAATCTAGTCCCTCAACGCCGCTGGTGAGGGCCATCTCAATCATTCGCTGTTCCTGTTCTCGAAGGGAGAACTCCAAACCACTGATGGATTCGCGATAAACATTGAATCCTTGGTCATAGCAGCGCACGAGAGCTTCCTCGATCGTTGCCGCGGCACAAATTACTAATGACAACACATCTTTTCGATAACGATTGCGTCCGATCCGGTCTAGGCGTCCTATGCGCTGCTCAACACGCGCTAGCTGCCACGGTTGATCAAAGTGCACAACGGCATCCGCGAATTGAAAATTGCGACCCTCACCTCCAGTTTCATCGCTCACGAGAACTCGCACGCGAGGATCTCGTTCAAACCGTTGTGCAGAAGATTCTTTTGATTCACGACTCATCTCCGCACGAAATTCAGTAATTGCCTCTCCACCTAGCGTTTGGCTGAGCGCGCCTGCAGTTTCCTCCGCGAGGCCAGGGTATCCGGCAAACACTAGAATCTTCAAAGGCGTGGTCCCGTCAGCACGGCTGCGCAAGACCTGCACTAGGTGAGCCAATCTTGTATTCGCTTCGGGAGAGTCGTTCCAAGTCGTCAGTGCAGCCAGTGCGTCGACGAGAAGGTCGCGACGGATCAGACCTACTGCAGCCCGTTGTAATAGTTCCTTATACAAAGGCCAATCATCGTAACCGGTTAAATGTCCCAGTGCTAGGAAGTCGCGACCTTTGGCATTTATTTGTCCGGAAGAAATTTCTAATAGAGGTCTCAGCAGGTCGAGCGCGCACTCGCTTGATGCCAGGCTTTGCCATAGTAGGCGCGCAAAAATGCCTAAAATGGGGAGATCCCGACCGTCCGTTTGTGCTTGGCTCAAGAGATCATCCACTGCCGAGATAGCGTTGGTTTCAAGGAGTCCTGCTCGGTAATTCGTGATCTCTCGAAGACGTTCGACCCGTTGCAGTTTCCCGTCGCGCACTAGAGTCTGACGACGATTGCGAAGGACGCGGCGGTAAACGCGATATCGATCTGCGACGTAGTCCATAATCCTGATCGCAGCTGTTATTGCCTTCTCAGGGGTACCGTCAAGGCCGACCCTCATTTGGGCTAACTTCTTGTCACTCGCGAGAAGGGGCAGGTCGAGCAATCGATGTGACTGCCGAATGACATCATCTGAGGTATACTCGCCCGTCTGTACACCTCGAACGCGTATCACCAAAGGCTGCAGACGTCGGCTAAGTTGAGACTGGGCGCCATAGAGCGTCTCGAACTCTTCCACTGATTCCACGCGGTCCGGATCGAAGCGGTCAGGTTCCAAGAGCGACAAGAGACGGAGAAACTCATGGCCGCGACGCTGAGCTGGGATTGCACTGAGTAGCAGAAGGGAAGGCACTCGTTGAGCTAGATCTTTGACAAACGCATACAGGGATGGTGCCGATAAAAGGTGATGACATTCATCAACCACGACAAGATCCCACGGGAAGTCGGCGACATGGATAGCTGTGGAGTCGAGCACTTGGGACATCGAAAGTATCGCCCGCGAATATGATCGCCAGTTAATGTCTGAGTCGGTGTGTAATTCTGGTAACGTGAACACCTGCCCACCAAACTTGGAATAGATTTCGCAAAGCCACTGTTGAGTTAGCGAACCCGGACAGATGACGAGGACACGAGCGTTGGGGTTTGCCAGCAAGAGATCGTGAATGATCACACCAGCCTCGACAGTCTTGCCCAGGCCGACCTCGTCACCAAGAATGTAACGTCTTCTCCTGTCATCGAGAACGGTGCCGGCGACAAATGCTTGGTGTGGATAAAGATCAACCCGAGCAGAGAGCAACGCCACCAAATGTCCTCCCTGCCTAAGATTTTGTAGTTGAGCTATTCGAAGAGACTCGCGGCAACCAAACCACACTAGATTATCGAGATCACGGTCGGCTAGTCGATACGCCGGTATTGTGTTATGCGACTGGGCCTGGGGTTCTAATTCGGCTTCACTGGAGGTATTTGATACACCATTTTCATATTCGATTTCGTAGGTCTGCAGGGTGCCAGGAGACGCGTTTAGCAACTGCTTAACCACGCAGGGACCGTCTGGCCCTCGACAAACGCGGCCATTCTCGAGGTTCAACCTCTTGAGAAATCCCCGCTTTAGCGCATCAGGCCCAAATTCCTGGATGAGGGGATTTCCATTTTGTCCGAAAAAACGAACTCTTAAAGCGCTTGGTTCTTTGGCGATGACCCGCCCTTCCCCGTATTGTTCATGCCGTACAAGTAATCCAACCATTCGGGTGCGTTCCCGCCAAGATGGTCTGAGATCATGAGTTATGAGAGGACAAATCAACGTCTTCTCAGAATGGCCGCTAAACCTGGGAGGCATGGGGGATGCGTCCCGGACCCGCTTAAAACTACGTACGCCAATAACATAGAGCAAATCGGCGAAAAGCGCCATCGCGTGAAAATCGTCGGCCGAGCGCCGCTTTCAGCAGTTCGACGATCCCGGCGCGGATGTCGTTGTAATTTTCGGGAGTGGTTGTCATTTTCGTCATCGGGATTCGCCCATCTTAGTGACCGGCAGTGTCAGATCCCTAAGCCAATTCCTTGTGTGAGGGATGAAGGTTGACCGATTTCCAATGCAGATGTCTTCGAGACATCGGCTCCGAGCTGTGGGCCGAGTTTTCCCATGTCGTCGGTGAAGAGCGTCGCATCGTGGCTGGCGCGGGAGATGGAGACGTAGGCGAAGCGGGAGTTGAGCAGGTCCGGGTGAACGCTTGTGTCGGCGTGAACGAGGACGCGTTCGGTAGTGAGGCCTTGGGAGCTGTGACTGGTGACGGCGTATCCGTGGTCGAAGTGACGATGCTCGCTGGTGTCGAACGAGATCTGGCGGTTGTTGTCGAGGCGCGCAGAGAGCCGGCCATCGGGATGGATCGCCTCGATGGTCGCGAAGTCACGATTGGCAACGCCAAGTGATTTGTCGGGGGCGGTGAACTGGATGCGGTCCCCTACAGACAGCTCGCGTTCTATCTCCTGGTAGACGCTAACGCCGGTGAGGCGGCGCGGGTCGTAGGTAGCAAGTTCTTGGTTTCCTTTCTGGATAGTGAGGTCATTTGCAGTCGGGTCGATTGCGACGACCGACGCATATGCTCCAGCTCCAATTCCAATGACTTTGCTGCCACGTGTGTAGCGAACCACGTCGCCAATGTCGTAATGGCTTGCCCATGATCGTTCGGCTCCGGTCATGTCCTGACGCTGAACCAATACGCGGAAATTGTGATCTTCCGGGGCAACGTCCCCGGTGGCCTTCAACTCCTGTCGAACGGCGACGTTGAGCTCGCGGCGGGAAGCATTGTCTGGTGAGACGATGAGTGCGTTGTCGGGCGATTCGACATAGCTCTTGGCGATGGCGCGGATGCGCTCTTCTCCGTTGGGGATTTCTTTCAGACGACCCTGCTGATGGAGTAGGTCGAGCGCGGCAGAGACCTGGCCCGTAGCTAGCAGTTCAACGGCAGATTTCAAAGCCGGGTCCTGCTGGCGAACGATCTCATCCAGTCTGGCCGTGTGCATTCCGGCCTCTTGGAGTTGCTCGAAGGGGCGGCCCGCCTCGACGCCCTGATGCTGGCGGATATCGCCGATCAGAAGGACACGGTCATCGGGACCAATCCGCGTAAGAAACTCGCGCATCTGGTTGGTGCTGGCGAGGCTCGATTCATCGACAAGGTAGAAATGCTTTCGCTCTCCTAGGTCTGGATCTACGGTGCTGGCGAGGAAGCCTTGCAAGGTTCGGGCTTCAATTCCTGCCTCATTCAGTTGTCGCGCGGCGCGGGAGGTCGGGGCGAAGCCCTCAACCTGATAGCCGCGGCTTTCCGCAGCACTGCGGATGGCTGTGAGGGTGGTCGTCTTACCTGAGCCGGCAAAGCCTTGGATACCTTGAATGCGGTCCGGCGAGCTGAGCACGTGCTCGACCACGGTTCTCTGTGCCTGGTTGAGGTGCCGATGTTCGTCTGCAACGGCGATGGCCTGTGGACGCGAGAGAATCGGTTCGATTTGGTTTTGTCCGTCACGCATTCTGCGGACAATTTCATGTTCCGCCTCGATGGTTTTGGCGGTGGTGAACTGACGGCCGGGAACGCTCTGAGGGCGCTCGACGATCTGAAATTCCCCGGAAGTCAAGCGGGCGTCAATATTGGCGCGGACCTGGTAATGGGTGATCTCGCCCATGCCGCGCCGGAGTCCATCGCGGATTAGGGCACGTTCATCCACAACCGCCTCGCGCTCGAAGTTCTTGTCACGGGAAAAGTTGAGAGATTCTCGAACCCGGTCCAACGAGTTGCCGGGTTTCTTCTGATGTTGAGACCGTTCACGGGCTGCGCGTACAACAGCATCGGCTTGGTGTCCAAAGTCTGCCGCCAGCTTCCGATGCGCGGCCATCACCTCTCCCGCCGAATGGATTTCCTTGCGGTCCCGCGTCGAGTGCGCAGCGATCTCAGCAGCTTCTTTCCCCGAGCGGCCCGTGCGTTCAAGGTACTCACGAATTTGTTGGCTGCGGGGACTGGAAGCGTCGAGGTATTCCTGCGTGTAGCCCTTGATCTCCGGCGCACCGCTCCGCCCAGCGGTGATTTCGTAACCGAGTTGACGCAAACGGTAAGTCAACTCGGATTGATAGATCGCCGTGGCAAATTGCTGTGAGGCGAAGAGGCTCTGCGGCTGGATTGCGCGCGCCTGGCCATTGTCGCGCTCCGTGACATTGAAAACGACCGCGTGAGTATGCAGTTGTGGCGCGACATACCCATCGACCGGACGGGCTGTATCGTGCTCAAACTTCGCGGCTATAAATTTGCCAGTGGTCTCGGGCGGATGATTGCCGCCGATGCGGGCTTGCGTGTACTGTTCGAGCTGGTCGAGGGCAACGCGGACGCTCTCCCGGTGGGCTTCACGGACACGCTCATCGCCGCCGACGAGGGCGGTTAGAGAGACGGATTTGGGCGCGGAAAATGTTGCGTCCCAACCGGCACGGTGTTCCATCGTCTTGATGGTCTTGCCGTCGGCATCCTGATATTCGTAGGACGCTCGTTGTCGCACAAGTTGCTCGCCGGTCTGTGGATGTTGGCCCTGGCTGAGTTTCGCAAAGTCCTCGGCGGAAACAGTCCCGGCAAGGCCGAACTGCTCCACCAGTCGCCCTTGCCATTCGCCCGCGATGACGCCGCGTTGCGACCAATAGTTCTGTTCC
>Ga0075029_100000231_pt1 | contig 30767 bp, 28 predicted proteins | sample LitLauG_LLR_2013_FD_71391 | JGI IMG/M metagenome (GOLD analysis project Ga0075029, IMG submission 71391) | Freshwater sediment microbial communities from North America - Little Laurel Run_MetaG_LLR_2013 | ecosystem: Environmental > Aquatic > Freshwater > Creek > Sediment | place: USA... | reverse complement strand
GTGCTGGCGGCGATGGTGTTCTTCGGGAAGGAAAGCGTGACGGCATCGGGCGGGCAGGTGATCAGGTTCAGCGCCGATAGCGATTGGATACGGGTCGCTTACTTGACGCTGGCGCCGTTATTAGGAACGGCTGCGGCGAGCACGCTATTTGCGGTGGCGCTGCTGGCCAGCGGCCAGAGCAGCACCATCACGGGCACGCTCGCCGGGCAAGTCGTGATGGAAGGCTTCATGCACTGGCGCATCAAACCGTGGGTGCGAAGGCTGATCACCCGCACACTCGCCATCCTGCCGGCGGTCTTTATTATCGGCCTGCGCGGCGACAGCAGCGTTACCGATCTGCTGACGCTCAGCCAAGTGGTGCTCGCGCTGCAACTGCCGTTCGCCATGTTCCCGCTCCTGCATTTCACGAGTTCCCACAAGCGAATGGGGAAGTGGAAGCTTGGCTGGTTCCTCCTCATTGCCGGTTGGGGCAGTGCTATTCTGATCACCGCGATGGACATTTACGGCCTGCCGGACTCGTTCAAAGCTGCGTGGCAGGTTATCGTCGGCGGGTGATGCCGGAAGGGAACAGAAGGTGCGGAAAAAGTCGAATGGGTCAGCTCAGTGCTAAAGCCGCCGACGAGACAAGAACCTTATCGCAGCGCTAAAGTGTGTGCGTGAGAACTTGTGTCGTCCCTCCGGGACTCCGTCCGATTTTCAACTGTACCAGGACTTACGTCCTGGGCTAACCTATTGCGCACCTCCGGGGCTGGTGTCTTGCCGATTCTGTTCCACCGGTGTCCCGCGCAGAGTAGTTCTCACGCACACACTCAAGCGCTGCGCCACCCAAAACCAGACTTGCCCGCAACGCGAAGAGGCGACAGAAATGGAAGACCCATGTACGACACGATTCTGGTGACGCTGGACGGCACGCCTTCGGACCGGGCGATCATCGAACACGTCAAGCAACTCGCCAAGCTCGCGCATAGCCGCCTGGTGCTGTTGCACGTGGCCGACGGGTGGGCAGCCAGGACCTATGGTCCGGACGCGGTCAGCCCGGAAATCACAGAAGACACCAATTACCTGGAAAAAGTTCGGGCCGAGTTTCAAGCCGTGGGTATTTCCGCGCAGGCCGAACTGGCGTACGGTGAACCGGCCGAGCAAATCATCAAATGGGTCGAGCAGAAGGGCTGCGACCTGGTGGCGATGAGCACGCACGGGCATCGCTTCCTCGCCGATGTGTTTCTTGGCGCTACCGCAACGCGGGTCCGGCACAGTATCAGTGCGCCGGTTCTCCTCCTCAAAGCGAAATAATCGCGGTGCTCAACGGCCCCGACGGCTTACACATTTTGTGCTCGAAGGAATAAACTAGAGAATTCAGGCCCGGTCGCAGCCGCGTTCCGAGCCCATCGTCCCGGGTCCGGCATCCATAAGTCAGTGGCAAATCAGGAAGGCACTCATGTCAGCAAACAGTTTCGGCGCACGCGCAAGTTTCAAAGTAGGCAACAAAGAATACGAACTCTACCGCATCGACGCGCTCGACAAACAGGGCATCGCAACCAGGCATTTGCCGTTCTCACTCCGTATTCTGCTGGAGAACCTGCTCCGCACCGAAGATGGCCGCAATGTGACCGCGGCAGAAATTCGCGCCCTTGCTGCCTGGAACAAGAATTCGAAGCCAGAGAAAGAAATTGCGTTTACGCCGAGCCGTGTCCTGTTGCAGGATTTCACGGGAGTGCCTGCCGTCGTCGATCTCGCGGCCATGCGGGACGCGATGAAGCGTCTGGGGGGCGACCCAAGGCTAATCAATCCGCTGCAACCGGCTGAACTGGTGATCGATCACTCGGTCCAGGTCGACGAATTCGGATCGCCCAACGCTTTCGACGTGAACGCGTTGCTCGAATTCCAGCGCAACAAGGAACGCTACGCCTTCCTGCGCTGGGGGCAAACCGGTTTCCGCAATCTCGCCATCGTGCCGCCCGATACCGGCATCGTTCACCAGGTGAACCTCGAGTATCTCGCGCGCGTCGTCTTCGTGCACGAAGAGGGCCGCAAGCGCACCGCGTATCCTGACACGCTGGTCGGCACCGACTCGCACACCACCATGGTCAACGGACTCGGCGTGCTCGGCTGGGGTGTGGGTGGAATCGAAGCCGAGGCTGCCATGCTTGGGCAGCCGGTCTCCATGCTGATCCCGCTGGTCGTCGGTGTGAAACTCACCGGGCGCCTGCGCGAAGGCGCCACGGCGACCGATCTCGTCCTGACGATTACCGAAATGTTGCGCAAGCACGGCGTGGTCGGCAAGTTCGTCGAATACTTCGGTCCGGGCCTGCAAGATCTGCCACTCGCCGACCGCGCAACCATTGCCAACATGGCTCCCGAATACGGAGCAACTTGCGGGATCTTCCCGATCGACAAAGAGAGTCTGCGTTACCTGAAACTCACAGGCCGCAGCGAAGATCAGATTGCGCTCGTGGAAGCCTACGCGCGCGAACAGGGTTTGTTCCACGACGCAAGAACTCCCGAAGCCGAATACTCCGAACTGCTGAATCTTGATCTCGCCACCGTCGAGCCCAGTCTCGCCGGACCGAAGCGCCCGCAGGATCGGGTTGTACTTTCGAAAGCAGGCGAGTCGTTCACACATGCTCTGCCTTCACTGATCAAGCCCAAGGCTCAGAGCGCCGCTTCGGGGCCGGGTGAGTCCGGCATAAGACAGGTCAATCGCTGGGAACAGGAAGGCGGAAGTCCGACGGCGGTTGGGGTCGAGGATCCGAACGTCCACGAACACATTTCCGCAAATGGTAGGGCGCTGCAACACGGTAGCGTGGTCATTGCGGCGATCACCAGTTGCACGAACACGTCGAACCCATCGGTGATGCTGGCCGCCGGACTGCTGGCAAAAAAGGCCGTGGAGCATGGTCTCGTTGTACCCGCAACAGTTAAGACTTCGCTCGCTCCTGGATCGAAAGTCGTCCTCGACTATCTGGAGAAAGCGGGCCTGATGCCATATCTGGAAAAGCTCAAGTTCCACATCGTCGGCTATGGCTGTACTACCTGCATCGGCAACTCCGGCCCGCTGCCGGTTGAAGTGTCGAAAGAGATTGATGACAAAAACCTGGTTGTTGCCTCTGTGCTTTCCGGCAATCGCAATTTCGAAGGCCGCATCAATTCCGAAGTGCGCGCCAACTACCTGATGTCGCCGCCGCTGGTTGTCGCCTTCGCGCTTGCCGGACGCATCGACATCGACCTGCGCAAAGACCCCATCGGCAACGGCAAAGACGGACAGCCCGTCTATCTCGCCGACATCTGGCCGCTGCAGCGCGAAATCGACGAGACCATGCAGCAGTCGCTTTCGTCCGATCTTTTCACCAAGAGCTACGCCCAGGTGTTCGCCGGCGACGAGCGCTGGCAGGGCCTTCCGGTGCCCAAGGGCGAAACCTACGCCTGGGACGCGGCTTCCACCTACATCCGCCGAGCGCCCTATTTCGACGACATGCAGATCGCGCCCGCGCCGGTCGTCGAAATTCAAGGCGCGCGCGTGCTCGCCGTGCTCGGCGACAGCGTCACCACCGACCACATCTCGCCCGCCGGATCGATCAAGAAAGACAGCCCCGCCGGAAAATATCTGCAGGAGCACGGCGTCAAACCGGGCGACTTCAATTCCTACGGTTCGCGCCGCGGCAATCACGAAGTCATGGTGCGCGGCACCTTCGCCAACGTGCGCCTGCGCAACAAACTGGTGCAGACCGAAGGCGGCTTCACACGCCATCTGCCCACCAACGCTGAGATGTCGATTTTCGAGGCCAGCGAAAAATATCGCGCCTCAGGTACGTCGCTGATCGTGCTCGCCGGCAAAGAATACGGCTCCGGTTCATCCCGCGACTGGGCCGCCAAAGGCCCCGCCCTGCTGGGCGTTCGCGCGGTGATCGCCGAAAGCTACGAGCGCATTCACCGCTCCAACCTGGTGGGCATGGGCATCCTGCCGCTGCAATACATCGCCGGCCAGACCGCCGCGTCGCTCAACCTGACCGGCGAAGAAGTCTTTGAGATCACCGGCATCCCCGACGTGGTCGAACACTTCGCCGCCGGACGGCAAATCAAGGTCCGCGCCACCACGAACGGCGGTGGCCAGAGTAAGACCACGGAGTTCAACGCCCTGGTCCGCATCGACACCCCGCAGGAAGCGCTCTACTACGCTAACGGCGGCATCTTGCAGTATGTGCTGAGGCAGTTGCTGGCCGCGAAGCCTAGCGGGCAGATGGTCGGCGTTTAGGGTCGCAAGAATCCGCGGCTCAATGCTTTCCGTTTCCGGGTCGGATATTCGAGCTATCCGTTGAACAACTTCGCGATCGTCTTCATCGGCAAGAACAGCTTGCGATCGTCTTCGGGTAGCTCGATGAAGCCGTACTTGCGGTAGAAGCGGGCCGCGTCGTCATCAATCGCCTCGACGAGCGCCGCCCAGGATCCCACATCCCGCGAAGCAACAAGTGCTTTCTCCAGAGCACACATCAGCGTCAGCGTGCCCACTCCTGTGCCTCTATATTTTTCATCCACTGCCATCCGGCCCAGCAGGGTTACACCAACATATCCGTACCTGCCGGCCTTTTTGGCGATCTCGGCAGGCAACTGGTTGATCTTCAATTCGCGGCTGGAGAGCGTGTAATAAGCCGTGATCGTCTGCGGCTCGTCTTTTGGAGCGATCACGAATACCGCAGCCAGTCCGCGCTTCACATCCTGTGACGCCTGCTCGCGGATGTAACGATCGAGCGCGCCGTTGCCGCAGCAAAAAGCCGCCCGGTCGTGCTCTCCGAGCGGCCCGATGTTGTAGTTGCTCTTGTCGGCGATCACGGCTTACTTCGTCTTCGCGTAAGCCCTGGCTGCAGCACGCAGGGCTGCGTTCGGCTCCGGCGGATTCATCAGGGCTTCGACGAAAGCACGCTGGCTACGCTCGTTCAACTCGATGGTTGTGTGCTCCTGCAGAGCGCGGGTCGCGGCCTGCTGCATGCTGGAAATGGCGAAATCCGTAAGCGTGACGCCTTCGATTTCGGCAGCACGCTCAAAAAGGCGCTTCTGCCTTGGACTGACGCGAGCTTCGATTCTGGCCTGGCGTAACGGCATAGATTGATTGTACGGCAAATTGCCGGAAAAGCAAGCGTTCCCCCATACCCAGGAAGAAGCCAATGCTTCAGCCCCCAAGAAACGGCAAGGCGCGACGGTTGTTGTTGGTGACTTCACTGCTGCCCTCCCCGGCGAAACACAAAAGGCGCGACCCGTTGGGCCGCGCCTTGGTTTGAGGGAAATTGTCCCTCTAGTTTCAGTATATCAAGCTGGATAGGGTAGTGTGCCAACTTTGGCAGAAATATATCTGGCACGGGGTCAATGAGTTAGCGGGATTTTGGTGGTTTTGGGGGCTTGACAAGATTTTGGGGAATTCGGGTGCCGGTGTGGGCCCGTTTGGGGCGGGTTAGCCGGGACGACGGACGTAAGGTCCCTCACGGCGGCTTCGCCGCCGTTCAGGATGACAAGCCTTTCGCAGATTGACAAGCTTTTCACAGGTTGACAGCGCGGGCCTTCGGGATGACGCCGCGGTTTGCGCAAGCAGCAACCTCCGACTCTGATACAAATTCAGACATGCAGGCAGACAAACTGGTCCTGATGGGCGCGCATGTGCGGTTGGAGGAGCTCGAGCGGCGGCACGTTGACGCACTGGTTGCGGCTTCGGCGGGCGATCGCGAGCTTTACCGGTGGAGTCCGGTGCCGCAGAACCGGGCTGAGGCCGAAGCTTATGTTGACACCGCGCTCGCCTGGCGCGATGCGGGCAAGGCTGTGGCGTTTGCTACGGTGCGGCTGGCGGATGAGTCCGTCGTCGGCTCGACGCGCTTTTTCGATTTGGAACGATGGGCTTGGCCGGCCGGTCATGCGCGGCACGGGAATGCGAATCCTGACGTGTGCGAGATTGGCTACACCTGGCTGGCGCGGTCGGCGATCCGTACGCCGGTGAATACCGAGGCCAAGCTGCTGATGCTGACGCATGCGTTTGAAACGTGGCAGGTGTTGCGCGTCTGCCTGCATACCGACGCGCGGAACGAGAGGTCGCGGGCGGCGATTGAGCGCATTGGCGGAAAGTTTGAAGGCATTCTGCGGGCGCATCGCATGGCTGCGGATTTTATCGCGCGCGATTCGGCGCGATTCTCGATCATCGCGGCGGAATGGCCTGAAGTGAAGGCGAGGCTTATGCTGATGTTCGAGAAAACGAGATCGTACAGCCTGTGATGGGCTAGGATCGGCGCTTTCCAGAGATACCGAAATATGGGTTCCAGAAAACGACTTGTACAGACTATGGGATGGTTGGCTTGCATCGCAGGCTACGCAGTGGGACTGTTGCTGCTTCGGGCCTTGCTTTTCGGGAGAATCATAAATATCTGGGTGTTCTTGGGTGACGTGGATCTGGCCGCTCTAGCGGTATACCTGATGTATGTCGGCCGCAGGGCGATATCCCGCGCAAAGGGTACACCGACTCCAAAAGCGCGCTTCGGCTATGGCAAGATTTTGCTCGGCGCGTCCCTCTTGTTCAGTTCCGCGAACAGTCACTTTCATCTTCTGCCAGGCCGTGACGTCATCAAGCCACTAGAGCCTTCGAACGATACGCAGGCTATAAGCATGAAAGTGACGACCATCGTCATTAACATTGGATGCGCTCTCCTGGTCATATCAGGAATTTGGCAGGGCCTGCGCACTGCACGGATGGGAGCTTCTGCCACAGAGCTTCCCCCGGCTTCTTCGGCGTCACCGCATGACGGCACGAGATAGAGAAGAAACTCGTGCGGCGGCTCGAAGCGACACGATAGCCCGTGCCGCGAAGTACGTCAGCGAAGCAAGGCTCAGCGCGACCAGAGCGGTGCGAAGGTGCGCCGCGGTTGAGACTGAAACGCCGATCCCGCTGCTCACCGCGATGTAAGCCGCAATGCACGCTGGACATTTCGGCAGCAACGCGAGAATGCCCGCCGGCACGACGCATCCGGCAGAGTGAAGAGCGCGATGCACTGGCGGCGGACGGTGCGCAGGCGGGACAGCAGGTTCCTCCACGCCGCCCTCGCTCCGCTCCGGCTCCGGTCGGAATGACAAAGTGGGGAGGGCTGTCGCTCGGCTGCACCCGAGATCCCTCGGCCCGCTGGTGAGAGCGCGGGCCTTCGGGATGACGCCATTTTCCCCGAAAATTGCTTCGAGCAGCGTGGGGCAGGCGGGCAGGCCGCTGGCCGACTCGGGACAGCAGGTGGCATTCTCCTGCTGTCCCTGACTTTCTGATTGCACAGCACAGCACCCGTGACAGTTCACTTCTTTTCTCCCGAGCAGCATGAGGTGCCTGCACCTTTCGGTGCGACGTATTGGGCATTCGCGTCCACTTTGTAGCCGTCTTCGTAGCGGTCGTGGTGCCGCACCCACGCCATGCTGTGTTTGAGGCCCTCTTCGTCGCGGCCCTTGGGAACGAAATCGAGGAAGTTGTAGGTGCCGATCAGGATGTCGAGCCCGCGGGAGTATGTCGAGTAAGTGTGGAAGATTTCGCCGGCGGCGTTTTTGTAGAACACACTGAGGCCGGGCAGTTCTTCGACGGGGAACGCGGCCATTTCCGAGTAGTTGTAGGTTCCCTTGCCTTTCGTCATCTCCTCTTTGGTGAACGACACGTTGTAGTCGCGGTTGAAGTCGTTGGCGAACGACGACACCCACTTGAACGGCCAGCCCATGCGCTTCTGGAAAGCCTCGATCTGCGGCATCGGCGCGCGCGAGATGACGGCGAGCGTGGCGTCGCGATGAGCAAGATGCACCAGCGTGCCGCCGAAATGGTCGGCGAGGTAGGAGCAGCTTGGGCAGCCCTGCTCCCAGCCCGGACCAAGCATGAAGTGGTAGACGATCAGCTGGCTTCTGCCGTCGAAGAGTTGGGCGAGGGTGACTTTGCCGTTGGGGCCGTCGAAGGCGTAATCTTTTTCGACTTTTTCCCAGGGCAGTTCGCGGCGCTCGCGGCTTAGTTCATCGCGCAGCTTGCTGAACTCTTTTTCTTTTCTGAGCAGTTCTTTGCGGCTGGCGAGCCAGTCTTTGCTGGAAACAACGGCGTGGTCTTCGACTCCGGTGCTGGTGGTTAAGGTGGTCATAAAGATTCTCCTGATTCAATTTTGTCTTTCGGTTTGCAGCTAATGCTTTTTCGTGGCCGGCTTTTTTTCTGGCTCGCCGTCCGGCGCTTCGGCGAGTTCCTTGATGCGCAGGAGCTCGCTGGTCCAGAGCTCCTGGAATGGCCCGACCCATCGTTCGTAGACCTGGCGGATGGGCACTACGTTCAGCGAATTGACCCGTTGCCGCCCCGCTTCGCGGGTGCTGACCAGGTGCGCCTGGCGCAGCACGTCGATATGCTTCATCACGCCGAAGCGGCTGAGGTGCGGAAACGCATCCACGATCTCGGTGGTGGTGCGGGCACGGTCGCGCAGGAAATCGAGGATCGCGCGCCGCGTCGGGTCCGAGAGCGCCTTCCACACCGGGTCGAGATCATCCGCAGGTCGGGCAGCGTCGGTCACGTGTTTAATCGCAGTCCTTTCGCACCAGGTCGAGCATGTGGGCCCAGCCTTTGCCGACGCCCTTGCGGTGTTCGGGATCGATCATGCCGATGGCGCGGTGGCGCAGCGAAACGCGGCAACCGCCGGCGGTTGGCTCGATTTTGACTTCCACGTGGTTCGTGGCGGGATACGACATGAACATGGGGCCGCTCAGTTCGAGCAGGTTGGGCGACTTGATAGCCTGGACGACTCCCCAGAAGTGACCGATGCCGTTGCCACGGTCGCGATACCAGTGTCCGCCGGCCTTCGGTTCGAGGTTCAGGTCAAGCGGTTGGCCGTCGGGCCGGGTGTTGCCCTTGCCGAAACGGTGCAGGACCGCGGCAAATGCCTTTTCGGGCGTGGCTTTGAGGTCGATGTGCTGTTCCACGTCGAGGGTGAGTTCTTCGATGTTCATTGGCTGAATTCTCCTTGTGCTCCTGAGAGCATCGTTACGTGAGTACATACTAACGTGACTATTTACTCACGTCAAGGACTTTTTACTCCGCGATGGATTCTGACGTGCCTGACGGGACTCGATCGCTTCAGATCTCCTGACCCGGCACGGACGTGCCGGGCTGTAATATTTCGTTCCGCTGGGGCTAGATCGAGGCGCTGGTGACCGCCCGTTGTAAAATCAGGCCGTTATTTTTGTGGAGGGGTGCCTTGTCCATCCAGCGCTTCGTCTCACGCGTCACACTGTGCATTGCAGCTACTGCGGCGGTCGCCTTCTCGCAAAGCGGGTTGAAGACCATCGACAATCCCAAGGGCGGCAAAATCGTTTACGGAAAAGTGGACGGACAAAGCAGCGAAGCGGGTGCAATGGGGGCGGTGTTGCACTCGCTGCACCAGCAATATGGCGACCGGCCGCAGGTTGGGCGGCCATTTCTGGTACGCGGCACCAACTCGGTGGCCGCGTTTTTTACGCTGGTGAAGAAAAATCAGGGCGGCGCGAAGGTGGCGGGCATGCTGATCGCAACCAAGGCGTCCGACCACGTGGAAGCGGCGCTGCTTACCGACGACGCGGCGCGCTTTGGTTCGACCATTAATCCGATGCTGACGCAGTTGTTTAAGGTTTGGCATCCGGGCGGGAACGGGGGCGCGCCGCCAGCTGCTTCCGGTGGAAGTTCGGCCGCTCTGCAACCTTACACGCTGCCTGACCGGTCGGCATCGGTGTCGTTGCCGCAGGGCTGGAAAGTGCTGCCGTCGAGCGGCGGCGGCACCATCATGGCCGAAGGGCCGAGTGGAGAAGCGGTCGCGCTGGGCTATCCGTATCTGGCAAGCGACACGAATAACCCGGCGGTGCGGCAGACCATGGCGACGCTGCAACGCGGTGGGTTGCGCAACACGGCCTACGCCAAGGCGCTCTACTATCCGTATGGCCAGGATTTGGGCAAGACTTTTGTGGACCTGGTGCAGATGTCGCGGCAGCGGCAGGGACAAGGGCCGGTAACGATCAAGATTGCCAGCGAAACGCCGATGCCGGGCGCGGTGCGCTGCTCGCACCTGCTGGGGCAGATCGATCCGAAGGATGGCAAGGGCGTGCGCGAAATGAACACCGTGTTCTGCACTGCGCCGCCGGGCCGCTTTGGAAGCTATATGAACCTGGCGTATCACACCGCCGTGCCGCTGGCATCGGCCGACCGCGAACGCGCAACCATGGGCGCGATTCTGGCCAGCTTCAGCGTGAATAACGCCGTGGTGCAGCAGCAGGCCAACGCGATTGCGGCGCCGGCGATTGCACAGATTCATGCGATCGGACAACGCGCGGCGCAACAGGCTGCCTCGGCGCATGCGGCGGAAGACGCGCACAATGCCAGCGTGGAGAAAATGTGGGACGAGCGCGACAAGACGAACCAGGGGTTCAGCAATTATTTATTGGAGCAGACGGTGATTCAGGACAACGAAAAGGGTACGCACAGCACGGAGTGGAACGCCACCGCGGACGCGATGGTGAAGAGCGACCCCAAGCGGTATGAGTATGTGCCGAATGCAAATTTCTGGAAGGGCGTGGATTATTGAAATGGTTCGGGCAGTTTTCTACACCCAGGTGCTTGGTGTCATGCCGACGCCGCTGGTTGTGATTTTCGGGAATAGTGCAGCTTGGCTGACGCATTAAGCCGGTTATGCGGGAGATCCTTCGCTACGCCTGAAAAACGGCTGCGCTCAGGATGACACAGTCGTGTAACAGACACCGCGCACGGTTACTTACGTTCCTGCCTTTCCAATAGCCTGCCTTAGTCAAGAAACGTAAACTAGAGACGTCATGATCGAGCAAAAGGTCATTGAGCAAAAGATCAATGAATTCTTTGGTGACGCCGAGGCTACCGGCTTTGGGACGGGTTGGTGGAGCGGGATATTGTCGGCATTTTTTGGATTTCTTTCGTTCGGAGCGGTGCTGTGCCTGCATTTCCCGCAGATACTGAGCTCGCCGGAGCTGCGCGCCTACTATCCGATGCACACCATGCGGATTGCGATCCAATGCCTCATCGTGGGGGCGATTGTTTTTGCAATCATTTCTTCGATTCGGCGTAAAAAGAAGACTTTGGCGTTGACGGGGATGCTGCTGGCGATTACGGCGACGGCGCTGGGCGGGTCGAGCGTGCAGATTAACGGGCCTTTGCACTCCGGCCCCGCGATTGGCCTGGACTGGTTCTTGCTGGATTTGTTGCTGATGGCGCTCATCTACGTGCCACTCGAAAGAGTGTGGCCGCAGTATCCGGCACAAGGGACGTTCAGGAAGGAGTGGACCTTGGATGTGGTTTATTTCATGTCCACGCACCTGCCGATACAGGTTTTATCTTTTCTGGTTTTGTTGCCTGCTACTCAGGCGACTAAATATCTGGGCGTGCCGGTTCTTCAGCAGCTCATCGCCCGGCTGCCCTGGCTCTTGCAATTCTTCCTGGCGGTAGTGGTGGCGGATTTGTCGGAATATTCTATTCACTATGCGTTGCACAAAGTGCCATTTCTGTGGCGATTCCATGCGGTACACCATTCGTCGAAGGCGCTGGATTGGATCGCGGGCTCGCGCTCGCACTTTGTGGACGACACGCTGGTGCGCGGATTTATTCTGGTCCCGATGATGCTGGGGTTTTCGCAATCCATCATTCTGGCGTATCTGATTTTCGTCACCCTGCACGCGACCTGGACGCATTGCAACTTCGGCCCCAGCGCGAAATGGATTGAGAAGTATCTGGTCATGCCGAGATATCACCACTGGCACCACACTTCGCAAAAAGAGGGCATTGACAAGAATTTCGCCATTCATTTTCCGTGGATCGATAAGATTTTCGGGACTTACTACTATCCGGATACCTGGCCGGAGTCGTATGGCCTGGACGGTGAAGAGATTGCGCCTGGCTTTGTGGCGCAGACGATTGACCCGTTTATAAAACGAAAGCGAACGCCTTAAAAGCAGAAACACCCCTTGAAGGATCCGCTCCAACTCACCTCTGCCCAGGCCCGCCGAATGTGGCTGCATGCGCAGCGCCTAGACACCGCCGAACCCTTCGGCTCGGGACCGAAGGCCACGCCGGCGGCAATCGCGCATCTGGGCTACCTGCAGATTGACACCATCTTCGTGATCGAGCGAAGCCATCATCACATCCTCTACACGCGGATTCCTTCGTACCGGCGCGAGCATCTGCATCAGGCACAGAGCATCGACAAGACCGTTTTCGAGTACTGGACGCACGCCTTATCGTATGTGCCGACGGAGTGTCTCCGGTTTTTTGTGCGGCATATGCGGGGGGATTGGGAACGTCGCATTACCTGGCTCGGCGAGGTTTCGAATGGTGAGATGCGCAGGGTGCTGTCGCGCATCCGCAGAGATGGCGCGCTCACCATTCGCGACATCAAGGACGAGCAGGTGGAAAAAGAGTACGCGTGGGCCAGCCGCAAGCCTTCCAAGCGTGTTCTGGAGATAGCCTTCCACAAGGGCCTGGTGACGATCAGCCAGCGAGCCGGGATGCTGAAGACTTATGAGCTCATGACTCGGCATTTCGGTTGGGACCGCCTGCCACGGGCCGCCACCGAAAGGGAAACGTTGAACTACTTGCTGAATCGCGCTCTGCGATCGCAGGGGATCGTGAGTGTGGAGTCGATCTGTCATCTGGACGCTCCAAACAAACCAGCAATGAGACGTCTGGTGGAGTCGCGAGTGCGTCGAAACGAACTGGTAGCCGTGGAACTGGAAGGAGCGGGCCAATCGCCGCACTGGGTCCGTCCAGAAACCCTCGACGCGGTTCCTGGTCCGGCGCAGGAACTTGCTCATATCCTGTCCCCGTTCGACCCGCTGATCATCCAGCGCAAACGGCTCCGGCTCTTCTTCGATTACGAGTATCGCTTCGAAGCCTATGTTCCCAAGCACAAGCGGGTGTTTGGCTATTTCTGTTGCCCGGTTCTCATTGGGGACCGGATCGTTGCGGCCCTCGACCTCAAAACGGACAGGGCGCAGCAGAAGCTTCTGGTGCAGCGCTGGAACTGGATCGGGCGGGGCTCGTCCCGCGCTCACAAGGAGCAGGTAGAAGCCGCCTTGCATAAGTTCGAGCAATTTCAGTTATGCCGGGAGCCAGAGCGCTCGCCAATCGGCAATGGATGACCGCCGCCAAAGCCGGCGAAGATCCAAACATAGAATTCCGTAGTGCTTAGAACTCCAGCTCGCCGAGGGGAACGTCCTCGGGCAAAACTGCGCCGGTTTTGCTGGCTTGGACCAGGCCCAGGGATTTCATCACCTTGACAGTGAGGAATCCGAAGTCGTATTCGGACTTGTCGTGGCTGAGCCGCAGAAGGCCGGGATAGTGGTGGTGATTGTTCTGCAGGCAGGCGCTGAAGGTTGCGGTCACCGGCAGCCACTCGCCGATGTTCATGGCGTTGTCGTCTTCGTCGTTATACCTTCGATAGCCAAATGTGCGGGTGTGGGTCCAATAATTCTGGATCATGTTTACCCAGGCTGCAAAAATCCGGATCCCCACCCACATCACGATAACGAACGTCAGGTCTCCGACGAGCTTCCAGAAGAGAAAGAAACTCAGGGCTTGCGCGACGATGGCAAACATTGGACTGGCGACGAAGCGAAAGGTGCGGGAATGAAGAATGTCGTCGGTGCCCAAGTTGTCGTTGCATCGATAGGGCATGAGGCAGAGATAGAGGGTGCGCCAGAAACCGTCGCCTGAAAGCTTGTTGGGGTCGCCGTCGTGGTCGGCATGTTTATGATGCAAGCGATGTCGGTTGACCCAGGTGATGGGATTGACATAAAGCCCGAGGGAGTTGTTCACGATGGTGATGGCTTTGATGAACCAAACTTTGTAGTCGAGCGCGCGATGCGCGATTCCCATGTGAAGGACATCGGCCAGGTAGACGCCGCAAAGAAACCAGAACGTGAGGAAATAAACTCCGCCGATCAAAAGGCCGATCCAGGGGCCGAAATGAGGCGGGGCGAAGTACATGCAGGCCAGCGCGTATAGACAAATGATCGAATAGCCGACAAGGTTATAGCTCTTCACGATCTGCTCCTTCGGGGTTATTCAAGCAGAAATCGGGGATGCTTTCAAACGGTGAGTGGAGTGGCAGCGGGCTCATAGGGAGGCGAGCCGAACGCGCGATTATTGCGTCGCACAAAACGCGACGCGTCGCGCGGCTCGCCCAGATCCTTCACTTCGCCAAAAAGCGCTCGTTCAGGATGACACAGCGGCCGCCTGAAAAACGGCTGCGCTCAGGATGACCACGCAAAGTGCGGAAGCATGCGGGTTGCTATAATGAGCAATTGCGCTCATGGCTACGAAGCGACTGATACGATCCACAACCGTTTTGTCCGTACGCCGCAATGGCAGCGTTGTGCTTGCCGGGGACGGACAGGTGACGCTGGGCGAGTCGGTGATCAAACACACCGCGAAGAAAATCCGGCGACTCTACAACGACAAGATTTTGGCGGGGTTTGCGGGCTCGACGGCCGACGCGTTTTCGCTGTTCGCGCGTTTTGAGTCGAAGCTGGAGCAATATCATGGCAACCTGGGCCGGGCGGCAGTTGAATTGGCGAAGGACTGGCGGACGGACAAGTTTCTGCGCCATCTGGAGGCCTTGCTGCTGGTTTGCGATAAAGAGCAGACGTACATGTTGAGCGGGCAGGGCGACGTGATTGAGCCGGACGGTGGCGTGGCCGCGATCGGCAGCGGCGGGCCCTATGCTAACTCAGCGGCGCAGGCGCTGATGCTGCACACGCAATTGTCGGCGCGGCAGATTGCGGAAGAATCCATGAAGATTGCGGCGAAAATCTGCATCTATACCAATGACACTGTGACGATTGAAGAGCTGTAGTTCTCAGTTCCCGGTTCCCAGTTCTCAGCCAAAACACACGCTGGAGATCCGAGAACCGGGAACTCAGAACTGAGAACTTTTATGGCCATCTATCTCCCCGCTACCGCCGAAGAAGAGCAGCTTACGCTGGATGAGCTGACGCCGCGCGAAATCGTGGTCGAGCTCGACAAGCATGTGGTCGGGCAGAGCCAGGCCAAGCGCGCCGTGGCCATTGCCCTGCGCAACCGCATGCGGCGGCAGAAACTTCCCTCCGACATGGCCGAAGATGTGATGCCGAAAAATATTCTGATGATCGGACCCACGGGCGTGGGCAAGACCGAGATTGCGCGGCGGCTGGCGCGGCTGGCGAACTCCCCGTTTCTGAAAGTGGAGGCGTCGAAGTTTACCGAAGTCGGCTACGTGGGGCGCGATGTCGAGAGCATGATCCGCGACCTGGTGGAGATTGCGATCGACAGCGTGCGCGAAGAGAAGCTGGAAGACGTTGCCGACAAAGCGGAACTGAACGCGGAGGAGCGTCTGCTCGACATCCTGCTGCCACCAAGCGCGCCGCGGACCGGTGAAGCGGGCGGCACAGTGATCGATTCCGAGCACGCGCTGGTGGAATCCTCGAATCGCACGCGTGAGAAGCTGCGGCAGCAACTGCGCGAGGGCAAACTCGACGACCGCAGCGTGGAACTCGACGTCCGCGAGCGCAATTTTCCGACTTTCGAAATCCTGAGCAATCAGGGCTCGGAAGAGATGGACATCAACATCAAGGACATGCTGCCCAACATCTTCGGCCAGCGGACCAAGAAGCGGAAGATGAAGGTGAACGAGGCGTTCGAGTACCTGATCCAGGAAGAAGAGCAGCGACTGGTCGACATGGACCAGGTGACGCGCATCGCGACCGAGCGGGTGGAGAACTCGGGAATTATTTTTCTCGATGAAGTGGACAAGATCGCCGGGCGGGAAGGCGGCCATGGGCCGGACGTTTCGCGCGAAGGCGTGCAGCGTGACATTCTGCCGATCGTCGAGGGAACGACGGTGAACACGCGTTACGGCATGGTGCGCACGGACCACATTCTGTTTATCGCAGCGGGCGCGTTTCACGTTTCGAAGCCAAGCGACCTGATTCCAGAACTGCAAGGGCGCTTCCCCATTCGCGTTGAGTTGCAGTCGCTGACGATGGAGGATTTCGTCCGCATTCTGACTGAGCCGAAGTCGTCGCTGGTGAAGCAATATGTGGCCTTGCTCGAGACGGAAGGGGTGAAGCTGGAATTCACGCCTGAGTCGCTGGACGAAATTGCGCGCTTCGCTTTCAAGGTGAACGAAAGCACGGAGAACATTGGGGCGCGGCGGCTGCATACCATCATGGAACGCGTGCTCGATGAGTTGAGCTTTGATGCGCCGGAGAAAAAGGGCGAGCACGTGACCGTCGATGCGGACTATGTGCGCAAGATGCTGACGGACATTGTGAAGGACCAGGATTTGTCGAGATATATCTTGTAGCGCTAGATTGCGTCCCTACGGGACTCGGTTCCAGTAATTATTGCGCTGACCTGGCACTCGCGTGCCGGGCTACCATATGCCGCCCCTTCGGGGCTGTGCTGGGCGAGCCGAAATCACACCTTTGCCCACAATTTCGTCATCGTCTGGTATTCTGCCGGCGAACTCTATGAAGACCATTGACCGTAACCGGCTGCAGGAGCTGATGCAGCGTGAGCAGAAGAAGTTCGTGGAGGCGCGGCCGAAGTCGCGGGCGCTGTTTGAGCGGGCGGGAAAGTCGCTACTGGCGGGCGTTCCCATGCACTGGATGGTGAAGTGGGCGGGGACGTTTCCGCCATATGTGCGGGAGGCGCAGGGCGCTCATTTTTTTGACGTGGACGGGCATCGCTACATCGATTTCTGCCTGGGCGATACCGGAGCGATGACGGGGCATGCGCCGTTTGCGACGGTGAAGGCGGCGGAAGAGCAGATGCGGCGCGGGATCACGACCATGCTGCCCAGCGAGGACGCGATCCTGGTGGCCGAGGAGTTGCAGCAACGTTTCGGGCTGCCCTATTGGCAGTACGCGCTGACGGCGACGGACGCGAACCGGTTTTCGATCCGGCTGGCGCGGCTGATTACGGGCCGTCCGAAAATATTGGTCTTCAACTGGTGCTATCACGGAACGGTGGATGAGAGCTTCATCAGCCTGCAGCCGGACGGAACGGCGAAGGCGCGCCCGGGCAACATTGGGCCGCCGGTCGATCCGTCGGTGACGACGAAGGTTGTGGAGTTCAACGACGTGGCGGCGCTGGAGGAGGCACTGGCTCCGGGCGACGTCGCCTGCGTGCTGGCCGAACCGGCGATGACCAATGTCGGCATCGTGCTGCCCGCGCCTGGTTTTCATCAGGCCATGCGCGAGATCACGCGGAAATATGGTGTGCTGCTGATCAATGATGAAACTCACACGATTTGCGCCGGGCCGGGAGGATGCACGAAGGCCGACCATCTGGAGCCGGACATTGTCGTGTTCGGCAAGGCGATTGGGGGCGGCATTCCGGGCGCGGCGTATGGATTCAGTCAGGAAGTGGCGGAGCGCATTCGCGGCAAGCATGACTTGGAGACGTGCGACGTAGGCGGTATTGGGGGGACATTGGCGGGGAATGCGCTGTCGCTGGCGGCGATGCGGGCCACGCTGATGAAAGTGCTGACGCAGGAGAACTTCGACCGAATGATTCCGCTGGCGCAGCGCTGGGCCGACGGAGTGGCGAAGGTGATTGCGGAGGCAGACCTGCCCTGGAGCGTGACCCGGCTGGGATGCCGCGCGGAATATCTGTTTGCGCCGCAACCCGCCCGCAATGGCGGGGAAGCGCACGACGGCATGGATTTTGAGCTGGAGCGCTTCATGCATCTGCATGCCATGAATCGCGGAGTGCTGCTCACGCCGTTTCATAACATGGCCTTGATGTGTCCGCAGACCGAGGCGGAGGACGTGGATTATCACACCAGGATTTTCCGCGAGGCCGTGAACGAACTGGCTGCGTAGGTGTACCGTCCCTACTCTTCGCTCACGATCTGGTTCTGTTAGTCTTTTTGCTGCATGAAGGCGCTGACGGCGAAGCTTGGGCTTGCGGTTTTGATAACGCTCGCCCTCACGGGATGCGCTTCGATCGGGCCTCCGCAGCCTCCCTCGCTTGAGTTGCCAAAGCCGCCCAGCGATTTGCGCGCGGTGCGCAAGGGCAACACGGTCACGCTTACGTGGTCCGTTCCCAAACGCACCACCGACCGACAAACGGTGCGGTCCCTCGGCCCGACGAGAATCTGCCGAAGCGAAACTGCGCTCGCAGATTGCAAAACTCCGGTAGGTGAAGCGCCCGCTACGCTCCCTGACACCAGAACACGAGATTCGGCCGTACGGAAGCAGTCCGTTCACTACGCCGATACGCTGCCGGAAGGAGCCGACCACAATCCGCTGAGCACTGTGACCTATGCCGTGGAAGTGCTGAATCGCGACGGCCGCGGCGCGGGAGTATCGAATCAAGTCACGGTGCCAGCCATGGCAACGCCGGGGCCACCCGCGATTACCGCCCAGACGGTGAAGGATGGAGTGCAGTTGAGCTGGCAACTGGCGTCCAGCCTGAGCGCAGATGCGTCACTCAAGTACAAGATTCGGCTGTTCCGGCGCGGCAAGGGAGAGGAGAAGAGAGTGCTGGTATCGGAACGCGGGATGGATAGCGGGACGAGCGGCGGCCAGTTTGTTGACGACCGAATCGAATGGGAAAGAACCTATGAGTACAGCGGGACGATTGTGACGGTGATCCGGGTCGCGGGACGGCCCGACATTCAGATTGAGAGTGACGATTCGAATGAAGCGGAGGTGGTCGCACACGATATATTCCCGCCAAGCACGCCGACCGGCGTGCAGGCCGTGTTTACTGCCGAAGGGCAAAACAATTTTATCGACCTGATCTGGACGCCGGTGAACGACCCGGACCTGGCGGGCTACAACGTGTATCGGCACGAAGCGGGGACGGCGGCGGTGTTGCTGAATGCGAAACCGCAGAGCCCGCCTTCGTATCGCGACTCCAGCGTGAGTGCGGGCAGGGACTATTTCTATTCCGTTTCTGCAGTGGATGCTAGGGGCAACGAGAGCGGGAGGTCAGAAGAAACTTTCGAGAATGTTCCAAAATCGCACGAATAGAAAATTCGGAGTTGCAATGAAAATCGACGAAGCGGTCTCCGCCCATTACGCCAAGCCGGACCTGGAGCAAATCGTGTTGCGGGCGCTCGCCCGAGCCGGAAAAGACGCAACGCAACTCTCCGCGGCCGACCTTGCCCCCGTCGACGAATTCCATGTCGGCGGTCTGGAAGCGACCGAGGAACTCGCGCGCCAGATGGACCTGAAGCCCGGGCTGCACCTGCTCGACGTGGGCAGCGGAATTGGTGGTCCGGCACGGTATTTCGCGGCCGAACATGGATGCCGCGTCACCGGAGTTGATCTCACGGAGGAGTTTGTTCGTGCCGCCGCCGCGCTGACCAAGCGTACCTGTCTTGATTCACTCGTGGAATTTCGCCAGGGCAGCGCCACGCAAATGCCCTTCGCAGCAGCGTCTTTCGACCGCGCTTACATGATTCACGTCGGGATGAACGTTTCCGGCAAGGCTGAGCTGTACCGCGAAGTCCGCCGCACGCTCAAGCCCGGCGGTTTGTTCGCGATCTTCGATATCTTGCGCGTGAGCAGCGGGGAGGTGCCTTATCCCGTACCTTGGGCCCATGACGCATCGACCAGCTTCCTCGCCACTCCGGAGGAGTATCGCGCTGCTCTGGAAGATGCGGGCTTCACTATTCGCAATGAGCGCCACCGCGGCCCATACTCCATTGAATATATGGAACGCATGGCAGCCCGAGTAGCCGAGGGCGGCCCCCCGGCCCTAGCGTTGCACCTGCTGATGGGTGAACGCACGCCCTTGCTTATGCGCAACGTTCTGACGGCGATGAAGACGAAGGTGCTGGAACCGGTGGAGTTGTTCGCCGAAGCGGTGTGAAGCTTGCGGCGCTACTGCAGGTGGTAGCGCTCGCGCATGAGGCGCTGGATGCGCGGTTTGTAGAGCAGGTCGTAGGCGAGTTCCTTGTCGGGGAAGAGCGCGAGGGCGGCGCGTTTTGCGTCGGCGGCCATTTCGGCGGCTTCTTCGATGGTCAGGCTTGGATCCTGGCCGATGACCGACATCACCATGCTCATCATGATCTGGAGCCGGCGGAGTTTGCGCGCTTCGTCCTGTTTCGGATCGTGGCTCGCTGGGGGTTTGGCAGCGCTATCGTTCGGTTCGGTTGGTTCGGTCCCGTCAGACATGGCCATCGGCTACCTCGGTCTGCCCGTTGGATGAGCAGAAGCACAGCGGCGTTGCAGGCTACATCTTCCGCCGGGTGATGGTTGGGAGACAAGGGCACGAAAGTTTTACGTGTTGTCGTCAGCGCGATGGATGAGGCAAGACGGTGACGTCGCGGCCATCCAGCAGGAATGTAATCGCCCCGGTGCAGTCGGTGCGATAGACGCGCGCTCCGGTGGTTGACAGGCGTTCCAGGACGTCGAAACGGGGATGGCCGAACGGATTCTGAAAGCCATCGGAAATGACGGCGTAGTGAGGGCTGACGGCGGAAAGCATCGCCTGCGTGGACGATGTCGCGCTGCCGTGATGGGCGACCTTCAGCACGTCGGCACGCGGATTGAAATTGCGAACGATCTGCTGCTCGACCCCGGCTTCGGCATCGCCTTCGAGAAGGGCGGCGGTTTCTCTGAAAGCGACGCGGAGAACCATGGAGTCGCTGTTGCTCGGTGCGCGGCCCGGCAGCGCGCCGCGCGGCGGGTAAAGAACTTCGATGCCGGCTCCACCCAGGGCGACGAAGTCGCCGGCCCAATGGCGAACGACGCGGATGCCGCGGGATTGGGCCTCGCGCATGATTTCGTCGAGTTGCGGGCTGGGAGGCAGGAGCCCGATCCACAACTCGCGCGGATGAAAATTCGCCAGCACTGCATTCATCCCGCCGATGTGGTCGGAGTGAGCGTGGGTGATGGCGACGACATCAAGACGCGAGATGCCACGCGACCAGAGATAGGGAGACACTACGTCCTCGCCAAAGTCGAGGTTGGAGACCTGGCCGCCGGTGGGGCCTCCCGCATCGACCAGCAGGGTATGGCCGTCAGGCATGACCAGCAAGGTGGAGTCTCCCTGGCCGACATCGATGGAAGTCATCTCGAGTGCGCTGCGGTGAAACGCGGGGGCGGGCGGGAACATGAGCGCGAGGCTGCACGCGAAGATCGGGAGGACTCCGAGCGCGGCGAAACGGAGTCTGCGGCGGGCGAGCAGCATGGCAGCGAGCAAACTTGCCGATGCGACCAGAATCAAGCTGGGGGACGGCGTGGGCACGCGCAAGTCGGAGAGATGGACGGCACCGACACCCTGCACCGTGCCGACAATGCAGCGTAATGCGACGCTTGCGATGGCAGCCGCCAGCCTGGCGATCGGCAAAACACCATAGCTGGTGGCGACTGCCGCCGCTGCTGCGGGAATCATTAATCCGAGCAATGGGATGACGATCAGATTGGCGGGAGCCGAGAGCGCGATTGCGCGATGGAAGTAGAACGCGATGGGCAAGGCGAGTCCGGTCTGGATGAGCAGCGCGACCGTGAGCAGTTCAAACCCGGTACCGACAATACGCGCGGTTCCGCGAACCAGGCGCGATGCGGCGGCCAGGCCGATGAATTTAGAAAGCGAGCTGGCGATGGCCTGCAAGTCCAGGCGCAACTGCGCCGACCGGGGATGGAGCGCGCAGGCGTAGCCATCGGCGTCCCAGTGGGCGAGGGAGGAACGCAGCCGTTGCGAAAAGCGCTCAAGCAGGGGCATGGCAATCGCACCGATGGTGAACACGCAGAGAAACGTCTCTGAAAGCTGGCGGTGAACAACTGACGCGGGTCGAACGCGAGTACGCCGAGGGCCGCCGCGCCGAGGGCGTTGGCGGCGCTTGATTGCCGGTACAGGAGGCGCGCGATCAGATAGATCGCATTCATCGACGTGGCGCGCCACACCGGGGCGCCTTCCTGGGTGAGAAATGCGAATGCACAGCAGAATGCGATGGTGATGAGAGTGGCGGGCAGTGGGGCGCAGCGGACGCGGCGCAGCGTCCAGAAGACCGCCGCAGCAAGAATGCTGACACTCAAGCCGGATACGATGAGGGCGTGGTAGGCGCCGGAGCGCTGGAAGTCGGTGCGCAGATCGCGATCGACGAAGGCTTCTTCTCCGATGAGCATGGCGTCTAGCAGCCTGGCTTGACTATCGGGAAAAAGCTGGCGAAGTTTCTCGATCACGCTGGCGCGGGCGCGCGCCCGCCATTCTCCGAGTAAATTGCCGGCTTGCCCGGGCAGTGGCCGTGCGTGGTCGGCACGCGCGGTTGCCAGCGCCAGGATGCTTTGGTCTTCCAGGTATCCGGCATAGTCGAACGCGCCGGGATTGCCAAAGTTGCGCGCCTGCTTGAGACGGGCGACAACCTGCAGGCGCTCGCCATAGACATGCGCGACCAGCGGACCCGGGCCGTAGACGGACAATCTGACAGTTGCATGCACGGGAGTCGGATTTTTATCTTGATCGCGCTGGGCTTGTTCGACGGCCATGTCGAAGGTCTGGCGCTGCTGCCCGTAGCTGGAAGCGCCGAGGCTGACTTCCTGGCGGACATAGCCGGTCAGCGTGACAGCGTCTCCGCCGGCAAACGCTAGGATGGAGGTGTTGAACTCCGGGCGCTGGCGGGCCTGGAAGTAAAGGGCTGCGATGAAGAACAGAGCTGCGTAAACGAGTGCGACACCGGATCCTATGCGGCGTTGACGGAAGTAGAGTGACGAACCGACGAACACGGCCGCCGCCAGCAGCAGCCAGAGCGCGGGCCTCCACGCGAACTCTTCGGCGACGATTCCTGCGGCAAACACAACGGCCGCCCAGAACATGGGTTGGCGGACCGGTGTGGGGCGAGAAGTGAAGGGGTTGTAAGCAGTCCCTGAAGTTCGGGAAGGATTAACCGCGCGCGAGTTTGACCACGGTCTCCAGGTGGTAAGTTTGGGGAAACATATCAATCAGATGCACCTTTTCCACGCGGTATCCTGCAGCGATCACAGGCACCAGGTCGCGAGCCAGCGTGGCTGGATCGCAGGACACGTAAGTCAGGCGGCGAGCGGCGAGAGCCGCGACCTGAGCGGCGATACGCTCACCCAGCCCGGCCCGCGGCGGATCAACAATGACCAGATCAAGCTGGCCTCGCCGGAATCCACCTTTGGGCTTGTCCGCGGCGAGATATTTCTCCGCGGTCCCGCAGACGGCCTTTCCGCCTGGAGGCAGATTGTAGGCCAGGTCGTCGGCGGCGGGCTGTGACGACTCCACAGAAACGATGTGACGAGCGTCACGTGCCAGAACTGTGGAAAACAGGCCGACTCCTGAGTAAAGATCCAGCACGTTTTCCGCAACTTCGCCCGCGCAGACAACGTCGGTGAGCTGGTCGAGCATGTGCCGGTTGGTCTGAAAAAATGCGCCGGCGCTGACGCGATACTTGGCACGCTTGGCCTCGTAGATCAGATGCTGCGAGCCTGCGATCGGCCAGCGGCGCTCGCCTGACACCTGTCCGGTCCGGAGGGGGATGCTTGCGCCGAAGCCTACGATCTCGGGGACGGCGGCTTGCAGATCGGCCGCCCAGCGCCCGAGCATGTCGCGAGTGTTAGCGCCCTCTCGGCAAATGAACTCGGCCAGGACCTGCGTGTCGGCGGCATTGGCGAATAATTCGATTTCCAGAACATCGTCAGCCCCTTGCTGCGCGGTCCCGGTTTGCCAGAGCGCGGCGAGACAACGATTCACGAGCAGAGAACTGATGGGGCACTCGCGGACCGACAGAACTTCGTGCGAAGCGGCGCGGTAGTAGCCGGCGGCAAATTCCGCTCCAACGCGAATCTGGAACCGGGAGCGATTGCGATACGCCCACGGCGGGGAGGGGTGAATCGAGACTTCGCCGGGGACTTCGAGATGGGCCGTGCGGCGCAGCGTCTCGAGGAGGATGCCCGTCTTGATCGCGAGCTGATTTTCGTAGCTGGTGTGCTGATAATGACAGCCACCGCATTGAGAAAAATGCGGGCATTGAGGGACGATTCTCTGTGCAGAGGGCTGAAGAACCGACTCCGCGCGGGCACGGGCAAAGCCAGGCCTCTGCTCGGTGATCAGCGCTTCGATTTCTTCGCTGGGAAGAACGAATGGGACGAACACAGCCTTGCCGCGGCCATTTTCGTCGGCGGGCAGGCGGGCGAGTCCGTCGCCGCCATAGATCAGTTTTTCGATGGTGAGATGCAAGAGCCTCCGATGCTTTCTACGTCGCCACATGGAGCTTAAGGTCAAGGAAATGCGATGACCATCGGCTAATCTTGACGTGGACCAAAAGGGGGTTGAATCCGTCGCGGGATATGAAGAGGTGGTAGACCTTGTTCCTACTCTTCGGACTAATGGCGAACTTTCCATCTGCGTCAGTCATCACGCTTTGAATAACGGTGCTCGTGTCTGGTGAAACTTCCTTCACAATAGCCCCGGGCACCGGATCACCCACGGGATCTCGCACCACCCCCGAAAGCGCCTTGGCGGTCTGTACTCTCGCTATTTCAACCGTCTCCATGCCAGCCTCGGCAGTCCCGGACAGAACTGCCAGCAAGACGATCACAACCGGCACTCGCATCTGCGTACACATATGCACTTGCCCTCTCGATTCTAGGCAAGTGCATTGTTACACGTTGCGACCGGCAGCAGCGCCTGAGGCCCAGGCCCACTGGAAGTTGAAGCCGCCCAACTGCCCGGTCACGTCGACCACTTCGCCGATGAAGAAGAGGCCCGGGACCTTAGCGCATTCCATAGTTTTGGCAGAGAGTTCGTTGGTATCGACGCCGCCGGCGGTGACTTCGGCCTTCTCGTAGCCTTCGGTTCCAGCGGGAGTGAAGTTCCAGTGATGAAGCTGGCGTTCGAATTCTTCGAGCGCGGAATTGGTCCATACGGTTGGTTTGCGCAGCTCCATCCAGCGTTCGGCAAGGCGATTTGGTAACGCGGCACGCAGTTCGGCACGAAGAGCGGTTTCATTTCTCACGATCTTAGGATCGTCGAAAGAATCGCTGACTTCGCTGCCGGGGGCGAGATCGACCGAGAGCGGCGAACCTTCGCGCCAGTAAGAAGAAATCTGCAGGATCGCCGGGCCGCTCACGCCACGGTGAGTGAACAACAGATTCTCGCGAAATCTCTGCGGGCCGAACGACGCGATCACATCAGTGGAAACGCCCGCCAGATCGGCGAATTGGCGGCGTTGCTCGGCGTTCCATACCAGAGGGACGAGGGCTGGGCGCGGTTCCTGGATGGCGATGCCGAATTGCCGCGCCAGATCATAGCCAAACGCGGTTGCGCCCATCTTCGGAATGGACAAGCCGCCGGTAGCGACGACGAGCGCCGGCGACTGATAGGAGTGGTCCATGCATTGCACCAGGAACCCATCGGTGCGGCGGACTTCTACAATCTTCGCGTTCAGCACGATCTTGACGCCGGCGGCGAGGCATTCCTTTTCCAGCATAGCCACGATCTGCGCGCTCGACCCGTCGCAGAATAGCTGCCCCAACTTTTTTTCGTGATAGGCGATGCCGTGCTTCTCGACCTGGGCGATGAAGTCTTCGGGCGTGTAGCGCGCCAGCGCTGACTTGGCAAAGTGCGGGTTCGCAGAAAGAAAGTTGTCGGCGCTGCAATGCAGGTTGGTAAAGTTGCAGCGGCCGCCACCGGAGATCAGAATCTTCTTGCCCAGGCGGTCGGCCCGCTCGAGCACGATGACGCGGCGGCCGCGCTTGCCCGCTTCGATCGCGCACATCAGGCCGGCAGCACCGCCGCCGAGCACAACTACGTCAGAAGAGCGGGTCACGTGCCTCCGGCCATGAATTGCCGATTCAAAGGTAAAACAGGCTGATGCGAGGTAAATGGTATTTCTCGAGGAGGCGCTTATTCACGTATTGCTTATGCAACTGCGCAATCTGGGCAGCGGGCATTTTGCTGCGGTAAGGCTGCAATTCCCGGTCCACGGCGGCTTTCAGGGTGACGAGTTCTTCGTCGGAAGCCGCCACCAGCAAGGCGGCAAACAGTTTTTCCTCCAGCACGGTAAGGCGGCGTTCGATGTCTTCAAGACGAGGAGCCTTGCCGGCACGGACTTCCTCCGCCAGCTCTTTTAGTTTGGCTGAAACCTCTCGTAGCACGGCAGCCGCCGAGGCCCCGTTTTTCTGTGGCAGGACGCTCGAAGCGAGTTGATCGGCGTTGCGCCGGCAATATGCGGCGATTTCCTCGGCCGCCAGGCCTTTCGCGCCAGAGTTCGGAGCGGAAGATGGAGTTGCGGCGCCGACTGCGGCTTCTTTGATTTCCTCCGCCGCGGCAAGAACTTCCTGCGTGCAGTAGGCGAGGCTGTTGATTTTTCTGGTTTTGGACGGGCGCTGATCGTAGCGATCGAATGCAGCATCAATGCCGCGCAGCACGGCCTCGAGCGGAATGCCTGCATCCTTCCAGGTTTCAATCAGCGCCCAGTCCAGGGTGGAAAGCAGCAACCCGCCGCCGCGACGGCGCAGATATTGATCTTCGATTTCGGTGAAGTAGTTGAAGTGAGTTTCCACGGCAGGACTCATCGTCCGGACCGCGGACGTTCTTTTGCCCCGGCCGAAGGCTTTGCAGGAGACTTGCCCGCCGGCTTGTCGTGCCTTCCAGCTACGTTACGCGACCAGATAATGCGCAAGCCCTCAAGCGTGAGATTGTCATCGACTTCGCGGATATGTTTGGACCCGGTGCCGATCAGAGCGCCGAGGCCACCAGTAGCAATGACGTGCGCGTCGCGGCCCAGTTCGTCGAGCAGGCGATCGAGAATGCCATCCACCAGGCCGAGATAGCCGTAGTAGAGGCCGGACTGGAGACTGGCGACGGTGGTCGAACCGATGACGCGGCCAGGGTTGCGGATTTCCACGCGGGGCAGGCGGGCGGTGCGCTCAAACAGCGCGTCGGCAGAAATGCCCATGCCAGGACAAATCACGCCGCCGAGATATTCGCCTTTGGCGGAAACGCAATCGAATGTAGTGGCGGTGCCGAAATCCACGACTACGCAAGGGCCGCCATGTTTCTCGAAAGCTGCGACCGCGTTCACAATGCGGTCGGCGCCGACCTCGGCGGGATTGTCGTAATGCACCGGCATGCCGGTCTTCACTCCGGGGCCGATGAACAGCGGTTTCGTGTTGAAGTAGCGCTCGCAGACCTGCCGCAACACGGCATCAAGCGGCGGGACCACGGAAGAAATCACGATGCCATGAATCGCCGAGGCCTTCAGTTCCGCCATAGCGAACAGATTGCGGAAAAGAACTCCGTATTCATCGACCGTGCTGGTGCGCACGGTCGCGACCCGCCAGTGCGCGACCAGTTGCTCGTAGGAGGGCACGCCGTCGCGCTCGACCGGCTTGCCGGCACGCTCGAACACTCCCAGCACCGTATTGGTGTTGCCTACGTCAACGACGAGAAGCATGGTGGTCCAGTTTCCTTACCGTGCCGCTCAGCACGGTCTGCACGCCGTGCCCGGTACGCAACAGCAGAAATCCGCGATCATCGAGGCCCGCGGTCGTTCCTTCGACGTTGTTGCCGTTGTCGGTAACGCGCACCTCGCGACCCTGCACCCACGACGAGCCGTCGGCAAACCGCTTCAGCACACTCTGCCTGGAAGCGGCATCGAGGAAAAGCTGACGAACCTCGCGGTCGAGCGATTTTAACAAAGCCGCGGTCATCTCGACCCGCGAGACTTCGGTGCCGGCGGCGATGCGAAGGGAGGTCGCCTGGTCCGCGAGGGCGTCCGGGAACGAGGCCTGGTTCACGTTGATTCCGATTCCGATGACGACGTGACGGACACGAGTGACTTCCGCATTCATCTCGGTGAGAATGCCGCAGAATTTCTGGTCGCCGATCAGCAGATCGTTGGGCCACTTCAAATCGACCGTCAGGCTGGGACAGACTTCCAGCACAGCGGAGCGGACGGCGAGCCCGGCGGCGAGCGAAAGAATCAGCGCCTCGGACGGGGAAACGGACGGGCGCAGCACTACCGAGCAGTAGATTCCGGTCGAACGTGGCGATTGCCAACTGTTGGCGCCGCGGCCGCGGCCGGCGAGTTGCTCTTCGGCGAGAAATACGCTGCCCTCAGGAGCGCCCGCGGACGCCGCTTCCATCGCGGCCGTATTGGTGGACTCGATGCGATAGAAGTGATGCAGGTTCGATGCGAACATGGTGCCGCGCAACAAGGGCTGCACGAATTCGGGCAGCATCAGGTCGGGAACGGAGCGCAACTGGTAGCCCGTGGCGGGGTGTCCGGCGACATCGACACCCAGGCCCCGTAATTGCTGAATCAGCCGCCACACTTCCGAACGCGTGGAGCCGATTTCTTCGGCGATCTTGGTGCCACTGACCACGACAGTGGCGTGCGCGGTCAACAGGTGAACAATGCGACCGAGACGGCGGTCGATCGGCTGTTGAGGCGCAGAAGTGGCGGTTCGCGCCGCCTTGCCGCGTCGAATTGTGCCTGCTTTCTTGATGCAGAAATTATGCGGCAAGCGCGGTGAAACGACAAACCACGGCCCTTATTGTGCTGTCTCCGTAAAGGTAACGACCGGATGACCAAGGCCGTATGGGCCTTCCGCGGTTACGTGTACGACCTGCGCTGTCGAAGGCAGAGTCAGCACAACGGCTGCCTTGCCGGACGAATCAGTGACAACCATGCGGCCCGAAAGCGATCCGGCGCTGGTGGTGAACAGAATCGTGCCGCCGGCGGCACTGCCGCCAGACTTCCCCGGGGAGACCGTGACGGAAAGATTCAGTTTGCTTCCGGCAGCGCCCTTCTGGTTATCTCCGGTTTTGGTCAACGAAGCTGACGGATTCCCCACCAGGATCCAACCGCTTTGTTGCTGGGCGACACCGGTGCTGTCGTCACTGGGGACTGAGAAGTGATAGAAGCCAGGAGTCGAGCCGGCAGTTACCGTGATGCTACCGTCGCTGCCGGGAGCAAGGGTCGACTGGGTCACGGCGACGGTGATGCCGCTGTCGAATTGCGGCGATCCCAAAGTGACGGTCGCCGACCCAGCGACCAACTTCGGATGCAGAACAACTTTGTGGCCTGCGGCAACCATGGTGGTATCGGGGTTGAGGGACCATTCCGCGCCCGGGGCCTGGGACGTGCCGTTGATGACCAGCAGCGTGGCTGAGTAGGGTGCAAAGTTGATTGTGGTAGTCCAGGGCGCCTTCGACGACGCGACAATCGTGGCTGGATTTGTGGCAGCGAGCGTGTAGGTGGTGACCTGCTGCGGCGAGAATCCATTGAACGCGAACTGTGCCTGCGCCGTGTTGGCGGGGTCCTTGTTCAAAACGACTACGGTCAGTGTTTTCCCCGTGGCATCCAGCGAGGCGTAGCTGCTGAACAGGTTCGGATCGGCGTCGTTGGCCGCCGAAACAGACCGGGCGGCAAACTCACCGTGCCTGCCGTCATAGTTCCGGTAAAGCTTCAGCGCCAGGTAGTTGGGGTTGGAGGGGTCCGGGGCGACCCATCGCGACGCAAGATATACGCGCTCACGGCCCAGGATTCCGTAAGCGTCGGCATCGGCGAGGGCGGTGGAGAAATCCGACTCGCCGGCAAAAGCGGCACTCCACTCGGTCACACTCAGAGGAGTGCCGGGATAGATCATGTTTACAACTGCACGCATGCGAGGCAGACGAAAAGGAATCGTCTTTTTGGGCTGCAGAAAGGTGGCCCAGTTCTGATTGATACTGCCCGACTCGCTAACGTAGGTTGGGTCCCAGTAGTCGCGATAAATTCGGAGCGTGAGCGCCTGCTTCTGGGCTTGGGTGAAACTGGATGTATCGGGGCCGTCGGGATAGGCGTGGATGTCGAAGACATCCAGCGATCGAGTGCCGGCCAGCTTGTCCTGCCAATAGACTTCATTCAGCCACCAGGGAGCAAAGTCGATACCGGCATGCTCGGTCTTGTCGTTGTTGTTGGCGCCGTTCCAGTAAAACCACCAGCAGCAACTGACGGGACCGAGCCGAATGGCGTTGGCGTCCCAGGTTTTGAGCGCGCGGGCTTCGGCCACATAGGTGTCGCGCAGTTCGTTGTAGCCTGAAGGATTGGGGTGAACGTCGCGATGCGTTCCGCCCCAGATATCGATTTCGTTGTCCATGTTGTAGAAGTGCGGCGCGGCGCCAAACGCGGAGGCTAGCGCGGCCGCCCACTGGCTGCGATAGACGCTTCCGGCAGGATCGTGCGGGCCGTGCTGATCGAGCAATGGCCAGTAGGCATCGTTGGGATTCGCCGTGAGAGCGGTCGTGCAGTCGGACTTCAGACCGTTTCCGGCATCGGTGTTGTATGGATCGACACTGCATTGTGAGCCGTATTTAGCGACCGAAAAGCTCCAGTGCTCGTTCCCCGACCCTTCGGCACTCTTTGCCACCCAGGGCAACATCGGCATGGTGATCAGAGGGCTGCTGCCGGCGGCCTTGACGTCTTTGATGTACTGGATCGAATCGGCATCTCCGATTTCGCTGTAGGCGAAATCCTCGAAGAAATAATCGGCCGCCGAGTTATTGGTGAAGAGTTGCCAATTGTAGGTCGAAGTCGCATTGCCGCCCCAGCGCACAACCGTCAGCCCGCTGTCAGTGATGGCGGAGGCGTTCTTTGGATAAGCACCGCCATAAACATAGGGGCTGATGGAATGGCGATTGCTGAGCGCATCGATCGTAATGTTGACTTTGACGGTCGCCGAAGAATTTCCGGCGGGCAACATGAGCAGCAAAACAGCCGGGTAGAGGAAAAAACGAGCCATGA
>Ga0075029_100000230_pt1 | contig 30773 bp, 21 predicted proteins | sample LitLauG_LLR_2013_FD_71391 | JGI IMG/M metagenome (GOLD analysis project Ga0075029, IMG submission 71391) | Freshwater sediment microbial communities from North America - Little Laurel Run_MetaG_LLR_2013 | ecosystem: Environmental > Aquatic > Freshwater > Creek > Sediment | place: USA... | reverse complement strand
AGGTGGTGTCGTGGCCGGCGAAGGCGGCCGTGATGTAATAGCCCATGGCGTCGACGTCGCTGATCGGCTAGCCGTCGATGACGCTGTTGGCGACGACCGAGATCAGGTCGTCGCCAACAGCGTCATCGACGGCCAGCCGATCAGCGACGTCGACGCCATGGGCTATTACATCACGGCCGCCTTCGCCGGCCACGACACCACCTCGTCCTCCACCGCCGGCGGCGTCTGGGCCATGTGCGAGGCGCCGGAGGTTTTCACCGCCGTCAAGGCCGATCCCGGCCTGATCCCGGCCCTCGTCGAAGAGTCTATCCGCTGGACCACCCCGGTCCACCAGTTCGTCCGCCGCGCCGGCCAGGACGCCGAGGTGCGCGGCCAAAGGGTGCGCCAGAACGACTGGGTCGTGCTCTGCTTTCCCTCCGGCAACCGCGACGAGGAGGCCTTCGAGGACCCCTTCACCTTCCGTGTCGACCGCGCGGCCAACCGCCACGTCGCCTTCGGCTATGGCGCCCACATGTGCCTGGGCATGCACCTGGCCCGCATGGAGATGCGCATCTTCTTCGAGGAGCTGCTCCCGCGCCTCAAATCCCTCGAGCTGGCCGGAACCCCCACCCGCACCGTCACCAACTTCGTCGGCGGCCCCAAGTCTGTCCCGATCCGCTACCGGATGGCGTGAGGATTGCCGGCCGATCTCACCCGCTCAAATCCATTCCACCCGCTCATCCCCGCGAACGCGGGGACCCAGCGGTGTCCAGCTTGGCACGGGACGAAGACGTATATGATTGATAATTATGGATAACTGGAAAACGCTGGTTTCCCGCGTTCGCGGGAATGAGCGGGATTTGGGATAGACACTTGGTTCCATCGGCGTTTGGCCGGCGGATGATTTTCCGATGGACGAACCGACGTCACCCAGCCATTCTTACGCCAACTCAAAAGAACCCAGGACGAGAACGATCATGACGCACGACACAGTCATCCGCGGCGGAACCATTGTTGACGGGACGGGCGGCGCGCCCATCACCGGCGACGTGGCCATCGACAACGGCCGCATCACCTCGGTCGGCGGCAAGGCCGGCCCCGCGCGCCAGGAGATCGACGCCGATGGCCTCGTCGTCTCTCCGGGCTTCATCGACATCCACACCCATCTGGACGCCCAGATCGGCTGGGATCCCCTGCTCACCCCCGTCAGCTGGCACGGCGTCACGACGGCCCTGATGGGCAACTGCGGCGTCACCTTCGCCCCGTGCCGGCCGGCCGACCACGCGACGCTCGCCGCGATGATGGAAACCGTCGAAGACATTCCGCGCCAGGCGATCCTCGGCGGTCTCGCCTGGGACTGGGACGGCTATGGCGGCTACCTTGACGCCATCCAGCGCAACCGCCCGGCGATCAATGTCGCCGGCCTCGTCGGCCACAGCGCCGTGCGCTACTACGTCATGGGCGAGCGGGCGGTGGAGGAACAGGCCACCGACGCCGAAAAGGACCAGATGGCCGCCCTCGTCGCCCAGTCGATCGACGACGGCGCCGTGGGCTTTTCGTCCAATCGCCTCCCCGGCCACGTCCTGCCGGACGGCCGCTCGATCCCCGGCACCTTCGCCGCCCACGATGAGGTGCTGCGCATCGCCGACGTCGTCGGCGACCGGGGCGCGGTGATGCAGAACGTGATGGACTTCAATCGCGAGGACATGGGCAACTCCGAACTCCTGCGCGCCCAGGCCGAACGCAAGGGCGGCCGGGTCCTCGTCAGCTACACCATCGGCGGCAATCCGATGTCGGGCCACAAGGCCTCGCGCTTCCTTGACGAGCTCTGCGCCGACGGCCGCGACATCACCGCCGTCTCGCAGCCGCGCGGCACCGGCTTCGTCTTCGGCCTGCAGTCGCGCGTGCCGGCCCACAACATGTGGGCCCAGAAGCGCTTCTACGGCCCAGTCTGGGAAGCCCTCGGCGCCGCCGATCTCGCCGGCCGCCTCGCCATGCTTCGCGACGGCGAAACCCGCGCCAAGCTGGTCGCCGAAGCCAAGGCGATCCCGGAAGAAAAGGTCTACTGGCTGCCCGCCACCTATTGGATGGGCTCGACCGAAACGCCCGACTATTGGGGGCCGGACGAGCGCACCCTGCCGGTCCTCTCCGCCGAGGCCGGCGAGCACTGGTCGGAGACCTTCATCCGCCTCAGCCTGGAAAGCGAAGGCCGGGGTCTCTTCACCTGGCGGATGTTCAACAAGAGCCAGGCGGCGATCAAGGACTGGCTCGGTCACGAGCGCGTCGCCCCCGGCCTCAGCGACGCCGGCGCGCACGTCTCGCAGGTGATGGACTGCGGCGTCACCAGCTTCTTCCTGAAGCATTGGGTGAAGGACGAGGGCCTCTTCAGCCTCGAGGAAGGGATCCGCCGCCTGACGACCATGCCCGCCCGCATCATCGCCCTGAAGGATCGCGGCGTCCTGCGCGCCGGCGCCCATGCCGACATCAACGTCTTCGATCTCGACAAGGTCGGCGAGAAGTACCCGACCCTCGTACGGGATTTCCCCGGCGGCGCCCCCCGCTTCGTGCAGGGCTCGACCGGCTATCACGCCACCCTCGTCAACGGCGAATTGACCTTCCAGGACGGCGTCCACGCCGGCGGCCGGGCCGGTCAGGTGCTGAGGCACGCGGCGTAGGGACGCGTCCCCAACAGACCCGCTCACCCCCGCGAAAGCGGGGGCCCAGCGCTGTCCAGCCTGGCGCCGATCGGAGACTTAAATATCTGTAGGATAAGTGTATTTTCGACCTCTCCAGTTCCCCCCGCTCATCCCGGCGAAGGCCGGGAAGCAGAGCGGGTTCGCGTCATGCTCGCCAGGTTTACCCAAGCAAGTGACGACTGGATCCCGGCCTTCGCCGGGATGAGCGGGCTGGATTGGATATCCGCGGCCAAGGGACGCCCTCAATGACCCGCCTCGCCGGCAAGCGCGCGATCGTCACCGGCGGCGCCTCGGGGTTCGGCGCCGGGATCGCGCGGCGTTTCATCGCCGAGGGCGCGCGGGTGGCGATCGCCGACCTCAACGCCGAGGGCGCCGCGGCCCTGGCCGGCGAGCTTGGCGCGGCCTGCCTCGCCGTCCCCACCGATATCGCCGACTCCGCCGGCGTCGAGGCCCTGTTCACTCGCGTGACATCGGCGTTCGGCGGGATCGACATCCTCGTCAACAACGCCGGCATGGGCGCCGCGCCCGCGCCGCTGGAAGCGATGGACGAGGCCCGGTTCGACCGGCTGATGAGCGTCAACGTCCGCTCGGTCTATCTCACCGCCCGCCACGCCGTGCCGCTGATGAAGGCTCAGGGCGGCGGCGCCATCCTCAACATCGCCTCCACCGGCGGAGTGAGCCCCCGGCCCAACCTCGTCTGGTACAACGCCTCCAAGGGCTGGATGATCGCCGCCGGCCGGGCCATGGCCGCCGAGCTCGCCCCCTTCGGCGTGCGCGTGAACGTGATCAACCCGGTCGCGGGCGACACGCCGATGCTGGCGACCTTCATGGGCGGCGACAGCCCCGAGGCGCGGGCGCGGTTCCTGGCCACCATCCCCATGGGCCGCTTCTCGACCCCCGCCGACATCGCCGCCGCCGCGGTGTTCCTCTGCAGCGACGAGGCCTCTCTGGTCACCGGGATCGCCATGGAAGTCGATGGCGGCCGCTGCCTCTGAACCTTCCCCCGCGTCCCCCTGGACAGGCTGGGGCGGTCGGCTCAAATTGAACCCCAAGGAAACGCCATAGCCATCGCCAGCACTGGACCCGCAACGTGACCACCGACGTCAGGGAGAGGGATGTCGAGACCGCGCTCGCCGGCATCGACGCGCGCCGCGACGAGCTGGTGTCGCTCACCCAGGATCTCGTTCGCATCCCCACGGTGAACCCGCCCGGCGACAATTACCGCGCCTGCGCCGAGTTCCTCGGCGAGCGGCTGCGCAAGCGCGGCTTTGAGGTCACCTACGTCCGCGCCGAGGGCGCGCCAGGCGACACCGACGCCCTGCCCCGCATCAATGTCATCGCCCGCCGCGAGGGCGCGCGGCCTGGACCGTGCGTCCACTTCAACAGCCACATCGACGTCGTCGCCCCGGGCGAGGGCTGGACGGTCGATCCCTTCGGCGGCGTGGTCAAGGACGGCCGCGTCTATGGCCGGGGAACCTGCGACATGAAAGGCGGCCTCGCCGCCTCGGTGATCGCGGTCGAGGCCCTGATCGACGCCGGCCTCGACCTGCCCGGAACCCTGGAGATTTCCGGCACCGCCGACGAGGAGAGCGGCGGCTATGGCGGCGTCGCCTACCTCGCCGAGCGCGGCTGGTTCTCCAAGCCGCGGGTCGATCACGTGATCATCCCCGAACCCCTCAACGTCGACCGCGTCTGCATCGGCCATCGCGGCGTCTGGTGGGCGCAGATCGAGACCAAGGGACGCCAGGCCCACGGCTCCATGCCGTTCCTGGGCGACAGCGCCATACGCCACATGGGCGCGGTGATGGAGCGGCTGGAGAACGAGCTCTATCCGATGCTCAACGCGCGCCGGTCCGACATGCCGGTCGTTCCCGATGGGGCCCGCACATCGACGCTCAACATCAACTCCCTGCACGGCGGCCTTGCCGAGCAGACCGGGGGCGGTCTGCCGGCCCCGCTCGTCGCCGACAGCTGCCGCATGGTGATCGACCGCCGCTTCCTGATCGAGGAGCCGCTGGACCAGGTGCGAAGCGAGGTCTCTTCGATCCTAGAGGCCCTGGCCAGGGACCGCCCCGGCTTTCGCTACGATCTCACCGAACTCTTCGCGGTGCAGCCGTCTCTGGCCGACCAGGATGGGCCCGTCGCCACCGCCACGGCCCGGGCGATCGGTAAGGTGCTCGGCCGCAAGGCCCAGTTCATCTGCTCGCCGGGCACCTATGACCAGAAGCACGTCGACCGCATCGGCAAGCTCAAGGACTGCATCGCCTACGGCCCCGGCGTCCTCGACCTGGCCCACCAGCCCGACGAATGGGTCGGCATCGACGACATGGTCGCCGCGGCCAAGGTCATGGCCCTGGCGGCGACCACCCTGCTGACAGCCGGGACAGGTCAATGAACCCGCATAGCGCCCGAGAGATCACGAGCTCCTAGCCCATGCCCGCCACCCCCCAAGTCTTCACCGGCATTCGCGTCACGGAACTCGGCGGCTCCGAAGCCGGCGCCTATTGCGGGAAGCTCTTCGCCGATTTCGGCGCCAACGTCGTCAAGATCGAACCCCTGGGCGGCGATCCTGCGCGGCGCGAGGGGATCCTCGTCGACCGCGGCGATGGCGTCGGCGAGAGCGGCGTCTTCGCCTGGCTCAACACCAATAAGCAGAGCGTCATTCTGGACCCGGCCGACACGGCGCGGCTGCGCGAGATCGTCGCCGCCTGCGACGTGCTGATCGACTCGCGGCCCCGCGCGGGCGAGGACGAGGGCGAGACCGGCCACGCCGCCTTGCGCGCGCTCAATCCGGCCCTGATCATCGAGGCGATCACCTGGTTCGGCGACAGCGGCCCCTATCGTGACTTCGTCGGAACCGACGCCGTGGTCAGAGCCCTCGCCGGCGCCGTCAAGGCGATCGGCCCGGTCGAGGTCCCCGCGATCCAGCCCGAGCATCAGTCCGCGGTTCCCGCCGGCCTCAGCGCCTTCACCGCCGCCGTCGCCGCCCTGATCGGCGAGCGCGCCAAGGGCCCGCGCTACGAGATCAGCATCCACGACGCCAACTGCGTGCTCACCGAATACCAGGCCGCCAACGTCGAGCAGAACCAGGCCGAGGAGATCCGGCGTGGGATCAACCGCGCCTATCCGTCGTTTCCCATGGGCATCTATGAATGCCGCGAAGGCTGGCTCGGCATTTCGGTCCTGACCCCCAACCAGTGGGCCGACTTCTGCGACATGCTCGACCTGCCGGAGATGGCGGTCAATCCGCGCTACGAGGTCCTCACCGACCGCTTCCTGCTGGCCGACGAACTGGAGGCGATCTTCGCGCCTTTGCTCAAGGCGCGCACGGCGCGGGAGTGGTTCGAGGAGGGGCTTCGCCGTTTCCTGCCCTTCGTCGTCTGCCCCGACACGGCCGAGCTTCTGGCCGAGCCGGTCCACCGCATCCGCGGCGCGTTCGGCGCGGTGGAGATCGGCAAGGCGAAGTTCGAGGCGCCGGTCCTGCCCCAGCACCTGGGCGCCACCCCGCCAAAGCCCAACGGCCGCGCCGCGCTCGCCGGCGCCGACACCGTCTCCTGGCGACCTTCCCCGGCCACGCGTCATCCGACGGGCGCGGGTGACGCCCTGCCCCTGGCCGGCATCCGCATCGTCGACCTCTGCATGGGCTGGGCCGGCACGGTCGCGACGCGTCAGATCGCCGACCTGGGCGCCGAGGTCATCAAGATCGAATCCCGCTCTTATCCCGACTGGTGGCGGGGTAGTCCGTATACGGATGAAGCCAACGCCCAGTCGGCCCACGAGCTCCTGCTCGGCTTTAACATGGTCAACCGCAACAAGCTCGGCGTGACCCTAGATCTCACCCGCCCCGAGGGCGCGAACATCCTGCGCCGCCTGGTGGCGAGCGCAAATGCGGTGACCCAGAACTATTCTTCGGGCGTCCTCCCCAAGCTGGGCCTGGCCTACCAGGACCTCGTCAAGGTGAACCCGAACCTCATCATGCTGTCGATGCCGGCGTTCGGCTCGGAGACCCCGTGGACCGACCTGCGCGCCTATGGCTCGACCCTGGAGCAGGCCAGCGGACTGCCGCTCGTCACCGGGCGCGAGGACTGGATCCCGACCATGAACCACGTCGCCTATGGCGACCCGCTCGGCGGCCTGAACGGCGCCGCCTCGCTGATCACCGCACTCTATCACCAGAAGCAGACCGGCCAGGGCCAGCATGTCGAGATGTCCGCGGTCGAGGCGCTGTTCCCGATGGTCGCGCCCTGGATCATCGAGCAGTCGATCACTGGCAAGACCCGCCCCCGGCGCGGGGCGCGGCACGCCGCCTGGGCGCCGCACGGCGTCTACCGCTGCGCCGGCGAGGACAGCTGGGCGGTGATCGCGGTGCATACCGATAGCGCCTGGCAGGCGCTCTGCGCCGCCATCGGCCGGCCGGACCTGGCCGCCGATCCCGCACTGGCCACCGCGCCTGGCCGCAAGGCGCATGAAGACCGGATCGACGCGGCGATCACGGCCTGGACGCAGACGCGTTCCGACGAAGAGGTGATGGAGACCCTGCAGGCCCGCGGCGTCTCGGCCGGCGCGGCGCGCAGCTATGGCGACCTGATGTGGCGCGAGCCGCACCACGCCGCGCGCGGCTACTGGCAATGGATCGAGCGGCCCTACGTCGGCCTGCACCCGCAGCCCTCGTCCGTTTTCCGCGAGGAAGGCGCGCCGATGCCGGTCCGCTGGCCGACCCCGACCCTGGGCCAGCATGGCCGCGAGGTCCTGAGCCGCATCCTCGGCTTCTCAGAGGCCGAGCTCGACCGCCTCGAAGCCGACCGCATCATCGGCGAGACGCCAATCCCCATGAGCGAACGCGCGCCCCGCTCGGCCGAAGCCCGTCGGCAGGCGGCGAACGCCTAGCCGGGTTCAGGCGATGAAGCGGAAGCCCTCGTAGTCGTTGGCCGCCACCTTGTCGCAGACTTCGCGATAGACGCCGACGCCGGCCGCATAGGGCATGAACACTCTGGGCTTACCCGGAATGTTGGCGCCCAGGTACCAGGATCCCGCCTTGGGATAGAGGGTGGTGTTGGCGACCTCGTTGACGTGGTCGACCCACTGATCCTCCGCCGCCGTGTCCGCCTCGATGGCGTGATGGCCACGGGAGCGCATGTAGGCGATGCAGTCGAGCGTCCAGTCCACGTGCTGTTCGATCGAAACCAGCATGTTGCTGAGCACCGAAGGGCTTCCGGGGCCGGTGATCGTGAAGAGGTTCGGAAAGCCGGAAACGCCGATCCCTAAATAGCTGCGCGGGCCGGCGGCCCATTTCTCGGAGAGCTTGACGCCCCCCTTGCCGCGCACGTCGATGCGCAGCAGGGCGCCGGTCATGGCGTCGAAGCCGGTCGCCAGGATCAGGGTGTCGAGTTCGACCTCTTCGCCGCTCTTCAGGCGCACGCCCGTCTTGGTGACCCGGTCGATCGCGTCCTGGGTGAGGTCCACCAGGCGGACGTTCGGCCGGTTGTAGGTCTCGAAGTAGTGGCTATCGACACAGATGCGCTTGGTGCCGATCGGATAGGAGGTCGGGCAGAGCATCTCGGCGGTCTTGGGGTCCTTGACCGCCGCGCGGATCTTGTCGCGCACGAAGTCGGCGATGATCTTGTTGCTCTCAGGGTTGAGCATGCCGTCGGCGATGACGGCCATGAACCAGGCGCCGCCGATCGCCCAGTATTTGTCCAGGGTCGCGCGCAGTTCGGCGGGGTCGACGCCGACCGCGGTCTCATAGATCGGCTCCGCCTCATAGGGCTCGACCCGCAGGTCGCCGAAGCCGGAGCCCAGGCCCAGGCGGTGGTTTCGCCTGTGCGCCTGATAGTGCTGCTTGAACGCCGACACGAAGTTGGGATCGAGCGGTCCGTTGACCGCCGGAACGCTGAAATTGGGCGTGCGCTGGAAGACCGTGAGGTGACCGGCGGTCTCGGCGATGACCGGGATCGCCTGAATGGCGGACGAACCGGTGCCGATGATCCCGACCCGCCGGCCGGCGAAGGAGACCGGCTCATGCGGCCAGCGCCCCGTGTGGTAGACCGGCCCCGCGAAGTCGGCCGTGCCGGGGATCTGCACCTCCTGCGGCACCGACAGGCAGCCGGTGGCCATGATGCAGTACTGCGCGACCGCGCGGTCGCCCTGCTCGGTTTCAACCGTCCACAGGCGCGTCGCATCGTCGAACGTGGCGCGGTTCACGCGCCGCTCAAAGCGGATGTCGCGCTTGAGGTCGAACTTCTTGGCGACGAATTCGGCGTAGCGCAGGATCTCGGGCTGGGTGGCATAGCGCTCGGACCAGCTCCACTCCTGCTCAAGCTCGGGCGAGAAGGAATAGGAATAGGCCAGGCTCTCGGCGTCGCAGCGCGCGCCCGGATAGCGGTTCCAGTACCAGGTGCCGCCGACGCTGTCGCCGCCTTCATAGAGCCTGACGCTGAGGCCCATTTCCCGCAGCCGATGCAGCAGGTACATGCCCGCGAAACCCGCCCCAACCACGATCGCGTCAAACCGCGCGCCGTCGTCACGCTCCTTGCCGTCCGCACTCATCCGAAAGTCACTCCCATGGATGTCTCGCACCCGCCTCGCGGGTGGAATCGCCGCGATCGTTACTAGACCGCCGTAACGTCAGTCTAATCTGATCTTTCGCACATCCTCGCCAGTCCAAGGGTTTTCCCCGGAGCCCGCCCCCTCCCGATCCCGCTCATCCCCGCGAACGCGGGGATGAGCGGGGGGTAGGCATTTGAGCTTGCCCTACGGCATAGGATCTTCAGCCATCGTCGCATGGCGAGACCGATCCAGCCTATGGCGCGCCGCGCGCCCTGTGTTATCGCATGAGGTCAAAGGCGATCGCCTAGAGCCGGTCGCGCGGAGGAAACCAGGGAATGGCAAAACGCACCATGCGCGGCGAGGTGGCCGCTGTGGGAGTCGGCGAGACGGCCTATTACAAGCACGGCCAGTCCCCGGAACCCGAATTCGTCCTCTGCCTGAAGGCGATCCTGGCGGCCGCGAGCGACGCCGGTATCGATCCCAGGGACATCGACGGGTTCGCCTCCTATTCGAACGACCGCAACGATCCACCGTCCTTGGCGACCGCGCTGGGCACGCACGAGCTGCGCTTTTCGAACATGCAGTGGGGCGGCGGCGGCGGCGGCGGCGCGGGGGCCATGGCCAACGCCGCGGCGGCGATCGCCTCGGGCCTGGCCGACTGCGTGGTGGTCTATCGCGCCCTGGCGCAGGGTCAGTTCGGCCGCTTCGGTCAGGGTCCGCGCGTGAACACGATTTCCGGGGACACCGCCCTGACGGCGCCCTACGGCCAGATGTCGCCGGCCCAGTGGTACGCGCCCAAGGCCATGCGCTTCATGCACGAGCACAACATCGGCCAGGAAGCCCTGCGCGCCATCGCTATGGCCTCCTACCACCACGCCCAGGCCAATCCGCGCGCGGTGATGTACGGGCGGCCGCTGACCGAGCAGGGCTATGACGAATCCCGCTGGATCACCGAACCGTTCCATCTCTACGACTGCTGCATGGAAAACGACGGCGCCGCGGCCATCATCCTGGTCTCCGCCGAACGCGCGCGGGACCTGAAGCAGACCCCGGCCTTCGTGCTCGGCGCGGCGATCGGCGCCGGATATCGCGTCCACAGCACCCAGGCCGGCTTCGCCACGCCGGATCTGGCGAGCTCCCACTTCAAGACGGTCGCCAGGCATATGTATGAGATGGCGCAGGTCGGCCCCAAGGATGTCGACGTCGTCCAGTGCTACGAGAATTTCACCGGCGGGGTCCTGATGAGCCTGGTCGAGCACGGCTTCTTCGCGCCGGAGGAGGCGATGGGTTTCCTCAAGCTGGAGAACCTCCTCGCGCCCACCGGCAAGCTGCCGCTGAACACCAGCGGCGGCAATCTCGCCGAATGCTACATGCACGGCCTTGAGCTGCAGATCGAGGCGGTGCGCCAGATTCGCGGCCAGTCGACCAGCCAGGTGCCGGACGCGAAGGTCTCGCTCGCCGTCGCCGGGCCGATGGTCACGCCGGTCAGTACGATCATCTTTGGTTCGGAGGCGACGCTCTGATGTCCGATCATTACCTCCCCTCCGGCCTGCCGATCCCCGTCCCCGAGCGCAACGGCCTCTCGGCGCCCTTCTGGCAAGGCCTGCGCGAGGATCGGCTGCGGGTGCAGCGCAATCCCCGGACCGGTGTCTACCAGTTCCCACCGCAATGGATCTGCCACGACGACCAGAGCTTTGACGTGGAATGGGTCGACGTGGCCCCGCATGGAACCATCTACAGCTGGACCCGTGTCTGGCATCCCGTGCACCCCGCGCTCAAGGAGCACGGTCCCTACGTCGTCGTGGTGGTTGAGCTGCCGCACGCAAGCCGCGTGCGCATGCTCGGCAACCTGCTCGGCGACCCGCGGCAGGAGGTCGAGATCGGCGCGCCCGTCGAGGCGGTGTTCGAACACCACCCCGAGGCGGAGCCGCCGTTCTCGCTGCTGCAATGGCGTCTCAGCTCATCCGGAGGTCGATGAATGACGATCGATTACAAGGCCGCCCTGGCGCTGAGCGCCTCGGGAACAGCGTCCTACGACGATACCGCGACCATGCTCTATGCGATCAGCATCGGCATGGGCCGCGATCCCTATGATCCCAAGGAACTGCCCTTCGTCTATGAGGGCATGGGCGGCCTGAAGGCGGTCCCGACCATGGCGGCGGTGCTCGCCCGCAACAGCCTGGTGGGGCGGCTGAACATCAACCTGCCGCTGATGCTGCACGGCGAACAGCGGATGACGCTGCATCGGCCCCTTCCCACTCAGGCGGCGATCGCCTGGGAGGCCAGGGTAAGCGAGATCCTCGACAAGGGCCCCGGCAAGGGCGCCTTGATCTATATGGATACGATCCTTCGCCTGGAGGGCGAGAGCGCGCCGCTGGTGACCATCGGCCAGACTCTCTTTGCCCGCGGCGACGGAGGCTTCGGCGGTCCGGCGGGACCGACGCCGCAACCCCACGCCATGCCGGATCGCGCGCCCGACCATCGCCACGTCTCGGAAACGCGGCTCGATCAGGCCCTGCTCTACCGGCTGAACGGCGACCGCAATCCGCTGCACGCCGACCCGGCTCTGGCCAAGACGGCCGGCTTCAAGGCGCCGATCCTGCATGGCCTGTGCAGCTACGCCATCGCCTGCCGCGCCGTCCTCGCCGCCGTCTGCGACTATGACCCGGCCCGCATCGCCAGCTTCGACGTGCGCTTCACCTCGCCGGTCTATCCAGGCGAAACCGTAACGACCGACATCTGGGTCGACGGCGACGTGGCCTCCTTCCGTTGCCGGATCGAGGACCGCGACGTGGTGTCGATCAACAACGGACGGTGTCAGCTCCGGACGGCCTAGTTTTTCGCGCCGCAAGATTAATCTGCTCTTTGGGCAATCAGACCATACCGCGCCTCTGCACGACCTAAAGACAATGCCAAGTTCGATTCGACGAACGCGGAGAGTGCGCCTGAGCAGCGAATCTGCGATTCGACTTCAATGAAAATCTCGAGATTTTCAGTGGTTGCCATTTTAGGCAGGTTATCGATCGCTAGAGATCTGATATCACTGAATACTGTAGCGTATATTTGACATAGTGAAATTTTATTTACTTGACGCCGTGGAAATTCGAGGCGATGTTTGTTCCACGAGAGCCCTCGGACCATTACGGGCCGCAAGTCCATGAGGAAACAGCAAATCGCTCATCTCTCGCATGGGCAAACGGCCAGCGCCTTTCGCTTGCCAAGGCGCAATCTGGCCGGGCAGCGCCAGAGCGTTGTTGCTATGGGGCTGGTGTTGCTCTCCCTTGGCGCCTGCGTCGCGGACCGAACGTACAACCCCGGACGACTCGGCCCTGAGGAGCTGGGACAGATCAACGGGCTGTGCCGCAATGTAATGGGTCTTTCCTGGGCCGAATCTGTAGGCCCGCCATGGGCTATCGGCGGGCAAAACCCGTACCTTGGGCGGTGGGAGAACCACTTTCAGGCCTGCGTCGACACCCTCTCCGACTCGTTGAGCACGAGCATAAGGTTGGAGCTATCCGAACAATCGAGGCGGGTTTGTTTAGCTCAAGGTTTGGCGAGGCACGGCCCGGCCTACGCCGTATGCGTGTTGCACGGAATTGACGTCGCGCAGGCGTCGAGTTCGGCTCCAAGTGCGCCTATCCGGTACAATGCGCCGGCGCAGACGCACAAACTGTCCATTCGCCCATTCCTCAGAATTTCGCCGGCCGAAGCCAAACATCGCGAAGAATTGGCATGCGCTTATCTGGGACTCGATCCACTGGGCGGGAAATTCTCGACCTGCATGAACGAATTCGCGAACAATGTTGGAAACCTAGATCGCCCAATATACTAACATTTAGCGCGTGAGCAGGCGGGAGCTAACCCGTTCCTGTACGCCCGCGAAAACTCTGGGCAGCTGATAAATAGATTGACGCTTCTGAATGCCCCTCCCTATTAATATTCGTAAATAGGGCCATCCAACATTCGGCGTGTTCGCCAAAACGAGCCCCTAAAAAGGATAATAGCGGAAACTCGTAAATATCATCTGGTCATTTGTTTTAGGGTTGGCGCCTCCGACGCCGGGAAAGGCCTCAAGTTGCGTGTATGAGTACTGCAAACCGATGCGCAGAGAGCCGAATTTACCCTGATAGAATTTGTCCCATAGGCCGCCGGTAATCTGCGACACACGCCGAATATTCGGAGAGCAAGTCGCCCCTTCCACCGAGCAGCCCGCTAAGTTCGCGGTCGGGGCGCCGAAGCCATAGGTAGATCCATTGACCAGCGAGTAAACCGGCCGCTCGCGTTCCTCGCCGGCATAGACGTAGAGGTCCAGCGCGGGGGTGACGTGTTCGGTGGCCCCGACGAGCAACATGACTTCCGGAATGGGTTTCAGGCGACCATCAGGCCCAACGGCGGAGTCGGGCAACTGGGACGACCCATACCGTCCTATGCCGCGGCCCACGAGCCCAGAAGTCATCAGATCCAGCCTTATCGGCGCGAGGGTCCACGTGGCCCCCCAACCAAAACCACCGGCGTCGGTCGCCTTGTTGCCGACGCCGACCGGCAGCGCGAGCAGGTTCGATGCGCTCGTTACGTTCACACGGTCATAAAACTCACGATAAAGGCCATAGGCCTCCAGATGCAGCGGCCTGCCCCCGAACAGGTCCGGCTCGAACGCGACCTTGCCAACGATGTCGGGGAGACGATTGAGCGAAAGCGTGTTGGCCGAGTCGAATTGTGACGTGGGCACTCCATTGTCGGTCACGGTGACGCCGGGAACGACCGTTCCGGTCACGCCCGTAGCGGCGCCGGCGAACGTCGACTGCGGGTTCTCCACAGAAAATGCGGCCCATACTTGCTTGTCCGCGAAGTCTGCGGTCACACGCACCTGCGGCTGCCGCGACCAACTGAAACCCACGACGTATTGAGCATCTATGGTGGGAGGCGGCGCTTCGTTGCGGGGCGTGATCCCCTTGGTGTTGAGCGTGGCGAGCGACCAGTTCTGTCCCGTCAGGAAGTGGAGGCCCAAATTATCAAAGTCCAAAGTTCCATAAACGTTGCGAATTCGCGGACTAAAGGAATTGCTTTCGTTTGAGTTCCCGGTTTGCGCTCCAGCCAGAAAATCGAACTCGCTGTAGAATGCCGCGTGCGTTGTTTCATTGACGTCGCCCTCGGCGAGCAAGGACAGCCGGCTTTGGCGCGCCGTGCCACGCAGCTCGCCGACGTGGGCCAGTGGGGCGTTGGCAAAGGGTATTTTCGAGAAGCTGGAGCCGATGTCGGCGGTTTCGTTCTTGGTGCGCGCGACGGATTCCGCCGCTGCAAAGCCGCCAAGTGTAAGCTTGACGCCATGGTAGCGAACCTTCCCGTCCTTGGGTTGCTCCGCGGCGACTTCCGCTCGGACCTGCTCGGGCAAAGTCTTGATCTGGGCGTCGGCCGAAGTCTGTAGCGCATCGGCCCGCGCCTGCGCTTGTGCAACCTGAGCGCGGAGCGCCGCCACCTGATTGTCGGCCTGAGCTTGTCTCGCGGTCTCCGCGTCGTGCCAACCCTTCAGCTCGGACACCTCTTGGCTCAAGGCCTGAACCTGGGCCTCCAAGGCCTGCTCACGCGCCGAGATCGCCGTCCGAACTGAGTGGGTGGCGTGAAAGTGCGGCTTCGCCTGCGTAACGGAAGCGGCCAACGCCGGGAAAAGTATTCCAATAGCCACCTGGCTGCGCCGCCTGCATTTCGACGTCATGCTGAATACCCCTGCTCGCATTCGCGGCTTGCGATGACGAAGCCGCCCCTAGGCGTAGATCGAGGTCAAGGGATCGTTGGGAGCGAGTGATTAGGCCAGTGAATAATTTTTCACCGGGCTCGTCCGCAGCATAAGCCACGTTGTCATAAAACCGTTATGATATCGGAATAGGCTAAAGCCTCTGGGGACCCCAAACATTACTGTATTGGGGATCTAACAGACGTCGATCGTCTGCGCGGAGACATCGAAGCGAAATCGATGATTAGTGTCTTCGAGATTTAGCGGCCGCCGGACGGGCGGGCGCCGCCGGTCTCGATCGCAGGCTCGCCCCAACCTCCTCCGATCGCCCGGATCAGGTCTATTCCGGCCAGCAGCCTTCGCGTTTGAATATCGAGCGCTGACCGTTCCGCGCCCAGCGCCGCGGTCTGAGCCGTGACCACCTCGAGGTAATTCGCCGCCCCCTGTCGGTAGAGGGCAAGCGCCAGAGTCTCAGTTCGGCTGGCCGATTCAACCGCTTGCGCCTGCGCCTGAGCCTCGTCGGCGAGGTGATTGGCCGCGGCGAGAGCATCCTCGACCTCCTGGAAGGCCCGCAGAACCACCGCTCGGTAACTCGCCCCGGCCGCGACATATGCGGCGCGACTGGCTCTCAGCCGCGCGTGCCGAAAACCGCCATTGAAAAGGGTCAGCGCGGCTGCAGGGCCCAGCGTCCAATAGCTTTCAGGGACCGTCAACCAGCCCGGTCCGCCGGTGTTCTGAAATCCGCCGAGCGCGGTGAGATCAACGTTCGGATAGAAGGCGGCGCGCGCGACGCCGATTTCGGCGTTGGCCGCGAAAACGCGACGTTCGGCGGCGGCCACATCGGGGCGACGTTGTAGTAAGGTTGACGGCAAACCGGTCGGCGGGTTTGGCGGGCTAAGGGCCCGGCCGTTCTGAGCCAGTCCGAAGTTGGAGGCGATCTCGCCGACGAGCGCGGCGATGGCGTGTTCATAGAGGGCGCGCCGACGGGCGACATCGGCGACCTCGGCGCGCGTGGTGTTGAATTGCGTCTGTGCGCGTCCAACATCCAAGCCCGAAGACGCGCCACCCTTATGGCGAACTTCCGTCAGGCGCAGGGCGCGGTCATAGGCAAATCCGGTCTCCGCGAGAAGTCGCGCCTGATCATCAAGGCCGCGCAGCTTTACGTAATCCGATGCAAGTTCGGCCTGCAAATCCAATCGAATGACCGCCAGATCGTCGCCGCTGGCGGTTGCCTCGGCACGGCCAGCCGCGGCAAGATTGCGCGCCTTTCCCCAGAAGTCGATTTCGTAACCGAACTCACCGCCAACCGTATCGGCCGCGTAGAGGTCGGGTTGGTTCGACCCGCGCAACGGTCGATTGTTTGACTGACGGTTGCGCGTCACGCTCACACCTGAATCAATCCGGGGATAGAGCTCGGACGCCGCTTCCGCGGCGTATGCGCGGGCTTCGTCATAACGCGCGACCGCCTGTGCCAGGGTTGGGTTCGAATGGGCGACTCTGTCCTCAAGGTCATCAAGGGTCGGATCGCCCAGGATGCGCCACCATGCTTTACGATCGATAGCATTGCTGGGCTGCGCCAGCGTCCACGGACCGGCCTCCTTGAACGCAACCGGCGGCGTCGCCAAGCGCGGCGGTGCGTAGGTCGGAGCGAGAGAGCACGCCGCCAGCGCGCCCGCGATCAACGCCGATGGAGGCGCTCCAGCCGTGCGAAAGCGCATCATCCTCTAATCGTAGTCTTGGCCGCGACCCGAACGACATCGCCATCGGCGAGGGAGTCCGGCGGACTGTCGATGACGCGATCGGACCCCGTCACGCCTTGGGCGAGTTCGACGGACACCCCGAGGTCCCTGGCGATAAGCACCGGCTTGATGATCACGCGGTTACCCGCGCCCAAAATCGCGACGGACATGCCACTATGGCGGAACATCAGGGCGCTCGCCGGCACCGTTGTGACGCCAGCCTCCGACGGAATCTCAAATCGGACCTGAGCATAGTCGCCCGAGTTGAGGTCCCGGGCGGCGTTGTTCACCTGCAACTCGATCAACATCGTACCGGATTCATCGCTCACGGCGTGAGACATGCTCGAGATTTGCGCCGTGAAGGTCTGACCCGCATGTTCAGGTACGGTGAAGTTTACAGTTTCGCCTACTTTGAAGCGCGCCGAATAGTTCTGCGGGGCCCGGACATAGAGCCGCAGATTGTGATCATCCGCAATCGTGAACAGCCCGGGATCTGTCGGTGTTCCGGCGGAGATCAAGGCGCCGATGTCGGCTGTCCGGCTCGTCACCACGCCGTCGAACGGCGCGGTGATCCGTTTAAACGCTTCGAGCGCCTCGATACGGCGGACCTCGGCTTCCGCCGCCTTGACCAGTGACGTGCGTGCGTCGAAGTCGGCCTGACGCTCCTCGGCTTCCTGCCGGGAGACCGCGTCGGCGGCCAGTAGACTTGTCCAGCGCGCGGCCGATTTCTGGGCCAGGGCCTGGTTCGATCTGGCCGTGGCAAGATTCGCCCGGGCGCGCGCCAAATCCTGATCGAGCTCAGGCGTGTCGATGTCCGCAAGCAGCTGGCCCGCTTTCACTCGCGCGCCAATGTCCTGGTACCAGCGGTGGACATAGCCGCTAACCCGGGCATGGATCTGTGCGTCGTAGAAGGGCCTCAGAACGCCGGGCAGGACGAGCGACTGACTGGTGCTTGTCGGGGCGGCGACGATCACGTCCACAGTCGGGATGGCTTCGTAGGCGGAGGTTTCCCGCGCGCTCTGATAGGCCGCCGCCCTGCCGATCAAGCCCACAAGAACGATGGCGAGGAACAGCATTGTGGCCCCGAACGCCGCCGGCCTTAGCCATCTTTGCGGTGTGTGATGAAGAACCTCGGGAACGTTAAGCATGAACTTCTCCAGGCTGCGGCAGAGGATCGGTCGGCGCGCCAACGTCGCGTCTCCGGCCGTGAACGACGCTGAAGACCACCGGAACGAAGAGCAGGGTCGCCACGGTGGCGAAGGCCAGACCGCCGATCACCGCTCGTCCCAAAGGTGCGTTCTGCTCGCCACCTTCACCCATCGCCAAGGCCATCGGCGCCATGCCGATGATCATCGCCAGCGCCGTCATCAGGACCGGCCGGAAGCGCGTGAAACCTGCCTCCAATGCGGCAGTGATCGCATCGCCGGTCTGCGCCAAGCGATCGCGGGCGAAGCTGACCACCAGCACGGAGTTGGCCGTTGCGACACCCATGCACATGATCGCCCCGGTCAGCGCCGGGACCGAGGCTGTCGTGCCAGTGGAGAACAGCATCCAGACGATGCCTGCCAGTGCGGCAGGTAACGCGGTGATGATCACAAACGGGTCGAGCCATGATTGAAAGTTCACGACCAAGACCAGATAGATCAGCGTGATCGAGCCCAAGAGGCCAAACAGCAGGCCCGAAAATGCGGAGCGGAGGGTCTGAACCTGGCCGCGCAGGTTCACACTGACGCCTTTGGGGGCCAGAACGGCGTGGTGAGCGATGACCTTGTCGACGTCCTCGGCGACCGCCCCCAAATCGCGCCCCTGGGTTGTGGCGTAGACGTCAAAACTTGGCTGAACAGCATAGTGCGAAACCACCGCATCCGACGTCTCGCGGGTAATCGTGCCCAGGCCGCCGAGGATCTGAGGGTCGCCATGGGCGCCATTCGAGATCGGCAGGGTCTCAAGGCCGGAGAGTGAATTTACGTCTTGCTGCGGAGTCTGGGCGACGATCGGGTACGAAACGCCATTTTTCGGGTTCAGCCAGAATGAGGGCGCTGTCTGGAAACTGCCGGCAAGTGATGTGGAGACCGTATTGGTAAGGTCCCGTTCGGTGAGCCCCAGCTCCCCCGCCCTGGTGCGGTCAATAGCGATCTGGAACTGCGGATAGTGGCTGGATTGCTGTAGCCTGGCGTCGACCAACCCGGGGACCGTCCTGACGTCGCGCAGCAACCGGCCTGCATAGGCTTCGTCGGCGAAGCGGTCCGGCCCGGACACCTGGATGTCTACCGGCGCGGGTGAGCCGAAGTTCAGGATTTGGCCGATGATGTCGGCGGGCGGGAAGGAAAAGGTCACGCCCGGAAATCGCGTGGGCAGGTCCCGCCGGAGTGCGCGCACATAGCCCGGGGTCGGCCGGTGGCCGTCGCGCAACGTGACGTAGATATCTCCGTCCTGGGGACCGATCCCGCCAGTGTTAGAGTAGGCGCGGTTTATGCCGCTGACCGGCAGACCGATGTTGTCGACGATGGTGGACAGGTCCCGAGCGGGAATTTCCTTTCGGATTGCGCCCTCGATGTGATCGAAAGTTGCAGCGGTGTCCTCAATCCGCGACCCAATAGGCGCGCGCACATGCAGCAGGATTTCGCCCGAATCCACGGTGGGGAAGAAATTCGCGCCTAGAAGCGGAACGAGGAGGAACGACGCCGCGACGAAGGCGACAAAGACGATGATGAACGGCCGCCGCCGACCCAAGCCCATGGCCAGCAACGCACGGTAGTGTTCCCGCACGGCGGCGAAACCCGTCTCGAAACGATGTTGTAGGCGACCGAGGATGCGTCCGACCCCTGGGACTCTGGGTGTCGGAGCGGCCCCGTGAGTCTCCATCACATAGGCGGCGTGGCCGCCTGAATGCGGCCGCAGGAGGTACATCGCCCCGGCCGGGACCAATGTGCGGGACAACACGAACGAGGCGACCATCGCGAACACCACGGCCTCGGCCATCGGCGTGAACAGGAAGCCTGCAACCCCAGACAGGGCGAACATGGGGGCGAAGGCGATGCAGATGCAGAGCAGGCTGACGAATGCGGGCGTGACGATCTGCGCTCCACCTTCGAGAATAGCGTCCCGTACGGGCTTTCCCTGTTCAAGGTGCCAGTTGATGTTCTCGATCGTAACCGTCGCGTCATCGACGAGTATGCCGACCGCCAGCGCCAGACCTCCCAGCGTCATGATGTTGAGGGACTGGCCCAAAAGCGACAGGCCGATTATCGATGAAAGCACCGCGAGTGGAATCGAGGCGGCGATGATCAGGGTCGAGCGCCAGCTACCCAGGAATAGAAGGATCATCAGGCTGGTCAGACTTGCGGCGAGCACGCCTTCCTTGACCACGCCGGAGATGGCCGCTTTGACGAACAGAGATTGATCGTTAAGCGGCGCGATCCGTAGGGTGCTGGGCAGGCTCTCGGCGATCTTCGGCAGCAGCGCCTTGACGCCCGCGACGATCGCCAGTGTCGATGCCGAGCCGCTCTTGAGCACGCTCATGAGCACCGCGCGGCGACCGTCGACGCGCACCTCGTTGCGTTGCGGGGGAAACCCGTCCCGAACCTGGGCCACGTCGCGGATGTAAACCGTGGCGCCGTTGACAGATTTGATCGGCAAATCTCCCAACCCCTCGACCGTGTCGGGGCTGTTGTTCAGTTTTACATTGTATTCGTACCCACCGATCTTGGCGGTGCCGGCCGGTATGATCTGGTTCTGGGCCGCCAGAGCGTTGGCGACATCCTCGGCCGACAGACTCTTGGCTTGTAACGCCATCGGATCAAGGTCGACCTGGACCTGCCGTTCCTTACCACCATAGGGTGCGGGCACCGATGAGCCGGCCACTGTAGCCAATGCCGGACGTATGAAGTTCTGACCATAGTCGAACAGGCGTTGTTCGGGCACGCCCTGGCCGGATAGCGCCAGTTGCAGGATTGGGACGGTCGAAGCGTTGTAGTTGAGGATCAGCGGCGGCGTTATCCCAGGGGGCATCTGCTTGAGCACTGTCTGGGAAAGTGACGTCACTTGCGCCGTGGCGGTGCGGATATCGACGCCTGGCTGGAAGAAGATTTTGACGATGCCGAGGCCCGGGAGGGACTGACTTTCGATGTGCTCGATGTCGTTCACGCTCGAGCTCAGCTGGCGCTCATAGTAGTAGATCACCCGCCCCGACATGTCGTCGGGCGGCAGGCCGCGGTAGGTCCAGACCACCGCAATCACGGGAATCCGAATCTCCGGAAAGATGTCCGTCGGCATGCGTGCGGCTGCGAGGGGCCCGAAGATCAAGATCAGGATCGCCAGAACGACGACGGTATACGGCAACCTGAGACTAAGCCGGACGATTGCCAGCATGCATGCCGCTCCGAAATCGGGAAGGGTGTCGGAGCGGCGCCATCCTCACAGGGCAGTGGGGTTTGACGGCGTCGCCCGACGAACCAGAGAGTACCAGCGCGCTGGGGCAAGCCCAGTGAATAAAGTTTTACTCAGAGCTCGCGGCGGGCTGCCGTGGCCTGCAGTTTATGCAGGCGCGCAGGCCTGGCTCTGCATCCTCCAAAGTGAGGGTGAAATCGTGAAGCCGCATGATGGCGGCCACAACGCTCAGCCCAAGTCCGGATCCCGGTGTCGATCTGGCCCACTCTCCACGATGGAACCTCTGCAGCACCGCCATCCGTTCGGCCGGCGGGATGCCTGGTCCCTGGTCACTCACAGTAAGTTTCGGCCAGCCAGAATCATCGGCGACCGAGACGGTGATTTCACCCCCCGGCGGGGAAAACTTAATTGCGTTGTCGATGAGATTACTCACCGCCTCGAAGATGAGCTTTGCGTCAGCCTCCAATTCGCGAGCTTTGCGAACATCGGTCTTGAGTCCGACCCCGCGAGCCTCCGCCAGGGGCAGATAAAGCTCGACGGCGGACGTAACGATACCTTCGAGGTTCACCCGCGCAAATCCGGCACGGCGTTCACGGCTCTCGATTTCAGAAATGCGCGAGATCGCGCGAAACCGGTCGAGGACCTCGTCGACCTCGGCGGTTATGCGCGCCAGGTCGCCGGGCGTCACCATTTCGCTTTGCTGCAGACGGTGCAGGCGCGCGCGGACGCGGGTCAAGGGGGTGCGCAAGTCGTGAGCCACCGTATCACTGGAACTCTTCACCTCGCCCATAAGACGTTCCAGCTCGGCAAGCATGGTGTTGACGGTGTCGGCGAACATATCGATCTCGTCGCGCCGAGCGCCCGAGGGCATGCGCTGATCGAGGTGGCCCGCGGCGATATCGCGCGCCGCGAACTCGACTCGGCGTAGGCGGCGCATGGCGCTCAAGCTCAGGGTCGCGCCGATGGCCAAACCGAGACTCAAAATCAGTCCACCGCTCCAAATTAATGTAGAACGCACGATCTCGCGAAGTCGCCGCAGCTGCTCGGCATCTCGGCCGATGATCAGGATTTCGCCACTTGCCAGACGCCGAGCGATCAGCCGCGCATGTGCGGGAAATTCCGCTGATGGCGGGATCTCGATCGGCCGACCGTCTAGGCGCAGGATCTTTGGCGTGGCGCGAAGGTTGCCAACCTCCCACGCGCCGTCAGGCGAGAAAAGTGCGTAGATATTTGTACGGTCCTCGCTGAGAAGCAGCGCCGTCTGAATTCTATGACGCAACCCGGAAGGCGGAGTGTGCGCCAGAGCGTCGGCGTGCGTGACCAGGATTCGGTCCGTGCGGTCCGACAGATAGGCGGTGACCTGCACATAGACCGCCCCGAGGAGCACAATCGTCGCCAGGGCAAAGGCCAATCCATAAATAGCCGTGAGACGGAAGCTGGTTGTGCGGGCAAAGCCACTAAGGCGCATCAATCATGTAACCCACGCCGCGTTCGGTCTGAAACATGGACGGCTCCCCGGGCGTGTCGATTTTTCGGCGCAGACGACCGATATGCACCGCAATCAAATTCGTGCCGGGATCGAAATAGTAGTTCCAAACCTTCTCAAAAATGTGCCGCCGGCTGAGCAGCTGACCGGCGTTGCGCATCATGAATTCGAGAAGCTGAAATTCCATCGGCAGAAGCTCGATCGTGCGACCCCGGCGGCGGGCCTCGCGAGTGACCATGTCGAGTTCGAGATCGCCGACAGTGAGCACGAGATCTGCGCCGGCCGCGCGTCGATGACGTCGCAGAAGGACCTCAAGGCGGGCAACCAATTCGGGAGGCGCGAACGGCTTCACCAGGTAATCATCACCCCCGGCGCGCAAACCCATCACCCGATCATCGACATCGCTCAGCGCACTCACCATGAGGATAGGGGTCTCGATCCCGGCATCGCGCAAGGATGTGACGACCGCCAAACCGTCGCATCCTGGCAAGAGTCGATCCAGTGTGATCGCATCGAATCTTTTCGCTTGGGCAAGCTCAATGCCCGTCCGACCATCAAAACACTGTACGGGATGAAACCCACCAGCCGTAAGGCAGGCGGCGATTTCTGCAGACGTATCGACATCATCTTCAACGACCAGAACGCTGGGCATCTGGGTCCTCAAAGTTGTTCGCCGCCCACCGTGGGCGATGTCGTCCAGATTGACGACAATGCCCCGTGCGGACTCAGCCGATTAATACTCTGGATTGTCGATGGAGAAGAAGGTTTCGTCGAGGTCCCGTACGCAGGCGTCAAAGCCCCCCCCAACAGGACTGAGGCCAAGTTCGGCGCAGGCTCGCCGCATACGCCGCGCTTTCTCTGGATTTGAAGCCTTGTAATATGCGCCTACCGAGGGCTCCGATACGACTTCACTGCCTGGATTTGTTATCGACGACACGCGCACACCCGATTCCGTGTTGCTCAGCACGCACCGCGCCAACGCGGGACTGTCGTCGGCAAGACCGGTGGCGCGGCAGCCGGCGTCGGCCGCCAGCGCAGTGCGGGTGGCGGCGATCCTAGCCAGCGTGTCCGACAGGCTGACGATGCATCCCTGGTAGTGGTTCTCGCCGCCGAAGAGGCCGGGGTTCGCCGCCGCTCCCCAAACATTCGAATTCGGCTCATGCGGTGAAAGTCCCATGACCGTCTCGCAGATCTGGACAACGCGGCTGCGTTCGGCGGGGGTCACGGCTGAATGCCGATCTGACGCCCACGCCGCGGGTGCGGCGATCTGGGCGAACGCAAGGGCGAGTCCCAGCGTCACAGGTTGCAGTCCGGCGGCCCTGCTCCTGGCGCGACGGCGCCGTTGCGCGTCGCGCGCGCCGTGTTCGTTCGTGATCATGGTAAATCTCTCAATTCCTGAGGTGGCGATCCAACGTTTGGCAGCTTGATCGCGTCGGCGGTCCGGAGCGAGTGAATAAAATTTTACGGAAATGCGGGCGTTTAGCCTTCCCAGACGTGAGCCGATTGGGCTTACGGCAGGGTCCGATGTCGCTCGGACCACGCGCTTTCACCGCACTAATCGTTCGGCCACTCGTCGCCCTGTCGATGTCCTCATCCCCGCTGGCAGGGCCGTGGGCCACCTAGCCGGACGGGGACGACGACGACCTGGCCTCCTTCCGCTGCCGGGTCGAAGACCACCGCGTGGTGTCGATCAATAATGGGTGGTGTCAGCTACGCGGCGGCGTAGATCAGGCGGGCGGACCACCGATGGTGAGGTAAACTTGCCCGGACGCAGCACCGGCGCACTGGCCCGTCGGCGCCCGATTTAGGCCTTGTGGCCCTGCGTCCCCAAACCAAGCCGCTCGTTCCGGCGAAGGCCGGGGCCCAGGTTTCGTGCATCGCGGACCGCTCACCGAGCGGAGCGCGAACCCCTTCTGGATGCCGGCCTCCGTCGGGATGAGCGCAAGGATCTGGGCGCCACACGCTGTTTTGACACCATGGGAATAGGCACGTCGTCGCGCCCCCCCTTACGCCGCCGCCAGTTCCACCTCCAGCGGCGCGGGATTGAGCGCCTGGAGCGCGGGCATGACCTCCTTGGCGAAGAGGCGCATGCTCTTCTCGGCCATCGCCATCGGCATGTCGCCGTATTTGAACACGAACATCAGCTCGTTCGTCCCGAACGCCTCGGCCAGCTGTTTCGCCCGCGCGATCACCTTGGCCGGCGTGCCCCAGGGGTGGGTGTTGTAGAAGCCGTGGGTGAAGGGCCGGGGGTCGGCGCGCAGGATCTCGGCCTGGGCGGCGTAGGCCTCGTAGCCCTTGGTCGTGGCCAGGTGGGACCCGAGCATCTCATAGTGGCGCAGGGCCGAGTCCGAATATTCGACCATGTAGCGTTCCGCCGCCGCGTCGGCCTCCGCTTCGGACTCGGCGACATAGGTCCATAGGGCCAGCTTGGTGTGGGTCGGCGCGTGGCCGGCTTCCTGGCGCAGCTGGGCGTAGCGGCGCATGTTGGCCAGGGCCGCGTCCAGGCTGGTGGTCGGAATGGTCAGTGGGCTGACGGCGTGCTTGGCGATGACCTGCACGGTCTGCTCGGTGCCGCCGGCGCACCAGAGATTGGCGCTGAGGTCACGCTCCGGCTGCGGCCGCAGCTTCAGGCCCTCGACCTTGTAGAACTGGCCGTCGAACTTGTCGCAGCGTCCGGTGGCCAGCAGCTGCTTCACCAGCTGGATCGCCTCGTCGAAACGCTCGCGCGCCTCGTTCTGGTCGATGCCGAGACCGCCATATTCGCGCCGGCCAAGGCCGCGGCCCACGCCGCAAATGATTTCGCGGCCCTCGCCGAGGAAGGCGTCGAGCATGTTGACGTCCTCGGCCACCCGCACCGGATTGTGCCAGGGCAGGACCGTGACCATCGTGCCCAGATCCACCCGCTTGGTGATGCCGGCGATGTAGGTCAGGTACTGCAGGGGGTTGGTGACCATGGTGTAGGGCGTGAAGTGGTGCTCGATCGTCCACACCGAGTCGAAGCCGGTTTCGTCGGCGATCCGGGCGATCTCGATCTCCTCGTTGAAGATCGCGCGATCCGAACGGGCCGGACGGGCGGGCACGGCCTCGCCCCGCTCCTCGGCCTCATACCGATCCCAGTCGCCATAGTTCTGATTGAAGATGGTCGCGCCGATGCGCATGGTCGTCCTCCCGTTGCGGATCTGATGTCGGCAATCGGCGATGATTTAGGGGCGCCGGCGGCCAAGTTGCAAGTCGCGGAGCGCGCCTTGGGGCGCCCTCGCGCGCGATCGCGCCAGGTTTGGCGCTGCACCACTAACCCCCCGCTCGCCCCGGCGAAGGCCGGGGTCCAGAGCGGGTTCGCATCTCGGCCGGCAAGATAGCGCAATGTCGGACAAACTGGATCCCGGCCTTCGCCGGGAGGAGCGGGTCGGGTGGGGAGCATGGGGCCGAACAGCCCGGACTCGGAGCCTACGGGCGAGCCCGTCCGCGCCAGCCACGCCCCCCAAACCCCCGCTCACCCACCTCCCAACGACAGTTTTGTGAATCCGCCCTTTTCAACGGCGCCCATTGGGTCTATATGACCAGTCAGCTTATGCTCAAATGTAGCATAAGCTTCCCCCCGACGGATCAACCGCTGAACCGCCGGGCTTTCTTAGGACGAGGAAATGCTCAAATTGAGCATAAGGGGTTTCTGATGGCTGATGGCAACGGGATTCTTCACTTCACGCCAGCGGTGGAGCTGGCCACCCAGGCCGTGTGGGACAAGGTTCACACAAAAGTGACGCCGATCGAATGGCGCCTGCATGCGCCCCTGATCGCCGAGATCAACCGCCTCAAGCGCGAGAAGAACGCGGTCATCCTCGCCCACAACTACATGACCCCGGAAATCTTCCACGGCGTCGGCGATTTCGTCGGCGACAGCCTGGGCCTGGCGCGGGAAGCGGCGCGCTGCGAGGCCAAGATCATCGTCCAGGCCGGCGTGCACTTCATGGCCGAGACCTCCAAGGTGCTCAGCCCCGAGAAGACCGTGCTGATCCCCGACCTGTTGGCCGGCTGTTCGCTCGCCTCTTCGATCACGGCCGCCGACGTGCGCCTGATCAAGCAGCGCTATCCTGGCCTGCCGGTGGTGACCTACGTCAACACCACCGCCGAGGTGAAGGCCGAGACGGACGTCTGCTGCACCAGCGCCAACGCCGTGCAGGTGGTCGAGGAAGTCGCCCGCCAATGGGGCGTCGACCGCGTACTGCTGCTGCCCGACGAGTTCCTGGCCCGCAACGTCGCGCGGCAGACCCACATCGGCATCATCGCCTGGCGCGGCCGCTGCGAGGTGCACGAGCGCTTCACGGCCGACGACATCGCCGACCTGCGCCTGGCCTGGCCGGGCGCCGAGATCCTGGCCCACCCCGAGTGCCCGACCGAGGTGCTGGCGGCGGCCGACTTCGCCGGCTCGACGGCGGCGATGAGCGACTATGTCACCCAGCGCAAACCCAAGCAGGTGGTGCTGATCACCGAGTGCTCGATGGCCGACAACGTGGCCTGCGACGCGCCGGACACCGAGTTCGTGCGGCCCTGCAACCTCTGCCCGCACATGAAGCGGATTACCCTGGAGAACATCCACGAGGCGCTGCTGCATGACCGTTACGAAGTGACGGTGGATCCCCAGATCGCCGAGCGCGCCCGCGCTTCGGTGCAGCGCATGATCGATCTGCCGCCGCCCTCCGTCCCCGCCCGCTATGATCTGGTGAAGGCCCGCCATCACGTGGACGTGGAACTGATCTAGACCCCCGAAACCCCTCAAGCTGGCGACCATGACTCCGCGAGAGCGCATTGTAACCGACGGCGTGCTGATCATCGGCGCGGGTCTGGCCGGCCTAACGGCGGCGCTGCACGCCGCCCCGCGCCGGGCCCTGGTGCTCAGTCCCACGGCGCTGGGCAAGGGAGCCGCGTCGGCCTGGGCTCAGGGCGGCATGGCCGCCGCGCTCGATCCCGCCGACGATCCCGCCCTCCACGCCGCCGACACCCTGGCCGCCGGGGCCGGCCTTTGCGAGGCTGACGCTGTCGAGATCCTGACCCGCGAAGGGCCGTCGGCGGTGCGCGCGCTGGCCGCGCTCGGGGCGCCGTTCGACCGCGCCCCCGACGGCGCCTTCCTGCAGAGTCTGGAGGCCGCCCATTCCCGCGCCCGTGTCGCGCGTGTGGGCGGCGACGGCGCGGGCAAGGCGATCATGGCCGCGGTCATCGCCGCCGCCCGACGGGCGCATCACATCGAGATTTGGGAGCAGGCCCGCGCGCTCGCGCTGCTCACCGACGGCGCCGGCCGCGTGCGCGGCGCGCTGGTCGCGACCCCGCGCGGGCTCGTCGAGGTCGTGGCCAGCGCCACGGTGATGGCCAGCGGCGGGCTGGGCGGCCTCTACGCCGTCACCACCGATCCGGCCGAGGTCCGCGGCGAAGGTCTCGCCTTGGCGGCCCTGGCCGGCGCGCGGATCATGGACGCCGAGTTCGTGCAGTTCCATCCCACCGCGATCGATATCGGCGCGGACCCGGCGCCTCTGGCCACCGAGGCCCTGCGGGGCGAAGGCGCGCGGCTGGTGAACGCCAATGGCGATCCCTTCATGGGCCGTTACGACGCGGCGGCCGAACTGGCGCCGCGGGACATCGTCGCGCGCGGCATCGCCCTTGAGCGCAAGGCCGGGCGCGGCGCCTTCCTCGATGCGCGCGAGGCCGTCGGCGCCGCCTTTCCGCACGAATTCCCCTTTGTCTTCCAGGCCTGCATGGCGGCCGGGCTCGATCCGCGGCGCGATCTCGTGCCGGTGCTCCCCGCCGCGCACTACCATATGGGCGGCGTCGAGACCGACCTCGACGGGCGTTCGAGTCTGGCGGGCCTCTTCGCGGCGGGCGAGTGCGCCGCCACCGGGGCGCACGGCGCCAACCGCCTAGCCTCCAACTCCCTGCTCGAGGCGGCGGTGTTCGGCGCCCGCGCCGGCGCCGCCGCGCGCGAGGCCTCGCCCGCGCGGGCCATCCCGATCCCCCGAGCCGAGCCCCTCGCCGATCTGCCGGCGACGGCGATCCAGGACCTGAGACAGGCGATGTCCAATGAGGCCGGGGTCGTGCGGGACGGCGCGGGCCTGGACGCCCTGCTGACCCGGATCGGCGATCTCGAGGCCGCGCACGGCCCGGCGCTGACCCTGACGACCGCGCGCCTGGTCACCGAGACCGCGCTCGATCGGCGCGAGAGCCGCGGCGGCCATTTCCGCGACGACTTTCCCCATGCCGCCCGGCGCGCCGAGCACAGCCGCGTCACCCTCGAGGCGCCGGCCCAGGCGTTGCGGGGCGCGGCGTGATCGATCCCCTGCCCGACCTGATGGTCGAACCGATCGTGCGCGCCGCCCTGGCCGAGGATCTCGGCCGCGCCGGCGACATCACCGCCCAGGCCTGCATCCCTGAAAGCGCGCGCATGAAGGCGACCTTCCGCGCGCGCCAGGCCGGCGTTGTCGCGGGCCTTGCCTGCGCCCGCCTGGCGATGACGACCCTGGACCCCAAGGCCAAGTTCACGGCCAAGGCCAGGGACGGCGACGCCGTCACCCCCGGCCAGATCCTGGCCGTGGTCGAGGCCAATGCGCGCGCGGTGCTCTCGGCCGAACGCACGGCGCTCAACCTGCTGGGACACCTCTCGGGCGTCGCCAGCCTGACCGCGGCCTTCGCCGCCGAGGTCGCCGGATCGCGGGCCAGGATCATCGATACGCGCAAGACGACACCGCTGTTGCGCGCATTGGAGAAATACGCCGTGCGCTGCGGCGGCGGCGCCAATCATCGCTTCGGCCTGGATGACGCGGTGCTGATCAAGGACAACCACGTCGCCGCCTGCGGCGGGGTCGGCGCCGCCCTGCGCCGCGTGCGCGCCCACGCCGGCCACATGGTCAAGATCGAGGTGGAAATCGACAGCCTGGCGCAACTGGACGAGGCGCTGGAGCACCGCCCCGACGTGATCATGCTGGATAATTTCAGCCTGGACGACATGCGCACCGCGGTGGCGAAGTCGGCGGGCCGGTGCCTTCTGGAAGCCTCCGGCGGGGTGAACCTCGCGACCGTGCGCGCGATCGCGCACACGGGGGTGGATTACATCAGCGTCGGCGCGCTGACGCATTCGGCGCCGGTGTTGGATATTGGGTTGGATGTGGAGTGAAAGTTAGGTGAGGCGGGAAGGCGCTCGATTGCGGTGTAAGACGCGACTTTGGCGGGATGGGTGAAAAGCGGTACGTCGTTCGTGGCCGCGCTGGCCTGAACTGCCCCGCCGAAGGGTTACATAAAGGACGTTATGTAACCCTGGAATTTGCCCGGGGACCGCTTCAGCCAACGGAGACAATGCGCCGATTGCGGAAATTAGGTTGGCGCCGGAAACTTGCATTTGGCGTGAGCACCCCGGGGAGGTCGTAGACCATGCTGTTGCATTCAACGAAAGGTTTACGTGGCCCCGTTTACGCTGTCGGCTATTTCGAGCAGAAAACCTGTGTCGGATGCGGTCAACTACGCCAAACCACGTGAAAGAAGATGTTCTCAACATGGAGGATTGCCGCCTCTAGCGTTGGAAAATTGATTTCGCGGGAACGAAAAATGCCGGGCTCGCCAGGAGAGCCCCATTCAATTGCAAAACTCGGGATGTCCTGATCTTCCTGCACTTCTGGGGGATCTTGGTAGTCACCCGATCCGTAGGTCATCGCAAGAGAGACAATACGGACATCAGTTTGGACTGCACCGTCATACAGCCACACGCCCATTTTAACTGCTTCGCAGCCAGACATCGGAACTTCTCCGGTCAGGGAGACTGTTGATAGTCGTCCTCAGTGTCAAACGAGATCGGCTTAAGGTCGAATATCGCCGCCAACAAGCCGCCACTCCCAATATCCGCTTCGAGTCACTTTTACGCGTTCGCGGACGGCGTCGGCGGACGTCGGGTCTCTCGGGCGGGGGGTTTGGCCGAGCTGCTGGATGGCGGTGCGGCCCGGACGGATTCACAGTCCTAGCTTGCCGGAGGGGCTGACCTGGCTAAGCTTTGAGCGGCGAACATATGTGCGCATGGTGGCAAGGCTCCTGTGGCGTGTGTGCCCCATGATCTCTTCATCGGGTACGCCGTTACGATAGGCCGTGGTGACGAACCCGGCACGCAGACCATGCGGGCTGACCGGCTCGGCGAGGGTGCCCTTGATGCCGGCCTGACCGGCGCGCTTGAGCAG
>Ga0075029_100000229_pt1 | contig 30786 bp, 31 predicted proteins | sample LitLauG_LLR_2013_FD_71391 | JGI IMG/M metagenome (GOLD analysis project Ga0075029, IMG submission 71391) | Freshwater sediment microbial communities from North America - Little Laurel Run_MetaG_LLR_2013 | ecosystem: Environmental > Aquatic > Freshwater > Creek > Sediment | place: USA... | reverse complement strand
TTGGAGCGGCTGGACTCGTTCGTGATTGCGGTAGTCGGAAAGCATCTCACCAACAAGGAACTGACAGCATGACCCAACCATCTTATTCAATCCCAATTCCCCACGAGGAATATGCCAAGCGTTTGATCCGCGCAAAGGTAGGCTACTCCGCTGAGACCATTCCAGTGAAGGATTGCTTTGACTTGATGCTGCAATTCAGTGAAGCAGAAATGCGGATTGCCAACGAGTACCATAAAATCGCCAATGATGCACTAGGCTTACAACTACCTAAGCCGTTCTTAACCCTGCTCGCAAAGGGACGGTGCGCTATGAAAACTCCCCCCGAACTAGACCGCATCGCAGACCGCGTGCTGGCCTATCGTCCGAAACCCAAGACAAAAGCGGCCAAGCGCCGGAAGCGAAGAGATCAATATGCGAAGCGTCGAAGGAGCGAGTCATCTATATAATTCCCTAAAAAAAGGCCCGACTCCCAAGGCTCGGGAGTCGGGTATCAGATTATTTAAAACCGGCAAACATAGAACCTACCTTGGAGCCAACATCCAAAACTCCATGGGCAACGGTCTTGGCAAACCCCACCGGGGTGGTTAATTTCTTGTCGTAATACTCGACGGTATGTTCCACGGCGACCGAGGTTTTATCGACATGCGCCATGGTATCGGCGGTCGCCAGACTGGCCAGGTTCATATTGTTAATAAACATGGCAATTTGCGGATCGGTAATCTGCCGATTCAAAGAATTACCGGCCGTGGTCACCGAATCGAGGGTTTCACTCGAATGCAGGTTAAAAGCCGTGATCGCTGCGTCCATATCGGGAAGAACATGGTCATTGAGCGATCGGTCGGTACGATCCAAAGTCAATCGAAGCGCCCGTTCCATGCCCACTGCCTGTCGGGCCAACTGCCGGTAATAGGTCTGGTTATCTGACGCGGCCGATTTAAAAATGGCGGCCGCATCTCGGACCTGTTCAAGAGTTTGTTTAGAAGTTCCCACGGCCTCCCGGGTTGCCCCCAGGGTACCCTGTAACTCAGATAACGTTTTAGTCATCTGTTTACCTGATTCCTGGTACGTTCCCAAAGTTTTGTGCAAATCTCTGACAACCCCCGGGATATAGTACCCGAGGGTTATCAGGAGGACCGTGAGCGCCCATAGTGTCGCCACCACGGACCATTCACGGATTCTTTCCATTTTAGGCCGCCTTTGCGTTTTTAACCGCTGCCAGAATGGCATTGATTTCGCCGGCGACTGTGTTTACGATACCGGTGACCTGTTGCTGGGTAACCGGATTTTTAATCTCGGCCGCCGCCAATAATTGTTGAAGATTGTTTTGTACCGCCGTGAGAACATTGGTTGCCACGGCGGCCGATCCCGTGGTACCCGGTACCACGGCCGAGGTTACCACGGCCGAGACGGCCGCCAGATCACCTTGAATTTCGTGAATGACATTTTCCACCAACATCGCCGCCGGCTCGCCGGCCGTCAGAGTCACGACGGTTTCGAGCAGAGGTGCGACCAGGGTAATCACCGAGGCCGCCGTGGTTTCCCATTTGGTAGAGCCAAATACCTTCTTGAAGAAATTTTCAATCTTTCCGAAGAACGTCATATCAGTTTTCTCCTTAATGAAACGTGTTAGGCCCCCGTCGTTTCCTTCGGGGGAAGTTGGTTTGGGGGTGGTACCGGAATCTTGGGGTCTTCGCCGGTCATCGTTTTGAAAAATGCACCATTGACATTGCCAAAGGCCGTTCCGGAAAGAACGCCCAACATAAAAATGACCACGGCATTTTGCGGATCAATTCCTTTTACAATGACCCACATGCAAAATGTCGTAGTGACCCCGAGTGTGAGAAGCCAAAGACACAGCAAAATTAAAATGATACCACCTTTGGTATTACAGATGGTGGCGTAGCCTTGGAGAATGGCCGGATCAGGAAATTTTGCCCGGCACGCCTTGATGGCAAGATACACCAGGGCAGTCAGTACGATCACCAACCAGACATCTAGGCGGGTAATATTGGGAAGCGCCGTGGCAGTCATCATCCTCCTCCTTTTATTGCCACTCTCCGGTTTTCATTTGGAGCGCCAGACGATGTGCGCGGGCACCCACCTGGTTTGCCCAAGTTGAGTTAAGCATCTCATCGGCCGCGGCCCCGTAATTTCCGGTCTTGACCAATGACAAGGTTTGGTGGAATCCTTCCAGGCGATTTTCTCCCATGTTAAAACTCATGGCAATTAAAACTCCGAGACGGGCCTCATCAAGTTGGCCCGTCCAGGGCAAATTTTCCAGAAGTTTTTGGTGATGATCCGCGATATCATTTTCTAACATGAGGTCGGCCTCGGCCTCGGTAATACCACGATCGTCAAGGTTCCGACCGACGCCGATGGTAAGTTTTCCCACCGTATCTCGATATGGTTTCAATCGAAGACTCTCATCCCGGATTAACTGCGTTTTCAAGTTATCAATCAGCATACTTAATCCCCCGGGTCTGGTTCTTTTGCCTGAGATTGTGTCATCCATCGACGTGCCAAATCAATTAAAACTGGAAACATACCAAGGCAAATTCCAATTAGAAGTTTTGTATTGGTCGCCTCGGTGCTTTCTACCACGGCAATTCGTTCATCTAACCGTTGCTGTTGCAGTTCGTGAAGTTGTCGTTGAAGTTCATTAGTCTCGGCGGTGTTGGTAGCCTGGGCACTTTCAATTTGACGCGTACGGTCGTCTAACCGGTTGATGGTTACTTCCATCGGGTTGTTTTGAGCCTGAACAACCAGTATCGCACTCAAATATACAAGCACCGAGAGGGCAGATAAGCTGACGAAGCGACGAAGCATTCTCTTGTCCTCACTGGGGCAGTTACCCTACGCTGCCGATCGTATCGCAAGTTAGGTGTTAATGCACAATTGGGGTTGAAGAAAAATTGGTCCAAATACCTGGGTAAAAAAATCTTCTTGCTGAATGGCGGCCGTGGGTATTCCCCAACCTAATACTCGATCGGTGTCGCCATCAAAAAAGGTAAGAAGATTGACCGGAAGGGGTCGTATTAATACAGTTTCTCGAAAAACCTGCAAATTACGAACCAGTGGATTTGCCTGTAGAATCGCCTCACGAATAATTTGAAAATCTTTGGCCGTTGGCGTATGAATGATAATCGCCTCGCGGGTAATTTGTAAATCCCGGGCATGCACGGTAGATACCGGGGCCGGAATAATCACCTCACGGGTAATCTGCAAATTTCGGGCGTGGATAACGGCCGGCGGTCCAATTACTTGATCCGCGTCAATTGCCCACATATGCGCCGTCGAAATTTGTGAACGTTGTCCGCTTCCGTCATCTGCGTCGAATACCCGAAGATAAGGTGCCACGGCCGGGAGAACCAGCACCATTTCTCGAGTTATCTGTAATGATCTTGCCTTGACTAAAGACCGGACAAAACCGTCAAATTCCGTAGGTTGATAAAATCCCCGCGGCGCCTCGGGAACTTTGAACGTATCGGCATACACATCACTTTGCCAGGAGGCCACGATACCCCGTGCCGTTTGAATGGCCTGGGCGTAGGCCGCGCCGTAGGTTCCGTGATTAGTGTTGGCCGGGTCATAGGCCACTTGCCAATCTACGTAGTACAATTCGATATCAGTTGAAAAAATTGTATTTGTGGCATAGGGTAAAAGTGGAACCAATGATCCTGGCTGATTGGTATTAGTCGGATCGCTGGCCGCGGAGGTTTGCGTCTGCAAATGAGTTAACTGCGAAGAACGAAGGTAAGTCTTGAATAAATATGCCGAGTTCATGGAGGGATATCCGGAAACATGCGTATTTCCATCGGCATATCCGACCGCGTTAAAATTGGTAATATCTTGACCTTTTAGGCCCTCGGTACCAATACCATTCATGCTATTGGTAACTGCATTGGTAGCCTCGGAAGTACACCAATGATAGGGAATGTTTTGACTTGCGAAACCTCCGTCCATGGCCTGAACAAATTGAAATCCGGTTCCCAGGCCGGTGATATACGACTGCATTGTATTGTTATAGGCCATCCATTGGGTTTTAAGACCGGCCACGTTGGCCGGAGAGCACAATGTTTCTAGTGCCTGGGTTGCCCAGGGAAACCACTCACCTCCCGCACCTCCGCCCACCCGGATATAGGCGATGTACGGCGCATAAGACTGTCCGGCCATATGAGTTAGGGCCTGTCCCACGGCGGCCTTCCAGGCCGTTAAAAACGGAGTAGTCCAGGCGGCGGGAAAGGCCGTATTATCCACCCCCTGGGCACAGGTGCCATACGGGATCAAGGCATCTCCGGGGTAGTCGGAGGTGGCCCCGGTATATAGTTGCGGAACGCTCAGAGAGGCGGCCCAATTGGTACTAAAAATATATTGAGGACTGGTTTTATTTCCTCGTCCGACTCCGTTACTGAAACTGATCGGGGACAAAGAAACTACCACGGAGTGCGCCCCGTAGTTTAATTGGTTTTGTATGACGGCATCAAAATTGGTCCAACTATAACCCGCCGACGCCGTATTTGTTCCATTGGATGTTTCCCATCCCCCGGCGGAGGGGGCGAGAATATCTGCCGACCAAGGGATTTCAACCGAGGCCCCGTCGGCATTGGGGTAAATGGTCGAGGTGAGAATCGACGATCCGGCGTTGGGTGGGGTGAATACGTAGACTTTTGCCATTAAGTCTGTACCTTGACTCCGAATTCTGCGTTACCCGCTCCGACCACGGTCCAGGCCGACCCGGTATTGGGGTCGACAATTTGCGGTTGGCTGAAATAACCAATTGATCCGGACGAGGGTGTAATCGGGGTACTGGGCGCGTCGGTTGAACCTCCACCGGTTGTAGAGTAACAATTCAATTCTACGGTTCTACTTCCGGCGCTATCCAAAGTCAATGCTGCCCACTCATTGACGAAATAGACCGAGGCCGCCGATAGGGTAGGAAATCGGAACATGTCATAGTCGCCCACTGTTGAATCGGCGTTATATTGCGACGCCGAATAAGGTACATTGCCTACGTTCGTATAGTTGACATTGGTAGGATTGGTCGGACTCCAGGCATTCCGTCCACCCACCGCCGAATTGGCATTCGGTTTATCGCCCCGCACCTGAACATTGCCGAGAAAGGCATTCAATGGCGAGGCGGCCGTGGTATCCAGCATATACCAGTCATCCCAGTAGGAGTTACTGGGAGGACCGGCCACGAACTGAAATGCGTTGACATATGCATTTGCCGTACTTTGTGTTGAGGCCAAAGAACCGGCGGAAATAACAGATGTTCCGTTAATTTGACAGGCCACCGCCCCGGCGCCGCTGTTATTGATCGTAACCGAGGCCTCTAAATAAACCCAGGTATTATTAACAATCAGACCAGAGGCCGAGGCCGATCCCAACGGAGTACCCGTCCCACCTCCCAAAAAGAACTGTAGGTGACCATCCGAATAAAGACGAAGAGATACCTGGGCCGCACCGGCCGTGGCGTCGTAGAATTGTAAAATAATCGCATTGGTTGATGGAAGACCGCCGGTACAAATCAACCGAGCACCCATGATTACACTTGTAAGTGTTGTATTGAAAAGAATTCCGGCGGGAGAACTAATGCCGTTGGCCAACTGCAAAGAATAACCATAACCAAAGGGAGTCGTGGCACTGGTAAAACTACCCCCGGCGCTCTGCGTAAAAATTTGCGCCACGCCGGGGTCCATGTCAAAACCCATTGAAAATACACCATTGGTAAAAATTCCTGCCATCTGGTTAACTCCTCGTTCCTGCCAGTGACCAAGAAACACCGGCGAAAGTAAGATCAGAACCCGCCTGATAGATAAAGTCTACGATGTCTCCGGGCAATAATGTAACCGCCGAAGTAAAACTGAACGTGGCCGTCGTGGCCGAGGCCGCAAAGTTAATTGTTCCACGGGTCGTACCATTCTGTTTGATCGTGATGGTGACGGCCCCGGTCGGCGCCGCTTTGCAAATGGCCCGCGATCCGGCCAGACCCACCGGCAAAACCACGTTAGTCAAGTTTCCTGGTATAACATGGGAAAGAAGAATTTGACTGGCAATCGGCCGGGTAAGCGTGGGGTCGCCTTCGAATGAGGAGATAAAGTATGGACCACTGGAACCTGATCCTCCGCCCCCGCCCGAACTTCCCGAACCACTGGTCAAAGTACCAACCCGGGTATATCCCGGAGTATTCCAACGAGTTTGATTCAAATCGGCATAGGCCGTAAGAGTGGCCACTCCGCTTGGTTCTCCAATCTGGGTGGGATCATAAATAGTAACCCAGGCCGTCTGGCCACTTCCTGAAAAGACCGCCAGGCCCGAATCTCGGGCCGCGTAATTCAGGACTTTACCATTGGAAAAAGTTGCGGTCAGAGGAGGAAAATAAACGTCATTTGTATTGGTCCAGGTCGAACTATTGGTGTCGACGCCGGCCCAACCACTTGCCTGTCCCTGATAGACCGAGGGCACCGGACTAATGGTGTAGGTAATTTGTCCCCAACCAACAAGGCCGGTGGGGGTAAAAGAATACGCCGTGGCACTGGATAAAGGTTGAACAGTACCTCCGACGGTGTTAAAGGCAAGAAACTTGAAATAAAGCGTGACTCCTACCAAGGTACTTGGAAGATTCCACTTAAAAACATTGCCATCTTCCAGGAAACTAAATTGTGTTCCGATGTTGTGCGCCGCGACCGGGGTAGTATAGACACCGCGGCGAATCTGCGTCGAACTTCCCGGCGGAGTATTCGAGGCGTACTTGTTAGTGGCTTGCAAACTTGACTGAGAGTATGAAATCAATTCATAGGGAATGGTGAGTGTGGTACCGCCACTTCCGGTGATTGTTCCTCCTCCGGCCATATAACAAAGTGACACGAAGGCATCTCGTTGGGCCGTGGAATAAGCCGGGAGCGCACCACCACTTTCCGTGAGGTCAACATATAACGTATCCGCCGCATCCGGGTCAACATGAGATGGATAATTGGAATTGTACACCAGGCCCATTATTTGACTTCCATAAATAACACTGGAGGCCGCCGAACCGTTGATATAGTTGTAAGTGGCCCCGCCGTCCGTGGACAGCATCACGTAACACCCGCCGTAGGGAAGATTGATATTGTTGATGATCGCAGTTGCCGCGGCGGTACCAGAACCAAACACAATCGACGCGTGGGTATAACCAACTCCGGGGGTGATAATAAAAATTGAGGCCACACCACCGGAGCCATTCAAAATAGCCGCGGCCGTGGCACCAGAGCCATCTCCGGTGATGGTCACCGAAGGGGCGACCGTGTAAGAACCGGGGTTAGTCACCGTGGCCCCGGTCACCGCGCCGGTGGTCGTAGGAGAGCCCGAGACACAAAGCCAAAGTTGTTGCTGACTTGAAATGGCCGGAATTGCCTCAAAAATAATCGGAGTATTGACGCTTCCCGCCTCCTGGCTTCCATTTCCACCCGAGCCACTCCCGCCGGAACTGACGGCCACGTTTGCCGTACCGGGCGCCACGGGAGCCGAGGCTCCGTACACAAACCGTTCGGCCTCAATGGCCAGACTAAAATCTTCATTTTCATCAATCTTGATAATGCGAACTGGTACCGGAAATGGACTCAGGTAAGTATCATTAAGAGTCACAAAATCCATAAGCGAAAGGATCGGACTCCAACAAGCCGGAAGATCGAATGAATAAGTTCCATGTCTCGTAATTTGAATATTACGTCGTAAAATCGCCCAGGCCACCGGCGCCGCGACCAAAGGGTGCTGAATCCAGTTGAAAGAACGAGAACCCTGCGGCATTTGTCCCTGACGAGAAATGTCGTAGGCATCTGAAACAAGAATCATATTGTTATTGGTTTGGCCCGTACGATCTTTGAAATTTAGCGCCAAAGAATTGAAGTTGTCTTTGGGAACTCCACCGTCTCCGATTAAAGGAGACTTGTCGGCGGTACTTCCCTTCTTGGTGGGAGTTACTTTGAAATGAGAGTAACCAAGGTTAAAACTGGGGCCGGCCGCCGTGGGAGCAACATAAGATGCTCCGTTACCATAATTGGATACCTCACAATATGGAATGAAATCTAAAGATGCCCCGTTCCAGACCGGCGCGGCATTCGCAATTTCGGCCAGTTCAGTAAGAACCTGCGCGCAAGATATTTGATCTGTCACGGTACCAGAAATATAAATGGTATAGGCATGGCTATAGTTACGAACCTTGTTTAGGCCAAGACCGGTATTCTCGTCGATGACGATACCACCGTACCGAGAGAATTGAAGAATGTTACCGTAACCCCCGGTGCCATCGTACACAATATTATTGAAACAAGCCCCATGATTCCAAACCGCATTGGTTCCAAATAAGCCCACATTATTTCCGGAGCAGATGACGTCCATCATGATGTCCGCCACGTTACAATCGCCCGCGGCCGGCATCTGAATAGGATAGGGGTCAGAGGTCCATCCTGCCATACTGCCCTGGGAACTATCCCAACCGTTACCGTAAAGACCCTTTACATGGAATTGAATCTGGGGAAAAACCGGACTTCCACCCAAGTTAACATTGGCGCCACTTGCGCCGCTGAACTCCGGATATACCACCGGTTGTCCCGAACTTCCTGAACCAAGTTGCGCTTCCCAGGCTAAACCAAGAGATACGATGGGGTTTGGTTTATCATTGTGTTGGCAAAAATAATAGACAACATTGATATAGGGCGCGCTCATGGCAACCGGAAAAACTACGGAGCCGGTATGTATGGTATAAACAGAGTTATAGTAGGCATAGGGAATACTGCCATTTACGTAACTCTTGTTATTGGGTGCCGGAAATTGGGCATTGTTGAGAGGAATGACCCCCGTACCACTCAGAGTAAAAGAGTTGGTGACCCCCGGAAAAACATAATCATTGTAAGAGGCACTATAGGGCACGTTGGAAATATACACACCAGCCACTAAAACAATGCCATTGCCATTGGGATTTACCGAGGTAGACATTGGAATAGACCAGTTGACCGTTTGTCCGCCGGTCACGGCGCCGGGTGTGAAAGAGTAGATATCTGAATAGACAAATGTCCACGAACCATTTGCCCACAGGTCGGATACTCCCTCCATCGGGCCGTAACCCATCAAAAGATCAACATTGGCCGAATAGGTGGTTCCCGACGCACCCGAGCCAAAGAAACCACTTCCACCGCCGTGGGAGATAAAATTTGACCAATATATCAGACGACCGTCGGTACGGTCATAACCGTATGTAATTGGTATGGTCTGGCCGATGGCCGTGGTAGAAACTTGCAGGGCGGTTGCGCGCAAAGGACCCTGTGCCAAATTACCCTTAAACATGCCATTCCTTCCAGGAATAGAATTTCAAAGACTTTATATCTTGTCCAAAGTACCAACTGGAATAGGCCGATCGACATATGTCTACTCCCCGACCCACGATTGTGTGCGCCACCGAGGGCCACGCCAAAATTATACCACCGTGACAATAGAGAACATTGTTTGTGCGGCTGAGTAACAAGTCTCCTGGTCCACGGTCTTCTTCCAAAATTTCAATAAAGCCATGTCGTTGCAGTTCATTCAAATACAAATTGTTTTTAGTTTTTATGTTGATATCCGATAGATACCATTGTTCCGCATGCTCAACCACGGTTAAATTTGCCCCCAGGGCGTTGTTAAAAACCGCGGCGATAAACCAAGAACAACTTGTACCAATCTTTTTTAGGCCGGCGCCATGATGATAGGGCGTACCCTCCCATTCCCGGGCCTCTTTAACAACGGCGGCGCGTTGCTCTGATATATCCATGTTACAACTCCGGAAAAGGATAGTACCAGTTACCAGGTTTAGTAGTTACCGTAAAGAGTGTTTCGGCCTGCGCCATAATCGCCCAAACCCAACGAGTCGTGGCAGTGCCATCGTCTCCGGGTTTTAAAAACACATACCCACCGATCTGTTCAAGTTCTGTGACAACTACTAACATCGGTCGTTTTTCGCCCGATTCCAATACATAGTAAACTATTTGACCAACTCGAGGATTAACCATGAATTCTCCTTATAGACTGTTTTCGGGCGGTGGAACAGCATTGAATCCCGGCGCGCTGCCGGAGGTTTGAGTAAAGACGTTTACGGCCGCGGGTGAGGCCGGAATGATAAGTGGGTCGTAGAATGTAACGTTCGTATTTGCCCCCGAGGCGGCCGCGGTGTTGCTCATAATCCGCCATCCGGGGGTCGAGACGGGAGGAAGGCCGCTTTGAGGCGCCCATACGTTGGCCGGAAGTGAAGGTTGAAAAGTAACCCAACAATCTTGCAATTGATTTTGTGTAAGTGTGGAGCCGGCCTTAAAAGTAACAGATACCGGCGATGTTACCGTAAGTGGCGTGGTCAAATATGCCGAACTGACCCCCGGAGATGGAATAAACTGCACATCTCGATTACCGGGCATAATCAATTGAGTAGGAAACTGGGTGTCTTGTAAAATCTGCATAAGACTTCCCAACGTAATTGAAAGACTGTCGGCGGCCGCGGAGGTCTTCCGGATAAATCCACGGTACATTAAGGATGTTCCTTCCAATACGGGCGTACTGGTGGGAATAGTGGAAACGGCATATTGACCAGGCGAACTGGATGAACCTGAAAAGGCGAAATTCACCGCGCCGATGGGACCAAAAAACGGGGGAGAACTAAAATGTAGTCCGCAAGTTCCACTTACATATTGAATCAAAACATTTTGGCCGGCGGTCAAACCAGATACTACCACCGGGGCCGCCTGTCCAGAACTTGGAATAGGAAAGGCCGTGTTCAATACACCGGCGGTATACACGTAAGGCGCACACGTACTATTGACCGTCACGTTGCTCGCGTTTACCGACATTACCCAGGCCCCGGAATTATCACTGTACGGATAGTCGTTCATCCCCATTTGCAATTGGTTGGCCCCGGCCGGAACGATAAACGTTCCCCCGTTGGCAATTAGAAAAGGAGTTTGACCGGCGACAATTTGCCCCGTACCGTCGGTAAAACAACCCAGTAAACTACCGTCCCAAATTGGTTGCGTGGCGAAAAATACTCCCCGATGAATCCAGAATGGGCAGTCATCAAATGCCCGGTACGTCGCCATTGCTTGTTTCATGGAAAGTGCAGAAGTGGCCGGTGTTTGCAAGGTTCCATAACTTCCACTCAGGGCCGCAAAATAGTCTTGGGTATCGTCGATGTACCAAGTTACCTCTACATCTTTTGCGACTAGGCCAACTTCATATGAAAGTTTTCCACGGGTAATTTTCTCCGGAGAGTATGTTATGTAACTTGAACCAGAAGATTGGTTATACACAACATGACTATTATTCAATGTAAGAGGATTAGAGGCACCCGAGGCAAAAAGTTGCAGTTGCTGCAAGGCCAGTGGAATATCGGCATCGGTAAATGACCAAATAACAATATTACCCGCGGTGTCATTTTTCCAAAACTGGCGATGCATAAACGTATATAAATTGGCCATGAACACAGACCGGTTGTTTTGAAGACTGGTCTGCATTGTTGTACTGATATCGTTGCCGGCGGGATCGTAGATGACTCTCAAATTCGCACCTGTTCAAATTTTAGTGAACTACACATCCAAAGTCCGGTCATAAAATTCTCAAACTCTTGGGAATCTTCTGAAAAACGACAAAGATAGTAGTAATTGAAAAGAGCCATGACCGGAGATGACGGAGCCGAGGTAAAGTTCAGCACCAGTCCACCATACGGAGCAATGCTATCGGCGGGTTGTATGGTATAACCTGAGCCAACTAATGTACCATTTGCGTAAACAGAAAGCGACGCGGCGTCGATTAACTGCGTTGCCTCGGTCACCGGATTTGTCACCGTGGGGGTTCCGCCCAGGGGTAACGTGGGATAACCTCCGGTTGTATTGATCAAAGGAATGTTGTTGTTAGAATCTGGGGTGGCCAGGGATTGGCCGGCGATCACGTGTCCGGCCGCCTCATTTACCAGGGCCTGATTTGCATGGACATAATATACGACGATGTACGTCGGAGTGGCCCGGATGATGGGTAGAATTTGGCCATTTAACCAGGTCGTCGTGGTAAAGCCGGAGAGAATGGCGTACAAGCCGGCCGAGAGCGTGTTATTGACATAAATGGTCCAGTAGTTACTGGTACCACTTACGGCGGAGGTGGTAAAGGTCCCTCCGACCACGGAATCCGGTGGAGTAAAGGCAAACTCATTTCCTCCCCCCTGCATCCCATTGTAAAATCCGGAAAGAATTTGATAATCCGTATATGGAATGGGAGTCGGATAAAAGGCGGCCTGATCCGCGGGATTATCTTTGATATATCCGTAGGCCAATTCAAAATCCCAAAGAGGATTTGCCCAATATTTTACCACCAACATTCGCCCATTGACGGCTTGATGCCGGACATTATTCCACTTGGGCGTCTTTTTGATGTTCCAGGTGGGTGATCGAACCGGATAGGTCACGGCCGCCCCTCCCACCTGATCCGGTATAAAACCAGGAAAAACTGGAACATTTGTAGTTAAACTCAATGTCCCCTCCTTGAAAGATTTTTCAAGTTACCGAAGGCACCTCGGCGTAGGCCGCTCTCGACCATCTTGACAAATGTGTTGGGAGAACGGCTCATAACTTCTCCCACGGAAGAACCATCGAGGGCGTGTACGTCTCCCTGATGAAAGTGAAAATGGGCCGGTGCGCCGGGGGTCGCATTGCTGCCCATGGGGTCCGACATGCGTCGAATATTCTCGGCCAGGTGCGCCGGTAAAACCATTTCATGCGCATGTAACAACGTGGCGAAAGGTCCGCCGCCCGGCAGGTCCCAACCTCCCGCGGCCGAGGCGGCGATGGCGAAGGGTAGGCCGGCGGTATATGTTTGATCGGCAAGAATAGGGGCAGCTACGACATTGTCCGGAAATGGAATATTTTCGATGGCTTGTAAAAATACCACGGCCGCCGCGGTTCCGACATCCGAATGTGCCAGGGCCGCGTTGGCAGCAATCTGGGCCGCGACACTGGCTCCCGCGGCCGCGGCCTGGGCCGTTTTGGCCGCTTTAATAACGGCGGTTTGTTTCGTCTGAGCCGCCACGACGGCGGTTGTCTGCTTTGCTTGTTCCGTTATTACCATGGCCGTCTCGGCCGCGGCCTGTGTTCTTTTTTTAGCCTCGGCCCCGGTTTCAATGGCAAGTTTTTTAGCGATCCAGGCGGTTAAGTTTTGAATAAATTTAACATGCATGAGGGCATCAACTGCCTCCATGAATACATACTTTGCCACGAATTCTCCGGCCAGTTTTACCAAAGAATCAATGCCTTTCTTGGCGATATCTTGCCAAAGAAAAGTCATCGCCTGGGAAAAACTATGCGCCCGGAACAACATTTTGTCCCAGATTGAATCCCAGAATGTTACAAAACTTTGTTGAGTTTTCTCTCGATCGGCCAATTCTTTCTGGTCAAGTTTGGCAAGTTCTTCTTTTGCCTTACGATTTATTTCAAGAATCCGGTCGACGCCTTTCTTCTCGTCATCGGCCAGTTTGTTTTCCAGGGCCTCTTTCTCAGTTACGTAGTTGGAATCGGTTTCTTTCAAATTCTCCAGTTTTTTCCGATCCGCATTAGTTTCAATTGTTACTTGATCTTGGGCGAACTTCTCGTCAATTTGACGAGTTGCCTCGATCATGGCCCGTCGTTGTTCGATGGCCGTACGTTCGGCCTGGATTCCTACTAGACCTCCGACACGTTGACCGGCCTTCTCTTGTAAGGCCGCCTTTTCCTGGGCAATTTTTTGTTGCTCATCAAAATCTTTTTGCGCCTGGATACTCTGATCAACGGCCCTCTTTGTTGCCCGGTCTGTTTCCTCGGCATCCGCCTTGCGCATTTCTTCATGTATTTTGTTCTGGGCGGCCCGAATATCATCGGCCATCTTAGTGGCCGCCTTGGTAATTTCCCCGTAGGCCCGGCGGGCCTCGGATGATTCCAGACCGTGATCTTTAACGGCCTCTTCCAAGACCAACCGCAATTGACCAATCTCGGCCTCGCCCTGCGCCCGACGGGCCGTGATTATGTCCTGGGCGGCCTTTTGCGCCTCGGCAGATTCTGCCCCGTGGGCCGCAATGGCAACCGATAGTTTTCTCTGGTTTTGAGTTTGTTCGGCGTCGGCATCTTGACGAATTTGATCAATTCGGTCGCGTGCATCTGCCGAAAACTCGGCAAACTGGGCCGCGTGAACCGTCTGGGTAGTCTGGGCAAGTTTTATTTGAGTCTGGATGTACTCATCCGTACCGGCCCGACCCATGGCAACCAAGTTGTCGAGTTCTCGTTGAACCGAGGCGATGCGTTCGTTACTGCCCTTATCCAGAGTGGCAGTCTTTAATTGCTCCGCAAGATTGAAATTTTTGATTTCTTCATCAACGCTTGCGCGAACTTTCTCGGGAACAATTTTGTTCAAACGCAAAGTCGTATCGACTTGCGTTTCTTCTATTTTTCTTGTTTCTTCGCTGATACGTTCAGAAAGTTTTTGAATATTGGTTCGAATCGTGGTATCTGAAGCGGTCCAATCAATAGGGTCGAGGGCAACTTTTCGTTGACCGGTCTTTTTTTCAAGATCATCTAAATAATGATTGAAAAGATCAAATTGTTTATCGACTCCTTTCTGAAATTCTTCATTATCTAGATTTGGTACCTGAGTCTTATATTCTTGACCAGTTCGAGCATTTCGACCCAAATGAAAAGCCTTGGTATAGTCGGTCGAGTCCAGAGTAGACTTAATTTCATAGAGCTGTTTTTGGGTATTACCAAGTTCTGCTTGATATTGCCGCAGGGCCTCTTCTTCGGCGCCTAAACCAAGGGATTTTTTACCGGTTTCGGCAGTTACTTCTGCTCCTTGGTCTTGCGCCCGACGTTGCGCAAGTTGATCTGCCCGGGTAATTGCGGCAGTAACATCTTTAATATTTTGAGAAAATACTTGCTCTTGTGCCTTTCCCCATCCGGCGACCTTGTCAACTAGTTTGTCGTACATCGCCGGTAATTGAGAAAGAAGGTCAATAAAAACAAGAAGACCAATGACCGGAAAAGCAGCTTCTAGAATGGGTCCAAGTACCGATGAGGCCGCGGCCATTCGGGCCATTCCAAAAGTCAATCCACCGGGACTTCCGGAGAGGGCCGCCCCAAATCCCTGGGCCGCGGCACGGGCACGAAACATGCTGTAGGTGGCCTTATTGGCACCGGCGTCGGCCTCTTCTCCCATTTCCTCGGCAGAGAACCCGGCCATGCGCATGGCCTCGGCGGTGGCCTCGGCACTAAAGCCAAGATTTCGAAGGGCACTGGCCGCGTCATCGGAGGCGACTCCGCCCGTGCGTAGCGTATTCGCCATTGCCACGGCCCGGGCCTGTGCATCGCCTAAGTTTTGAGTCTCTTGTTGGGCCGCCCGCGCGTATACACCCGAGGCCTGTTGCTGTGCCGCGAACCCACGAAGATACTCGTCGGTGGCCGCTTCTTGTCTTGCTTTGTTTTCGGCAATAACTCGGTTGTATTCTTCTAGTTTTGCCTTGGCTTCTTCCGTCCGGGTGGCATCTTCTTTTAGGGCCTGGCCCCAGGCGTAGTTGACCGACATTTGTTGCCCTTTTGCGGTCTTTGCAAAAAAGGCATCAATTCGGGCCTGCGCCTCGTCCAATGTTGCATTGAGTTGAGAGGCGTCGCCCGTGATATTAGTTTTTATCTCATTCTCGTCGGCCACACAATCACCCCTTTTTCATTTTGTTCAATTCTCTTTCAATTGCCGTCCTCCGCCAGTCTGGCATTCCGTCCAAACTGTATCCTGGCATTCCGGCCACGAGGCGCTGTTCCATTGGTGTCGGAGCCTGTTTTTTCTTTTTTCCTTCGTAACCAACGAACCCACGAAACAAAAGATGCTCGGGAGGGCAATCGGCCCAATACTCAAACATCGACATAATATCGCAAAAGGCCATTGCCCCGACATATTCCCATGTCCATCCCGTCACCGTAATCACGCAACCCCGAATGGTGCCGTAATTTAATGAATGCTCGGAGTTGCCCTCGGTTCCCCCGCGCCTTCCTCGGGCGCCAGGCCACTGAGCCGAAGAATTGCCAGGTGCAACTCGCCAAAAGTAACCATGTCCAGTTCTCGTTTGATACGGGCCTTGTCCCAGGGATCGTCAGGACGGGCGGTACTCAAACTGAACGATATACACTGATATACCCGTTCGGCCTGTCCCAGGGGATTTTCTTTCAACTTGTCTTGTTCTTCTTTGGTGGCAGGAAATAATTGTTCAACTTGGTCGAGGGTGAGAGAAGCAATGACAAATTTTTGTCCATAGATTTCAACTTCTTTGGTTCGTGCCATGTATTCTCCGGTAAAACAAAAAATTTGGGACCGACTGTTTTCAGTCGGCCCCATTATTGTACTACGTCGGGCCGTTAGTTCGCCGACTGGATGATATATCCCACCTGGCCGGAGGCATTGGCGAATGCCGAATAGTCGAACTCTGGTTTGACATAATCGGTATTCTTGGCTGCCAGGTTTAGTTTGGAGATACGGGCCGCGTACAAATGAATTCCCAGGGCATTCGCCGCGCCCTGGTAACCACCCTGGTATCCCCACAAAAAGTCAAGAGAGATTACCGGACCATAACCCATGATCTGGTTATTGATCTGGTAAGAAGTACCGGTCGCGGCGATCGTGTATTGGTAAGAAATTAATACAACCGACGCGTTATCTCCGGTATTGAAACCGTACGCCGTGGTTCCGGAATTGGTATATTGCCCCACCGCCGGGGCAGAGGCAACCTTTGTAAATCGTTTTCCGGCGTTGGCCCCGGAGGCATAAATCACACCCAGATCGCCCACAAAGGTTCCGGAACCCGGAGGAACCACGGTCGCGGCGCCGGCGGCCACGGTGCGAGATTCGTTGTACTGGTCATTCGTCTGCGGAGTGGACGTAGTATCCGCAAAAAAGACCTGGTTAAAGGTAAAAGCATCAATGCGCCCCATGGTAATCTTGCCAGACACCTTTTTTTCACCCACGGCCACATCATCAGGAAATTGCAAGAACCCAATCAGTTCTTTCAAAGTACCGGTAAAATCCACGCTGGCCGACTCGATGGTTCCCAGTTCCACGGGAGTCGGGTTAGTGGCGAGATTTCCCGTTTGCGGGGTACACCATACGACACCACTTCCAAATTGAAAAGCCATGTCAGCTCCTTAGTTCGCGCTCTGGATGATGTAACCAACCTGACCGGAGGCGTTGGCGAAGGCCGAAAAATCAAATTCCGGCTTTACATAATCGGTATTCTTGGCGGCCATGTTCAACTTGGAAATACGGGCCGCGTAGAGATGAATGCCCAGGGCATTGGCCGCTCCTTGATAACCGCCCTGATAACCCCAGAGCAAATCAAGCATAAGAACTGGACCATAACCCATGATTTGGTTATTGATCTGGTACGTGTTTCCGGTCGAAGCAAGCGTATACTGGTACGAAATCAATACTGGACCTTCTTGCAAGAAAAAGGTGTAAACGCCAGTCCCGGTGTTTACTTTGTATTGACCGGCGGCAGTTAATGAACCGGCGCCGACGTTAATAAACCGTTTTCCGGCGTTGGTCCCGGAAGCATAGATCACACCCAGATCGGCAAAAAACGTACCGCTGAGAGGAGGTATGATGGTAACTTGGAAAGGTGTGGTGGGAACCGTCGCGGCAAAATTGTAATAGTCGTTTACGGTGCCGGCCGCGGCCACATCCGCAAAGAACACATTGTTAAAAGTCAAGGCGTCAATTCGGCCCATGGTAATTTTACCACTGACCTTCTTTTCACCGACGGCCACGTCATCTGGAAATTGAAGGAAACCAATCAATTCTTTCAGCGTACCGGTAAAATCGACGCTGGCTGATTCGATGGTACCCAATTCCAAAGGAGTGGGGTTAGTGGCAAGATTGCCACCATTTGGCGTACACCAGACAACTCCGGAACCAAATTGAAAAGCCAAGGTGCCCTCCTTAAAATCCTGCCGTTACAGTTATCGGTAAGGCCGCGATAATTTGCAAGTCGCCGGCCGGGGGATCATTGATCAAGATCGGGCCATTTAACCAAACTCGTTCAACCAGGGAGACGCCTCCATTATATCGTGCCAGCGTCTGTTTTGCGCCTGGTATTTCACCACCCAATGCCTTATCAATAGCGTCGAGAACTGGGTTAAGTGCCTGAATCGGTGCATAACCAGGTTCATCAGAATTTGGACTCGCCTGTACATAAACCCAGGCATAAACCCGTAGATGCCATCGGGTCAGGCCGGCATTTTGAGATGGTTGATCTGGTACCTCGGTTCTTTGCCGCATGTACAAGGCAGGTTGTTGTCCGGTGGGGGTATCACTCCATAAACGAAAAGAGCGAGATGTGTATACCCAGGTATACGAATCTTGCAAAAGTTGAAATAATGCCGAATAGATTTTTTCACGTGGGGTATTATTCTCCACTCAGAAGACCCTCCTGAACCGCCGAGGCCATCATATCTAGTATTAAGTCGTGTTCTTCTTCGGCGGTACTTTCCATGTAACTTCGAGCCGGCAGTCCGGGATGCCGTGCATGCCTTGAAAATATAGACTTTCCTTCGGCCAAAAAATGAAGTGCCTTCATGTCGACTACCATAATTTCCCATGGGTGTTCTACGCCAAGTTCTTGAAAAATTCCGTAGAATGCCTCCCCACCGGCCGCCGTCACACCACCCACGATGGCCGTTCCATCTTGTACCGCGGGTATGATGTTTACCGAGTCCGCCAACTTACCCGATCGCCGTTCTAAAACTTCTCCGGACAGTTTTTCTTCTACACGATCACGAAATTGATTCGAGGCTTCGTCAATTTTTTCAATTAACAAAAGAAGAACCCGATCCAGTTTATCTGCAAAACCGGCGGCCTTAATTGCTTCCCAGTCCCATTTCAATTTTACTGATAACATTTAGTGTCCCAGATGCCAATTACCACAAAATCGGCATTTATAAACTCGAATCAAAGAATCACCCATGGCCCGGGCCACGGCCTTGGCAACCTTACGAGAAGGATGCCCCTTTTTTCCAACACAACCGTTATAAAACCGGGCCGGAGATTTTGCAATGTTGTGCTCATGCAGTAGTTTTTTGGCCATCGTTAGGAAACGAGAAGCGCCTGGCGCTTATAAGATTGAATCACTCGATCTACCTCGGGTGCCATTACCCAATCTCGATAAGTCACGGTACCAGTTCCCGGAACAATCCGGGACTTCTCATCGGTGGTTTGCCGACGTTTGTAATTCTGCCAAACAAATTTATTCATGGCTTCTTGGATATCGGCCGGTACACCATTGTAACCATACGCAATTGATATATTTCCACCGGCCGAGACGTCCGCGGCATTAAAAGTGTAGACGCCCGAGGAGGTCACGACATACTGCCCGGATGCCGGGGCGGAGGGCACCGGGGTCATTACCATACCGGTATTCGTCATCGTTACGCCCATGTCGATAACGAATGATCCCGCGTTCTTTACCGTGATAGGAGATGCGATGGCCCAGGGTTCATTTGACTGGTAATTGTAACCGGCCAAATAACTTACTTTCACAGTTTGCCGGCCCTGGGTAAAGTTCCAGCCTCCCCATACCCGGTAATTTGTACCGGTTACACCGTAGGAACCCGACGGCCGAATGGCCGGGTTAAAATTGCTTCCAATCAATGACAAACTTTCCCGGTCATCATCGATAATCCATCCCGGAACCGTCAATCCATCAGTAGACTGCGGAATAGCAATACCTGCCACATTAAGACTGAAAACTTTCAAAATGGGTGTATTCCGGAGGAATTGACGATCGCGGCCGGCCCCGTCGTAGGCCTCGTTAAAAGGAAAGATATTGTTCAAAGTCTTACGGCCGGTCCAGTGAAGCCATTGCAGGCTGGCCCCGGTGATACATTGTTGAACGATATTTTGTTCTTCTTGTTTAGGTGGAGATGCGTTGGAATTCATCCAATTCCATGCACTTTGCCAAGTTGTCAAATCTCGGGGGTCGGGAGATACAAGAGCCATTACTTCATCTCCTTGGCCGGTACCGCCCGATGCCAAATCAAATTAACACATCGGACCCACCAACCATCGGCGCGTTCTACGTAACGATGCCGGCATTGAAAACAATGATGACAAAGTGGACACATGTATTCCTCGGAATGTTCACAAGAGGGTTTTTTCATAAGCCTTAATGAAAGCGGCTCCCATCCCCCTGGAAGAGAGCCGCTTCAATTGATCCGGAGGGGTTTCCCCCTCCGGTATCAACTTTAGTTGCCGACGAACGGACCGACGCTGGACAAGAAACCACTGATCCAGGGAAGGTTGTGCGCCAGTACTTCGTGGACGTAGGTACCGAACGTCCACTGGCGGGTGACCAGGGGCCATTCGATCGAGTAGTATTCACGTTGTACCAGCATGCCGGCGACAAACGGAATGCGGCTGTGGGGATAGGGATTCGTCTTCACGTGGAAGAAGATGCAACCCGGAGGAAGCATGGGGTGATGGCGAACCGGAATGGCCGCTCCGCCACGACTGTTCAAACTCCACTTGGACTGATACGCAGAAACCACGTATCCACCCAATAGGTTATTCTGCGCATCGCGGCTGTATTCAAAGCGGAACGCCGGACTGGCCGTGCCAGAGTAACGGATAGCCTGATCCAGGGTAATACGCGCCTGCGTACCGCACCAGATTTCATCCACCTCCGCCTGATACTGGGTCCAGCGGTCTTGCAAGGCCGCTTCGATTTCCACCACGGTGCCATCCTTACCAGAGGTAAGAGTGGCGCCTCCCAGGTCCTTCCAGTAGGTTCCCGCCGTGGCCGCGGCATAGGTCAGAAGACCATCGAAGTCCGTCGGGTTATTGGAGTGATCCGTGGTAAGGCCGGCCGCGTTGGCCGCCTGGTTGGTGTTAACCGGATTTGAGTTAATGGTCACGGTTGGCACGGTCGTGATCGAATACAGATAAGCATTGGCCGTGATCGGAGAAGCATTGATCGAAACATACCAGGCATAAGAGAACGCGCCTTTGGTCGCCGTGACGGTCGAGGTAACTACCTGCGCACCGCCGGTCGTGACCACCGTGTTGCTGGCCGCGCTGATAATTCCCATGCCTCCGTTAACTACGGTGGTGGAGCCATCCTGGTTAGTACGGGTATAAGTCGGGGTCAATCCCGAGGTGGCCGTCGGAAACAAACCATAACCATACTGCGTATTGTTGGGATTCGCCAGGCCGGTCATGGCGATGCAGTAAACGGTGACGTTTACACCCGAACCAATGGGTGAGGTCGCGGTTACCAAAGCATTGACCGGGGTATTGGTAGTTCCAAGCAAGTAACCGTTATTTCCCGAGGCGGTTCCGGAATTGCCCATCAACATCAGGGCCTCTTCCTGGAGCCACAATTCGTGCAAACCACGGAGATGTTCGTCTGCCACGTTGTCGGAGAAACCTTCGCCGGCGAACTGGGCAGTAAACGTCACACCACGCTCTACGCCGATTTCTTTGTAGGTCGCAGTGTAGTTGTTCTGATCGGGGGTTGCCAACTGGTTTCGTTGACCTTCCGAAACTCCGGCATATACCGTGCCGAAGTTACGAGTTGCCATCCAGTGGGCGGCCACGCCGTATCCGTCATTCACACGTCCCACACGAGGAAGCATGTTACGAAACGGAACATTGACCGGATAAGAAAGTTGAACCGGGGCGCGGAGATCATAAAAATTGTAACCCAGACCAGAAGTTACACCGGCCTTGCGCAGGGCACCGGCCTTGGGCGATCCATCGGCATTGTAATAAGCGTCGGCCTGGGCCTTGATTAACTGCCGAGCCAGGACCTCACGCTCACGGGCCTGCTTTTCATCACCCTCGGTGGTTTTGAACTTTCGCAGAAGTTCTTGTTCTTGGGCGCTCAGATTTTTCTTGACAAAATCACGGTTGAAATCCGCAGTTTCCGCCAGATACCGGGCGTACATGGGCTGCGGGAGGATGTTGTGCAAATGACTCATAGCTCTGGCCTCCTTGGGCATACTTCCTTGGTCTGTACTCGCGTCAGGGGGTACGCGTCAGGGGGTGAAACTGCTTGAAATTAGATTCCGGTATCCCGCATGGTATCGGCGGACGACTTCTGCAAATGCTGACCTTCCGGGGTAATCAACTTCGGGTCGGTCTGGGAGCCGGGAGTAACGATCGTGGTGGCCGCGGCCTTGGTCAGTTTCTCGACCTGCTCAACAAGAGTTTTGATCTGATTGGCCGTTTCCTGTTGGGCCTTTTCAAACTTTTCTTGTTGTTCTTTAAAAGCCTTCTCCATTTTTTCAGTTTCAATTTTCATCGCGGACTCCGCGGCGGCCCGATCGGCGGCCTCCTTATCGGTCTTTTCCTTGGCTGCTTTTTCCATGGCATCTTTGGCAGCCTTGTCGGCCTCGTGGCCATCCATGATACCCTCGGTTTCTCCACCCATTACACCCAGGGCCTTTTTCATTTTCGCGATGTGATCGGTTACTTCTTCTTTTCGGTCTTGGTGCTGTGCAATGGCCTTGTCATGCATGCCAATCATTTTTGCACAGTGGGCCTTGTGACATTCCTGCATTGTCTGATGATGCGCGATCATACCGTCGTGCATCGCATGACTGGACTTGTGCAAATTGTCCAGCATCTGATCAATGGAGTGGCGCGCCTTTTGCAACTCCGCCTTTTGCATGTCATTCAATTCGAGTGCCATTAAGAGTTTCTCCTTCCCGCCCGTGGCGGAGATGATTTCCTCTGTTTCTTCTTCGGCCAGGGAAATCAAAGTACTGGCCAAAGATTTGAGATGGGCGCGCAACTCGGCGGGAATCGAAGAACTGTCCTGTTCAATTTCCGCTTCGTACTGCGTGCTCATGCAAAGACCGTACAGAGAATCAAGTAACTCGGCCATTTGGGCAACTTGCCACAAACCCTTATGCAGCCCATTAACCGATTGTAACAAGAAGCGTGTTACTTTGCCAGTGGGTTCTGTTTCACATTTTTTAAATACGGCTCGTAGGGCCTTTTCACTTACTTCGACACCAAATTTCTTCGCGGCCGCCACGATCCGTGCGTGAACTTTGTCTTTCTCCCCCGCCGGAATGCCCTCGGTTTGGTTGAACCGTGCCAAGGCATTACGAACATGGGCCGCATCATGAATTGGAAGTTTCCAGGTACTTGGGTCATCCGCATCGCCCACAAAGGCGAATTCAGATGCATGTAGTTCCTGCCCTCCCTTTTTCTTTGTTTCTTTTGCCAATTCCGAATCTTCTACATGAAAACAATTTTCATTGCATGCATGTAAAAATTTAGCAGGATTGGCTTGCTTTTGGAGAATGGCCGCAACTCGTTTTGCCATGGTTTCGAGAACTCCGGCGGGAAGTTCATCACCTTTTTTAAACTTGCGAAGTTCTGAATTACCATCGGCCTTGATATAAGTGAAATTGGCCTCGGGATTACAGGCCGCATCTACATAACTCATTTCTGCCAAAACCGGCGCAAAACGGGTATACTTGCCATCTGGTTTTTTCCAGGCATAACCACCACCCATGGAATATCCGGTGACAAATCCACCTTTTACCAGTTCCCAAATCTCGTCGTTAACCGGTTGAGAACCGATTAAAACCTTTCGGCCCTCATCATCATATTGAATTTTGATAACTTTACCGGCGATGGTCAAAGTGTGTTGCAACCGGACATTTCCCAATGAAGGGTCCTGTCCGGCCGCCTGGGTTTTGTTCAAGGTATCTTCGGACCACTTTTGGAAAGCGGCCTTGGTCGCATCGTAATCTGCGATTTCGCCATCCGCATCCGGGGCCTCAGACGATGCGATTCCCCAAACTTCGTGAGTGGCCTCGTCGACCTTTGACAACTGAATAAACTTGTTCAACCCAAAGGCCATAAAGCTGGCTCCTTTTTCTCAGATTACAATACTTTTTCGGCCACGGCGCGCAGAGAGTACGTTCCGGTTCCGGTGGTACAGGCCGTGTACGTGGAAGTATAGGTAATGTTGGCCGCCGCGTTATTCCACATTACCAGGGTCACCTGCACGGGAGCGTTCGAGGCCGGGGTGGTAGTCATGGTAAGAGTCTGGTTGGCCGTGGTTCGAGAACCAACATCGTCCGTATAGGTGAAGGTTACTACCACGGTACCGGTTCCGGTCGCGCAGGCCGCGATCTGATCCAAATACATAGAAACAGAATACAAACCCGGTAGTGCCGAGGCGGCCAGAGTGCCAGACTGCGTGGCAGACAGGCCGGTAAAGGTAATAGAACCTCCGATGGGGGTCGCACCCACCAGGGCGTTACCGGTGGTAGAACCGAAAAAAGTAAACTGATTGATCGCCGTGCATTTCCAAAGTCCCGAGGGAGTCGAGGGAGATTGCGCACCTCCGGGGGCCTGCAAAGTAACCGTATCATTCAAACCACCGGGAACGCAGGTAGTCGGCAAAGAATTAAGCTGCGCTACGCTGGACATGGAAAGGGCGAAAAAAACGAGGCAGGTGACAAAAATCAAGCGAATTACATTTCCCTTCATAGTACTTATCTCCTTTTCTTCATGGCCGGAGAGCGACGCCCCGGGTATTTTATTTGTTTCATTTCTTTGGCTTCGAGGGATTTTTCCAAAGATTCTTCGCCGGATTTTTCAATGACATTCGAGTCAGTTTTAACCGGCTTTTTAGTCGGTACCAACTTCAACTCGGAAATCATAACACTTTATCACTCCTTCCGCACAGTGGACAACGAAGACCCAAGGCATCGGTCTGTTTATGCCAGTCGCCACTGCAATTGAGCGGTTCTGGTGGAGGTTCAGGTTGAGACTCAGAATCAAATTCAGTATTTACTGGATTTTCTGCGCCGGATAGTTCAAGATCGGACTTATCAAGAACCTCCTTAATCGGTTGCCCGTCTCGTCCCACCACCGTAATTCGAAGCGTTCGTAACTCTGGAATAAACTGGTGATGTACGCCCAAATGCTGACTATCTTGGGCAAGTTGAGCCGGGATAAATGCCCGACCTTCATGTTTATGCCGTAACAAGGCAATTAACAAACCAGTAACACGAAATAGTTCTTGTTCGCATTTTATTTGGGCAATTTCAGTGGAGATGGCCGGTAGACCTCTCCGTTGATTTTTCATGGTAGTCCTTTCTTGAGGCGAGATATTTTTCCCGCCCCCGATTAACAAAAACTGGTGGTAAGCGATCCGGCCGAACCACCCGTGGGAACTGCGACGATACCTAGGGAGGTTGGCATTTGTAAACGAAAAATGGTGCCGGCCGTGGTACCGGATGGAATTACACCGATGATAGTTCCATTGACATATCCGGTAATACTATTGAAATCGTAAAAAGTCCATGTGGTACCGGTATTGACGGCCGTCACCAAGACGGCCTCCAATCGTCCACCTCCGTTTTTAACCAATTGCGCGGCGGCCCCGGTAACGTTAACCGTTTGACCACCACCCCCGGCTGTTAAATCTTGACTTGCGGCCATCTATTCCTCCGATTTACCCAACGGAACTTCTAATTTGGTTCCGTCCATTTTGCAAAGAGACATGGATTTGGCGATAAATTTCACGTCACTGAAATCTCCCGCCCCCTGGTACTTGCTTGCGCAATCGGCCCGTACATAGGCGATGGTTACATGTGGAGTATAGTCAAAATTATCTGGCATGGCACCCACGAAAGTATCCACGTCTCGGCGAACTTTACGAAGATCACCAGAGATAACTTTGATAACTACCGGGGCCGCTCCGTCACTATGTTCAGATGGTTCGAATGTCTCTACCGGCCCCAAAAGAATTTCAATTGGTTCGTGATTTTCCAATGCCATTCGCAAACGTTGTTCATTTTCATGAACACCGTACTTTACGGTGACATGCGGCTCCGTTTCTCTCCCACGGCCGTCCAAATCTTCTTCTGGAATCAAACTACGACCCAGTTCGATAATTTCTTCGGCATACGGGCCGGGAAGGTTAATTTGCGTAGAGGCAAATTTATAACCTTTGGATAAATCTCCCGCTTCCAGGGCCTTCTTTTTTGAGTCTTTTTGTTTTGCCGGACTAACCTGTGACGTCGAAGGTGGCTTGTTTACGGTTCCGGTACTTGTTAAACTACCGGGACGCCCACCCGTACCGCTTTTTGATCCTGCCAGCTGTTCGGCCTGCTTGGAAGGAAGAGTTTGGCCAACCTCTACCGTACCTTGTCCAGTGACGATATTCAGTTGATCGGCGGCCGGATTGGGACTCGGGTCGTCCCCCTTACTTTCACGAATTTCATTGATAGTGTTAATTCCGGCCTTGACATAAAGTTCGTCGGCCTGGGCCTGTTTAAGAATATCTGGGTCGCGGTGATCCGCCCATGCAAACTCGTGCTCTACAAAACCCAATTTACACTGAATAATGTAGTTCATGAGATCGCGGACATAATCTTTGGTAGGAGCCAGACCCTCTTCTTCGGCGGCCTCCTGGGAGGCCTCGGCCGAGGCACGATTGACCATCTTCATCCAACGTTGTGGAGATACCTGGAAAGCGAAACATAATGACCGAATAATAAAATCATCTGTTTCATCCGTGATCAATTTCTCTTTTGGAAAGAGAATTTGTTCTGGTTTCCCATCGATATTGAAGCCTTGAATAAGGCGAAGTTGGACACGCCGAGAAAGGTTTCCGGCCAACGTCGAGTTCATCCAATTTTGCTGACGTTCAATTTGTTCTGGGGTTGCGGTGGGAGGAACCACCATGATGCCATCTGGAATCGAGCCATTCTCATAGAACTGTAATTGCATTTCCAGACGGTTCTGTCCAAGAATGATTTGCTTGTAGGCCTGCTCAACGCGAGAATACCCGTACAATTTATTGGTACGGGGATGTTCCGGGCGATACACCAGTTGATCCGTGGTAAGGTCCACCATCGGAATTCCATACCACAACTGAGCATAGGCCTTTCCTTTGTCCGGAGTCCAACCCTGCTCATTGATGTAACGAACAATGGTAGCTCCGTCAATGGCCCGCATCTCGGCAATATCCCCCAGGGCATTACGCCGAAGTAATATGGCCGGCGCGTCGATTACCAGGACATCGTCCATCAACATTCTAAGAAAGCTGCGCCAGGTGCAATCCGGATTGGGGTATTGCAAAAAATTGGTAAGTTGTTGAACAATCTTATCGCCGGCCTCGCGCGCAAGACGTTGCCGGTTAGACTCGCCGGCTTTTGGTTTTACCCGAATTGACCACGCCTGACGGCAAATTTGATCAATTCTGGTTTCGATAATATACCGGACAATGGGATACTTGGCAAATTCCCGCAGGTCTTCCATTGTCAAATCTTCGGTGGCGCGGGGCGTATAGATCAGGTTTTGCCCCGGAGTATATTGGAAACCGCGGGGTGTCGTCCCCGGCGGGGCCACGGGTGCGATCGCCTGCTCTGGCCCAAACCATCCAATTCCCTGGCGAATTCCTTGTACGCGGGGCGAGGGCGCCGTAAACAAACGTCCATAACTTCCACCCGCCGGTAAAATTTTAACCGGAGACTTTACCAGGGCATTTTTCTTCATCTTATCTCACTCCTTTATGCCACGCCGGCCGGCTTACCGGGACCCGGGGGCATTGGTTTGGCATACATTTTTGCCAAGTCTTTATGCACCGGCGCCTCTGGCCAGATGCACTTGCAAACCTTGCAAGAATGCTCGACATAGGCGACCTGATTTTCAAAATCTTGCTTGGTTTCGATTACTCCGTCGGTTGCTCCGCAACCGGGGCATTTTCCGTTCGGGTCAACGATCTGATACTTTGATAGTTCAATTAACAGTTCATCTCGTTCAGATCGGGCCTGTTCTAAATCTTTTTCCAATTGCTTATTGGCCTCGGTTACTTCCGCGATCATTTGATAAAGGGCCGCCGTCTCCCGTTTGATCTTATCGACACTCCGCCGGATTCGCCGAACGTCAAAGTACCGCAAAAAAATGACCCTAACTTTTCTCCAACTCAATGGTTCTACTGTCTCCAGGTACATACGCTTCTCCTAACCAGCAACCACAGAATACACACGAGAGTCTTTCTTGTCCATCATATCGGCCCGTTCCCGGAACATGTGGTTTCAAATAATTTTGTCCGGTGGGGCCGATCGACGGAGGCGACGCCCGACATAACATTACTTCATCTTTCCTTTTCCTTTTGTCTCAATCGGGGATGAAGCCGAATCGGAAGTCACGGCAATTGGGTCGGGATCAGGATCAGGCGTTGAAATATCAGTAGAAACAACCGTGGGCGCCGACACCACATTTTCAGGTTTGACACTTACGAACATGTCGCCATGAGAAGTTTTGATAAAGACGGTTCCGTCATCTCGCATTTCTTTGATAATACCGTGAATGTAGATTTTGCCACCGACTTTGAGTTCGTTTCCCTTTGCATCTTGCATAGCTTCTCCTTTTAAGATTGTCTTGTTGTTATATTCACACTTTTCTCCCAGTGTCCTTGATAACCACTGGGAGAAGAGGGCGCGTCAAGAACCATGACGTAATTTCCTCCGGGGGTCGCCGTAAAACTTGGAATCGTAACCTGGTAAATCCCGGATGAACCCGTGTAGGTCATCACCAATTGGCCACCGGTGCCAAAGGCAGAAACCAGCGTTCCGGGGGTGGCCGTGGGGTTGTAGATGTCTCGATTCATATAAAGAGATACCGTAATTGTCATGTCAGCGACGTATGTCGGGTTAGAAACCAAAACCCCGTTTACCACCGACAGACCATCGACAATTGGTCCCCACTGAAAATACTGGTTATTTGTGTTATCAAGTTGAAAAATAGTAGGAATCGGAAACAGCGGCGAACTAGACAAAGATACCTCCCCCCAGCACCGCCGTTTGAGGCGTCAGAACGGCCGCCGTAACCAGAGATTTTCCAGTCAATTGCGAAGATATTTCTTGGGCCTGAGCCGCCAATAAACCGGCAAACAAAGCAAAACATCTCCGCGAAATCAAAGAGTATAGAAAGTTAGTTTCTTGAGTCCAATCTTGAAAAGATGGGACCGGAAGTACCAAGATAAAACGAGATTGTTCATCGGCCTCAAAAGGCGGAAGAATAATCTGTTTTGCCTGTTCTTCTACGGAGTCTAGGTATATTTTGAAAAGACTCTGTTGTTGAAAAACATCGTCAAGAGGCGAGGCCGTCGGAACCGGTGGAAGAACAATATAATTTGTCCATTGCCGATCCTCGTCCAAGTCTCGTACAACGTAAACCGCGGGTAATTGCGACTCGGGCGGCGAATCCCATCCCGATAGGACCCCCGCACCGTACTGTACCAGTTCCACGGCCGAGTCCATAAGGTCCCGATCGATCTGATATAAGTCGGTCGGTTTTTGAGCGTCGGCGTCGGTATCCCACCCCGTTAAAACCCCCGGCCCGTATACGAGGGCCTCCACCCCGTTGTCCATAAGGTCGCGGTCGGTAAGGTAGAGGTCGGAAGGTTTTTGTGAATCAGCATCGGTATCCCAACCGTCAAGGACGCCGGGACCATATTGGATTAATTCAACTGCCTCGTCAGTCAGATGATCTTTAAACACATCCGGTAACGATTTTTGTTGCTCGGCCGGATCATCCCAAGTATACGAGGAAACCAACGGAGGAAGGGTAATTTTTTCCACACCTTCATCCGATAAGATATCCATACCAAAAACAGGTAATTGCAAACGTTGTTGGTCGGCATCAGTATCCCATCCATCGAGAACACCGGGACCGTAAAGAATTAAATTTGGCCAATCGCGGTCTTCTTGAACATCAAAACCCATCCAAGGAGGCCCAATTAAGCCAATATAAAAATTAGTAGAGATTTGTTGCTCCGCGTCCAAAACCCAACCGGAAAGAACCCCCGGACCATATTGAATAAGTTCGACACCTTCGTCAGAAACATGGTCTTTGTACGTATCCGGCATCGGACGTTGTTGTTCAGCCGGATCATCCCATGTAAATGACGTGACAATCGGAGGAAGCGTAATTTTTTCAACACCTTCGTCCAATAAGGTATCCAGACCAAACGAAGGAATCTGCAGCTTTTGTTGATCAGCATCGGTATCCCATCCGTCGAGAACCCCCGCACCGTACTGTACAAGTTCTATTGAATAGTCTGGAATGTCCCGGTCCACTACAAAAAATGGACCGGATAGTTGCTGATCCGAATCGGTATCCCATCCATCCAAAGTTCCCGGACCATATTGGATAAGTTCCACGCCCTCATCCAAAAGATGGTCTTTAAATAAATCCGGCATTGATTTTTGCTGTTCGGCCGGATCATCCCAAGTGAAAGAAGTAACAATCGGCGGAAGCGTAATTTTTTCCACTCCCTCATCGGACAATGTATCTAGGCCAAACAAAGGAATCTGTGGCTTTTGCTGATCGGCGTCGCTATCCCATCCATCGAGAACCCCCGGTCCATATTGAACCAGCTCCGTACCTCCATCGGAAAGATCGCGGTCCAGTTGAAAAGGTTCCCATTGTCGGTCGGACCAAATATCTTGATCCAGAGGAGGCAAGAAGGGCAGAGTAATCAGCTCTGTTCCCGCATCCGATAGATCGCGGTCCGTTAAATAAACGGGTCCGGCAAACTGTTGATCGGCATCGGTATCCCAACCATCGAGAACCCCCGCACCGTATTGAACCAGTTCCGTACCTCCGTCGGAAAGATCGCGGTCCAGTTGAAAAGGTTCCCATTGCCGGTCGGACCAAACATCTTGATCCAGAGGAGGCAAGAAGGGCAGAGTAATCAGC